>OJHK01000003.1_pt1 | contig 372256 bp, 362 predicted proteins | sample 1595161 | NCBI WGS metagenome assembly OJHK01 (sample SAMN05416842, study PRJEB24817) | seawater metagenome | isolation source: Sea water | place: Canada:Atlantic | collected 2013-07 | reverse complement strand
AACTCGAAACTCGAAACTCGAAACTCGAAACTCGAAACTCGAAACTCGAAACTCGAAACTCGAAACTCGAAACTCGTAGCTATCATTCCACCGGATTACTACACTCCGCCCGGCTGGCGTCCAGCTTGCAGCGGATCTTGCGTTGCAGGGTCAGCATGCTCGGGTCGTAATATCCCTTCTTGCGCAGTTGCAGGCGGGCCTCCTGCATCATGATTTCATATTCCTGTTTGTCTTCCTCGGGGATCTGGATCATCCAGCGCTCGGGGACCTTGGCCGCTTCGATTTCCAGGCGCTCCATGATCAGGTGATAACTGTTGTAGAACTCTTCGCGTACCAGCTGTGCCACCTCGTTGGGAAACTTGTCCTTGCGGCCGATCAATTGCATGGTGATTTGCGCCAGCGGGTAATCGATGATGCCGCCGTCTGGATCCATGCCTTTGTAGAGTTCCAGTACTTCGTAGGCGACCAGTGGCGCGGCCAGAACGTCCACTACACCGTTGTTGAATTTATTGGGTGCAGAAACAATATCGGATGCGACCGGTGTTGCCCCGATCTGCGAGACCATCTCCGCTTGCGTGGGGTCATAGTCGAGCACCGCAACACGCTTTCCTGCTGCATTGGCAAGAGTGTTGATGCTTCTGTCGTTAACGAAGACATACGCGCCGCCAGCCGGAGCCAGGCCGAGAATGACATATTCGCCGCTTACCATCTTGTCGGCGCTTTTCGGGCTGGCCAGGACCTGCAGAAGAATTTTCATGTGGGCCTTGGTGGGAAGTGCACCAATGGCATCGATGGTACCGGTGTATTTGTTGAACTGACGGCCGCGTAAGCCGGTAATCAATGCGGCATCACAAATGCCGGCCTTGAGGTCTTCGGCAACGACGCTTTCGCTGGTGTAGGGCTGCACATCCAGATCCACACCGTATTGCAGCAGGCGTGTACGCTGGTCTTCTGCCGCCTTGAAAATTGGTCCTGCACGGCCTGCGATATCCCAGATGCAGATACGTCGTTTGAGCGGTTCGCCCTGGCTGAAGCCCGCCGCTTTCTGCATGGCCTTGATGCGATCATCCAGGCTCCGGTTCTGGTCGAAGGCAATGGCGCGTAACTTTTCTGCCAGCGCGGGGGTTAACTCCACGCCGGGTGCAAAGCTCTCCAGTTCAGCTTGCTGGGCAGGCGTCAGATCAAGCCTGTCATCGCTGAGAGCAAAGGGGCTGCCAATTAGCAGGGAAAGCAGAAAAAGGTGACGAAGAAATCGCACGATAGCCTCCGTGGCCATTATTGTTTGTTGTTGGCATCACGATCTGGTGTTAGCCGTAATAGCGTTACAGCATTGTGGGCAGGTTAGAGGCGGTGCGTCGCTGGCTGATCAGCCCGCCTGCCCGGCGGTGCCGCCAATCGGGCTGATCAATCTTGCGTGGAATTCGGTGCGCGTTGGTTACTCTGCGCTTTGGCTGCATTCCGGCCGGTCGGCTTCAAGAGTGCAGCGTATCCTTTTCATAATGCTCAACATGGCCGGGTCATAATAGCCACTGCTACGCAGTTTGATGCGTGCGTCCCGCATCATGCTGTTGTAGTCGCGTTTCTCTTCATCCGGGAGAGGGATCCACCAATGTGAAGGGATGCGCCCGGCTTCTTTTTCCAGGGCCGTCTGCACGGACTGGAAACTGTCGGCGGCGACTTCGCGGATCAGACCGGCAAAGGCGGGCGGGAAACGATCCGTGTGTGCAATCAGTTGCGCGGTCAGTTGCACGATGGGGTAATCCACAATCCCGCCTGCGGGCTCCATCCCCTTGTAAAGCTCCAGGGCTTGATAGGCAATCAGCGGAGCAGGCAGCACATCGACACTGCCATTGTTGAACTGGCTGGGAGCCGTGGCCAGGGTGCTGGCAACGGGAGTAGCGCCAATTCGGGTCACCATTTTTGACTGGCCGGGATCAAAATCCAGAACCGCCACTTTTTTTCCCGCCACTTTGCCGAGGGAATTCAGGGCGCGATCATTGACGAAAAGGTACGCGGCTCCCGCAGGCGTGATGGCCAGTGTCTGAAATTTATTGCTGACCATGTTGTCGGCCAGTTGCGGGTGGGCCAGCGTGCGTAGCAGAAGGTTGACGTGTTCCAGTGTTGGCAGTGCGCCCAGTGCATCAATGCTGCCGGTAAAACGATTGAACTGACGGGCGCGAAATCCACTCATCAGGGCGGCATCGCAGTGGCCGTTTTTCAGCGAGGCAACCAGTACGCCTTCATTGGTGAATGCTTCCAGGCTGATATCAACATCATAACGGAGCAAATCCACGCGCAAATTGGTGGCGCCGTTATACACGGGTCCGGAACGACCGGATAAATCCCAGAGGCAGATATGCCTTTTCAGCTTTTCGTTTTCCGCAAGGCCCATGGATTGCCGTGCCTGCTTGAGCTGTGTTTGCTGCTTGTCGGTGAGCGTCAGCGCTGAACCATTGGCCGCAGCAACAAAAAGCAGTGCCATGCATAAGTATCGAAACGTCCCCATGACCGATCCTTTGTCATTAGATGAAACGCTTATAGCATGTTGCCGGGCGGCGAAGTTTTACCGCCTGTATGACAATTGTACGAAGCGCCCTGAAGGGCGCTGCGGGGCTGGAATTCTGTGTAAAGTTGGCCTGAGATGTTACTGGGTGATACTGCACTCGGAACGTGCTGCGTTGAACTTGCAGCGAATTTTTCGCTGCAATGTCAGCATATCGCCACTGTAATAGCCCTGGCCTCGAAGCGCGTCACGGGCGTCCTGCATCATGACTTCGTATTCCTGTTTGTCTTTTTCCGGGATGTTAATCATCCAGCGGTCAGGTACCCGTTTGGTTTCCTGTTCAATGCGGCTCATTACCATGGGGTAGGCTTCAAACGAGGCTTCACGAATCAGCTGCGCCACTTCATTGGGGAACTTGTCCAGCCTGCCGATTAGCTGCATGGAAAGTTGCGTTAGCGGGTAATCGACAATGCCACCATCGGGGCTCATGCCTTTATAAAGCTCCAGAATTTCGTAGGCAACGAGGGGGGCCGGGAGGATATCAATCTGACCGTTGTTGAATTTGTTCGGAGCGGAAACGATATCGGTGGTGACCGGGGTGGCACCGATGGCGGCCACCATTTCTGCCTGGGTCTGATCATAATCGAGCACGGCCACACGGTGGCCGGCGGCCTTCGCCAGTGAGCTGATGCTGCGGTCGTTAACAAAAATGTGGGCCGCACCGGCTGGGTAAATGCCCATTACCACGTAGTCACCTTGCACCATATGGCCGGCTTGTTTCGGATGAGAGAGCACCTGCAACAGGGTTTGCATATGCTGGTCGTCAGGCACGGCGCCAATGGCGTCCACGCTGCCGCTGTAAAGGTTGAACTGACGTGCCCGCAGGCCGCTCATTAATGCCGCATCACAGCGCCCAGCCTTGAACTCCTCCACCATCACGGTTTCGTTGGTATAGGGCACCATGTCCAGGTTGATGCCGTATTCCACGGCCAATGCCCGCTGCTCCATGGCGGCATTGAAAACCGGCCCATTGCGTCCGCCAATATCCCAAATGCAGATGGTGCGTTTAAGGGTGCTGCCGGCAGGCATTTGATCGAGACCAACCATCTGGCTGATGGCCTTGAGGCGACTGCGCACCGGCATGTCCCGGGTATAAAAGACGTCTTCGAGTTTTTCGATGGTGCTGTCGCTCAATGTCACGCCGGGCAGCAGGGTCTTGAGTTGGTCTTTCTGGGCCTGTGTCAGTGTGGCGGCACTGAGTGAAGAGCACAGCAGGCTGACAAGAAAGAAAAGCGTGATAGCGGTGCGCATGGCGGTCTCCCTGACGCGGCATTTTTTTTATGAACGTTATAAGTAGCATGCTGTTGCAGGATAAGGGAGGACTTTTGCGCAGGGGGTGGCCGCTTTACGGCAAGCAGCGGCGAAACGGTCAAGGGGGCAAGCTGGGGATACTGACGGGAAGGGGGGAAAGGAAAAGGAAAGGCAAAGCGAGTGGCGAGTTTCGAAAATCTTGATCTTCGCTCCTCGTCACTCGCTTCTCGCGACTTACTTGGGCTGCGCGTCGATGGACTCCCCGTTGACCTCGCGGCTGGCCGGGCCCAGCAGGTACAGGTAAGGAGCCATGATGTCCGCCGGGGTCTTCAGTGTCTGCGGGTCTTCGCCGGGATAGGCAAGGGCACGCATATCCGTGCGGGTGCCGCCGGGGTTGAGAGTGTTGACGCGAATATTGCTGGTATTTTCCAGTTCTTCGGCCAGCACCTGGGCCAGATTTTCGGTGGCCGCTTTGGAAACCGCATAGGCCCCCCAGAATGCCCGGCCCTTGCGGCCCACGCTGGAGGACGTGAACAGCAAGCGGGCATCGTCGCTGGCGCGCAGCAGAGGCAGCATGGCCTGGGTCAGGTAGAAAGCGCTGTTCACATTGGTCTGCATGACGGACTCCCAGGTGCCGGCACCATAGCGGTCCATGGGGGTGATATCACCGAGCATGGAAGCGTTGTGAAGGATGCCGTCCAGGCGGCCGAACTCCTTGTCGAACAGACCAGCCAGTTCCTGGAAATCTTCCGGGCGGGCGACCGTCAGGTTGACCGGTGCCAGGGCGGGTTCCGGCCCGCCAGCGGCCTTGATTTCATCGTAAACCGCTTCCAGTTTTTCCTGGGTACGCCCCAGCAGGATGACTGTGGCGCCATGGGCGGCCAGTGTGAGTGCGGCGGTGCGACCGATGCCGGCACCGGCGCCAGTGACAAGAATAATGCGGTCTTTGAATGTGTCTTGAGCGCATTGATAGTTGAGGGCGTTTTGCTGGATGTCGGTCATGGTGATTCCTGTGTTTCTTGTGCTGCAGGCGTGATGCCTGACGCCGAATGCTTTAATCGTAGGGCGGAAATCCGCGCGAGTCACATGTGTGGCACATAAGCCTGGCCGTTGTGACGTTGGCTGATGGCGGGGGCGAATAATTTGCCTACTTCCGCCCTACGGTTAGTGTGCTTTTTGCTCGTAGAGTTTCTGCAAAAGTGGCAACAGTTCGCTGCCTTGTTCCAGATAATAGTTGGCTTGCCAGCCGCGCGGATCGTCGTCCGCGTCGATGTAGCCGAAGGCGGCCACGGCGGTTTCCATACCCGCGTTCTGGCCGGCCTGAATGTCCCGCAGGTGGTCGCCGACGTACAGGCAGTTGGCCGGGCTGACGTTGTCATTCTGGGCCGCGATCAGCAGGCCTTCCGGATCCGGCTTGCGCTGCTTCACGTGGTCCGGACAGATGACGGGGCCCACCCGTTGGTGGAGGTTGAGCCCTTCCAGTACCGGGCCGGTAAAGCGGGCGGGTTTGTTGGTGACGATACCCCAGGGCAGCTGTTGGGCGTCGAGCCAGTCGAGTACTTCGGCCAGGCCGGGAAACAACACGGTATCCACGGCCAGGTGTTGCTCGTAGACATTGAGCAGTTCGTCCAGCAGAGGCGCAAAGCTGGCATCGTCCGGCCCGACGCCGAAGCCCAGCTCGGTGAGTGCGCGGGCGCCGTTGGAGACGTTGGCGCGTACGGCAGAGTAGCTCACTGTCGGGCGGCCATGCTTTTCAAGCAGGCCATTGAGTACCGTATAAAAATCCGGAGCGGTATCGATCAGGGTACCGTCCAGATCGAAATAAACGGCTTCAAGGCGTTCCATCATTGGCTTGACGCCTGATGCTTGACGCCAGAAGGCGAGGTGGATTCGTCAGGCGTCTTGCGTTCGGCGTTTGGCGTTTTTACTGCGTGCATCAGATAGTTCACGGATACATCCCGGTTCAGCTTGTACACCTGCGTTAGCGGGTTGTAGACCATGCCGGCGGTGTCTTTGACTTCCAGCCCGGCATCGCGGGCCCAGCCGGCCAATTCCGACGGTTTGATCAGTTTGGCGTATTCGTGGGTGCCACGGGGCAGCAGGCGCAGCACATATTCCGCCCCGACAATGGCAAACATGAAAGCCTTGGGGTTGCGATTGATGGTGCTGAAGAACACCTGCCCGCCGGGTTTGACCAGGGTGGCGCAGGCGCGGATGACCGAGGAGGGGTCCGGCACGTGTTCCAGCATTTCCAGACAGGTCACCACGTCATATTGACCAGCGCGCTGTTCGGCGATCTGTTCTGCCGGGGTTTGCAGGTATTCCACGGCCACGCCGGCCTGTTCCGCATGAATACGGGCCACAGCCAGTGGCGCTTCGCCCATGTCGATGCCGGTCACCTCGGCGCCACGGCGGGCCATGCCTTCGGAAAGCAGGCCGCCACCACAGCCGATGTCGATGACCTTCTTGCCCGGCAGGCTGACGCGTTCGTCGATATAGTTCAGGCGCAGGGGGTTGATGTCGTGGAGCGGGCGGAACTGGGAATTCGGGTCCCACCATTGCTCGGCCAGGGCGTTGAACTTGGCGATTTCACCCGCGTCTACGTTCTGCTTGGAGGAGTGAGTCTGGGCTTGTTGTTCAGTCACGGTCGGCTCCGGCAATTTTTTCCTGCCACTGCTGGGCATTGTTGAGGATCAGGGCTTCATTGAGGGTGGTCAGCTGACGGTTGTCCATCAGGCAGCGCCCGCCGACCCAGGTATGGGTGATCTGGTCGCGGGTGGCGGCGTAAATCAGCTGGGCCACCGGGTCATAGACCGGCTGGGTTTCCAGTCGGTTCAGATCCACGGCCACCATGTCGGCCTGTTTGCCGATTTCCAGTGAGCCGATCTCGTCGTCGCGGCCCAGTGCCTTGGCGCCATTCAGGGTGGCCATTCTCAGTGTTTCCATGGCGGGCTGGGCATCAGCCTGCAGGCTCGCGCCCTTGGTCAGGAAGGCCGCGGTGCGGGCCTCGCCGAGCATGTCCAGGTCGTTATTGCTGGCGGCGCCGTCGGTGCCCAAGGCCACGTTGATGTTGGCCTTGCGCAGTTTTTCCACGGGAGCAAAGCCGCTGGCCAGCTTCAGGTTGGATTCCGGGCAGTGCACCACGTGGGTGCCGGTCTCGGCCACCAGCGCGATCTCGTCGTCGGTGAGCTGGGTCATGTGCACGGCCAGCAGGCGTGGCGACAGCAGGCCGAGGTTGTGCAAGCGGGTGAGCGGGCGCTCGCCGGTGTTGCCCACGGCCATCTGGATCTCGCCGGCGGTTTCATGCACATGCATCATTACGGGCACATCCAGCTCTTCGGCCAGGGTGATCACTTTCTGTAGCGGTGCATCGGACACGGTGTACGGTGCGTGGGGGCCGAATCCGATCTGGATACGCGGCTCATGCTGCCATTCGTCCATGGCGTCCGTGGCCAGGCGCAGGTAATCCTCCGGCCCGGAGCCCATGGGGGTGGGGAAGTCCAGCAGCGGGCAGAACAGGCTGGCGCGCAGGCCGGCTTCCACGGTGGCGCGGGCTGCCTGGGCGGGAAAGAAATACATGTCGGCAAAGCAGGTAGTGCCGGAGCGGATCATTTCCGCCGCCGCCAACCGGGTGCCGTCGTACACAAAGCTCTCGCTGATAAAGCGCCCTTCGGCGGGCCAGATATGCTTTTCCAGCCAGGTCATCAGGGGCAAATCGTCGGCGATGCCGCGTAGCAGGTTCATGGCTGCGTGGGTGTGCGCATTGACCAGGCCGGGGATCAGCAGGTGATCCCCCAGATGCTGTTGGTCCTCGCTCTGCCACTTTTCGTTGGCCAGGGCGCTGGGCAGCAAGTCGGCAATACGGCCGTCCTTGACCACCAGGGCATGGTTTTCCAGTACCGTGCCCTGCGGGTCGACGGGGGCAATCCAGCGGGCGTGGACGATCAGGTCGGCCTGATTGTCGCTCATGCATAACTCCTTGATCGAACAGGGGGCTGTGGCCCCGAATTATGCGCCGCAGTATAGCCTGTCACGGCGCGTTTTGCCTTTGCTCTATGGTGAGAAAGTGCTCTCGCACTGGCGAAGAAAAGCCATCTTGCGAGGATCGACGCGAGTATGGCGCCGATACCGTCCAGCTGTGCTATCATCCGGGGCTTTTCCGGGCTTTATGAGCCGGAATTCGCGACGGTAGTGGAGCCGGGTAGGGCGTCTGCCCCCTGAAATTCCACTGCCTATAAGAACAGACTGCACGGGCGGCCATGGGCATCCCGTGAAATCGGCCCCGAAAATGGGCCGGCTTGGGGAAGCCGCAGGGGCTTTCCCAACACCTTGTGGATAGTAAGGATCGCTATGACGGATCTCGCCAGAGAAGTTACCCCGGTCAACATCGAAGACGAACTCAAGCAGTCATACCTGGATTACGCCATGAGCGTAATCGTCGGGCGGGCGTTGCCCGACGTGCGCGATGGCCTCAAGCCGGTGCACCGCCGTGTGCTGTTTGCCATGCACGAGCTGAGCAACGACTGGAACAAGGCCTACAAGAAATCGGCCCGTGTGGTCGGTGACGTGATTGGTAAATACCACCCCCACGGTGATTCCGCGGTATATGACACCATCGTGCGGATGGCGCAGCCTTTTTCCCTGCGCTACATGCTGGTGGATGGTCAGGGTAACTTTGGTTCCATCGATGGGGACTCCGCCGCTGCCATGCGTTACACCGAAGTGCGCATGGCCAAGATTGCCCACGAGCTGCTGGCGGATCTGGACAAGGAAACCGTGGATTTCGTCGATAACTACGACGGCACGGAAAAGATTCCCGATGTGATGCCCACCCGGGTGCCCAACCTGTTGGTGAACGGCTCTTCCGGTATCGCCGTGGGCATGGCCACCAATATCCCGCCGCATAACCTGGGTGAGGTCGTGGACGGCTGTCTGGCGCTGATCGACGACGACAGCCTGACCCCGGACGACCTGATGGAATACATCAAGGGCCCGGATTTCCCCACCGCCGGCATCATCAATGGCCGCGCCGGTATCGTGCAGGCCTACCGTACTGGCCGTGGCCGTGTGTACATGCGCGCCCGCGCCGAAATCGAAGCCACCGACAAGAGCGGTAAAGAAGCCATCATCGTCACCGAGATCCCGTATCAGGTGAACAAGGCGCGGTTGATCGAAAAGATCGCCGAGTTGGTGAAAGACAAGAAAATCGAAGGCATCACCGAGCTGCGCGACGAATCGGATAAAGAAGGGATGCGCGTGGTGATTGAGCTGCGCCGTGGCGAAAATGCCGAGGTGGTGCTCAATAATCTGTACCAGCAGACCCAGATGGAATCGGTGTTCGGTATCAATACCGTGGCACTGGTAGACGGTCAGCCGAAGATCCTCAACCTGCGCGAGCTGCTGGATGCCTTTATCCGCCACCGCCGGGAAGTGGTGACACGCCGCACCGTGTTCGAACTGCGCAAGGCCCGTGAAAAAGCCCACCTGCTGGAAGGCCTGGCGGTTGCCCTGAGCAACATCGATCCGGTTATCGAGCTGATCAAAGCCTCCCCCAGTGGCGCCGAAGCGAAGGCCAAGCTGTTGGACAAGGGCTGGAAGCCCGGCGATGTACTGCAGATGCTGGAGCGTGCCGGTGGTGAAAACGCGGCTCGCCCGGATGGCCTGGATGAACAATATGGCCTGGTGGATGGCCTTTATCACCTGAGTCCGGAACAGGCCCAGGCGATTCTGGACCTGCGTTTGCAGAAGCTGACCGGCCTGGAACGCGAAAAGCTGATCAATGACTATCAGGAACTGTTGGAGCAGATCGCTGAATTGCTGAAGATCCTCGGTAACCCCGAGCGCCTGATGGAAGTGATTCGCGAAGAACTGCAGGCGGTACGTGAAGAATACGCCGACGAGCGTCGTTCCGAGATCGTAGCGTCCCGTCAGGACTTCAGCATGGAAGACCTGATCGCCGAAGAAACCGTGGTGGTGACCCTGTCCAACGGTGGTTACGCCAAGATGCAGCCCATCGACACCTATCGCGCCCAGAAGCGTGGTGGTCGCGGCAAGTCGGCCGGGCAGCTGAAAGACGAAGATTATGTGGAACACCTGCTGGTAGCTGGCACCCACGACACCCTGCTGCTGTTTACCGATGCGGGCAAGGTGTTCTGGCTGCGTACCTTTGAGCTGCCCCAGGGTGGCCGGGCATCGCGCGGCAAACCGATTGTCAATTTGTTGCCGGCACTGGGCAATGAGGAGCGCATTACTGCCATTCTGCGTCTGGATGCGGAAATGGTGCGCCAGCAGAAAGCCGGTGGCGAAGAAGAAGAGATTGTTGATGCGGATGACGTGATCGACGCGGTTGACGATGAAGCCGATAGTGAAGTGGAAGGCGACGTGGAAACGGTGGCCGAAACGGTCCCCGGGCCCTTTATCTTCATGGCCACCTCCAGCGGTATCGTCAAGCGGACCGCCCTGGCCAACTTCGCCCGTCCGCGCAGCTCCGGTCTGATCGCAGTCAAGTTGCAGGAAGGCGAGCATCTGGTGAATGTGGCGATTACCCAGGGCCACGAAGACATCATGCTGGTGGCGCGCAACGGCAAGGCTGTGCGTTTCCATCAGTCCAAGGTGCGTGTGATGAGCCGTCTGGCCCGTGGTGTCCGTGGCATCAAGCTGGCCGAGGGCGTAGATCTGATTTCCCTGATCGTGCCGGAAGAGAATGGCCAGATCCTCACCGCCTCCGAACACGGTTACGGCAAGCGTACTCCGCTCACCGATTACCCCACCAAGGGGCGTGGTGGCCAGGGCGTGATTGCCATGGTGATCAACGAACGAAATGGTGAGCTGGTCGGAGCCACCCAGGTGTTCGGCGAAGAAGACATCATGCTGATTTCCAACCAGGGCACCCTGGTGCGTACCGGTGTAAATCAGGTGAGCACGTCTGGCCGTAACACCCAGGGTGTTCGCTTGATCCGCCTGGCCGATGGCGAAGCCCTGTGTGGCCTGGCCACCATCCCCGAGCTGGAAGGTGTCGAGGAAGAGGAAGGTGAAGACGGCGAGGTGATCGAAGGGGAAGCGTCCCCGCAAGCACCGGAATCCGACGCCAGCGACGACGCTGAGGAATAACCTGTAGGAGCGTCGCTCGCGGCGCGATTTACTTGCGATCAAGAATGATCGCGCCGCGAGCGACACTCCTACAGCGGCTTCGCATGAACTTTTGAGCAACAACCCGAGCCCGGTGTTACCGGGCTTCTTTGATTAACCGGTTTCGAAACACGGAGAAAATGCATGTCCCGCGCCTATAACTTCTGCGCAGGCCCGGCGGCGTTGCCGCAGGCGGTACTCGAACAGGCCCAGCAAGAAATGCTGGATTATCGGGGGCTGGGTCTTTCCATCATGGAAATGAGCCACCGCGATAACGTCTTTGTGGAGATTGCCGAGCAGGCCGAGAAAGACCTGCGTGACCTGATGGGCATCAGCGATGATTATGCGGTGTTGTTTCTGCAGGGGGGGGCATCCAGCCAGTTCGCCATGGTACCCATGAACCTGTTGGGTGAAGGGCAAACGGCGGATTACATCAACACCGGGCAGTGGTCCAAAAAAGCCATCAAGGAAGCGGGTCGTTACGGCAAGATCAATGTGGCGGCCAGCAGTGAAGACACCAACTTCAGTACCGTGCCGCCGCAGGACAGCTGGAACCTGTCTGATAACCCGGCCTATGTGCATTACTGCCCCAATGAGACCATCGGTGGTCTGGAATACAGCTTTGTGCCGGCGGTGGGCGACACCCCGCTGGTGGCGGACATGAGCTCTACCATCCTGTCCCGGCCAGTGGATGTGAACCAGTACGGGCTGATTTATGCCGGTGCCCAGAAGAATATCGGCCCGGCTGGCCTGACTCTGGTCATCGTTCGCAAGGACCTGCTCGGCAAAGCCTCAAGCAGCGTTCCAGCCATGCTCAATTACCAGATCCATGCTGACAACGGCAGCATGTACAACACTCCGCCCACCTATGCCTGGTACCTGTCCGGCCTGGTGTTCTCCTGGCTGAAAAAGCAGGGCGGCGTGGGCAACATGGGTGAAATAAACCAGCGCAAGGCGGAAAAGCTGTATGGTTTTATTGATAACAGCGGCCTGTACAGCAACCCGGTAGAGGTGATCAGCCGCAGCCGCATGAATGTGCCTTTTGTGCTGGCTGATGACCGTCTCGACAAGCCGTTCCTGGATCAGGCTCAGGCCGCTGGCCTGTTGAATCTCAAAGGTCACCGCAGCGTGGGCGGTATGCGCGCCAGTATTTATAACGCGGTGCCGGAAGCGGCAGTGGATGCGCTGATTGCCTTTATGGCAGAGTTTGAGAAAAGAAACGCCTAGACGCCTCACGCACCATGCACCACGCCATGTTTGGCAGGGTTGCAGTAACGGGAAGCGCAGTGAATTGTTTGAAAAGGTGGGTAGGACAATGAATTTGAACGGTTGGCGCCAGATCGTAACCAACGCTCCCACGCTTGTTCGCGTGTTGCGTGAAGCGTGCAGCGTGCTTGCGAGGGCAATATGACCGATTCCCTGGACAACTTGCGTCACCAGATCGATGAGCTGGATCAGCAACTTCAGAATCTGCTTAACGAACGTGCGACCCTGGCCCATAAAGTGGCCGAAGTAAAAACGGCCACCGACCCCAACCCGGTTTTCTACCGGCCTGAGCGTGAAGCCCAGGTGCTGCGTCGGGTCAAAGAGCGTAACCAGGGGCCGCTGGATGGCGAGACCATGGCGCGCTTTTTCCGTGAGGTCATGAGCGCCTGCCTGGCACTGGAGCAGCGCATGAAGGTGGCGTTTCTGGGGCCGGAAGGCACCTTTACCCAGCAGGCTGCTCTCAAGCATTTTGGCCATGCGGTGGAAAGCCTGCCGCTGGGTGCCATCGATGAAGTGTTCCGCGAAGTGGAATCCGGTGCCGCCAACTACGGTGTGGTGCCAGTAGAAAACTCCACTGAAGGGGTGGTGAATCACACCCTGGACACCTTCATGACCTCCAGTCTGAAAATCTGTGGGGAAGTGGAGCTGCGCATTCACCATCACCTGCTGGCCGGTGAGCATACCCGCCAGGACAAGGTGACCCGGGTGTATTCCCATCAGCAGACGCTGGCCCAGTGTCGCCAGTGGCTGGACGCCCACATGCCCGGCGTGGAGCGTATCGCGGTCAGCTCTAACGCCGAGGCTGCGCGTCGCTTAAAGGATGAGTGGAATGCTCTGGCGATTGCCGGAGAAATGGCGGAAGAGTTGTATGGCCTCACAGCGGTGCAGCGCAATATTGAAGATCGCCCGGATAACACCACCCGATTCATCATTATTGGGCGCCAAGACACGCCGGCCTCCGGCTGTGACAAAACCAGCCTGATGATTAGCGGCAAAAACCGCCCGGGGCTGTTGTATGAAGTGTTGTCACCTTTCCGGGAAGAAGGCATTAACCTGACCCGACTGGAATCCCGCCCCTCGCGCACCGCCAACTGGAGCTATGTGTTCTTCGTGGACTGCGAAGGCCACAAGGAAGACGCGACCTTGCAAGCGGTGCTGGACAAGCTGGAAGCGGCAGGCAACACCATCAAGCTGTTGGGTTCCTACCCGAAAGCGGTGCTTTAGAACGCTCGAAGCCTGATGCAGGATGCCTGACGCTGGAAGACATCCTTCGTCAGGCGTTGGGCGTCCGGCATCAGGCCTGAAATTGCGGAGCGAATATGGACTACATCAAACTCGCCAACAACGGTATCCAGCAGCTCAAGCCCTACGAGCCGGGCAAGCCCATCGAGGAGCTGGAGCGTGAGCTGGGCGTCACCGATATCGTCAAACTGGCCAGTAACGAGAATCCGCTGGGCGCCAGCCACAAGGCTCTTCATGCCCTCAAGCATCTTCACGAGCTGCATTTGTATCCGGATGGCGCCACGTTTTCCCTGAAAGCGGCCTTGTCGGAAAAACTGGGTGTGCAGAGCACGCAGCTGACGCTGGGTAACGGTTCCAACGATGTGCTGGATCTGGTTGCCCGGGCCTACCTGCAGGAAGGCGACGAAGCGATTTTCTCCGAATACGCTTTTGCGGTGTACCCGATTGTGACCCTGGCTTGTAACGCCACGCCGGTGCAGGTGCCGTCCAATTTGTTCGGCCACGATTTGGCGGCCATGGCCGAGGCCGTCACCGACCGCACCCGGGTGATTTTTGTTGCCAACCCGAACAACCCCACCGGCACCTGGTTTAATGCCCATGCGCTGGATGAATTCCTGTCACGGATTCCCGAGCGGGTGGTTGTGGTGCTGGATGAGGCCTACGTGGAGTATGTGGAAGAAAGCCACTATCCGAATGGTATTGAGCGGTTGGGCAAGTACCCGAACCTGATCGTGACCCGCACTTTCTCCAAGATCTATGGTCTCGCCGGGCTGCGGGTAGGGTATGGCATCTCCAGCCCGCAGATCGCCGATGTGCTGAATCGCGTGCGCCAGCCGTTCAATGTGAATACACCGGCCCAGGTGGCGGCGGAAGCGGCCCTGCAGGATGACGATCACATCGAGAACTCCCGCAGTGAGAACACCTCGGGTCTGGTGCAGATCGCCGAAGGCCTGCAGACGTTGAATCTTGAGCAGATCCCTTCCGTAGCCAATTTCATTGCCTTCGATTGTGGCCGTGACGCCATGCCAGTCTACGAAGGGCTCTTGAGGCAGGGAGTGATCGTGCGCCCGCTGGGTGGCTACGGTATGCCCAATCACCTGCGCGTCACCGTGGGCACCAGCCGCGAAAATGAACGCTTTCTGGATGCGCTCAAGCATGTGTTGAAGGAAATGGCGAATGGGTAACGTCAAGCCGTTGGTGTCTCCCCCTGTAGGAGCGCCGTTCAGGGCGCGAACCTGCTTGCGATATGCCGTGCCAAGTACGGTTCGCGCCCTGAACGGCGCTCCTACAGAGGAAGGTGGGCGCTCGAATGTCTGACCCAATTTTTAATCGCATTGCCGTCATTGGCCTGGGGCTGATTGGTGGCTCCTTCGCAGCGGCCGCGCGCGAAAACGGCCTGGCCCGTTCCATCGTGGCCGGTTCCCGCTCCGAGCGGACCCTGGAACAGGGCATCGCTTTGGGCGTGGTCGACGAGGGCAGTCAGGATCTTGCCGAGGCCGTGGACGGGGCCGATCTGGTGTTCGTTTCCACCCCCGTGTCGGCCATGGGGAAGGTGCTGGCGGCTTTGAAACCGGGCCTGTCCGGCACGGCCATCGTCACCGACGGCGGCAGCGTGAAGGGCAACGTGGTTACGGCCGCCCGTGAAGCGTTAGGGGAACATTTCTCCCGGTTTGTGCCCGGCCATCCCATTGCCGGCAAGGAGAAAAGCGGTGTGACCGCCGCCGATGCGCAGTTGTATCGCGATCACCGGGTGATCCTGACGCCCACTGATGCCACCGACCCGGCGGCCACCGCCAAAGTGCGGGCCATCTGGACGGCCATGGGCGCGGAAGTGCTGCAGATGTCGCCGGATTACCACGACCAGGTCCTGGCGGAAACCAGCCATTTGCCGCACCTGCTGGCGTTCTCGCTGGTGGACACGCTGGCCAGGCAGGGAGATTCCACCGAGATCTTCCGCTATGCTGCCGGCGGTTTTCGCGACTTCACCCGCATCGCCAGCTCCGATCCGGTGATGTGGCACGACATCTTTCGTGAAAACAAGGCGGCCTTGCTGCAGGCGCTGGACCAGTTCAGCGATGGCATCGGCCGCTTCCGCCAGGCGGTGGAAAATGAAGATTCCGATGCCCTGATGGGCATCATGACTCGGGCGAACACCGCCCGGGCCCATTTTTTGGCTATGAACGGGCGCACTTCCTATACGCGCGCCCACCATGTTCAGTGTGCAGGTGACTACGTAACCATGACAGACAGTAATGACGCCGCCCAGAATCCCACTTTTGTGGTAACACCGGGTGGTCAGCTACAGGGCCGCCTGCGCGTGCCCGGCGATAAATCCATGTCCCACCGTTCTATCATGCTCGGTTCGCTGGCAGAAGGGGTGACCCAGGTAGAAGGCTTCCTGGAAGGGGAGGATGCCCTGGCGACCTTGCAGGCATTCCGCGACATGGGGGTGGTGATTGAAGGCCCCCATAACGGCCAGGTGACGATTCACGGGGTCGGGTTGCATGGCCTCAAGGCACCGGGTAAAGCGTTGTACATGGGCAACTCGGGCACCTCCATGCGCCTGCTGACTGGCTTGCTGGCCGGCCAGGCTTTCGATGTGGAGCTGACCGGGGATGCCTCCCTGTCCAAACGTCCCATGGAGCGTGTCGCCAAGCCGCTGCGGGAGATGGGCGCCCAAATCACCACGGGCGAGCAGGGGCGTCCCCCGGTGCGTATTCGTGGCGGTCAGCCCCTCAAGGGCTTCCATTACGACCTGCCAATGGCGTCCGCCCAGGTGAAATCAGCCGTGTTGCTGGGTGGTTTGTATGCCGATGGGGAAACGTCGGTGACCGAGCCGGCTCCCACCCGGGACCATACCGAGCGGATGCTGGGCGGTTTTGGCTATGAGGTGCGCCGTGACGGCGCCACCAGTGCGCTGACGGGCGGTGGCACACTGTCTGCCGGCAAGCTGGAAGTGCCGGCGGATATTTCCTCCGCCGCCTTCTTCCTGGTGGGGGCGTCCATCGCGGCCGACAGCGAAGTGACCTTGCCGCATGTGGGCATCAACCCCACACGCACCGGCGTGATCGACATTCTCAAACTAATGGGGGCGGATATTCGCCTGGAAAATCAGCGAGATGCCGGCGGCGAGCCGGTGGCGGACCTGGTCGTCAAGGCGGCGCCGCTCAAGGGAATCGAGATCCCCGAAGCACTGGTGCCGCTGGCCATCGACGAGTTTCCGGCGATCTTCATCGCTGCGGCCTGCGCCGAAGGCGAGACAATCCTGCGCGGCGCGGAAGAGCTGCGCGTGAAGGAATCCGACCGCATCCAGGTGATGGCCGATGGCCTGGCCGCGCTGGGCGTGAGCCATGAGGTGTTCGAAGACGGCATTCGCATCACCGGGGGTGAGTTCGGTGGCGGTGAGGTCCAGTCCCATGGTGACCATCGCATCGCCATGAGTTTTGCCATGGCCGCCCTGCGCGCCACTGGCCCCATTACCATTCATGATTGCGCCAACGTGGCCACCAGCTTCCCCGGGTTCGCCCAGTTAGCGACCCATGCAGGCCTGAAGCTGGAGGTGAAATGACCCCTATTTTGACGATTGACGGGCCGGTTTCCTCCGGCAAGGGCACCGTGGCCCGCTTGGTGGCAATTCGCCTGGGCTGGCACCTGCTGGATTCCGGTGCCTTGTACCGTGTGCTTGGATATCATGCACGAAATCAAGGTGTTGCGCTGGATGACGAGCCTGCATTGATCGCTCTCGCGGAGGATTTGCCGGTGCGGTTTGTGGAGCAGCAAGGCAATACCGCGGTGATTCTTGCTGGTGAGGATGTGTCCAATATCATTCGCCAGGAAAGTGTCGGCGAGCTGGCCAGCCAGGTGGCCGTGCTGCAGCCTGTGCGTGACGCCTTATTGGCCCGTCAGCGGGCTTTTGCCGAGTCTCCCGGGCTGGTGGCGGATGGCCGTGACATGGGCACTGTGGTGTTTACCTCCGCTCCCCTCAAGATTTACCTCACTGCCAGCGCTGAAGAGCGCGCCAGACGGCGCTTTGAGCAGTTGAAGGAAAAGGGCTTTGGTGCTACCCTCGCGACCCTCGTCGAGGACATCCGCACCCGGGATGACCGTGACATGAACCGTGAGGTGGCGCCATTGCGCCCGGCAGACGATGCCGTGGTGATCGATTCCACCACCATGACGGTTGATGACGTGGTAAACCGGATTCTTGATGAGGCTGCCGCACGCCAGTTGGCGTAACGGTAGCACACACTTCGTTAGCGCCCTTCGGTGGACCGCCATCGTGGGGCAACTCTGTGTTAAGCGGCCGATCTGCTCAACCCTGAAAAAGTAAGCCAGCTGGGGAAGGGCGGGTCTCATCTATTGACTAACCCATGTCTGCTGGTTGGCATGTGCGAAAACTTGAGTGAATTTCATGACTGAATCTTTTGCTGATCTCTTTGAAGAAAGCCTAAAGGACCTGGACGTTGCCCGTGGCTCCATTATCAAGGGTACCGTTGTATCCATCGATAGCGACTGGGTAACCGTTAACGCAGGCCTGAAATCCGAAGGCATTATTGCCCGTGAAGAATTCCTCAGCGAGGCAGGCGAGCTGGAAATCGTTGAAGGCGACGAAGTCGATGTTGCTGTAGACGCCATCGATGATGGTATGGGCTTCACCCGTCTGTCCCGTGAAAAAGCCAAGCGCGCCGAAGTTTGGGGCGAGCTGGAAAAAGCTTTCGACGAAGACGAGATCGTAAAAGGTATGATTTCCGGCAAGGTGAAGGGTGGCTTCACTGTCGACATCGGCCCGATCCGCGCCTTCCTGCCCGGCTCTCTGGTTGATATCCGTCCGGTTCGCGATGTTGCGCACCTGGAAGGCAAAGAGCTGGACTTCAAGGTCATCAAACTCGATCCCAAGCGTAACAACGTGGTGGTTTCCCGTCGTGCGGTGATGGAAGCAGAGCACAGCGCAGAGCGCGAGCAGCTGCTGGAATCCCTGCAGGAAGGCATGGAAGTCAAAGGTATCGTGAAGAACCTGACCGACTACGGTGCGTTCGTGGACCTGGGTGGCATCGACGGCCTGCTGCACATCACCGACATGGCCTGGAAGCGTATCAAGCACCCGAGCGAGATCGTGGAAGTTGGCCAGGAAATCGACGTCAAGGTACTCAAGTTCGACCGCGAGAAGATGCGTGTCTCCCTGGGTCTCAAGCAGCTGGGCGAAGATCCGTGGCACGATATCGTGGGCAAGTACCCGGAAGGTACCCGCGTGAAAGCCAAGGTAACCAACCTGACCGATTACGGCTGCTTTGCCGAAATCGAAGAAGGTGTGGAAGGCCTGGTTCACGTTTCCGAAATGGATTGGACCAACAAGAACATCCACCCGTCCAAGGTTGTAGAGATTGGCGACGAAGTGGAAGTGATGATCCTGGACATCGACGAAGACCGTCGTCGTATCTCCCTGGGTATCAAGCAGTGTCAGTCCAACCCGTGGGATGCCTTCGAGCAGAAGTACCAGAAAGGCGAGCGCATCAGCGGCAAAATCAAGTCCATCACTGACTTCGGCATCTTCATCGGCCTGGAAGGCGGTATCGATGGTCTGGTGCACCTGTCCGACATTTCCTGGGAAGAGCAGGGCGAAGACGCCGTGCGTAACTTCAACAAGGGCGATGAGCTGGAAACCGTGGTACTTTCTATCGACGCAGAGCGCGAAAGAATTTCCTTGGGTATCAAGCAGTTGACAGATGATCCGTTTGCTCAGTATGTTGCTGCTAACGATAAGGGCGCAATTGTTAAGGGCGTAGTGAAAGCAGTCGACGCGAAAGCGGCCACTGTTGAGCTGGCTGAGAACGTTGAAGGTACCCTGCGTGCCAGCGAAATCAGCCGTGATCGCGTTAACGATGCGACCGAGGTTCTCAAGGTCGGTGACGAGGTGGAAGCCAAAATCACCAACGTTGATCGCAAGAACCGTGTTCTTAGCTTGTCCATCAAGTCCAAGGATCAGGCTGATGAGCGTGAAGCCGTCGAAGGCCATCAGGAGCAGCAAGACGCTAACGCTCCGAAGACCATTGGCGACTTGATCAAGAAGCAAATGGAAAGCAGCAACGAGTCATAAACGGCTCCTCCCGGGGGCCGGCATCGCGCCGGCCCCACTGGGCTGGGAGCCCAGGGAGTAAGCTGTAATGGCATTAACCAAGTCAGAACTGATTGAGCGCATTGCCGACCGGCAAGCGCAGCTGTCCCCCAAGGATGTGGAGCTGGCAGTCAAGACCTTGATCGAGCAAATGGCCGATTCCCTGGCCGGCGGTGGTCGCATTGAAATTCGCGGCTTCGGCAGTTTTTCCCTCCATTTCCGCGCCCCCCGCGTGGGTCGCAATCCCAAAACCGGTGCCAGCGTCGAGCTGCACGGTAAATACGTTCCTCACTTCAAACCTGGCAAAGAGCTCCGTGAGCGTGTCAATGAATCGCTGACAGACTCAGGCGAAGATGTTGATAATAACGGCAGTGACGGCAATCAAGCTGCCGCCAGTTAGTGTTGCCCGGCTTTCGAGCCTGGCCAGAAAAGGACGTTCCCGATGCGAAACCTTTACCGGATTCTGGTAATTCTGGCCGTTGTGGCCATTTTTCTTGTCGCCTTCCTCTTTGTTACCAGCAATCGTGATCTGGTGATGATCGATCTCTTGGTAGATGCCTGGCAGTGGCAGGTCTCACTGGGTGTGCTGGTAGTCTCCGTGCTGGCCATCGGCTTGCTGCTGGGCCTGCTGGCCGGGGTTGGCCTGCGTGGCATCAAGGGCCTGTTTTCATGAGCGAATCGTTGTGGCTGATTCCGCTGTTTTTTGTGGCCATTTCTGCCGGTTTTTTCATGGGGCGACGCGAAAGCAAGCGTCGCCAGCGCCGCCGTATGGCATCCCTGTCCAAGGACTATGTGGCCGGTATCAACTTCTTCCTCAATGAAGAGCCTGACAAGGGCATTGAGGCCTTGCTCAACAGCCTGGACGTGAGTGAAGAAGGGCTGGAAACCCACCTGGCCTTGGGCAAGCTGTTTCGCAAGCGGGGCGAGTTTGACCGTGCCGCGCAGTTGCATACTCATCTGCTTGAACATGGCGACTATGGTCGGCCGGTACAGGAAGAAATTCAGCTGGAGCTGGCACAGGATTATCTGGCCAGCGGCATCTTTGATCTGGCCGAACAGGTACTGCTGGAAATGCTGGACCAGGATTGCCAGGCCAAGGATGAAGTGTGCGAACAGTTGATGGGCTTGTACGAACAGGAGCGTGACTGGGTCAACGCTATCAGCATGGGTGAGCGCCTGCTCAAGAACCGTGCGAACCTGGCGCCGGTGTTGGCCCAGTTCTGCTGTGAGCAGGCGGAAACCCTGCGTCGGGACGGCGACACCAATCCGGCCCGCCGCATGCTGCGCCGGGCGTTGTCATTCGATAACCAGTGCGTGCGCGCCAGCCTGGCGGAAGGTGACCTGGAAATGGAGGAATCCAACTGGGGCGCCGCGATTGATGCCTTTCAGCGGGTCTGGAACCAGGACAGCGACTTCTTTGATGAAACGCTGGAGCGCCTGCGAGAGTGTTTTCAGCATCAGGAAAAGGAAGAAGATTTCATCCAGATGCTGGCCGATTACAGTGCAGAGAAACCCAGCACCACGCGTATTCTGTTGCTCTCTGAAACGTTGAAAGAGCGCTATGGCGACAAGGAAGCGGCGGACTTTATCCGTGAATACATGAAGGCCAACCCGTCTGTGCGGGGGCTCAACCGCATCATCGATATGAGCCTGGCCAGCACCGCCGAGGGTGAAGCCCGTGAGCATCTGGACATGCTCAAGCAGGTGTCGGAGAAGCTGCTGAGCGACAAGAGCCTCTACAAGTGCCGCCGCTGTGGTTTTGAAACCCCATTGATGCAATGGCGCTGCCCAAGCTGCAAACGCTGGGGCACCATCAAGCCGGTGGTGAAGGAAGTCTAGAAGCAGCTGTGAGCCATGAGCTATCAGCTGTGAGCGACAAGCTAGGCTGGATTGGATTGGTATATAGGCCTAAAGGCACTGATTTCCTCGGCATTTCTACGAAGCGGCTGTAGGATTCCGCTTGAGGGACGAACCGTGCGAAGCACGGAATCGACCGCAGGGCGATCAGGCATTTCCGGGCTCTACGGGCCTCTAAAGAATGGCCTCCCTTCGGCCTCGCTACGCTCAGGTTCGCACCTCAAGTGGTGCTCCTACAAAAACCGCTCGCAGGACGATTAACGCTTGCCAATGGCAATTCTTGAACCCGGTTATCCCAGCGCCTACTATAGCTCCGCCTACCATCACCCAGGATCTCTGCCATGCCTATTTCCAGCCCCGTTATTGTCGCTCTGGACTATCCCGATGCAGCCCAGGCTCTGGCCATGGCAAAGCAACTGGATCCGGCCAAGGTGCGGGTAAAGGTGGGCAAGGAAATTTTTACCCGCAGTGGCCCGGCGGTGGTGGAATCGCTACACAAGCTGGGCTTTGAGGTATTTCTGGACCTGAAATTCCACGACATCCCCAATACCGTGGCAGGCGCTGTGGCGGCCGCGGCGGACATGGGCGTGTGGATGGTGAACGTGCACGCCAGTGGTGGCCAGCGGATGATGGAAGGCGCGGCCAATGCCATTGCCAATCGCGCCCAGCGTCCACACCTGATTGCCGTGACTGTGTTGACCAGCATGGATGACAGCGATCTGCAGCAGGTGGGTGTGGTGGATGTGCCCAAGGTACAGGTGCAGCGCCTGGCAGAGCTGGCCAAGGCGTCAGGCATGGATGGCGTGGTCTGTTCTGCCCAGGAAGCGGTAATGCTGAAACAGGCCTGCGGATCGGCCTTTGAACTGGTGACCCCGGGGATTCGACCGGAAGGGTCAGACGCGGGAGATCAGCGTCGGGTGCTTACACCGGTACAGGCTCGTGATGCGGGTGTGGACTATATGGTAATCGGCCGGCCCATCACCCAGTCCGCCACACCTACGGATGTAGTCGACGCTATATTACAAAGTCTGGCCTAATCTGCTTACAACACCGTTTGTGGCTGGCGGATAACAGCAGTATTTATGCCTCCTTAAAGTGAGATTTCCATTCAGAATAAAGAATACGGAGATCTCATATGAAACCCTGTTACGTTGCGATTCTGCCTCTGCTGATGGCCCTGGTAATGCCCGCCGCTGCCGTCGAACTGCAGCCTGCCCCTGGCACAGACGCTGTCAAAACCGCCGCCGCAGAACCCGCCAAGGCGGCTGGGGCGAAGGCAGAGAACCGTGCCGTCAATTTGAATACTGCCGATATGGCCGAACTGGAAACACTGCACGGGGTTGGCCCGAAAACGGCCCAGGCGATCATCGATTTTCGGGATAGCCAGGGCGGCTTTACCAGCCCGGATCAGCTGCTGGCGATCAAGGGTATCGGGGAGAAAACACTGGCGAAAATGCGCGACCAGATCGTGGTGCAATAGCACGCCAGGGGCTGATTGCTGCGCGGGAAATCTATCCCGCGCAGCGATTCAGCGAGAGAATCAGGGGTGAGGTTCGTTGTCTTCATCATCCTGATGGTCGATAACACTGAGGTCGTCGACACGATCCACGTCCCGTTCAGGTCGCGGCGCCTTGGGAGGCACAGGCACAGGCTCGCCGTTTTCCTCCGGGTTTTCCGCTTTCCCGCCTTTCTCTCCTTTGCTTTCTTTTTCCTTGCTGGCTTTTTCTGCCTGGGCTTCCACTTCCTCGGTGCTCTTCTCTTCACCGATGCGGAAGGCCGCAAAGCCGGCGTGGACCACCTGGTTAACCGCCATGCCCAGCACTCGCCCGTTGTAGGGGGCGATAATGGCGCTGCCCGTATTGCTGATCGGGTCGGTGACGGTGCCGAGGATCTGGCCCTTTTTCACCTTGTCGTTGAGTTTCACCTCGGAGAGCAGAATCCCGCCCTGGCTGGCACGAATCCATTCTGATTCGAAGAACACCGGCTGTGGAGCGCTCCAGAAACGGCTGGCCTTACGCATCTCCAGGTTTTCCAGCAGGGTTTCAATGGCCTGCACGCCATAGTTCACTGCCTGGGTTTCCAGCCGGTTGGGGCCACCGGCTTCCATGGTCACGGCGACGATGCCGTCTTTAACCGCCGCATCGCGGAGCATGCCGCTGACACCGGGGCTGTGCAACACTGTCATGCCGCCAAAGTGCTTGGCGAAGGCGACCACGTCCTGGTTATCCAGATCCGCGCGTAGCTGAGGCAGGTTGACCCGCTTCTGGGAGCCGGTGTGCAGATCGACCAGATAGTCGCAGTGGCTGACGATATTGCCAAACAGGGAATGGGCCACGCGACTGGCCGCGCTGCCATCCTTGTTGCCGGGGAAATAACGGTTCAGGTCACGGCGATCGCTCAGGTAGCGAGTACCACTGCGAAAACCGTCCAGGTTGACGATGGGCACACCAATCACCGTGCCAGCCAGCTGATCCGGTTCCAGTTCGTACATCAGGCGGCGGACCATCTCGATGCCGTTCAGTTCATCGCCATGGATGGCGGCGGTGAGGCAGAGTTTGGGGCCGGGTTTGTCACCGTGGGCGACCAGTACCGGCACCGGCGTGGCAATGGACGCGAAGGACTGATCCGGCGTCCAGTGCAGGGTGGCAAAGGTGCCGGGTTCCACTGTCTGGCCCAGCAGTGGCAGGGGGGAGGGTTTTTCCGGCTCCGCCTCGGCGTTACCAGACGCTTCGTCTGCGTCACTCTGGTTGCTGTCCGCCCGGTGAGGAGGCTTGTTGGGCGTGTCAGCGTCGGTTTCCTGCTGCCGCTCCAGCGCTCGCTCTTCGTCTTCCATTTCGGTGGCCCAGACGGGCTGAGCCAAGGCGGTGAGCAATGACAGGATGCCCAGGGTTATCCATGACAGGCGTTTGTGCACAAACGGCTCCTTGCGTGTCGTTTTCCGTACGGCCGGCGCGGCGCACCGCGCCCGCGCTAGCCCTGTTGGTCCAGCTCATCCCAGCGGGAGAAAGCCACTTCCAGTTGCTGCTCCAGCTCACTTTGCCGGGCTTGTGCAGCACTGATATCAGCCGGCTCACCCTTGTAAAAATCCGGGTCGGACATGCGTGTCTGTACCGCGTCCAGATCCGCTTCCAGCTGTTCGATGCGAGCGGGTAATTGTTCCAGTTCCCGTTGATCCTTGTATGACAGCTTCTTGCGGGCAGGAGCAGGCTTTTCCGCTACTGCTGCCGGCTTGGCGGCTTTGACGGCTTTTTCCCGCTTCGGTTCCGGACGCTGGCGTAACCAGTCCTGATAGCCGCCCACATAGCTGTTCAATTCACCGTGCTCGAAGACCAGCGTGGAGGTCACCACATTGTCGATGAACTCACGGTCGTGGCTGACCAGCAGCAGGGTGCCCTGGTAGTTGATCAGCTGTTCCTCCAGGAGTTCCAGGGTTTCCGCATCCAGATCGTTGGTGGGCTCATCGAGTACCAGCAGGTTGAAGGGCTTGGTGAACAGCTTGGCCAGCAGCAAACGGTTGCGCTCGCCGCCGGACAGGGATTTCACCGGCTGGCGAACCCGGGCGGGGTCGAACAGGAAATCCTGCAGATAGCCGATCACATGCTTGTTCTGGCCATTCAGGTTGATCACATCGGAGCCTTCCGCCACGTTGTCGATCACGCTTTTTTCTTCGTCCAGGGTGTCGCGCAGCTGGTCGAAATAGGCCACCTGCAGCTGGGTACCCTGTTTTACGGTGCCGCTGTCCGGAGCCAGGCGATCCAGCAGCAGGCGAATCAGGGTGGATTTACCACAGCCGTTCGGGCCCAGAATGCCCACCCGGTCGCCGCGCATCAGGGCCACGGAAAAATCGCGGACAATCTGTTTGCCGCCCACCGCATAGCTGATTTGGTCGGCTTCCACCACGATCTTGCCGGAGTTGTCGCTGCTCTGGATGGTCAGGCTGGCGGTGCCGGTGCGGCTGCGGCGCTGGGAAAATTCGTCGCGCATGGCTTTCAGAGCACGCACCCGGCCTTCATTGCGGGTGCGGCGTGCCTTGATGCCCTGGCGAATCCACTTTTCTTCCTGACTCAGTTTCTTGTCGAACTCGGCATTGGCTCTTTCTTCCGCATCCAGCGCCGCTTGTTTGCCACTCAGGTACTTTTCATAACTGCCGGGCCAGCTGGTCAGCTTGCCGCGATCCAGCTCGATGATGCGGGTGGCCAGTGAACGAATGAAGGCCCTGTCGTGGGAAATAAAGACCAGGGTAGTGCCAAAGTTTTTCAGGAACTCTTCCAGCCACTGGATGGATTCCATGTCCAGGTGGTTAGTGGGCTCGTCCAGCAGCAGGATGTCCGGGTCCTGTACCAGAGCACGGGCCAGCAGTACGCGCCGCTTCATGCCGCCGGAAAGGCCGGCGAAAGACATGTCACCATCCAGATTGAGCTTGGAAAGCACGGTGTCCACCCGCTGGGACAGCTGCCAGGCACCGCGGGCCTCGATCTCGGTGCTCAGCTCTTCGAAGCGGGCCAGTATCTTGTCGTCCCCGTCGCCCAGATGGTGTACCAGCTCGGCGTGTTCGCTGAGCAGGGCGCCTTGCTCCCCCAGCCCTTCGGCCACCATGAAGTGCACGCTGTGCTCCTGGTCATCGGGCACTTCCTGTTCCAGCCGGGCCACACTCAGCCCCTGGGTCTTCTCGATCTGACCGTCATCGGCCTGAATTTCTTCGGCGATGACCTTCATCAGGGTGGACTTGCCCGCCCCGTTACGGCCGATCAGACACAGGCGCTCACCCACGTCGATGGACAGGTTGACGTGGTCCAGCAGCGGTTGTTGGCCATAGCTGAGTTGAATGTCGCGAAGGGTAATCAGTGGCATACTTTATAAATCCAGGCGTCATGAAACGCGCATCACGCAACCCTCAGCCTTCAAACCCAACAACACCGGGCGAACGAGACAATGGCAAGAGGTGAGAGTCAGTGCCTCGCGCCCGGGCCTTTAAGCAGGGAGAATGGGGGCCGGATAAGTACGGCCTGTCCCGGTTGAAGCGGGTCGCGTGTTGCGTGCAGCGTCTATCTAATTGAACGCGCAGTGTAGCAGCTTGTTACGGGCGTGTACTGGTACTTGGCGCCAGGCCGCTGCAGCATGGTCTGGTAAAGAAAGGCTGGCGGCAGGGCCGCCACAGGACAAGAAAGAACAAGGAAGGGAGGGGTAATGTCGGAATTTCTGCGCGAACGCTACGAAGAGGTGGATCTGACGCCGGGGCAGGGCAAGATCACGGCGACGATCTCCATCGGACTGGGTTTTTTGGCGCTGCTGGGAAGTTTCTGTTTTCTTTATCCGGAACTGTTTACCACGCCTGAATTCAGGGCGTTCTATAATGCCGAGATCTTGCGGCTACTGCTGTTTATCGGCATCGGTATCGGGTTTACCTGCGGGTTTTTCAGCGTGTTTCGTCACCAGGAACGGCGTTACGGCATCATCGGCATGGTGCTGGCCTGCATGGCTGCGCTAATCGGTTCCGGGCGCCTGGATGTGCCACCGGTGGATGGCCGCAGCCTGTATGCCGGCCTGGATTATTTTATCCTGACACTGCTGGTGCTGGGGCTGGTTTTTATTCCGCTGGAGCGCGCCTACCCGAAGAACCGGGAACAGAAGACCCTGCGCGGTGGCTGGGTGACGGACATGAAGTACTTCCTGTTCAGCCATGTGGCCCTGCAGCTGATCAGCTTCTTCACCATCATCCCTATTCAGGTGTTGCTGCACGACAAGGTGGATATCGGCTTCCAGCAGGCCATCGCCAGCCAGCCCCTGTGGCTGCAGTTCATTGAAATTCTGATTGTGATCGATCTGGGCAGCTACTGGATTCACCGGGCCTTCCATGAAGTGCCCTGGCTATGGAAATTCCACGCCGTGCACCATTCCACCACCCAGATGGACTGGTTAGCCTCCTCACGGCTGCATGTGGTGGAAATTATCGCCAACCGTTTTATTGGCTATCTGCCGATCTTTATTCTCGGCTTCTCACCCTCGGCGGTGTATGCCTATCTGGTGTTCGTGTCGTTCCACGCCATTTTTATCCACGCCAATGTCCGTTTCCGGTTCCCGGGCGTGCGCTGGCTGATCGCGACCCCGGAATTTCATCACTGGCACCATTCCTCGGAAGACGAAGCCGTAGACAAAAACTACGCCGCCTTCCTGCCCATCTACGATAAACTGTTCGGCACCCTGATCATGCCGGATCGCCTGGCCGCCGAGTACGGCACCCGTGCCAGCACCCAAGTGCCGGAAGGGGTGGTCAAACAGTTCCTGTTCCCGTTCCGCCGGGGCTGAATATGCATTCCCATCGCAACCCTCAAAGATGAATTTATGGATGACGTGATAGACATGCTGCGTGAGCGCCATGACGGTGGTCTGGTGGCTCTGGAACTGCCAGACGAAGACCGGTTGGTGGAAATTGAAGAGCAGCTGCTGATTTCACTGCCGGGGGATTACAAGGAGTTCCTGCTTAACGCCAGCGACATCGTCTGTGGCAGCCTGGAGCCAGCCACGGTGATGGACGACTACGCCCACAATTTCCTCCCGGAAATGGCCGCCAACGCCTGGGACCAGGGCCTGCCTCGCTATTTGATTCCCGTTTGCGAAGCCGGCAACGGCATCTACGCCATGTCCCAGGAAGGGGAAGTGGTGCTGTGGGAGCCGGGTAGCGGCATCAACGAAGACGAGGTGTGGGGCAGCATCTGGCAATGGGCGCGGGAAGTGTGGTTAGAGAGTTAATTAATAGTTAATAATGAATAATTAATAGCTAAACCCTAAACCGACCTGACGTAGCCGCTGTAGGAGCGCATCTTGAGGCGCGAACCGAGCGACAGCGAGGAAAAGCCGTTTCGAGTTACGAGAAGCGAGTTTCGAACCCCAGAACCCGAAACCCGTTCTGTTTTGTCTTTCGCAACTCGAAACTCGTCACTCGCTTCTCAACCCAGTACTATACCCCCGCCAAATCGAGCTCATTATTAATCAACACCACGCATTGCGACGCAAACAGCATGGTCGGTCCCAGGCTGATCTTCTCCGTGCCCAGTCGCTTCAGGCTGTTGAAGCTCTTCTTCGGCATGGGAATGTGATCAGTGAGCAGAAAACAGGGTTTCTCGGCAAAGGTGAGCTCGCGGATGCTCTCTCCCTTGGGGTCCATCATGTACAGCTGATGCCCATCCTCAGCCAGCTCCTTCACCAGCTTTTCAAAGCTCTGCGTGCGCACGGTAATTCCGCTCTCCACGGCTTTCATCTGTTCCTTGCCCATGCCGGCAGAAGCATCCAGCGCCCGCACCACCTTGGCCAGCAGCGCCTGCTCATGAAATCCGCCAATATCCCGCATCTCCGCCGCCACAAAGGTGATGGTGCGGGAATAGTCCTGGGTGCTTTCCAGCACCAGATGCACTACCGCATCGTCTCGATGCGACTGGGCCACAAAAATCGCATTCATCAACGTATGCGCCAGAATCTCGCTATGGGCATCCCCGCCCACGTTGGCGAGTAGAGTCTGGCTGTTAGTGGAGGCCGCGCGGGCCCGGAGAACGAAGGTTCGCATGGTCAGTGGCTCAGAAAAATGTGGAAAGATTGTACATCACAGGAGGCTCTAACGTGATCGCAAGATCGTAAAGTTGCACGCGTCGCTCGTTTTCAGCGGAACGTTCCGCATAATCCGGAACGGGCAATACCAATACGCTGAATGCACGAATTGAACAGGGGCGCTCCTTACTCTTCAGAATTTCTATTCTTTTTAGGGTTGATAACACACTCAAGTCTGATGGCCTCCTGATTGAACTTTCCTAAGGTTGTGGGAATCGAAGGAAGAAAATTCAGGGTGTGCTTGTGCCCTGGATGAAAATAAAAAAGCTGGCCTAACGCTTCCCAGGTAAATGACTCATGTATAGAACTCTCGCGATAATCATGGCGTTTTTGCTGTTTGCCATTCAGTACGGGTTTGCAGAAGAGGGAGTACCTTTAATGCGGCCGGATGGGTCTACAATCACTTTCTATCTGGACAAGAAAGGAGGTCGGCATCTGCTGGTGCTGATGCAGGGATCGGATTGCAATAGTGTGGTACACAGCAAGGTGATTAATGACCGCTTTGCCGCTGTGATCGGTGATGCGGATGTTCTTACGGTGGAAAAATATGCCCTTACCCGGTCGGTTCCCTGGAACGGTTCGGGTGACAGTCCGGAGTGTCCGGCATCGTATTATGAGCATGATTCTCCGAGACAGCGGGCGGACGACTATCTGCAAGTGATGTCATGGTTAGATGAGCAACTTGAATATGACAACATTATTCTTCTGGGGGGGAGTGAGGGGGCACTGGTTGCAGCAATGGTTGCTTCCCGGAGTGATAAGGTGAGTGCGGTTATCACTCTTAATGGCGGAGGCCGATTTTTCGTTGATGACGTTTTTTATAGCATGAGCGTTGATCTTCCACCGGAAGCATTTGAACAGGCAACACAGGGGTTTCTGGAATTTAAAGGAGCCATCGAAAGTTCCGAGAGTATGACTTTTGTGATGAGTGGGCACGGTTTTCGTTGGTGGAAGAGTATGTTGGCTGCAGATCAGACTGAACTGTTGCTGAGTGTCAGCGCCCCTTTGTTGATTATTCAGTCCGAACTGGATAAGAGTGTTTCGCCAAAGCTGGCTTATGATCAAGCGAGGATGCTGATGAAAAACAGGAATAACGTCGAATTTCGCACGGTTAAGGGACTTGATCACAAGTTTCATGATCCTTCTGGAAAGGACCGCACAAGCGAAGTCGTCTCTTCCGTTAAAGAATGGTTAGGAGACAACCAGATAACAAGCGAAATCCGGTGATGACATTGGTGCGCCAGGCAAGGCGCGCAAGGACATTTACCTGGGGCCGCAGTAACGGGAGTGTTTTGAGTGACGAATTTGGGGTCAGATCTTGCCCTGGTCCCCAAGTAGCAAAAGGCAAGGCCTGATCCTAATGGCTGGTCGGAAGGAGGCAAGAGCTGGTAATTGTGCGAGGTATTATCTGTGGCCGTCTGGCTTGTTAAAATTGTCAAAGAGATTGTAAGGAGCGGTTTCATTTTGGGGTATCGGGGTGGATGGATTTTTTTGTTTCTCAATATGTAGGTAAACTGTCTTTTTCATTTTTAGAGCGTTAGGCATCAAAAGCCCAGGTAAAGCTATCCAGGAGTAATGAAATGGCATTGAAAAAATCATCAAAGCAGCTCGTTTCTGAAGCGTCAGAAAAAATAGAAACGCTGTCCTTGGAAGAAACAAAAGCTCTTGTTGGAAATTCAGATGTTCAATTCGTCGATATTCGTGATGTCAGAGAGCTTAACAAAGAAGGTACTATTCCAGGCGCAATACATGCCCCGCGCGGTATGCTCGAGTTTTGGGTGGATCCTGATAGTCCATATTTTAAGCCTGTCTTTGCTGAAGATAAGAAGTTTATCCTTTTTTGCCGCTCCAGTTGGCGGTCGGCACTGGCAGCCGCTACGTTAAAAGAGATGGGGTTGAACAATGTCGCTCACATTTCCGGTGGGTATGGAGCATGGGTTGAATCGGGAGGGAAAACCGTTCCCGTTAAAAAGAAAATATAGTGTTCTTGATCGAGGTTGTTTTTCTTATGAAAGCATTGGGGAGAGACTTTTCTTTCGTCGCGTGCTCTGCCAAGCCCACCCCCTTTAGTGGACATCTTCTCATAACCGTGCAGCGTATCCGCAGTCAAACCTCTCGTTTCCCGTTACTTGGCTTCAGCAGGGAAATGGGAAGATTGGCCTTTTCCTCGATAGCCTGAGTTCAGGAGAAATTCAATGCACACCAACGAACGACCACCGGGTATGAATGAAGCGGATCGTGTGATCCTGTTTGATGGTGTTTGCGTGCTGTGCAGCTACTGGGCACGGTTTCTGGTGCGTTTTGATGCTCGCCGCCGATATAAGCTGGCTACTGTGCAGTCTGATGAAGGGCGTGCGATTCTGGCCTGGTGCGGTTTGCCGCTTGAGGAATTTGATACGTTGGTGCTGGTGGAGAAAGGCGCGTTTTATGTGCGTTCTACCGCCATTATTCGGGTGCTTAGGGGGCTTCCTTTTCCGTGGCCACTGGCGGCGGTCGCGCTGATATGCCCGCGTGGCATACGTGACTGGCTGTACGACCGTATGGCGCGCAATCGCTACCGTCTTTTTGGTAAATACGATGCCTGCGTGCTTCCTTCGCCGGACCACGCAGACCGTTTTCTGGGGGCGAAGTAGGTGATGAATCTTCAGGTCTGCCGTTTTTCCATCGCCTTTATCTGGCTTTATCAGGGCATTGTACCGAAGCTGCTGGGGCCCCATGCGGATGAGCTGCGCATGAATATGGCGCTTGGCCTGAATGAGGCACAGGCGCACCTGCTTTCTTATGTGGGGGGTGGGATGGAAGTGGTGCTCGGGTTGATGGTGTGGGTCTTTTACCGCCAGCGCTGGCCTTATGTCATCACTATTGCGGCCTTGTTCGGGCTGTTCGCTTTCACTCTTTTTGTGGTGCCTGCGTTTACCGTATCTGCATTTAATTCAACCACGGTTAATCTCGCGGTCTGTTCACTGGCGGTCATTGCGCTTGCCGAGCTGCGTGTGATGGAATCCGGAGGCTGACGTGCGCGCAGACAGTGCGACAACCGATCACACCAAAAATGACTCCGAGACGACGATGTTTATTGCAATGAACCGCTTCAAGATCAAACCCGGCTGCGAGCAGGACTTTATCGCTATCTGGAAAGGCCGGGATACTTTTCTGCAAGAGGTGCCGGGCTTCAAGAGTTTCAATCTGCTGCAGGGGGCAAGCACCGAGGAGTACACGCTGTTTTCGTCCCACGCCACCTGGGAATCCCGTGAAGCGTTTGAAGGCTGGACCAGGTCGGATGCGTTCCGAAAGGCCCACGCCAATGCCGGCGCCCGCAAGGATATTTACCTGGGGCCGCCGCAGCTGGAGTGTTTTGAGGTGGTGCTGTAAGCCCAGGCTCCCCGTAGGCGCGTTGCGGTTACCCAATCGAGTTGCGAGAAACGAGGAACGAGAAGCGAAAACCTGACTTTCCCAACGTCCAGATTTTGATTTTCGAAACTCGCTGCCCGCGACTCGTCACGGTTGCTCTATCGCGCCGCCAGCGACGCTCCTGCGGTGGTTAGCGCGGATCGCTGCTTTCGTTGGACTCGCCGTCGTTGGCTTCTGGCGGTCGAGTGTTGTCGTCCCCATTACCTTCCTCTTCTGCCGAATGTGTTTCCAGATTCAGCTGGTCGCCGTTGCCATTGCGGATATGGATGTCCAGTTGGCTGAAGGCGATTTCCACGTTGTGCTCATGGCAGAGGGCGTCGATGTGGCGGTTCAGCTCGTCGGTGGCGGCCAGGCGGTCGTTGATGTCATCCACGTGGACGCGCAGTTCATGGTCCAGGGTACTGGCACCAAAGCCCATAAACAGTACGACAGGTTCCGGGTCACGTAGTACGCGGCGGTTCTCTTTTGCGGCCTGCAGCAGAATGTCGCGGCATTTCTGCAAATCGGAGCCGTAGGCAAAGCCCACCTTGAGGATGATCCGGGTTACGGTGTCGGAGAGGGACCAGTTGATCAGCCGTTCGGTGACGAACACCTTGTTGGGGACCAGGATTTCCTTGCGGTCGAAATCAATCAAGGTGGTGGCACGGATGCGAATGCGGCTGACGGTGCCATCCAGGTTGTTGATGGTAATCACGTCACCGATGCGAATCGGGCGCTCGAACAGCAGGATGATACCGGAGATAAAGTTGGCAAAGATTTCCTGCAGGCCGAAACCCAGCCCGACGCCCAGTGCCGCCACCAGCCATTGCATCTTGTCCCAGCTCAGGCCCAGCGCGCCAAGCGTCAGCATGATACCGCTGGCGACAATCACGTAGGAGAGCAAGGTGGTGGTGGCGTAGCTGGTGCCCTGGCGCAGATCCATGCGTGACAGCACCAGCACTTCCAGCAGGCCCGGCAGGTTGCTGGCCAACAGGAAGGTCACGGCACCGATGACCAGCGAGGCAATCACGTCGCCAAGGCTGATGGGGGAGGTGGTGGCGGCCTGGCCGGCCCCTTCGGCGGTTTCCCACAGCACGATGTTGTCGGTATAGGCGAAGGCATGCAGTACGTCTGCCCAGACCCAATACACCAGCAGGCCGATTGCGGCCACCAGCGCCAGGCGGATCAGGCGCAGGGACTGCTGGTTGACCTGTTTCAGGTCCAGTTGCGGTTCTTCCACTTCCACGGCTTCGGCGCTGCTGGTGTCTTCTTTCTGTTCGGCTTCGCGCTGTGCCACGGCCCGTTTGTAGGAAAGCCGCTGGGCTGCCACGGCGAGGCCGCGCACGGCGGTGGCATCCAGAACGATCCACAGTGCGATCAGGTAGAGGCTGTAGATCATGTGCCCGGTGAGGCGTACCGAGGTGTAGTAGTAACCCACGCCGGTGAGCACGATCAGGGTGAGCGGGGCAAGAATGCACAGGCCGGTGGCCAGGGTCCTCATGGTGCGGCTGTAATGACGGCCGGGGTAGGACTGCGCCACCCAGGGCAGGCTCACCATGATGGTGATCATGGATGCCATCATGATTACCAGTCCGAGCCGGTCATTACTGAGCTGTGCTGGCCACTGGTCACCAAACGCCACCAGGAAGGTAAGGGGGATGAGCGCCAGGCCGGTTACCAGCAGGCGTCGCCGCATTTGATGGTTGTATTCCATGCTCCAGCGGAAATGGCGCTGGGCGATGCCATTGGTTTTAAGCAGGCGGTAGAGCACTTCGAATACCAGCCATAGCAAGGCAATCTGGGCCACGGCAGCGCCCATGACGCTGGTGAATGTGCCAGGCTGCACCCACAAGCCGGCGGCCAGCAGGCCAAGGAAAAGCGGGACAGGTGCCGCAATAAGAAAGGTGTACAGCAGGCTCAGGGGGGTGTGCGCCTGGCTGTCACGGCGCAGGTACCCTACATCCTTGTTCATTTCGTCGATGCGGGTTTTGAGCTTGCTGCGTACCACCATCAGCAGCGCTGCCGGGATGAGCAGTCCGATCAGCCAGACCCATTTGCGGCTGAACAGATTGCCGGTTCCCTCCCACAGGTCGCCCCAGGGCATGGTTTTAACCTGTTCCATCAGTTCTTTTGGCAGTTTGCCAAGCCATTCAAAGCTCAGGGGCTGGTTGCTGGGCATCCAGAAGGTTTGTTCGGAAATGGTGTTGTGCAGGCTGCGGGTAATTTTGCGCAGCTGTTCATGGCTGAGCTGGGTACGAGTGAGGATGGCCAGCTGGCGGCTCAGTTCCTGGTCCAGTTGGTCGTAAATGGCCAGGCGCTCTTCGCGGAGGATGGAAAAGGCCTGCTCCAGTGCCGGGCTCAGGGGTTTGTCCGCCTGGGTCTGTGAGGGCAGGGGGGCGTCATCCAGATCCTGCATGGCCCGTTCGATATCGAACTGGCTGAGGCGCGCGTCAGAAATATCCTTGTCCAGATTCAGTTCGCCCTGATCCTGGGGCAGGCTTTTTTGCTGCTCGTAAAGAATGCGCGACAGCAGCAAGCTGCCATCGAGCATGCGAATCTGGTCGTTGACGGTGGAGGATAATGAACGTGCCTTGTCCAGTTCGGTCTTGGTGTTGACCGCTTCACGCAGCAGGCTGTTTACACTTTCGCTGGCACCAGCCAGTTGTTCACGTAGGGCCCGGTTCTTGTCCATGGCTTTCTGGACCTGGGGGTGGTCCAGCACGCTTTGCGGGAGATCGGTTTCCGGGGAATTGGCGGTTTCCTCCAGCTGATTCAGGCGGCGCTCATTGATGAGTGGCTGCAGGGCGTCCAGTTTTGCTTCGATGATGAGCTGATGCTGTTTGTCGCTTTGTTGTCTCAGGCGGGCGATGTCCTGCTGCTTGTCGACGATGGCCAGCTCCTGGTTGTAGCGCTCGATGCGCGACTCCAGGGCTTTCATCTCCGTGTTCAAGGTGCCCGTTTGTAATTCGGACAAGGCTTCGCCTTCTTCATCCACGCCCTGGTTGAGGCGGGTGCGAATGACGTCCAGCCGGTCCATGGCTTTGCTGATCACGTTCTGGGCCTGTTCCGGCAGGGTCTGGGCACGGGTCAGGTCGCTGTTGGCGTCAGCCAGGTCTTCCTGGTTGGCTTCCAGGGCATCCAGCTCACTGACCAGGGCTTTCACCAGAGCGTCCAGATTTTTGGATGCGTAGTGTTTTTCCCAGTCGGTGTCCCGCTCCTGGCGCAGACGTGTGAGTTCGGCGTTGAGGCGTGTGCGTTGGCTGGCAGCCTGCCGGGAAAAGGTTTTCAGTTCCTTGATTTTTTCCTGGTTGCTGTCGATCTCCTGACGGAATTTCAGGGTCTCCTTGAGCTGTTTTTTGTCGGGATTGTCCGTGCCGTCAGATTTTTTATCACTGGTTTCCGTGAGCTGCTTTTGCAGGTCGCCAACGCCGGGCAGGGAAAAACTGCCAGGCTGCGCGATGGCGAGAACGGGTAGCAATATCAGCAGTGCGACAGGCAGTCGTCGATCCATAACAACGAGGCTCCAGAAAAGTGTTGTTGTCTTTGTATCACAGGGTTGCGTTTATTGCTTTCCCGGTGGCGTGTGCTGTGTTGAAGAGCGGCTTGTCAGGGCATTCGCGGCGTTACAGTCGCTTGATGCGGCGCAGCAGCTGGCGAACCAGTCCCAGTTCCCGGTCACTGGCCAGGGGCAGCAGTTCGTCCACCCATTGGTGGAGGTTTTCGGTCGGCTGTATCTGTAGTGCCGCCAGAAGTTGATGCAGGGCCTGGCGGGTGTGGCCGAAGGTGGTTGGGTCCGCTTCGGGCTGCACTGTCGCCGGCCGTTTGCGCAATTCCCATGCATAGACCATCACGGCCTGGCCCAGGTTCAGTGACGGTTGTGCCTGCGCCAGCGGGATGCTGCTGGCCAGGTCGCAGCGGGCCACTTCGTCGCCGGTCAGGCCGCTGGCTTCCCGGCCGAAGACGATGGCGACCCGCTGCACGCTGTTTCCCTTGCCAGCGACCAGTTCGGCGCAACGATCCGCATCCACATAACGGTCTTTCTGCAGGCGGTGCCGGGCGGTACAGGCAATGCTCAGGTCCACATCGGCCAGCGCCTGATCCAGGGTGTCCACGATCACGGCCTGCTCCAGCACGTCGTTGCTGTGGTGTGCGACCCACTGGGCGGCGCGCATGTCGCCCGGATTAACCAGTCGCAACTCTTTGAAACCCATGGTTTTTATGGCGCGGGCAGCGGCGCCGATGTTTTCCCCGCGGGCGGGTTCCACCAGAACAAAAACGATGTCCATGTATTGTCACTTCTTCATGGCAGGGTGTGCAGGTGCCCATTCTATACGAGGGGCGGGCATGGAGAGGAGCCGAAAAGGGAAGGCGAGCAGGGCGCGGCCTGTCAGGAAATGTCCATGTTTTGTCCGTCTGAGCCCTTGGGTTGGTATGCCGGGTTGTTTATTGTTTGATCAATAAACACAAAAAGTTACATAACCACAATAACGGGAGGGGACCCCCATGAAGAAGCTCGCACTCACCGGCCTGCTGGCCGCAGCTGTTCTGTCATCGCCTGCCCAGGCGTTTCAGCAAATCACCCACAAACGCATTGCCATTGATGCGGTTAACTACATGAAGGCGCACCCGACGACCACGGAGTACAACCGCCTGAAGAGTTGGGTCAACGCGGCCGGCTACAGCATGGACCAGTTTGCGGAAGTGATTGGGCAGGGTGCCTACGACGTGGACGATTTCCAGGATACCTACCTGTGTGGCGCGGTCACCGGGGACTGCGTGTATGCGCCGGTCTTCAATGCCGGGGCCTCCCTGGTGAACTACACTTCCTACTGGCATTTCCAGAACCATACCCGTGGCTCTGATGTTCACGGCAACGACCTGGGCGGTTATAACTACGACCTGCTCACCGTTTGGGGCGATATCGATAACATCGCGGCGACCTGGCTGGTGGGTGACTACATGGACGATGGTAACGGGGGCATGACCGGCTGGTGCTTCTGGAGCTGCGCCGATGACACTGAGTACAACACCTACGGTGTGACCGAAGCCAACTATCGTCAGGGCAGTACGTCCAGCAAGTCCATGTACGATGACTTCGAGGAAATGCCGTTCCAGCCCATCGATAACCTGGGCCAGTACTGGTACAGCCAGTTCCTCGCCAACCCCACGGCCCAGACCCTGGGTTTCGTGATGCACACCACTGACCTGCTGCAACCGCACCATGTGTGGACTACCTCGGCACTGAACCACAGTGGCTGGGAATCCTGGGTGGCGGATTACTACGACAGCGAGAACCTGAACAACACCGCTTTGGTCGATCAGGCTCTGACGGATTTCACTCCGCTTGCTACCGCCAGCAATGACATTCGCCCCTTGCTGACTCAAGGCGGTGCCATGGCTTACAGCAACGGCGGGATCGTGCTGTCCAGCACCGACCACTCGGACCGGGTACAGGTGGCACAGGTGGTGATTCCCCATGCCATCGCCATGGTGGTGCATGTGCTGAATCATGCCGCTGTGAAGGTTAATCCCTGATAAGAAAACGCAACAAGCGGCATGCATCACGCTACACGTAAAAGCACGTGCAGGGAGATGCGTGCCCGCGTTGCACCAATAACAAGATAGAGGAAAACGGCCATGGGATTGCATCGATGGATGTTGGCCATTGGGTTCGCAGCTGTTGCGTTGGCCGGCTATGCCAGCTGGCAGCGTTGGGGACCGTTGCCCGATAACGTGGCAGCAAGCGTGGATGGCAGCGTGATTCCGGCGGCGACCCTGAATGTGTTTGTGGCTGCCGCACAGCGCAGCGAACCGCAGGTCAGCCGTGAAGCTGTGCTCAAGGGGCTGGTGGAAAACCGGTTGTTGGCGGCCCTGGCCCATGAACATGACGACGTGGCCGCCCACGGGCATGCCGACACCAGTCGGGTGGGCTACGATGCGCAGACTCGCCAGGAACAACAACGCTTCAAACTGATTCGTACGGCTTTTGCCGATGACCTGCGGGTAGCGGTGGAAGAAAGCGGCACGACTGACAGTCTGGATTATCTGACTGAGCCGTTGTTGCTGTCTGAGGATGTGTTGGCTCCGTTGCTGTCGCTGGATCAGGCGTTGTACGCCACCATGACTGAGGCCCAGCAGCAGGCGGCCAGCCAGCTGGTGATTGCCCGTTACCGTTTTGCGGAGGATCAGCCAGAGCAGACGCTGACGCTGTGGGATCTGTATCGCCGGCAGAACATCCAGCTGAAAGTGCAGATGCACAACCTCAATACCGGCTTTATCCGTGAGGCGATCAAGCAGCAGCTCACCATGGAGTATGTGTTCTACTGGTTTGATCAACACTCCGGTTTGTCGGCCCGGGCCATTGCGGCAGTGGATGACTGTATTGATGACGCCATGAGCCGCGATGAGCTGCTCCATGACCTGGGGCTGATGCACGATATCCATGACGATAACCCGCAGTTACGGGCTTTGGCGGCTGAAGTGAGCCAGGACCAGATCGCCGCGTATTACCAACAGCACCAGGACGAATTTACCCGTGTGGAGCGTGTTCACGCTTACCACTTGCGGGTCAACAGTCAGGCCGAAGCCGACCGGATTTATGCCGAGCTGCTGGATGTCCAGAAAGCGCAGAAAGCCCAGAAAGCGGATAGTGGGGACCCGGCCATCGCGTTTGCTGACGCAGTCGCGCGTTATTCCGTTGCCGATGACCGTGAGCAGGGCGGGGCGCTGGGCTGGATCGACCGTGATAGCCGAGAGGACCACTGGACCCAGGCGCTGGCGTTTGTGCAGCCGGTGCAGCGAGTGTCACCGCCGTTCCGTAGCCCGGCCACAGACAGCGCGCCTTACTGGGAGCTACTCTGGGTAGACCAGAAAGAAATGGGCTACCAGAGTGTGGACAGCGAATCGGTGCGTTACCGGGCGGCCCAGGCCATCGCCCGGGAGCAGATGCAGCAGCGTTTTCAGACCTTGCTGGCTGATGCCACCGAGGCGGCGACGTTGCGGGTCAACCACGAGGTGTTGTGATGGCGGTGGGTGAGTGCCGGCCAGGCCAGACCGGGAGCTATCAGCGCCAACAGGGGCGGTTGCGGCCTGGGTTGCTGGCCGGGTTGTTGATAGCCGCAAGCGCCAGTGCCTATTGGCTGTTGCCCCCGGCGCCGGCGGCATCGGCAGGCAATATGGCGGCGGAAGCTACTGCGGATTCGAGCCCTGATGCCGGCCCCAAAGTGGAAGCCGCAGCGCCGCCGGCAGCCCTGCCGATGATCGATACGGTGGCGGAACGTTCTCTGCCTATGCCGAAGAAGCGGGCGGATAACGCCCCGTCCGTGGTGCCGACGCCTTCACCCCAGGCGGTAGCGGCCCTGCGTGAAAGTATGCGAAACGGCGACCCGCGTACGCCGCCGCTGGTTCGCAATACGGATTTACGTGAACCGCCCAGCGCGGCGGAACTGGCCGACCCAGCGCAGTATCAGCAGTACGAAGCGAGACAGAATCAGGCGGTTCGTGCGTCTTTCGTAGCGGCAGCGAATCGCAAAATGGTGGAGCTGGAAGGGCTGATCGCCAGGGGCAAGGAATTCGGCATCGCCCCTGAACAGCTGCAAGAAGGGATCGCCAAACTGGACAAGCTGCGTGAGCAGCGCGATCAGTTGGTGGCGCAGCACCCTGAGCTTGCGGCTGAAGAGGAGGAAGCCGGAGCAGAGGGCGCTGAGGATGCGGAAGGCGCCGGCGATACGTCGCAGTACTGAGCGCCCAGTTCGCGGGCGCTGTCCTGAATCTCGCTATCATCCGGTGCCACCGACAAGGCCTGGCAAATACTCTGCCGGGCCTGTTTGCTGTCACCCGCTGCCTTTTGGGCATAGGCCAGGTTGTTCCAGGCGGCGGCCAGTTCCGGCTCATGGCGCACGGCTTGTTCAAACGCAGCCCGCGCTTCTTGCTGCTTGCCCTGCGCCCACAAGGCATTGCCATAGCCAAACCACAGCTGCCCGCTTTGCGGGAAGGCGTCCACGGCAGCGGGCCAGAAGGCGGCGCTATTGGGCAGCGGCGAGATGGCCCGGAACAGCGCATCAGGCTCGGCGCTGGCGGGCAACTGGCCGGCTTCCACCAGCGTGAATCCCCACTGATCGGCCCTGGCCCAGGTGCGAATAAAGCGATTCCAGTGGCTGCTATCGCTCTGGGTGGTGCCGCTGTGCAACACCACGGTATCGCCCTCATCCCGATAACCGGTTACCACGGCGAAGTGCCACTTTGGCCAGCTTGGCAACGCCAGGTTCTGCATCACCAGCACTGGGCGGTTGGCCTGTAATTCCTGAAACAACGCCTCGGCGGATTCCACCGGATAGGCCATCAAGCCGCGGCTGCGGGCTGCGGCCCGCAGCTCAATGCCCAGCGACCCTTTGCGCTCCGGCAACCAGACTTCGTCCACCAGTGCGTCGGCGCTGACTTCCTTGCCTGCCCACTGCAGCATCATCGCCAGGGCGGCTGGGCCGCATTGATAAGCGTCCTGGGGGACAAAGGGCACCACCACCTGTTGATCGGTGTGCACGCTGGCGCTTTGCGGTGGGGGAAAACTCTGGCAACCGCCCAGCGTTAGCAGTGCGGTTGCCAGTAGGGCGGCAACCGGTTTTCCGGAAAACATGCCGCGCAATGCCGTCACCATTAATTGACCGGGTCAATCACCGGGAAGACATCGGTAGCGCCGAGCAGATCCAGAATCACCAGTACCAGGATGATAGCCAGTACCACGCCCAGTACGCCCTGACCGGCTGGCAGCTCTTCGGATTTCTGAGCCAGCTGCTGCAGCTCGGCATCGGTGAGGCGGTCCAGTCGCTGACTGACCTGCTCCTGGTTTACGCCGTATTCGCTTAGCGCCTGAGCGGCCACTTTATGATCCATCAGCTGCATGACTTGCTGCTTCATGGCCGCGCGATCCTGTTGCTGAATCACGGTGTCATTACCAATCATGGCGGCTTGTGCGGCGGGAACCATCAGCACTTGCATAAACAGCAATACAAAGGCACTGAAAATACCGGTAACGCGTTTTGACGTGGTCATGAACCATTCTCCTGTGTTCTTGAAGGGTTATACGCTACCAGTGTGACCGCTATTCAACAGGATCGCTGCGTGATCCGGGCGATCTTTTACAAGGACTTTACCGATGTCGGTGGCAGCAATGCCTTCACGATCAAGATGTTGCAGTGCCTGCCCGGCATAGTCGGCGGGCAGACAGAACACTAGCCCCCCGGCGGTTTGCGGGTCGCACAGGGCGGTAAGCAGGGCGTCGTCCACGGGCTGCGGCTGTTGGCAATGCACCAGTATCTGTCGGTTGGCATCGCTGAGGGTGCTGGCCACACCTTGTTGAATCAGCGACAGCGTGCCAGGCAGCAGCGGTACCTTGTGGCAATCCACCGACAGGGTAACGCCACTTTGCTGGCTGATTTCGTAGAGATGGCCGAGCAGCCCGAAGCCGGTGATATCGGTGCAGGCATTCACGGGGACATCCTGCAGGGCCCGTTGCGCCATATGGTTGCTGGTCAGCAGGTGGCGCAGCGTTGTGTCCAGCCAGGGGCCGTGGAATGCGGCACCATTGCTGCTGTTCGCCTGCATCAGGGCCGCCAATTGCACGCCGCTACCCAATGGCTTGGTGAGGATCAGCCGGTCGCCGTCGCGGGCGCCGCGTTTGTGCCAGAGCTGTGCCGGATCCGCCTGGCCGTTGACGGTGAAACCCGCGGCCATCTGTGGGCCTTCGATGGTGTGGCCACCGACCAGGGTGCAGCCGGCTGCGTTCAGTTCCCGGACGGCTCCGGCCATCATCCGTTGCAGGTCACGGCCCTGCAGGCGCGGGTGGTGCCAGGGCAGGGTAATGTTGGCCAGGGCTGAGTGGGGCCGGGCGTTCATGGCGTACAGGTCGCTGAGGCTGTGCAGGGCGGCAATGCGCCCGAACAGGTAGGGCTCATCGATAAAGGCGGGAAAGAAATCCAGGCTCTGGACCAGCCGCTGCCCGGCGGGCCAATCGATGATGGCGGCATCATCGGCGGCGTCTACACCGGCTTCAATCCCCGGATTAATGACTGGCTGAAGGCCTGCCAGTGCTTCATGGAGGGCGTCGCTGCCGACCTTGGCGCCGCAGCCGGCGCAGTGCAGGGCGTCGGGGTCCGCGGGGGCGGTGGGCATGGCGGGCAGGTGTTGATCGAACTTGGCCATGAAGGCCCGGTCGATATGATCCTTCCAGCGCCATACCCAGTGCCCGGCCACAGACAGGCTGCCGCCACGACTGGCAATGGCATCTTTGCCGCCGGCGGATAGCAGCGACAGGAATCGGGATTGCGGGCGATAGGCAACCAGCGGTTGCCCTTGAATGGCCGCGCGCAGGTTGTCGGCCAGTGTGCGCGCCTGACGAACCGCGTAGACCCCGGCCTTGGGCAGGGATGTGGGAAAGGCGGCGCAGTCACCGGTGGCAAAAATGCGTGCATCGGAGAGCGTCTGCAGGCTTTCCGTGACGCGTACAAAACCGCGCTGGTCGCACTCCAGCCCGCTGTCTTCCAGTATCGGCAGGCCGCGCACCCCCGTGCACCAGAGCACCCATTGGGCGGTTAGCGGCTGATCTCCCATCTGCAGTTGCTGTTGTGCATCACAGTGAACGCGATTGTGGGTATGCAGGGCGACGTTATGGGCTTGCAGCCGCTTGCGCATCTTCTCGCGCACGCTGGCGGGAAAGCCGGGCAGCAATTCCCCTCCGGTGATCAGTTGAATCTCTGCCGGTTGCTGGCGGTTCTGAAAATGGTGGGCCATGGCCAGTGCCATTTCGGTACCGCCGGCACCGGCGCCGACCACCGCCAGTGAGGGCGTTTGCCCGCCGGCGTCGCGGCAGAGTTGTTGCCAGCGGGTATAAAAGCTGGCCACCGGTTTGACCGGCACAACGCTGTCGTGATCGTTGCCGATGGGCGAGAGATCCGGCGTGGCGCCCACGTCCAGGCTCAGCCAGTCGTAGGCCAGCTGGCTGCCATCGCTGAGCTGTAATTGCCGTTTCTGTGGATCAAGCTGTGTGACGCTGGCCTGAACAAACCGGCAGCCGCTGGCCTGGCACAACCGGTACACATCCACATGGGTGTCATCCAGCGTGTAGTGGCCGGCGATCAGCCCCGGCAACATGCCGGAATAGGCGCTCAGGCTGTCCGGGGACACCAGGGTCAGGCGTACGCCGGGAATCGGTTTCATGGCCAGCATGCGCAGGGCCAGCGCATGGCTGTGGCCGGCGCCGACAAAGACCAGGTCGTATTGAGCGGAAGGGCTTATCACAGTTGCAGGTCACCTTGCAGATAGCAGCGGGCGGTGCCGCTGAGGGTGACGCGGTCGCCTTTCAGCTGGCAGTGCAGTTCACCGCCACGGGCAGAGAGCTGGCGGGCATGGAGCGTGTTTTTGCCGAGTTTGTCCGCCCAGTAAGGCACCAGGGTGCAATGGGCCGAGCCGGTGACCGGGTCTTCCGGAACGCCTTTGGCCGGGGCAAAAAAGCGGCTGACAAAATCACAGTCGTCGCCGGGCGCGGAAATCATTACCGCGAAGGTATCCAGCGCCGCGATGGCGGTGAAGTCGGGTTGAAAATTGCGCACCTGATCGGCGCTGTCCACGATGATCAGGGTGTCCCGGGCTTGTAGCACCTCGCGAATGGGCAAATCCAGCGCCCGGGAAAACGGGGTGATGTCAGTGAGCGCGTGGGCCGGCCGTGACGGAAAATCCAGGCTTAATGTCTGCCCGCTGCAAGTCACGAACAAGGGACCGGAGGCGGTGGAAAAACGCACTCGCTCACCGGGAAAGCCCAGCGCATTGAACACCACCCAGGCGGTGGCCAGGGTGGCGTGGCCGCACAGGTCGACTTCCACCTGAGGGGTAAACCAGCGCAACGCGTAGCCTTGATCGTCGGGGACCAGAAAAGCGGTTTCCGAGAGATTGTTTTCCAGTGCGATGTTCTGCAGCAGGGCGTCATCCAGCCAGTGTGTCAGCGGCACCACCGCGGCCGGGTTGCCGGCAAACAGGGCGTCGGTAAAGGCGTCCACTTGGTACAGTTTCATAGTGCGACTCGTGTTTGCGTTCTTCTGGCGGTGTCGGTCAACCGCTTGCCGGGGCCTTGCTTGCTGAAACACCGTGGCCCGGTTGCAGCCTCAGGCGCTGTCTTAGCGTGCGTGACAGGGCATCCACTCCCAGATTGAGCAACACCGTGGCCAGGATCAACAGGGCGGTTCGGTCAAAGCGGAATTCCGCCACGCTGGAATCAATATAGAAACCCAGGGTGTGAATGCCAAGAATCCCCAGTACCGCCGTTTCGCGCATGATCACCTCCCAGCGATAGAGCAGGAAAGCGAGCAGGTTCGGGCTGATGCGTGGCAAGACCTCCCAGGCGTAGCGGTTGATCCCGGTCGGCGCGTCCGCCCGCAGGCGCAGGGTTTCACTGAAACGGCCCGTCAGGTGGGCGACGATGGCGCCGGTATGCAGGGCAAGCGCAAAAATGCCGGGCAACATGGAGGGGCCGAGCAGGATCAGGAAAAAGAAGGCGAGAAAAAACTCCGGTGTGGTGCGCAGCACCACCAGCAGGCCATGGCCCAGCATACGGCTGACCCGGTTACCGAATAACGGTGAGGTAAGGGGAAACAATACCAGCGCCAGAATGCCGGTGAGCAGTAGCGCGGCCAGGCCCAATACGCTGGTCTGCCACAGGCCGGGCCACAGTTGTTGCTGCCAGAGCATGGCAAACCACTGCCACAGTTCCAGCAGGCCACCGCCGTGACGCAGGGGGGCAGGCACCAGATCCACGGTGACAAAACGCACCAGGGTGGACAGGTTGCCGGTGAAGACCGGGGGCGCCCACACCACGGCGGCGATCAAATACAGGGGAATCAGCGCCGGGCGCAGCCACCAGCGCAGGGTGAAAATCAGCGCGAAAAACAGGTACAGCAAAGCCGCTCCCTGATCGTAGACCCCTTCACGAAAGGCGGTTTCCAGATGGAAGCCCAGGGTAGGCAAACCGATAAAGCCGAGAATGGCGGAGGCGCGCAAGGCGCATTCCAGCCGGTAACTGCCGTAGGCCTTGAACGCCTGCCAGACCAGTGGCAGCCGGGCGAAGAAAAAGCGGCTGACGGCGGAGGTGCTGGCGGGCAGGGAATGAGCGGGGGCTGGGTCCGATTCCTCCAGAAATTCGCCGAATACCTTGGCAAAGATACCCGCATAGGGAATGGCGATGGCCAGTACCCCTGTAAGCGTGCTCAGGCCGGCAACCTGTAGTAGCAGCAGGCCCCAGAACAGCTCGTGGACGGCACGGATGCTGGCGGCAAAACTGCGTACCGCCCGCGACGACCAGCAGACTGCCATCAAAAAACCGAACAGGGCAGCCAGCGCGGTGCCTTGCCAGGCAAAGGCCAGGGTATTGGCCAGCGCCTGGCCCAGCTGCTCGGTGGCGAAAAAATCCGGGGTCATAAACCCCTTGGCCATGCGCAGCAGTTCCTGGCCAGGACTGGAGCGGGCGATCTCCATGTCGGCCAGCAACAGTGCCACCAGGCCGGCCAGGGCGAGGCCGCCGGTGGTGCGCCGCCAGCGACTGGCTGTGGTGTTCAGCGGTGGGCTGGCGGGAGGCATGGTAGGGCGTTCACTGCTACGCATCGTCCTGATACAAGGTATCCAGATCGCTGAGGGACAGCGACCGGGTGGCGGCGTCGAGGACGATTTGGCCCTGGTTCAGGCCGATGATCCGGTCGCTGCAGGCCAGTGCCAACGCCTGATCATGCAGGGCAATCACGGCACTGTGGTGGCGAGCCAGTGACAGGGTGAGCAAGGCAAGGCCCTGGTGTTCGTCCAGACTGGAAACGGGTTCGTCGGCGAGCAGAACCGGGCGTTGCGTGTAAAGGGCCCGGCCCAGTGCGGTGCGTTGCGCCTGGCCGCCGGAGAGCTGATCGACGCTGGTGAACAGCTTGTCGTGAAGCGACAGGTCGGCCGCCAAAGCGCCCACCTGTTCGCGCTCGTGTCGACTGGGAGCAAGCAGGTTGCGCAGATTGGTGACGGTGCGGTTGCGCGACAGGGCGCCCATGTAGATGTTGTGGAACACGCTTAGCATGGGCACCAGGGCGCCCGCCTGGGGGCACCAGGCACAGACGCTTTCCTGCTGGCTGCGCAGGGCATTGAGAAGGGTGGACTTGCCGGCGCCGGAGGGGCCGAGCAGGGCGACTTTTTCGCCCTGCTCAATGGTCAGCGTCAGGCTGTCGAAGACAACCTGATCGCCATGCCCCAACCGGGCCTGCTGGAAATGGAACACGCCGGAACTTGCCTGTGGCCGTTAGTCCAACAGGCCGATGGCGCTGGCGGTGTCCTCGATGGGGGCATAGTCCGCATTGGAGGCCGGGATAAATTTTTCCCGGGGGAAAGCCTGCAGCAGTGCCGGATCGTCGATGGACAGCAGGGTTTCGGTAACGCGCTGGCTGAAGCCTTCGCCGAAGCGCTCATCCAGATCGCCGCGCACGGTCCAGTGGTAGTCTGGATAGGTGGGGGTTTCCCAGATCACGCTGACCTTGCTGGTGTCGATTTTGCCTTCCGACAGCTCGCGCTCCCAGACTTTGAAATTTACCGCGCCAGTGGCGTAGGCACCGCTTTGTACCAGGGCGATGGTGCGGCTGTGGTCGCCGGAGAAACCGACTTTCTCGAACAGGTCTTCCGGCGACTTGTTGAAGGTATCGCGCAGATAGAATTCCGGCATCAGGCGGCCGGAGGTGCTGCCTTTGGAGCCGAAGGTGAATGACGGCTGTGCAATGAAGTCGTCGCCCAGCGTGTCGACGGGCTCAAGCCCGGTGCTGCTGTTGGCAATGAAATAGGATTTGAACGCGGTGTCTTCCTGGCCCTGGGCGATGGCCTGGGAACCGGGAACAAGACGTCGCGCCTGTACGCCGGACAGACCGCCGAACCAGGCCATTTGCACTTCATCGTTGCGGAAGGCAGTCACTGCGGCAGCGTAGGATTTCACCGGCACGTATTGCACGGGCACGCCCAACTGTTCTTCCAGGTAAGCGGCGATGGTACCGAACCGTTTTACCAGCTGGGATTCATCCTGATCCGGAATCGCCGTAAAGGTGAAGGTATCGGTTTTGGGGTCATTACAGGCAGAGAGCAGCAGGGCAGCAGCCAGTGCAGCCAGAAATTTCAAACGCATTGTTGTCTCCGTTCAATAGGGAGGCTTACCGAACTTTATGCGGGAAAACGCACGGATACGATTGCGGGTTCGGCCATACGCAGTCGTGGCAGCAGTATAACGGCTTGCGAGGGGTTTTGCGTTAGCGGTTGTTGAGGAAATCGCTGACTTCGGCGCGGGTGCCCTGGAAGACAATGGTGCCTTCGCGGCGCGACAGCATGTAGTCGTACATGGGGTCGTAATAATCGGCGAGCAGGCTGTGAATCCATTCGCGATGCAACTCGGTATCGCCGCAGGCGGTTTGTACGGCCAGGGCTTCCTGGAGTTGCTGGCGAAGCTGTTGATGGCGAATGCCACCCAGGCGGCGGCGAATGCGATCCATGGCTGCCAGCAGTTCATCGCCAAGCTGCTTGAGGGCATTCTGCTCACCGAAGTAGCGGGCATATTCCTGTAACGGCCCGATCACGTAATCTTCCAGGGTGACCTGTACGCGGGCGTCCAGGGATTCCTCAATGACGATGCGTGGCTGTGCCTTGATCTGGTCTTGCAGGGAAAAAGGCAGATGGCAGCGCCCGATCAGCTTGCTTTCGTCTTCCACCAGAATGCGGGCAGGCTGGGCGGCACGTTGTTTTATCAGGGCGATGGCCAGGCTGTTTTCAAAATCAATTTGGCCGGGTTGGCCGCCGGGGCGTCGGCCGAAGGAGGAGCCGCGGTGGTGGGCCAGCCCTTCCAGATCGATGGCGTTGGCCTGTTGTTCAATCACGCGTGTTTTTGCACAGCCGGTACGGCCGCATAGCACTTCCAGTGGCAGGCTGGCGATACAGGCTTCCATTTCATCAATCAGAAATCGGCGCAGCGCCTTGTAACCACCAGTGATCAGTGGTGCATCGATGCCTGCTTCGCGTAGCCAGGCCTGGGTGGTCTGGCTGCGCAGCCCGCCACGGAAGCAATACAGGTAGCCGTTGGGGTTGGCCTGCCACCACTGCTGCCAGGCCCGCATACGCTGTTCCCGTTCCTCGCCGCTGACCAGCTTGTTGCCCAGATCAATTGCCGCCTGCTGGCCCTGCTGCTTGTAGCAGATGCCAATCTGGTGACGTTCGTCATCGTTGATCAGGGAAATATTGGCCGCACCGGGAAAGGCGCCCTTGGCGAATTCCACGGGGGCGCGCACGTCCAGCAGGGGCGTGTCATTCAGAAACAGGGAAAGGTAATCACGGGTATCGTCTCGCATGGGGAGCGAGTTTAGTGCAGTGGCATGCAGCACGCTACAGGCAGCACGCAACAACACGGGCCGACGCTGGAAAGCCTGAAACGTCAGAGGCCGCGACCAGACTGTGGGCGCGGCCTCTGACGTTTCGTCCTGCTCGAAAGCCGGACGTGTTGTTGCGTGCAGCGTGATGCCTGTTGCGGCTGCTATTACTCCGCCGGACGGATCTGGCCGGCCAGGTGGGGTTTGATCCCGTCCTTGGCGAGCAGACGGAAATCGCTGCCGCCGTCGGCCGGCTTGTTCTCGAACTTCACGGTGGCGGGCACGAACATGGGCAATTTGAACTGCACGTCCACGGTGAACGCGTCTTCCGGCAGCTGGTTCTGCAGTTCGGCCAGGCAGCGGGCCTTGGACCACATGCCGTGGGCGATCTGGCGTTTGAAGCCGAACAGCTTGGCGGACAGCGGGTATAGATGAATCGGGTTGCGGTCACCGGAGACGGCGCCGTAGCGGCGGCCGATATCCCCCGGCACTTTCCACTCCACCGTGTCGGTGGCCGGTTGCGGCTTGGGTGCGTCTTTCTTCTTGCTGCTGCTACCGCCGCCGCTGCGGAAGAAATTCACGGACTCACTTTCCCAGACTCGCTCGCCACCGGTGCTGACGCTGGTGAAGATGGAAAATTCGTAACCCTTGTCGACTTTCTGCAGGTTGCCCAGAAAGCACTTCACGTTCAGTTGCTCGCGTTCTGCAATGGGGCGGTACTGGGTGATGCTGTTGCGTACATGTACCAGGCCCATGGCGGGGAACGGAAAACCGTCGGTAAGAATCAGAGCCATATGCAGCGGGAAAGCGTGCATGTGCGGATAGGTCACGGGCAGTTTGCCGTCGGCGGCAAACCCGCACACCTTCCGGTAAGCAGTCAGATGCTTTTCATCGAGGGAGACGTCATTCAGTCGCAGGCCCACGTCCGGCAAGGTGGGGTTGCTGCCGGGCTTTACGGTGGCGCGCAATACGGCCTTGGCGAAGTTGATCACCATGGGTGGTGAATTACGCAGTTCGCGGAATTTGACCTCACTCATTACTCAATCCTTTCCCGTTGATTGCGTTGCAGCGTAGGCAACGGTGGCAATGCAAAAGAGTATAGAACAGGGCAGGCGAGTCGCTATTGGCCGTATAGACAGGCGGTCTGGTGAGTTAAGCACAGGGGCGCGGCGCAAGGTCGTAAAGTGTGAAGTGTGTTCAGGAATGGCTCTTGTCCGAGCGCCACATGCCTACGCCGAAGTAAATCAGGCGCAGTTGTTTCTCCGCGGTGATCAGCACTTCTTGCTGGCCGGTCTCATCAATTTCTTCCAGTTCCAGCATTTCCTGTGTCAGCGCGGTGACGTTGTTGACGACCAGCCCGGCCATCATTTGCAGGTCTTCAGCATTAATGTGATTGAGGAAGGGGAAGCGCGCCATGTCCATGGCCAGTTCGTTGGTGAACATGCGGATTTCACGGCGGATGGCATTGCGCATGGTGGGCGTGCCGCTGGCCAGTTCCTTGGAGACGAACAGAAAGTGCGCCCGGTTGTTGCGCACATAGGTGAAGTAGGTCTCCACGGAGCCACGCAGCATGCGCTCGTTGGGCAGTTCCTGCTGACGCACCTGGCGCATCATTTGACGCAGGGTACGGAACGACTCGTCCAGCAGCGTGAGGCCCAGGGCGCTCATGTCCGGGAAATGACGATAGAAGGCTGTGGGCACCACGCCCGCTTTCTTGGTGACTTCCCGCAGACTAAGGGCGGAAAAGGGCGCCTTTTTAACCACCAGCTCCAGCGCGGCCGACATCAGGGCTTCACGGGTCTGGCCCCGTTTGGGCTTGCGAGATCTGCTGGTGCTTTCCGTCGTCATTGGTTTTTGCCTCCAAAATCAGCTGCTTATTCTCTTCTGTGCGGGCTGGTGATGCAACCAATTCCCCTTGAGCCTTTGTAACACCATGATAGGCAAAGACTTTATTTTTTTAGTGAACATGTGTTGACGGGAAAGGGTGTGTTGTGAATAATGCGTACAACTGTTCACTTATAGGGCCTGACCCCATGAACTCGATGACACTGACATCCAACCGTTTTCAGCAAGGTGTTAACCGCCTGCTGCAATCCCGTGTGGCGGAAATTCTGTCTTATCCCCACGGCGTTGACCGTTATCTGGAAGTGTTCAATCCGCTGTGGTCTGTTAACGAAGTGCGCGCCAGGGTAGAAGCCGTACGCTACCTGACCAATGACAGCGTGACCCTGACCCTGCGTCCCAACCACAACTGGGAAGGCTTTATTCCGGGTCAGTTTGTCCAGCTTTCCGTGACCATTGATGGCAAGCGTCAGACGCGCTGCTATTCCCCGGCCAATTCCCTGCACCGTACCGATGGCTGCATCGAATTGACCGCCAAAGTGCACGCTAACGGCTTTGTTTCCCGTCATCTGCGTGAACAGCTGAGTGTTGGCGATGTGGTAATCCTGTCCCAGGCGGATGGCGAGTTTGCCCTGCCGGAAGAACGTCCGGAGCAGGTGCTGTTGATCAGTGGTGGCAGCGGTATCACCCCGGTGATGTCCATGCTGCGCACCCTGTGTGATGAAGGCTTTGCTGGCCCGATTACCTTTCTGCATTACGCCAATAGCGCCGCCGACATGATCTACGCCAGCGAGCTGGACGAGATCGCGCGGACCCACGACAACGTGACCCTGGTGCGCTGCTTCAACAATGACGGTGAACAGGGCGAGCTGTCGGGCCTGTTTTGCCGTGAACATCTGTTTACCGCTGCGCCAGAATTTGCACAGGCAACCACTTTTCTGTGTGGCCCGCCGCCGATGATGGCCGCGGTGGAGAAAGTCTGGGAAGAAGACGGCTTGGCAGAACGGCTGCACAAGGAGCAGTTCACCCTGGCGGCGCCGCAGATCGAAAGCGACAGCGCTGAAGGCGAAGTGCGCTTCGTACAGAGCGAGAAAATGGCCATCAATAATGGCGCTACCCTGCTGGAGCAGGCCGAGTCCGCCGGGCTGACCCCGGAATCCGGTTGCCGCATGGGTATCTGCCACGCCTGTACCTGCCGTAAGACGGCTGGTGAAGTCCGCGATATCCGCACCGGTGAGATCACCAGTGGTGAAGAAGACATTCAAATTTGCATCAGCGTGCCGGTGGGCACGGTGACGCTAGACATCTAAACGGAATTACCCCAACCGAAGCGTCCCGAGACGAATCTTCAAACCGGGTTTAAGGAGAAAGCACATGAGTATTTTCAGTAACTTGAGCGCCGAACAATTCGAGACCATTGGCCAGGAACTGGACGCCATTCGTAATCGTGAAATGGCGGACCTGGGCGAAGAAGATGCCACCTATATTCGCACCCTGATCAAGCGTCAGCGTCGTCTGGAGATTGCCGGGCGCGGCCTGTTGATGGCGGGTTTCCTGCCGCCGGCATGGCTGGCCGGTGTAGCTTGTCTGTCTGCCTCCAAGATCCTGGACAACATGGAAATCGGCCATAACGTGATGCACGGCCAGTACGACTGGATGGGTGATCCGGCCATTAACTCCAAGGTTTTTGACTGGGACAACACCTGCACCAACACGGCCTGGAAGCAGACCCACAATTTCGAGCACCACACCTTCACCAACGTGCTCGACAAGGACCATGACATTGGTTACGGCATCCTGCGCATGTCGGAAGACCAGGAATGGGAGCCCCGCTTCCTGTTCAACCCGATCCTGGCAGGCATCCTGGCTACCTTCTTCCAGCACTTTGTGGCGATTCAGAGCCTCAAGCTGGAGGACTACCTGATCTACAAGACCAAGACCAAGGAAGAGGTGAAGGCCGAATTCAAGCCGACCTGGAAGAAGATGCGCAAGCAATTGGTCAAGGACTATCTGTTGTTCCCGGCCCTGGCGGGTCCGTTCGCCCCCTTCGTGTTCGCCGGTAACCTGACGGCCAATGTGGCGCGTAACCTGTGGTCTTCCCAGGTGATTTATAACGGTCACTTCCCGGAAGAGGTGGAACAGTTCCCGGAGTCCGTGATTGAGAACGAGACCCGTGGCCAGTGGTATGTACGCCAGCTGCTGGGCTCTGCCAACTTTGAAGGCAGCCGTCTTATGCACGTGATGAGCGGCAACCTGAGCTTCCAGATCGAGCACCACCTGTTCCCGGACATGCCGGCGCATCGTTACGCGAGAATCGCCCCGGAAGTACGCGCTATTTGTGAAAAACACGGCCTGCCTTACAACACCGGGTCGTTCATGCGGCAATCCCTGAGCGTCTGGAAACGGATCTTCAAACTGTCCCTGCCCAGCAAAACGGAAGGCGACAGCAAGAAAGGCCCGCTCAATGGTCTGCGAGCCAAAGTGGTGTCCCTTACCCGTGAACCGCAGTCAGAAAACCGCAAGGCTGCCTGATCGCCCCAGCAGCCTGCTAGGCGGTTTGATCTCCTGGTTCGGGCCGGTGCTGCGCTGGTTCCGGCCCTGCCATCCTTATGCTACTCTCAGTGATTCTGAGAGTAGCTTTTTTTGTATTGGGGACAAGGCAACGCATGGCAGAAATGACGGATTCCGGTGTGCTGTTACGGATGGCCTACAAGGCCATGGTAAAAGCCGGTATTGATGCCGATGCCGTGTTGGCGGAGGTTGGGCTCGACAAGTCCATTTTGCAGGTCCCTGACCTGCGTACCCCTCATGATGCCCAGGAATGGTTCTGGCAGGCTCTGGAAAAAGTGTCTGGCGATGAACATATCGGGTTGCATCTGGGTGAACATATTCCCGTCTATAAAGGCCAGGTGCTGGAGTACCTGTTCCTGTCCAGTCCGACCTTTGGTGAAGGCCTGAAGCGGGCGCTGGATTATCAGCGCTTGCTGTCCGATGCCGCCCAGGGGGAATTGTTTGAGGAAGGCGATCGGGTTTTCCTCAAGCAGATGATCTGGAGTAACCGTCTCAGTCATCTCAATGAATGCATGATGATGGGCGTGATCAAGTTTTTCCGTTTCGTTACCGATGATGCGTTTGAGCCGGTGGAGGTGCATTTTGGCCACGCCCGCCATGCGGATCAGCTGGAATACGAGCGCCTGTTCGATTGCCCGGTGAAATTCGATATGCCCAGTGTGGGCATGTATTTCGATGCCAAGGTCATGACTCTGCCATCCGCCCATCACGAACCGGAGCTGTTGCACCTGCACGAACAGCTCGCCAGTGAACAGGTCGCCCGGCTGGAAAAACAGGATTTGGTCGCTCAGGTGAACCGGCTGATTGGTGAATTACTGGAGTCCGGCCACGCCAACCTGGAAGAGGTGGCGGAACGGTTGGGGATCAAGGCGCGCCAGTTGCGCACGCGGCTGGCAGATGCCGGCACCAACTTCAACCAGCTGGTGGCCGACTACCGTTGCCGTCTGGCCAAACGCTTGCTGGCCGGTACCGATGAATCCATTGATGAAATTGTCTATCTCACCGGCTTTTCCGAGCCTTCCACCTTTTACCGTGCATTCAAACGCTGGGTGGGGATGACCCCCATTGAATACCGCAAGTTGAAAGCGGAAGAGGACGCGCTGGGCTAAGGTAGTAGTCAGGCTTTAGTGAAATAAAAAAGGCGCCAATGGCGCCTTTTTTATTGCGCTATCGCTTGGCCGCCGCCTGTTTAAAGCACCATGGCCGCCAGCCACCCGGCGGCAATCAGCGGCAAGTTGTAGTGCAGGAAGGTAGGGATAACCGTGTCGCGAATATGGTCGTGTTGGCCGTCTGCATTGAGGCCGGCGGTGGGGCCGAGAGTGGAATCTGATGCCGGTGAGCCGGCATCACCGAGGGCAGCGGCGCTGCCTACCAGCGCTGCCGTGGCCAGGGGAGAAAAGCCCAGTGCCAGGCAGAGCGGCACATACAGGGTGGTGATGATGGGAATGGTGGAAAAGGACGAACCAATGCCCAGAGTCACGAACAGGCCAAGCAACAGCAGCAGCGCGGCAGCGATAGGCGGGCTTTGCAAGCCACTGGTTACCGCTTCCACCAATACGGGAACCTGGCCGCTGGCATTCACCACAGAGGCGTAACCGTTAGCGGCGATCATGATGAAGCCGATCAGGGACATCATTTTGACCCCCTGAGTGAAGGCATCCTGGGAATCCCGCCAGGGCACCACGCCGCCCGCTGTAAAGACCAGAAAACCCACCAGTGCGCCGAGAATAATCGAGTCGCTGTAAAGCTGCAGGGCCAGCGCCGACGCCAATGCCAGGGCGGCGACGATCACGTTGCGTACCGAGAGAGGGGCGTGCTGTTCTTCACCGGGTAGCTGTACGGGCCGGTAGTCGCGGGGTTTGCGGTAACGGATGATGGCAAGCAACAGGCCAACCACCATGCCCGCAGCGGGCAGTAGCATGGCCAGCGGCAGGGTGTCGTTGGGTAACTCAAGGCCGGCCTTGGCCAGGCTGGGGCCCAGTTGGGTATGCAGGAAAATACTGCCGAAGCCCACTGGTAACACCATATAAGGCGTGATCAGGCCAAAGGTCAGGATGCAGGCGGCCAGCCGGCGATCCAGGCGCAGCTGGTGCATCACTTCCAGCAAGGGGGGCACCAGAATCGGGATGAAGGCGATATGAATGGGCACCAGGTTCTGGCTCATGATCGCGGCTGCCAACAGCACGGTGAGCAGCAGGGTGCGAATGCGGCGAAGCTGGCTCGGCGCCGGCGAGCGGCCAAGTTTTTCGATAATGCGCCCGGCCAGCCATTCGGTGATACCGGAGCGGGCGATGGCCACGGCAAAAGCCCCCAGCAAGGCATAGCTGAGGGCAATGTTGGCACCGTCGCCTAACCCGTCAGTGAAAGCGGAAAGCGTGCTTTGCAATTCCAGTCCACTGCCCAGTCCTGCCACCAGAGCGGCGCACAGTAGCGCCAGCACCACATTCATGCGGGCAAGGCTGAGGCCCATCAGAATCAATACGGACCAGACAATGGGATTGAATAACGGATTCATGGTGCCTCCACCGGGCGTGCTCTGAGTCTACCGCGAGGCGGCGCAGTCTAGCAGGGGCGGCGAGCACTTCCTAACCGGGTATGGGGCGTATTGGCGTCGCTACCCCAGGATGGAGTGTTAATAATTCCAGTGTAGTTCGGCAAACAGGGTGCGCCCCGGGTAGGGGTAATAGGCGTAGTAACGCGCATCTGTCAGGTTGTCCACGCCCAGCGCCAGGCTGAATTGTTCGTCAATCTGGTAGCGCCCACGAAGGTCCAGGACCAGATAGTCGTCGGTGAAACCAAAGCCTTCTGCCTCACCATCGCTGTTGTCCAGGGTGTCATAGGCGTCGCTGGCATAACGCAAGCCGCTGCTCAGGGCCACCTGTCGGGTGGCTTGATAAAGGGCCTGCAGGTTTGCTCTCCAGCGGGGTACGCCGGGGAACTGTTTGCCTCTGGAGGACGGCAGAGTGGCGTTGTTCTTGATGGTGGCCTGGGTGTAAGACAGATTGAAATCAACGGTGAGGTCGTTGAGCAGCAAGCGGGGCCAGTGGCCGATAAATTCGATGCCCCGGGAGAGCACCCGATCGATGTTCTGATAATTGGTGATGCCGGTGAAGGCATTGGTCTGGCGGAAAATGGTGTTATCCACGTCGTTTTCCCACAGGTTTATGGTGATCGTCGCCTCAGGAAAGAAACGCTTTAGCATCAGGTTTTTGCTCAGGCCGTCTTCGGTTTTCAGGTTCGGATCAAAGGCGGCGTTGAAGTTACCGGTGTTATCCAGGTTGCCCTGATACAGCTCGCCAACGGTGGCGAAACGGTATGCCTGGCCCACTGACAGCGTAGACAGCCATGATGGGTTGAAACGGTAGCTCAGGCTGGCCTTGGGTGAGAAACGGGTTTCATGCCGCTCCGGGTAGTCGGCCATTAACCCGGGCAGGGTCAGGCTGCCCTGGCTGGCATGCCACCATTCCTGGCGACCGCCCAGTGTCAGTGCCAGTTTTTGCGTCAGCGCCCACTCGTTCTCGATGAACAGGGCCTGGGTTTGGGTTTGGCCCCGGGAGCGGCTGGTCAGGGTGGGATTCAGGGCGGTGCGCCAGGCGCTGGTGGCATAACTGGCCAGATCCAACTGGTAACGGTCAAAGTGATAGCCGAACGCCAGCCGCTGGCCCAGCCAGCGGTGGTTATGCCGGTGCCCCAGGTTTAGATCCAGGGTTTGCCAGCCGGTACCGAGGTCTTCGATCTGGGCGCCAGGACCGCCCCTGGTGGCCAATTGGTAATTATTGGCGGAGATGCGGATATCCTCGTCCAGCAGGTTGTAGGTCGAGATAGCTGTTTGAATATCCCACCCCTGGCCGAGGTCGCCTTCCAGCTCCAGCCCGACCAGCAGGTCTTGTCTATCGGTGGTGTTCATGCGCTGCCCGAAAACCGTGTAGTCGGCACCGTCAATGTTAACGGTGCCGTCGTACACCGGGTTGCCCTGGTTGTCGTGCAGGTAAGATTCAGGGTCCAGTGAATCGCTGCGCCGGTTCAGGTAGGCGAGGGTAAGGCGGGCTTGCAGGGACTCTGTTAGATCGTAGCCAAACTTCAGTTTGAGATTCTGTTCGGTAATGTCTTCTGAGGGGCCGGCGTTGTACACGTAACCGCCAGGGGAATAGGGGGCCGCGCCGGTGACGGGCGTGCCGGAGTTGCTTCCCTGGGGGGAGCCGGTGATGCCATAGGTTTGGGGCTGGGCCTTGTTGCGCAACTGGCTGGCCGCCATCAGGACGCGCCATTTCCCGCTGTGGTTGCCGACCATGGCATTGAGGCGGTTGCCGGGATAGTCGTCCTCTGTGCCGTAAGCATCGAAAGCTTGCAGGAAGGCGCTGGCACTCAAGTGTGCTTCGAACTGGTCCGGCATACGCGTGGTAAAAGCGACAACGCCCCCCAGGCTGTTGCCGCTGTAGCGGGCCGAGTAGGGGCCATAGAGGATGTCGACACTGTCAATTTCCCGGGGCTGGATGGCATCCCAGCGTGGCGCGGTGGCGAAATTGGCGCCGAGAAAGTTGCTCAGCAGAAGCCCGTCGCTGTAGACCAGCGCGCGGGGGGTCTGGAAGGTATGCATGTCGCGAAAGGTGAGCAGTCCATTCTGGTCGCCGATAAAACGTTTACGGACCACCAGATTGGGTTGGTATTTGATTACGTCTTCGCTGTCGGCGGTGTTGATTGTCGCGAGCTCGGAGGCCGTGATATGGGTGTTGAGTGCGACGGGCTGGCTTTCCAGGGCGGGCTTGTTCCCGGTGACCGAGATGGTATCCAGTTCATTGGCGTGTGCGGTAACGCTGGCCAGCAGCAAGCTGCCGATAATAAGACGTTGCATGAAACCCCCATTTCATCCTGAGGGCCATTATTCGCGTAAGTGACTGCGGTAACAATGTGGTCATGCTGGCGGGCTGTGAAATGAGGCCGGAAGGGGCGAACGCCCCTAACGATTTAACGGTCCGTGCGGTGTGATTCACCCTCAATGGTGTCACCGTTGAGGGGGGGCCGGTCATCGTTGCTGCCCGGCCGCTGCTGGAACGGGTTGGTGTCTCCGCCAGGGTAGCTGGAGCGGGTGTAAGCAAACCCGGCTCCTTGCACGGTGGTGAAGCTTTGCAATGAGCCTTTCTGGATGACTTTGTTGGCCATCCAGCGGCGTGAGCCGGGCAGTAGCAGGGCAAAGCCCACGGTGTCGGTAATAAAGCCGGGGGTGATCAGCAGGGCGCCGCCGAGCAGCAGCATCATGCCTTCCACCATTTCCTGCCCGGGCATTTCACCTTGTTGCATGCGCTGATTCAGGCGTACCCAGGTATCCAGACCCTGGCGGCGGAACAGATAGCTGCCCAGCAAAGCGGTTACCACCGTGGCAACAATGGTGATTGGCCAGCCGATGGCGCCAGCTACCTGTGCCAGCACCAGTACTTCCAGCAGGGCAAAACCGAAAATGAAAAAGAAAACGCGACCAAAACCCATGGGGGTGTCCTGTTTACCGTCAATAGTCAGTATGTGGTCATGATTGGACCTGAATTCAAGGGGCAGGTTCCTGCGCGATGGTGTGCTCCAGTTGCTGGCGAAGCCAGCGGTGGGCCGGGTCGCGTTGCTGGGTCGGGGACCAGATCATGTAGATGGGAACCGGCGGCAGTGCAACGGGGAAGGGCAGTACTTGCAGCTGCATGGTTTCGGCGTACTGCTGAGCGAGCCGGTCGGGGACGGTGGCAATCAGGTCCGAGCCGCCGCAAACCGCCAGCATGCTGGCAAACTGGGTAACCCGGGCCCCGGTGCGCCGCTGCCAACCGGGAGCATTGAGGATTTGATCCAGTGGTAGCTGCCGGTTGCGGTTCGGCAGCACTACATGTTCCGCATCCAGAAATTGCTGTTTGTCGCAGTGTCCCTTGATATGAGGGTGACTCCGCCGGGCGATGACGACCAGTTTTTCTTCAAGCAATACATTGCGCTGCAGGCGGTCGTCATCGGCCACAAAGGCATCCACGGATAAATCCGCCCGGCCCTTGTGAAGCTCGTCGGGCATGTCATCGTCGGCAGCAATGATTTCCAGTACCACATGGGGAGCCTGCTGTCGGAGCGTGGCCAACAGTGGGCCGAGCACCACCATTTCAAAATAGTCCACGCTGAGAATGCGAAAATGACGCTGGCTGGTGGCCGGGTCGAAACGGTTTTCCGGATTCAGGGTGTCGCGCAGGGCGACCAGCTGCGGGCCAAGCTGATCATGTAGCTCCCGGGCCCGGGGGGTCGGTGTCATGCCGTGGTGGGTGCGAACAAACAGGGTGTCGCCAAAGGTGTGGCGCAGGCGCTGCAGGGCAGCGCTGATTGCGGGCTGGCTCATGCCCAACGATTCCGCGGCACGGGAGAGCTGGCCGGCTTCCATGATGGCATCGAAGACGGGCAACAGATTCAGGTCGATACTGCGTAAATTCAGTTTCATGGATATTACTTATACCAAATATCAATTAGAAAGATAAATACAGTCTGTCTAGTTTGGAGGTGCGCATAACAACAACCGGGAGAATACCCATGGACCAGATACTGACCTTGTCAGTCACCACCTTCATCGTTATCACCGCCATCTGGGAAGTCTTTGCGGGCCGCACCCGCGAAGGAAGAAAGACTCGCCAGGACTGGAAAGTCGCGTTTCTTGCCACTTTCATGATGGTGGCTATTCAGCGCCCGCTGATGCTGCTGTTGATTACTCTGGCGCTGACCGGTCTTTTCCCGGCTAGCGCTGGTTCTCTTGCCTGGCTGCAAAGCGAGTATTTCTGGCCGACCCTGATTGCCTTCTTCTGCATCGAAGAATTCCTGCATGGCTCTTTTCACCTGTTTGCCCACAGTCGCCGCCCGAAGAACAAGGCGCTGCAGTGGGTGCAGGCGTTCTACAAGATGAGCCATCGGCCCCATCACCTGGCTGGCGGCCAGGACAGCAAGGGGCAGCTGTCTGTGACGCAGACCTTTGTGAATGGCTGGGCCTGGTGGTTCATCATGCCTAACTACGCCTTCCAGCTGGTTTGTCTGTATTTGGGCCTGGTGGAAGTCTTTCTTGTGGCGACGGCCTTTAAAGGTTTGTGGGCAGCCCAGACCCATGTGAACTGGAACTGGGATCTGTACTTCCACAATCACAAATGGGCCTGGGTGCGTAAAACCATGTGGGCACTGGCACACGTGATTACCTTTCCGACCCAGCATCACCATCACCATTCCCGTGGCCCGAACTCCGCCAAGAACGTGACGGCCACCCTGGCCATCTACGACTGGCTGATTTTCGGCACGCTGGCCATCGAGAAAGAGAAACCGAAGATGTATGGCTGGCGCCAGAATGATGATGAAGCCAATAGCGTGTTGAAGCGTTACTTCTATTGGGATGTTCGCAACTTCATGCCCGGTGGTGCGGTAAAAGCCAAGGCCCGAGCTGAAGCGAAGGCAGCCAAAAAAGCACAGAAAGACGTGGCCGAAGCCGCCTGATCAACCTCGACTCCTCGTGCTATCCACCTCGGGAGAGTGTGGAATATAAAGACCTCGCCGGGTAACTGGCGGGGTCTTTTTTTTGCCGCTTTACGGCTGCACTCTGGCCCCTGTAGGAGCACCACTTGAGGTGCGAATCCAGGCCTGAAAAGCCTGATCGCCCTTCGGTCTATTCCGTGCGGCGCACGGTTCGCACCTCAAGTGGTGCTCCTACAGCGGCGCTGTAGAAAGCTTGGCCTGCAGCCCACAAAAAAGCCGCACCTTGCGGCGCGGCTTTTTGTGGCTTCTTGCGTGTAGCGTGAAGCGTGAAGCGAGTTGCCTGCTGCGGGTTTAAGCCCCCAACAGCATTTGACCACACACGCGCACTACGTTGCCGGTCAGGCCCTGGGAGGCCGGGCTGGCGAAGAAGGCGATGGTTTCGGCCACGTCCACCGGCTGACCGCCCTGGTTCATGGCGTTCATGCGACGGCCCGCTTCACGGATGGTGAAGGGAATGGCGGCGGTCATCTGGGTTTCGATGAAGCCCGGTGCCACGGCATTGATGGTGATGCCTTGCTCGGCGTATTCATCCTTGAACGCATCGACCATGCCGATTACCGCAGCCTTGGAACAACCGTAGTTGGTCTGGCCCAGGTTACCGGCAATGCCCGCGATGGAGCTGATGGAAATGATGCTGGCGCCCTTGCCCAAACCGCCGCTGGAGAGCAGGGCTTCGTTAATACGCAGCTGGCTGGCGATGTTGATGTTCAGCACCATGTCCCAGAATTTCTCCGGCATGTTGCCCAGCATCTTGTCGCGGGTTACCCCGGCGTTGTGGACGACCACGTCATAGCCGCCAATGGCTTTGGCTTTTGCCGCGATGGCTGCCGGTGCTTCGTCGGCGGTGATATCCATTTCCAGGGTGTCGCCACCAATCTGGGCTGCTACCGCGTTCAGGTCGTCGGCCATGGGCGGAATGTCCAGCACGGTGACGGTAGCGCCGTCGCGGGCCAGTACTTCGGCAATGGCGGCACCAATGCCGCGGGAGCCACCGGTAACCAGGGCTTTCTTGCCTGCCAGGGGCTTGTCCCAGTCAAATTTGGCAGCTTTGAAACCGGCTTTGGTAACACGTACTACCTGGCCGGAGACGTAAGCGGATTTTGGTGACAGGAAGAAGTGCAGCGGGGACGCCAGCTGCGCTTCGGCGCCTTCATCCACGTAGACCAGCTGGGCGGTGGCGCCTTTCTTGATTTCCTTGCCCACGGAGCGGGTAAACCCTTCCAGTGCACGCTGGGCAACACGCGCGGCGCCAGCCTGTTTTTCCGGAGTGCGACCGATCACGACAACGCGGGCGCATTTATCCAGCTTGCGAATCACCGGGTGGAAGAAATCCCACAGGGCTTTCAGTTCGTCCGGGCTCTGGATGCCGGTGGCGTCGAATACCAGGCCTTTGAATTTGGCATCGTCATCGCGGCTGGCGGTGTAGTTGTCCGCATCCACGCCGAGCTTGCCGGCTTGCTTCTGCAGGTCAGTGGCGTTGGCGGTATTGGCCAGCACAGCGACCTGCGCGTCCGGCGACCCTTTAAGGGTGCTCAGTACGCTATCGATGCCGGTGGAGCCATTGGCGGCACCTACCAGAACGCGGCCCTTGATAAAGGACGCCTGGCCAGGCTGCCAGCGCTCCAGAATAACCGGAATCGGCAAGTTGATTGCGCCGAATAGCGCCTTGCCCATGGGAGAGTTGGCAATCGTCTGATAGGTATCGCTCATGGTCCTGTCCTTTTCCATCGAATGATGAATGTGTCCCTTTACCTTTAGGGTAAGCGGAACGGGTTTAAAGGGGTGCCGCGTAAAGATGGGCAGAAAATACGCCATCTTTCGTAGGGCAGGAAATCTGGCCCTGTCGCACACTGGCGCGTATTGAATCACTGCAGTGTGACGGGTGTATTGACCGGCCCCGGTCGTCAAACAGTCGTTTGAGCCAATGAGGCCGGCACGGTTGGGGGTAGACTGCGCCCTGTCGAGTGAATACCGTGGCCAAATTAGCCACCGTCGTCGTCATTGATGACCGTCCATCTCTAGAGGAAATGATTATGCTGGCAGGTAAAGCCGTTCGTAAGGTCGCCATTATTGGTGGTAACCGTATTCCGTTTGCCCGTTCCAACAGCGCCTACATCGACACCAGCAACCAGGACATGCTCACAGCAGCCCTGGATGGTCTGGTCGATCGCTTCAAGCTGCACGGCGAGAAGATTGACGAAGTGGCCGCTGGCGCCGTTATGAAGCACGCCCGCGATTTCAACCTGGTACGTGAATCGGTGCTGGGTTCCAAGCTGGCGCCGGAAACCCCGGCCTATGATCTGCAGCAAGCCTGTGGAACCGGTCTGGAAGCCGCCATTCTGGTGGCCAACAAGATTGCCCTGGGCCAGATCGACTGCGCCATCGCCGGCGGTGTGGACACCACCTCGGATGCGCCGCTGGGTGTGAACGAAGATGCCCGCAAAGTGTTTATGGCGCTGAACCGTGCCAAGACCAATGGTGAGCGCGCCAAGCTGGGCTTGAAACTGCTGAACCCGAAATCCCTGATGCCCGACATCCCGAAAAATGGCGAGCCACGTACCGGCCTGTCCATGGGTGAGCACCAGGCGATTACTGCTGCAGAGTGGGGCATTCCCCGTGAAGCGCAGGATGAACTGGCATGGCGCTCCCACCAGAACCTGGCCAAGTCCTATGAAGATGGCTGGCAGGATGACCTGGTAACCCCGTTCAACGGGCTGGAGCGCGACAACAACATGCGTGGCGATTCCACCCTGGAAAAACTGGCGACCCTGAAGCCCTGCTTCGGTGGCCCGAACGGCACCATGACCCCAGCCAACTCCACACCGTTGACTGATGGTGCTTCTACGGTTCTGCTGGCCTCTGAAGAGTGGGCCAAAGAGCGTGGCCTGCCGGTGCTGGCTTACCTGACTATCGGTGAAGCGGCAGCCGTAGACTTCATCGGCAAGAAAGAAGGCTTGTTGATGGCGCCGGCGTACGCGGTGCCCAGCATGCTGGACAAGCTGGACCTGACTCTGCAGGACTTCGATTTCTATGAGATCCACGAAGCCTTTGCATCCCAGGTACTGTCGACCCTGAAATCCTGGGAAGACGAGACTTTCTGTAAAGAGCGTCTGGGCCGCAAGAAGGCGCTGGGCAGCATTGATCGCAGCAAGCTGAACGTGAAAGGCTCCTCGCTGGCAGCCGGTCACCCGTTTGCTGCCACTGGTGGCCGTATTATCGCCAACGCCGCCAAGCTGCTGAACGAAAAAGGCTCCGGCCGTGCACTGATCTCCGTGTGCGCAGCAGGCGGCCAGGGTGTGGTAGCGATTCTCGAGAAGTAATCGCACGCCCGCTAATAAAAAAACCGGCCACCTGGCCGGTTTTTTTTATGCCGCTCTGCGGCTGCAGCACGGATCACGCATCATGCAACACGCGACAACCGCATCGGGTCGTCGCTCCTGTCCTTTCCTCAAGACACGTCTTGGCCTGCATCCTCCATGAATCCGTTATCACTGTGTTGGCTGCGGATTTTTCTACAGCACCTGCATGGCGCCGGATAGCAGGGTGCGAATCACATCCTGCTGTTTGCTGACGCCCATTTTACTGTAAATGGCTTTTAGCTGTGAGCGTACCGTATCCACGGATGTGCCATTGTTTTCCGCGATCTGGCCGGGGCTGAGGCCGTTGGTGAGGGCAATGGCCACATTGGATTCTGCCTGGGTCATTTCATAGAGCGCACGCAGGGTTTCTGCGGGGATGTTCAGCGGCGAATCAGGGTCGGAAATATAGAGTGCCACAGAACCGTTAGTGGGCTCACCGCCGTCTGGTGTGTTGTCTTCATTAAGGGTGGCGAGCATGACGGTCAGCGCGTTGTCCCGGTCCGGGTGGTGCAGCCCGATGGCGGTGTTGCGGGTGTTGATCTCTCTGGGGTCGGCTTTGGCCTGTTTCTGAATCAGGCAAGTAAGCTTGGCATCTTCATCCGCGTAGTGGGCTTTAACGCCCGTGCCGGCCAGGGCCAGCGCGTTATGGTGGGTGAGCAGGGCATCGGCGACCGGGTTGCGGTAGGCCACGGTGCCATCCGGTTCGAGAATGATCAGCCCCAGCATAAAACGCGATAACGCACTGTGCAGGGTTTGTTGGCGCGTGCGCAGGCGATGGAATTCGCGGTGAATGCGGATGGCGCGTTTGAAGTGCGGATAGAGGATTCGCAACTTGGCGATATCTTCGTCGGAAAACGGCTCAGCATTGAATGATCGGTGCAGGCCAATGCCCACGTGCCATTCCTTGTCGTGGTAGATATTCATGCCGGAGATAAAGCCAATATCATTGGGCTTGAGAATCAGCCGGAAATAATAAGGGTGTGCGTCTTTGACTTCCCGGGAGTCGATGATCTGCCGGGCCAGGCCGACAGGTTCGTCGCGCTGCGCCTGGAAGGTGTAATCGTATTTGCCCATGCCAAAGCGGTAGGAGGTCACCACGGCTTTCGGTAAACCGTGATAGCCGATCATGCTCCGGGTGCCGCCCTGGTGATCTTCTATAAAAATGGCGCCGGAGCGGGCATCCATGATTTCTTCGCAGAGCAGGGTCATCACCCGGTTCCAGTGCCCCGGATTGTAGGACGCCTCGTACACTTCCCCGACAAAATCCAGTAATCCGTCCATACAGACAGGTTCCCCTGTACCGCAAACCCGTCCCCCCATGGACAGGTTTGCGGTGTTCTTCGAGTGGCCAGCTCGGCCTGCGTCCTGTCGGTTGAGTGCTGTAAGCCACCGACACCCGGAACGCGAATCGTTATAGGAAGAATATAGCGTATCCCTGCTGGGAAGATAACCGCGTCACATTCCTGTCGAGGTGGGCGGAGGTGATTCGGACCCGGCTCAGGCAGGGAACCTTGGTCTGCAGGTTGCAGCTATGCGTTATGCTTTTTCCGACAGCAATGGAAATACGGTAATCAGCGGGAACTGGACGTAGGAAACGCACTCACAACAGATACGTATTCAAAAACATACCGATCAGGAGGTGCCATGAAGGGGGTATCCATTCAGCGTCAATGGAGTAAGGGGCTGGGCGTTCTGCTGTGCCTGTTATTGAGTCGTGTGGCGCTGGCAGAACCTGCCGCGCTGGATGCACGGCTCTCGGATTATGCCTACCCTTATCTGGTACAGACGCTGCCAGTCAGTGATCAGCAACAGCGCCTGGAAATGGCGTATATGGATGTAACACCGGAAAATGCCAATGGCGAAACGGTGCTGTTACTCCACGGCAAGAACTTCTCCGGGGCGTATTGGAAAACCACCATGGAAGCCTTGCTGGAGCAGGGCTATCGCGTGGTGGTGCCGGACCAGATCGGTTTCGGCAAGTCCTCCAAGCCGGCCCATTTTCAGTACAGCTTTCAGGTGCTGGCGGATCAAACCCGGCGTTTGCTGGACACGCTCAAGGTGGACAGCGCGACCGTAGTGGGCCACTCCATGGGCGGCATGCTGGCTACCCGCTTTGCCTTGATGTTTCCGCAGCGCAGTGATGCGCTGGTGCTGGTGAATCCGATTGGTCTGGAAGACTGGCGCCCGGTGGTGCCCTGGCAGTCCGTGGATGCCTGGTATGAAGGCGAGCTGAAGAAAACCCCGGAAAAAGTGAAAGCCTATATGACGGCCAGCTATTTCGATGGTCAGTGGAAAGACGATTATGCGCCCTTGCTGACCTTGCAGCAGGGCTGGATTCGCGGGCCGGATTACCCGCGTATTGCCTGGAATTCCGCCCTGGCCTACGACATGATTTATAGCCAGCCGGTGGTGCAGGATTTCCCGCGATTGGCGGTGCCTGCCTTGTTGATTATCGGCACCCGGGACCGCACCGCGCTGGGACGTAACCGGGCACCGGAATCAGAGCGTGCGCAACTGGGGCGCTACGATCAGCTGGGCAAGAAAGCGGCGCAGCGCATACCCGATGCCACTCTGGTTGAACTGGAAGGCATTGGCCATGTGCCTCAGTACGAAGCGTTTGATGCCTACCGTGACGCCTTGCTGGGTTTTCTGAAGGACCACCAGAGCTGATTGAGGCAATGATTGTCTGAGGCATTCCCGGGGAGCGCAGTATCAGCATGCTTTCGCTGCCCGGGGTTGCGCTGTTAGAGCCCCGGCTTAGTGGTTTGCATCGCTATCGGCCACGGACGTCACCGGCTGAATGGACACCGGCACGCCACTCATGAAGGCCTGATTGCTGAGTTTCTCAAAACTGCCGGGCCCATTGGGCAGTAGCGCGTTGATATTGACCCCCGGGTGTTGCTGCGCCACGCGCATCCCCGGTGTGTGCCGGTTTCCCCAGCCATGCGTCATGGCCACCACTCCTTCTCGCAAGCTCTCATCGCTGCGCACTGCCACCTGCACCCGCCCGTATTCATTACTGGCCTCGACGGCGTCGCCGTCGCGAATACCCATGGAGTGAATATCTGCCGGGTGCATGTGCAGTGCATTGCTGGCATGGGCGCCGCGTTTCAGGCCCGGCACATTCTGGTACCAGCTGTTGTGCATGTAGTTGGTGCGCAGGTTGATCAACCGGAAGGCTGGTGTCGCAGTGGTCAGAGTTTGAAATTGCTGATCGGCCAAGGCCATGGCCTCGGCAAACAGCGGCGGGCAGCAATCGACCCGTTTGTCGTCTGTCTGAATGAAATCTGTATAGAAGCGGCCGATAGACTGAGTATCCAGTACGGCGGTGCCGCAGGGTTGTTGGGCCAATGTCTCCACACTAAAGCCGGTGCGCGACAGCATGTGGTCGAGCCGGGCGAAGGGCCGTGGCGGGTCCTGTTCCAGCATGGGGGCGTGCCGCCCCATAGCCTGCAACAGACGCGACAGAATCCACCATTCTTCGCGGCGCTGTGCGGCGGGGGGAACCACCGCGTCAGTGTATTGCACATAGGGCTGGTACTGCATGCCCAAGCCGCAGATATTCAGGTCCGGGCGTTCCAGCATGTCCGCGGAGGGTAGCAAGTAATGCGCGTATTCTCCGGTGGCGTTGCGAAACAGGTCGATGACAATCAACAGGTCCAGCTTTTCCAGCGCTTGGCGCCAGCGGGCTTCGCCGCCCACGCTGAGCAGGGGGTTGCCGGCGATGACTACCAGGGCGCGAATCGGGTTGTCATCATCAAGGATCATGTCTGGCAGCAGGTTGCCAGCCAGGGCGCCGCGGATATGGCGCATTTCCCCATGCTGGGAGGGGAAGAATACGTTATCAAGGCGGGCGCGGCCGGCCTTGGCAGCGGGATAGAAGCCTTCGCTGTAGAAATTGCCGCCGAGCTTGTCCAGGTTGCCGGTAACGAAGCTCAGCATCTGCAGTAGCCAATAACAGAGTGTGCCGTGCTGGCCCATGTTGACGCCGGTGGACATGTGCACGGAGGCACGCTCTGCGCCACTGAACGCATCCGCCAGGTCACGAATGGTGTCGGCGCTCAGGCCTACTACGCTGGCCACGGTATCGGCGCAATAGGGGGCAATGAACGCGCGCAGGGCCTCGATGCGGGTGCCATGCTCACGGATCACGCTCTCATCGAAACGGCCCAGCCTGTCGATCTCATGGAGCAGGGCGGCCATCAGGTAGAGATCCGTGTCGGGAAGGATTTGTATCACTTCTCCGGTTTTGGGGCTGGCGGATTCGATCTGGCGGGGGTTGATGTAGAAGACCCGGGCGCCGCGCTGGCAGGCGGTACGGATCTTGGCCATGGGGTCGGCGATGGAAATAAAGCTCATGTGTGAGACTTTCGGATTTTCGCCGAACATGAGCAGGCAATCGGTGTTCTCGATATCCGGTACCGGGTGCAGGGTGCTGGTGCCGAACACGGCTTCGCCGGCGGCAAACTTGTTGGCGCAGTCCTGGGTGCCGGAGTTGAAAATACGGCGGCTGCCCATGGCCATGAAAAAATCGCCAATGGCCTGGCTGCCCAGGGCATTGAAGGCCGAGGGGTTGCCAATATAGCCGCCGATGGCGTCGGGGCCGTACTGTTCGTGTATCTGTGACAGGGTGGCGCCGATGTCCGTGACAATGCTGTCCCAGTCCCGGGGTTGCCATTGGCCCTCACCGGGCCGGCGGCTGCCTTGCCGTGCCAGGGGCTGATCGAGGCGATCCGGATCCTGGTGGATGGCCAGGTAGTTAATGCCCTTGTGGCAGGCAAAACCTTTGCTGACAGGGTGGGCCTTGTCCGGCTGCAGGCGGGTGACTTTCCCGTCGGCGATCTGGGCGATCAGTGCACAGGAGGGTTCACAGACCCGGCAAAATGTTGGAATGGATTTCATGGCAGCCTCCCTGACGATTCAGTCAGGCTAGCCAATCGCGCCCGGGCAGGACATGACCGTTCCACTCATTTGTGGCGTTGCGGTCACGGGGCGGGCACGCAGGGTCAGGAGGAAGGCTGTGACAGGGCGGCCATGATCAGGGCAATGGACTGCTCGCTGACGGTCTCGATATCTTCCCGGTTCACGTAAATGCCATCAATCAGCAGGCGGCACAGGCCGTGGACCGTGGCCCAGCTGGCCTGGGCCACGCGCAGGGAATCCGTTCTGGCTGGCAGGCGACCGGCCAACAGTGTCGCCAGCCGCTCGGCGTAGTGCCGGAAGCTACGGTAGGCGATGGTCTTGAGTTCATCGGTGGGCTCGCCACCTTTCCAGATGGTACGCCCGAACATCAGTTCATATTGTTCCGGGTTTTCAGTGGCAAAACGCAGGTATTCGCGGACAAAATTCTGAATGCCTTCCTGTGAGCCGGCTTCTTGCAGTTGGCTGTTGATCATCTCGTCCAGTTGCCGGAAAGCCTGGGTGGCCAGGGCGCAGAGCAGGGCGTTCTTGTCACGGAAGTGGTGATAGGGCGCGGTTCGGGAGACGCCAGCCCGCTCGGCCAGCTTGCGTAGGGACAGGCCTTCGATGCCCTGTTCATTGAGCAGGGTATTCGCTTCCTGCAGCAGCGTCGCATGCAGGTCGCCGTGGTGATAGCGCGCGGTCTGTGTCATGAGTCTCCTGCCTTTGCTTGTGCCCTATGCGTGGTGGCGTTGCATGAAGCCGGTTGTGGCTCTGTGGATCTTGACACTGTCAAAATAACCGCTTAACTTGACGCTGTCCAGATTAATCAACGCGTAGCCATCTGTGGTGCAGATGCCTTTGGAGACAACACCATGACAGCCAACCGCTATTCCAACCTGCTTTCCCCGCTGGATCTGGGGCATACCCAGATCAAGAACCGGGTGATTATGGGCTCCATGCATACCGGTCTTGAAGACCGTTTCTGGCAGTTCCCCAAGTTGGCGGCCTACTTTGCCGAGCGGGCCCGTGGTGGCGTTGGCTTGATCGTGACCGGTGGTTTCAACCCCAACAAGAAAGCCTGGTTCTACCCCTTTGCCGGGCTGTTCAACAGCCGTTTGGATGTGCGCAACCACCGCAAGGTGACTGATGCGGTGCATCAGGAAGGCGGCAAGATCGCTCTGCAGATTCTCCATGCGGGTCGTTACAGTTATCACCCCTTCTCCCGTTCGGCGTCTGCCATTAAAAGCCCGATCAACCCCTTCAAGCCCAAGGCCATGTCCACCAAGGAAGTGGAGCAGACGGTCAAGGATTTTGCCCATACCGCATGGCTGGCCAAGAAGGCCGGTTACGACGGTGTGGAGATCATGGGGTCCGAAGGCTACCTGATTAACCAGTTTACCGCGTCGTGCACCAACAAGCGCAAAGACAAGTACGGTGGCAGTGCGGAAAACCGCCGCCGTTTCCCGGTGGAAATTGTCCGCGAAGTGCGTAAGCGCTGCGGCGACGATTTTATCGTCATGTTCCGTATTTCCGTGGTCGATCTGGTGCCGGACGGGGCCACCCGTGAAGAAGTGCTGGCGTTGGCCAAGGAAGTGGAAGCGGCGGGTGCCAGCCTGCTCAATTCCGGTATCGGCTGGCACGAAGCACGCGTGCCCACCATCGTTACGTCTGTGCCCCGAGCGGCTTTTGTGGAAGCGACCCGCCAGGTAAAAGACGTGGTCTCCATTCCGGTGGTGGCCTCCAACCGTATTAACGACCCGGACGTGGCAGAAGCCATTCTGGTCGCTGGCCAGGCGGACGCGGTCTCCATGGCGCGCCCGTTGCTGGCGGACCCGGATTTCGTCAAGAAAACCGAGCAGGGCAAGGCGGATGAGATCAATACCTGTATCGCTTGTAACCAGGCGTGCCTGGACCATACCTTCCAGCTCAAGCGGGCGTCCTGTCTGGTCAATCCCCGTGCCTGCCACGAAACCGAACTATTGTACCTGAAGACCGCCAAGCCGAAAAAAGTTGCTGTCGTTGGTGCCGGCCCGGCGGGCTTGTCCTGTGCCACGGTGGCGGCAGAGCGAGGCCATGCGGTGACCCTGTTTGATCAGGCGGGGGAAATTGGTGGTCAGTTCAATATGGCCAAAGTGGTGCCGGGTAAGGAAGAGTTCCATAACACCATCCGTTATTTCAGCAAAAAACTGGAAAGCACCGGTGTCACCATGAAGCTGAACACGCGGGTGGAAATTGCTGATCTGGAAGCCGCGGGCTTTGACGAAATTGTTATCGCCACCGGCGTGCTCCCGCGCACCCCGGGGATTCCCGGTGTGGACCACCCCAAGGTGTTGTCTTACGTGGACGTGCTGCGTGGCAACGCCCAGGTGGGCGAGAAAGTGGCGGTCATTGGTGCCGGTGGTATTGGCTTTGATGTGTCCGAGTTTCTGGCCGAACATCCCCGCGAAGGCGAACAGCCATTACCGGAGTGGATGAAAGAGTGGGGCGTGGATATGGCGGGTGACACCCCCGGTGGCCTGGTGAAAGCGGCACCGGAAAAACCGGCTCGCCAGATCACGTTGCTGCAGCGCAAGCCGACGCCGCTGGGTAAGGATCTGGGCAAAACCTCTGGCTGGGTACACCGCGCCACGCTCAAGTCCCGCAACGTGGAAATGCTGAAAAACTGCAGCTACGAAAAAATTGATGATGCGGGCCTGCATATCAAGATTGGTGAAGAAAGCCGGGTGCTTGACGTGGATAACGTGATTCTTTGTGCCGGGCAGGAATCCCTGCGTGAGCTGTACAAGGAAGACGGCAAGAACTTCCACCTGATTGGTGGCGCGGATCTGGCGGCCGAGCTGGATGCCAAACGCGCGATCAAGCAAGGCGCGGAAGTGGCGGCGAAGTTGTAAAGCAGGTGCTAGCTTCTAGCGGCTAGCAACGAGAAAAACAAAAAAGCCCCGGCTCACGTCGGGGCTTTTTTGTTTCGGTGACTGCAGAGGCCGTCACCATTTATGCGAAGCTCGAAGCTCGAAGCTCGAAGCTCGAAGCTCGAAGCTGTCAGTTATTTGCCCGCAGACGGCGGGTCTTGAAGCTGCCGACGCCCATGGTTGCGATAACCTTGAACAGGGCGAGTAGTACGCTCTCGTCCGGCTTTGGGTCTTTGCCTGTGCCCATGCGATGCAGCTGGCGGGAGAACCAGGACACTTCCATCATGGCCATGTTATCGATGGTCTTGATACCGGTTTTGCGCGGGGTAACGCGGCTGACAACGCCACTCTGACCCGCCAGGATGGCGTTGGGAAGATCCGGTTCCACGGCCAGGGGGCGGGCGATGCCGATGATATCGGTGGCACCGCTGTCCACGGCTTGCGCCATGGCTTTGGCCGAGCGGAAGCCGCCGGTAACCATCAGCGGAATGGAAACCCGCTTGCGGATTTCGTTGGCGTAATCCAGGAAGTAGGCTTCCCGGTTGGCGGTACTTTCCCGTACGCCCTTGGCACCGGCCATGGCCGGGTTCTCGTAGTTACCACCGGAAATTTCCAGCAGATCGAGACCCTCGCTGGCCAGTGTTTCGGCCACGGTCATGGATTCTTCTTCGCTAAAACCGCCCCGTTGGAAATCGGCGGAATTGAGTTTGATGCTGACAGGGTAATCATCGCCAACGGCCTGACGGATAGCCCGGTAAATTTCCAGCGGGAAACGCATGCGGTTTGCCAGTGAGCCCCCCCATTGATCGGTGCGGCGGTTGTGATGTCCGGAGAGAAACTGGCTAACCAGATAGCCGTGGGCGCCATGAATTTGCACACCGCTGAAACCGGCTTTTTGACAGATGCGGGCGCTGGTGGCGAACCGCTGGATGATCTCCTGAATTTCCTCTTCGCTCAGCGCTCGGGGTGTCTTGAACGCGCTTTTCAGCTCCTTGCCAAAGGGCACGGCTGAAGGGGCAAGCGTGTCACCGCTGGCCAGCATGCGGGGAATCTGTTTGCCGGGATGATTGAGCTGTACCCAGATCGCCCCGCCGCGGGACTTGCCAGCCTCCGCCCAGCGTTTCAGCAATGGCATGTCACGCTCATCGTCCACTACCACGTTGTTCGGCTCGCCGGTGTGGCGTCGGTCGATCATGATATTCCCGGTAATCACCAGGCCGGTGCCACCCTGGGCCCAGCGACCGTACAGGCGTTCCAGTTTCGGGGTTACATGGTTATCGATGGTGCCGAGTGCTTCGCTCATGGCCGATTTGCCGAAACGGTTGGGCAGGGTGACTCCGCAGGGCAATGCCAGGGTCTGGCCGAGAATATCAGCGTGGTTCACAGTGTCTCCTCCGATGGCGACGAACAGTGGCGACAAGGGATGTCGCAACGATATAGTTTGATGAGGATCAAACTATAAGTTAGTTTTATGACCGTCAAACTATTTTCCCGGGAGGTGCCGGTTTTGGCACAGAAAGACACTGTGACGGCGGAGCAGCTTGCTGCAGCCTTTCGTGCGCTGTCCAACCCTAATCGGTTGCGCATATACCAGGTGATTGTGGATCACTGTCGCCAGCATGGTCAGGCGGATCTGGCCAAGGTACCTGCCGGCTGTGCGTTTGGGGATTTTATGCAGCGGCTCAATATTGGCGCACCGACGGTGTCTCACCATGTTCGGGAGCTGTCGGAGGCCGGGCTGATTCGTGTGGAGCGTGAAGGGCGCCGCCGGTTCTGCCATGCGGAGCCAATGATGCAGGAACGATTGGCTCATTTTTTTGAAATGTAACGAATACAGGGGCAGGGAATGACAGCGGATCAATGGGCGCTTTGGGGTTGTGGCATCTTTTTTCTCGTCGGCTTGCTGACCGGCGCCTGGAAGTATGTGCAGGTGGCCAATAGTGAGAAAGCCCGGGCGCATTACTATGTGGACATCGCCCACCGTGCCAGCTTGATGTATGCCTTTGCATGCCTGGTGCTGGAGCGCTTTGCCTTGCTCAGCGTTTGGGAAGACTGGGTGAACACCCTGGCGGTGCTGGCCTGTCTGATTTTCTTCGCTCTGGCCATCGGCAGTTATATTCTGCACGGCATGCTTAAAGACACCCGCAACCAACTGCAAAAGCCACATAGCATGGGCACGGCCACGGTACCGCAGGCGGCCATGACGGTATTTATGCTCGCGCTAATCGCGGCGGAAGTCGGTGGCTTCGCCGTGTTGTTCGCGGGCTTTGTGATGAGATGAGAGGGAGCTACGAGCCTGGATAAGGACGTGAGAAAAGTCCCCAGAGTTTTCCTTTTCAACGTTTCACTTTGAACTGAACCCCGCGGGCATGGCGGTTATCGTGTGTCACCGTACCCAGCCCGCGTTGCAGCTTGAAGCGTGTCGCGCCTCTTATCAAGTGCAATAACGCCCGTACTGGCTTAGTGCCTTGCTGCTATGCGGGTCCACGGTATCAACCCAGACCTGCATGGAATCCTTGTTGCGATTGTTTTGCAGGTTGCTGAAATCCCCGGCGGTGAATTCGCCGAGCAGGGTATCCCCTTCCTGGGGCGTGATGCCATCCAGCTGTTTGACCAGCACCATGCCCTTGCTGGAGTTCAGCAGCATGTAGTCGCAGCTCTGGCTGATAATCACCGTGGCTTGCTGGTTGGCATGGGCAGCGTTGCCCAACATCATGAATCCAGCCAGACCGGCCCCCATCATGGTGTATTTGAATGCAGACATGTGGCTCCCTTCCTTTTTATTGTCCCACTCCACCTTCTACCTTTCACTTTACTGCCCCGCCGCGGGTGAACCTGTTGTCTAATCGCGGTAAAGCTGTAACCCGGTGTTGTGTTTTTATTGCGTTCCATCTGCCTTCGATACTGGCACACATGATGGCAGGGCAACATCATCGTTATGTCTCTTTGTGCAGTAGGGAATAAGGCTGAGGTGCTGAGGCGGTGTAGGGCGAATTTGCTTGAACGGCGTTATTCGGTATGGGGCGGCCGTTGTGCGCGATCAGCGATGAAAAAAGCCGCTTCTGATCAGTCAGAAACGGCTTCATTCATTTGTCGGCAAAACGTCTGGAACGTTACTTCAACTCTTTGGAGCTCAGTCCAAGCACACGTCGAGCGATAACCAGTTGCTGAATCTGCTGGGTGCCTTCGAAGATATCCAGAATCTTCGAATCACGGGCCCATTTTTCCAGTAACTCGTCTTCGGTGTAGCCCAGGCTGCCGGCCAGTTCCACACAACGCAGGGTGATGTAATTACCGACCCGGCCGGCCTTGGCCTTGGAGATGGAGGCTTCCAGGGTGTTGGCTTTCTTGTTGTCGGCCATCCAGGCGGCTTTCACTGCCAGCCAGTAGGCGGCTTCCCAGTCAGCTTCCATCTTGTAGATTTCGGCTTCCACCGCAGAGCAGTTGTCCACGGGTTTGCCGTAGTCATAGGAGATGCTGTCTTTGAGCAACTCCTTGATGCGCTCCAGGGACGCCTTGGCGCAACCGATGGCCATGGCGGCCACCAGCGGGCGGGTGTTGTCGAAGGTCTCCATGACACCGGCGAAGCCTTTTTTGGTGTCGATTTCCGGGCTGCCCAGCAGGTTTTCTGCCGGTACCCGGCAGTCCACGAAGTTGATGGCGGCGGTGTCGGAGGCGCGGATGCCCAGCTTCTTCTCCAGCCGGGCCAGTTCCATGCCGGGAGTGCCCCAGTCCACCACGAACGACTTGATGGCCGCGCGACCCAGTTTCGGATCCAGGCTGGCCCAGACCACCACGCAGTCGGCTCGTTCGCCGGAAGTGACGAAGATCTTCTCGCCATTGAGAATGTAGTGATCGCCGTCTTCTTTGGCGGTGGTGCGAATGGCAGCGGAGTCGGAGCCACAGCCGGGTTCGGTAATGGCCATGGCGGCCCACTTGCCCTTGAAGCGTTCCAGCTGTTCGTCGTTGGCCACGGCAGCAATGGCTGCGTTACCCAGGCCCTGGCGGGGCATGGCGAGCAGGAAGCCGGTATCGCCGTAACACATTTCCATGGCACCCAGGCAGACGCCCATGTTGGCACCATTTTTGACGCTGCCGTCGTTCTGCACCTTGCCGCTGCCGGTGGTGGCGGCGCCGGCGGAGTTAGCCGGATCGCCTTCGTTGAAGCCATCCAGCACTGAGGCGAGCATATCCAGCTCTTTCGGGTATTCGTGCTCACCGCGATCGTATTTGCGCGACAGCGGGCGGAGGGTGCTTTGGGCTACCTGATAGGCGTTGTTGATCAGGGGTTTGAACTTCTTTGGAATCTCGATATTCATGGTTGTCTCCCTCCTTACAGGTGCAGGCCGCCGAAGGCGACCCCCACAGCACGCAGATCCCGATACCAGCGTTCCACCGGGTACTCTTTGGTAAAGCCATGGCCGCCGAGCAGCTGCACGCCGTCGGTGCCGATTTTCATGGCTTTATCCTTCACCAGCGTGCGGGCCAGGTGAGCTTCGCGCTGGAAGCTTTTGCCCTGTTCGGCACGGCTGGCGGCGCGGTAGGTGAGCATACGCATGGCATCGAGCTCGATGGCGATATCGGCAATCATGAAGGCCACGGACTGGCGATGGCTGATGGGTTCACCAAAAGCGGTGCGCTCGTTGCAGTAGGGGCCAACGTAGTCGAGCACAGCCTGGCTGGTGCCAATGGCCATGGCGCACCAGGCGAGGGTGCCCAGGTCCACGAAAGCGCGATAATCAAAATCGCCATTACCCAGGCGGTTGTCCGCCGGGATGCGTACGTTATCCAGTTTCAACGGGCGCTGACCGCTGGCGCGGATGCCCATGGCGGGATCCTCTCCGGCGGTGAGTCCGTCCGTGCCGCCTTCCACGATAAACACCGCCGGGCCGTTATCGGTTTGCGCGGCAACCAGGAAAATTTCCGCTTCGGCCGCCAGCGGCACCAGGGATTTTTCTCCGTTGAGAACGTAGTCGTTACCGTCCTTGCGGGCAGTGGTGGCCAGCACCATGGGGTCGAACAACGGGCGCGGTTCGCATACCGCAATGGCGGCTTTGGGTGGATTCTCTTCGGCGAAAGCGCTCAGGTATTTGTCTTGCTGCTGAGCGGTGCCCCACTGGGTCAGGGCATTGGCCACGCCCATGGGGGCGAGAATCGCGACGGCCTGGCCCATGTCGCCACGGGCCAGATCTTCTGCCAGCAGCATGCTGGTGACGGTGGACTTTTCGGTGGCGGCGCCGCCCAGGGATTCCGGTACCGCGAAGAAATTCAGGCCCAGTTCCAGTGCCTGGACAATCACGTCTTCGCTGGTCTGTTGTGCGGCGTCTGCGTGCTCAGCCTGTTCGCGCAGTACGTTGGTGGCAAAGCCCTGCACGCTGTCGCGGATCATCTGTTGTTCGTCGGTGACACCAAGATCGAACAGGTCACGGGTATGGCCCGGGGCGGTAAGGCGCTCGGGTTTGTTGCCTGAGTTACCGGACTTGAATGCACGGGCGGTGGTGGTCAGTACCTGGAAGCCGCCTTTGGTCAGGCTGTAGGCAAGCCGCTCAACGCTTTTACGCATGCCCATCTTGTCGAGCACCTCCGAGCTGGCCAGGCGGTTAAGCGCGGTCAGCGCATAACCCACTGCATCTTTCGCCATGATGGAACCTCATTGTTATGTCTATGGATTGCATTCGATTATGGAGAGGTGAGCGACGGTCACATTGACCAGTGTGACTGACAGGTCGGGCATAGTAGCAACCGGCCTGGCGCCACAGACCTAGTCATTGGCGGACTTAGAGCGTATGGGAGGTTTATCGCGCTACCAGCGACGTTCCTTCGGGAAAAGGGCGGGGGGAGCTTCTTGATGTTCCGTTCAACTTTCCACGTTGAACTTTCAACCAAACCTCGCGGGCAGGGTGGCTGCGCCATGGCACCCATCCCTCCCGAGTTGCAGTGTGTTACCCGCTGCTAATCTTTTAAAGGTTTTCGTACCGGTTCATATCGAGAATGCCAGCCTGGGTTGGCTCGTGCTCTTCCAGATACTCATCCAGCGCGTGGAAATACTGCCAGAATTCCGGATGAGTACGGCGGATACCGTAGGCGTCGACCAGTTTGGTGAAGTCCTCTTCAGTTTTCACTGCGTTCATTTGGGAGACGAACGCCTGCAGCTGATCATCCTGTACCAGGAACATGAAATTGGGATAGCTCGCCATGACGCCGGGGTACAGGGTCAGTGTATCCAGTGGCGGTTGGTAGCGCAGGGACTCGCCCATCATGAACGCCACGTTGCTATGGGCACGGTTGCGGAACAGGGAGTAGATTTCCTGCTCTCCCTGGCTGCCCTGTACATGCACCATGCTGACTTCCGGCATAAAGTTCACCGCAGGCAGGTTGGCGGCACGGCGTGAAGAAATGGCACTGAGCGTGTGGTCGGCATGCTGTTTCCAGGCGGATACATCAGCACGCTGACAATCCTCGCCGTCACAGCGGTTGATCGGATCTGGACGGGCGTTGAGTTCAGCAAAACGCGTCAGCAGCGTGTTGTTAAATTCGTTCATGGGCGTGCTGGTGTCGAACGGAATATTGGTGGGTAGATCGGTATCCACTGACTCATAGCTGATCGCCAGACGCAGTTGGCCGGTGTTTTGATACCAGTTGGCCAGCACGGTTTGGCGCAGCTCTGCCGGGAGGTAACGAAGCGTGTTTTGTTCTGCGCCGTTGCGGATAAGATCAAAGTAGAGACGGGTCTGCGCCTGATGGGAGACCGATCCGAACACATTGAAATTGACCACAAGGTTGTAATAACTGCGCTCGAACAGTGGATAGTCCATGACCCAGGTGGTCAGCGGCAGGTCACCAATCAGCCCTTTACGCACCGAGGCGTTATCGTGGTGACGGAAGATGGTCAGCAGGGCATTGCGATTATCGCCATCACCATTCCACACGGAATCCCAGCCCGGACCCTGTGGTTCATCGGTTTCGTAAGCCTGTTTGCGGGCTTTCAGATAGTCGTTGCGTTTGCCGCTGTATTTCAGCCATTCCGAACCGAGGGACAGCAGGTCGTCATCCTGGCCGGGCAAGCCGAGCAAGTCGCTGACCTGGGCACGGTAATCTTCATCGGTGATGTAGAGATCCTGATCCGGCTCCTGAAACACGGCCCAGAAATGGTCGCGGATCACATCGGTGGCCACCTGGCCGCGGCAAACCGGGCCACGAATAAAGGTGCGCACAAAATACTCGGCTTCATCCAGCATAAACTGATAGCGGGCACGGGCAGGAATGTCGGAAAAAGTGACGAAGGGATTGGCGCGTTGTTCATAACCATAACCGGGCAGCTCTTTTACTTCCCAGTCGGTGCCGAAAAACTGTTTTCGGGTCCGCGCCAGTTTGTCCTGGGTCAGGCCCAGGGTGATATGGGTTTTGTGCACCAGCGTGCCGCGGACCGGGGCTATGCGGTACCAGAAATTCTCTGGAGGCATTTGATTGGGGCGATCGGTGGCAACCCGTTTGATCGGCTCCCCAGGGGGCGTGCTGGAGCGGTGAAGCTGGAAGAAGTGGGCCGGTTTGCTGTCTTCTCCCTTGTCCAGATACAGGTGAGCCAGGAACAAGTGCTCGTATAACCAGCGAGCCACCAGCTGGTGTTTTGGATCGCTCTGGTTAAGGAAGGCCTCCCAGTCGTCGATCAGCTGTTGCTCTTCGGCGGTGGGGGTGATCACTTCCGGTTTGAAGCTGGCACCGTGCTCCAGCCAGCGGCTGATGGTGGCAAATTCGCTGTCGGTCAAGCCGGCCACGGCCAGTGGCATACCTTCCAAGGGGTGGTCGTCAGCGTAGTCGTCGAATTCATCCGGGGCGGGGCATTCGTTCTGCCGGCTCAGCCCCAGGGCGATATCGTCGGGCAGCTTTTCATTGGGATTGAAGGTGTGCTGCTTGCCCAGTTCGAGCATTTGGTACAACAGGGATGCCTGCATGCCTGAGGTGCTGTCGATGACGGAATAGAAACCCTTGTCACGCCATTGTGCGGTGGTCTGGGCATCCTGGAAAAGCCGGGTGGGGTCGACGGTGTTTTTGCGCCCACCGTTGTAGACCTTTTGTTTGCTGGCACCGCGATCAAGGCCTTCCACAGCTTCCAGTTTCAGTTGGCAGGGGGCATCGTAGCAGCCGTGACAGGCCAGGCATTTGTTCTCAAAAATGGGCCGGATATCGTCGTGATAATTGGGCGATTGGCTGGAAGCAACGGGGCTGAGAGCGGGGGCGGCCTGGGCCGAAAACGAGAACAACATCAATCCAAGTGTCAATGTAATGCGCTGAAGCCAGTGCTGTTTCATATGCCCGAATCTCCCTGTGACGAGCGCACAGTGTAGCGGGGGCAGACTGGCCGGGCCACGGTTACGCCGCCTTGAACGCATGCTGCTTTGTAAAAAAAGGGAAAGTCGTTGTGCTGTCAGGCAGAGGGCCGCTCACAGCATCCAGAACATGGTGGCGGCCCAGCCGATCAATACGGCGATGACGGCCGCGGCGGTGAGCTGGTGGCGCAGGTGTCGGTACCAGGTGGGCAGGGTGTCGTTGAACACCATTTGTTCGGTGCCCCATACATACATGAGCCCGGCGGCGAGCATGGGCAGTGCCAGCTCCAGGGGCAGCAGCAGGGCAAACCAGCCCAGCAGGGCAGGCATCAAACCAAACAACAGGGTGGGGTATTGATTGCTGTCGGCCATCTTGTCCAGGGCGCGGCCCCAGTGAATGGCTCCCAGGAAAGTAATGACAATGGCGGCGTAGGTGGCGAGGGCATGCAGGGCCCAGTTGCCCGTCTCGGCAACCCAGGACAGGCCCGCCAAGCCATAAAAGGGGATGAGCCCAGCGTAGGACAGCCCTTTGGCACGACGGATGTTCTTTTCCAGACGTGTGCTCACAATGTTAATCCCGACGGGTGTTTTGTGCCTATTATTGCTCGTTCAAGGTGAAGGTCAGGACAAGGCGGCGTAGCCATCCCAGGGTTGGGCAGTGAGATGCTTGGGGAGATACAGTGGATGCGCCGGTTCCCCGGAGCTGTTCAGGCGAATGCAGTGCATGGCGGGCAGTTGTGGTGCCACCTGCAAGGCACGGTCATTGAAGCGACCGTGATTGCCCCAGGCGGCCACGACCAGGTCTGCCTGTCGCGCCAGGCGGCGCAGCCACTGGTCATTCTTCGGGCCCACCGGGTCAGCAGTGGCGAACAAGTCCTGCGGGTAGGTGGCCCGGTAGGCGAACAGATTGGCCACACACAGGCCGGAGTAGCCCCAGTCACGGGCAAAACCCATGCAGCGACGGATGGTGGGGTCGTCCTGGCGGTGGTCTGCGGTGGAGGGATTGAGGCCAATCAGCAGCATGAAGTCATCACCGTCACCCCACTGGCGCCACAGGGCATAGCGATACTGGCGACAGCGGGAAAAGTTGGCGCGACGTTGCAGGTTATCGGTGGTCTTGGTCATGGCTGCGCATTGTAAGTCTCTGGCACAGTAAACGCTAAAACTCACAACAGGTTGAGAGTATGGAATTTCAGGATGTGATGGCCCAGCGCCACAGTGTGCGGGCATTTACCGACCAACCGGTGAGCGATGCGTTGCTGAACGAGTTACTGGCAAGGGCCAGCGGGGCGCCCAGCTGGTCCAACACCCAGCCCTACCAGATCGCGGTGGCCCGCGGTGAGGTGCTGGAAAGTCTGCGCCGCGAATTGCCGGAGCGGTTTGATCAACTGATGGCGCTTCAGCGGGCGCCCATGGTGAAAAAGCTCAAGGCGCTGGTGACGAAAAAAGGGATGCCGGATGGCGATTATCGCCCGGTGGTGAAATACCCGGATGACCTGCAGCCGCGCCGGGTCGCCACCGGTCACGGCTTGTACCAGTTGCTGGGCATTGGGCGGGAAGACAAGCAGGCCCGCCACGAGCAGATGGCGGCGAATTTCCGTTTCTTTGATGCGCCAGTGGCGCTTTTTGTGTTTGTGCACGAAGGCCTGGGGGTCTACAGCGCACTGGATGCGGGGATTTTTTTACAGAGCCTGATGCTGGCCGCCACGGACGAAGGGTTGGGAACCTGTGCCCAGGGGGCGCTGGCGTTATGGCGATCGCCGCTGGAAAAGCATTTTCAGTTGCCCGGTCAGTACAAGTTATTGTGCGGTCTTTCGCTGGGCTATGAAGCACAGGAAACCATTAATCAGTTCCGCCCGGACCGCCAGCCGCTGGATAGTTTGCTGATTGCGGAGAAATAGCATAGAGCGGCTGATAAATGACGCATGACGCATGACGCCAAAAGCCTGACGGTTGACGCTTAAAATCTAAGGATAAAAGCGGCGGCGACTTCCTGAAAACGTGTTGGTTAGACAGCCGAGCCGTGGTGGCTAGTTTTGGTTTGTCGGGCATCAGGCCTTTGGCGTCCGGCTCTTCGCTATAAATCTTGTCGGTCGACTTTACCCAAGGGCACAGAGAGGCCGAAGGCCGTAAGTCGACACCTCTGTCGGTTTACGGCTGAGCCTAAACCGACCTACTGTTGTGTAAAGACGCGCAGGATGGGAAAGCGGTGGTAACCGAAAAAAGCCATCTTGCGCTGTTGCTCCCCGGCGGCGAACGAGCCTTCCAGGTTGCTGGCGTGGCGGCGGTCGCCGTTGGCGAATTCCGCCACCAGATAGTCGTCACGCAGAATGCGTTGGCCGCCGGCATCGTTTTGCAAGGCAACCAGTGCCCATCGTTCACCGCTATCACTGCTCAGGCTGCTGGCGTCCAGCAGGATAAAACTGCTGCTGTCCGGTTCCAGCGGGTTATCCCGATCAAAGTCGGCATTGTCGGTAATCGCCAGTGGCGTATCAAAACGCAGAACGGCGCTGTTCTCCGCATGGAGGGGCGCCGTAAAGCCCAGCGCCATGGCGCAGACAGCGCCGGCAAGAAGGTAATGACGTTGCCGCGTGTTGACGGCTTTGTTGCCCCCGCTTCTGGGGGTGAGTAAGCGCAGACGCATCGCCGGGTTCTCCGTGGCTGGCCAGTAGAGTTCCTGATTACCCGTGTTGTTTGGTGATGATGCCGTGAAACCCCGGCAATGAGGCTGAATCCATGGGCTGAGTATGGTTCCGGTGCGGGCCGGGCGACCTTCAACATGGTTGACGGATTACTCCGGTCACGGCCCCGCGAGCAGGTATGGAGCGCGGGCCGTGACGTCAATAGAGACACACCGGTTCTTCGCGTTGTTGCTTGAAGCGTGCAGCCTGTTGCGTCTCCTCAATCAATGAATCTCGATACGTCGGCTGCCCTGGTGATGGTGCTCGTGGCGAGGGATGCTGAGTGACAGTACCCCGTTGTGGAAGACGGCATTCATTTGTTCGGCATCCGCATCGGCCGGCAATGTCAGCATGCGCTGGAAGGGCCCGAAACGGCGCTCACTATAATGGTAGCCGTCGCGGTCATTTTCCTGGATGGGGGTTTTGCTGCCGCTGATTAGCAACATGTTGTTGTTCAGCGTCACATCCAGATCGGATTTCTCCACGCCGGGTAATTCCGCGGTAATCAGGTAGTGGTCGTCGCGCTCCAGAATATCCAGGTTAGGGCGCAAGGGGGCGTTGGGTTGGGCGTGTGGCGCCGGGGTCGTCCAGGCCATGTCGCCAAGCATCTGTTCGAACCAGTTGTCGAACTCACGTTCCCAGCGCAACAAGGGGTGGCCGGGTTGTCGTTGCGGGAGAGGCCGCTCGCGGTTGCCCTCCTGACGAAGCCAGTTCCAGGGTGTCATTTTATGCATATCCATCGCGCGTCCTCCTGTGGGGGTTGGAATAAACGGTTGGACGATGACCAAGTGCTTCACCTCTTGTTATGAGGGAAATGGTGGCGGCTTTCAATGCCCCGGTTCTATAACCAATGGCGATTCTTTGACCGACTGGGCAAAAACGCCCCCTTGTAATCTGCCGGCTTCGGTGTCACAGATGAAAGAAGAAGGATGAGGGCAGAGCGTTTCCGGTGAGGGATGTTTTGCCGCTCAGACACATGGAACATGTACCGAAAAGGAGAGCAGTCATGTCTGACCATCATGTCTACAAGAAGGTTGAATTAGTCGGGTCGTCTCGCACCACCATTGAAGACGCCATCGAGAATGCGCTGGTCACGGCCAGTGAAAGCCTGGAGTTGATGGACTGGTTCGAGGTAACCGAAACCCGCGGCCATATCGAGAATGGCAAGGTGGGGCATTATCAGGTGACGTTGAAGGTCGGCTTCAGAATTTCCGGATCCTGAAATTGGACGCCGGACGCTAGAAGCCACAAAAAAACCGCACCCTTTCGGGCGCGGTTTTTTTGTATAGAACCCGGCGCGGAGCTGGGCCTCTCAATCACGAATTAACGACTTTCGTGTTGCAGCGTGTTGCGTGAAGCGTGCTGCGTCTCTTCTTACACCATTTCCAGATCCAGAGCCTGCTGGCAGACCCGCGCGGTGCGGATCACGTGCAGCTGCTTTGGTGACAGATCTTCTGGCAGTTCCACGGTGCTGTGGTCCTGGTGGATCTTGATCGGACCGATCAGGCGGCTGGGCAGTTTGGCTTCGTTGGCAATGGCGCCAACGATGTTGCCCGGTTTCACGCCGTGGTCGTGGCCAACTTTGATCCGGTAGCGGCGCATGGTCTTGTCGCTGCGACCCTTGTCGTTCCGGTTACGCGGGTTGCGCTCTTCACGGCGGCCACCCACATGGGCGGACTCGCGACGGCGCGGCTCTTTCACCATTTTCGGTTCTTTCAGGATCAGCGGCTCACGCTTGAACATCATGGTGGCCAGGGCGGCAGCCATGTCGTTGTCGCTGATGTCCATGGCGTCACGCAGCTGGTTGACCAGCGCACGGGCTTCGTCAACGTTGGCTCCAGAGGTGAAGCCAGCCAGCTGTTCCTGGAAGCGGGCAATGCGCTTGGCATTCAGGTCATCCACGGACGGCAGCGCCATCTTTTCGATGCTCTGACGGGTAATGCGCTCGATCTGACGCAGCACGTGTTGCTCGCGACGGGCCACAAACAGGATGGCGTCACCCTGGCGGCCGGCACGGCCGGTACGGCCAATGCGGTGCACGTAGGCTTCCGGGTCGCCGGGCATGTCGTAGTTCACCACGTGGGTGATCCGCGGCACGTCCAGACCGCGAGCGACCACGTCGGTGGCGATCAGGAGGTCAAAACGCTTGTCTTTCAGGCGCTGTACGGTTTTTTCCCGTTGCTGCTGGGGAATATCGCCGTTCAGGGCTTCGGCACGCAGGCCGCGACGGTTCAGCTGCTCAGCCAGTTCCAGAGTGGCCTGCTTGGTGCGCACGAAAACCAGCACGGCATCGTGTTCTTCGGCTTCCAGAATCCGGCACACGGCGTCCAGCTTGTTCAGCCCGGCCACCGGCCAGTAACGCTGGCGGATGGTGGTGCCGGTGGTGGCGCCGCCATTGTCGATGCGAACCAGTTTGGGTTGCTTGAGGTGTTGGTCGGCAACCTTGCGAATGACCGGCGGCATGGTGGCGGAGAACAGCGCCAGCTGACAGTCATCGGGAGTACGTTCGAGTACCCATTTCACATCGTCGATGAAGCCCATGCGGAGCATTTCATCGGCTTCATCCAGCACCAGGGCTTTCAGGTTGTTCAGTTTCATGGAGCCGCGTTCCATGTGATCCATGACGCGGCCGGGGGTGCCGACAATAACCTGGGCGCCGCCGCGCAGGCCTTTCAGCTGGGTGCGGTATTCACCGCCGCCGTAAATGGGCAGAACCTGCAGACCTTTGATGTCTTTGGCAAATTCTTCACACGCAGTGGCGACCTGGATAGCCAGCTCGCGGGTAGGGGCCAGGATCAGCATCTGCGGTTCACGCAGGGCCGGATCCAGACGGGCCAAAAGGGGCAATGCAAACGCAGCCGTTTTACCTGTGCCGGTTTGTGCTTGGCCCAGAAGATCGTGTCCATCCAGCAACAGCGGGATGGCTTGCGCCTGAATCGGCGAAGGCTGCTCGAAGCCCTGACGGGCGATCGCAGTGAGCAGAACCTCGGGCAGGCCTAAAGAGGCGAACCCGGAACGGGAATCTGACATGTAGTACCTATGGATTAGGGGGAGGGGCCGAGCGAGGGTCGGCGAGGGCGCGGAGTATACGCAGCTAATGCGCAAATTGCACGTTTTTTCGCCAATCACCAAGGTGAGATGAAAGCGGGCAGCCCGGCTGGCTCAGAGGGTGCAAGCGCGGGAATATGGGCAGGGCTCAGGGCTGAACGGTACGAAATTGGCGGCTTTGGGGTGGCCTCGCCCGGTTGGGCGGGGCCACGTTAGAGCTCGCTTACATGGGCAGCACTTCAACGGTGCCCAGATACTGCAGGTAGCGCTCGGCGGCTTTGGGGTTGCTGGCGTTCTTGTTGCCGGTGCCTGCTTCCAGGAAGTAACGGCCAGCGGCGGGCCACTGGATGTTGACGATGCCCTTGTCATCGCTGGTGACGGACCAGTTTTCCTGACTGTCACGGTAGCGGGTGCCGCCGGGAACCAGTTCCACCTTGATGCCGGCAGCCGCTTTGCCGTCCAGCAGCAGTTTCCACTGGGCGGTTTCGCCAGCGTAGAGGTCATTGGGGTGGGTCAGCAGTTCCAGCTCCAGGCCTTTGCCGGTGGGTTTCAGGCCGGTTTTGTTGGGCGCGCCCAGGGTGGCATAGGTTTCCAGACGGTTGAGCACTTCCAGCAGTTTGACGTCAGTGGCGTCTTTGGGCAGCTCTGCCAGCAGCTTGTCCGCGTCTTTGCCCCGGCTGCGCTGGCGTTCGCCATCCACTTTATAGGACACGAAATAGCCGGGCTGGGCCACGCTGATCCGGTAGCTGCCTTCCTGTTCCAGCTGTACGTCAAACACGCTGCGGGTGTGCATCCTGGTGGCGTTGTCCACGGTGGCGGGCTTGCCGTCGGGGCCGGTGACTTGCAGACCGTCGACGGGGTAGGCCCGCTCGAAACCGAAGATCTCATTGGAAATGCTGGCGTCCACGGTAATCCACTGGGGTTCGGACACGGTGGTATGGCTGGGCAGTAGCCACAGTTTGTGGGCCTGGGCGGGCAGGGCGGTGGCCAGCACCAGGGCGGCCAGTGCGGCTTGATGGAAACGGACTCGGATCATGGTGGTGCTCCTTGAGTAGTCGGTGTTATTGAGAGACGGTCAGGGTCACGGTGCCCAGTTCGTCGGTGCCTTTAACCTGTTGTTGCTGCAGTGTTTTTTCGGCTGGCCATCGGAAGGGCAGTTTCACCACTTCGCGGCCCCCCACTTCCCGGGCGGCTTCTACCACCAGGGTGTACTCACCGGCGGGCAGGGATTGCAGGGCGTCCAGTTTGCTGAAATCCACGGTGTGCGTGCCCGGTGAGCGGGTGGCGCCGGTGAGGCCGTCATAGGGGGCGGACTGGCTGCGACCGGTGCGTCGCCACCACTGGCGGATATCCTTGAGCCATTTTTCCTGGTCGTCGTACCACAGCCCCAGTGGTTCCAGGGTGCTGCGGTCGGCGTTTTCCACCCAGAAGGCCACATAGGGGGCGTGGTATTCGGCCACGCGCTTGCGCGGGACTTCCACGTCCACCGAAAAGGTATCCGCGAGGGCCTGGCTGGTTAGCAGGGGGAGCAGAGCGAGGTAACGCAAGCGCATGGGAAGGTCCTTTCTTGTCTTAAATGGCGGTGTTTAGTGCATGAAAAACACGATCAACAACCAGGGCAGCACCAGCCCGGCCACGGTGACCGGCCAGGTGGCCGGGCGCCGTTTGGCGTGAAGCATCATCAGGCCCAGGCCGGTGAACGCGAAAAGCAGGCTGGCCACGGCAAAAATATCGATAAACCAGATCCACACGGTGCCGGTGTGGCGGCCTTTGTGCAGGTCATTGAAAAAGGCGATCCAGCCCCGGTCTGTGGTTTCTGCGAGTACCGTGCCGTTATTCATATCAATGGCCAGCCAGGCATCGCCGCCGGGGCGAGGCATGGGCAGGTAGATCTCGTCGGCGGCCCATTCCGGCTCTCCGCCGGTGTGCTGCAAATCCATTTTCTGCGCCAGCCATTGCTGGACGGCGGCGGGCAGCTGGCCGTTCTTTTGCTCCGCGAGCGCGGATAACAGTTCGGCGGGTAGCTCACCCTGATGCTCGCGGATGACCGGGTCGGCACTGATCTGGCTGGCGTGGTTGAGGGTGATCCCGGTCAGGCTGAACAACACTAGGCTGATCAGGCAGATCGCAGAGGTCACCCAGTGCCATTGATGGAGTTGTTTCAGCCAGAAGGCTTTGCGTTTTTTATTCACGGTGGCGTTCGGTCGTTCGCAGCAGAGGGGGAGATGTTAATGAGAATGGTTATGTTTAAATACAGCAATCTTCGTAAAGAATGTAATGACAGGCGGGGTTGAGTGAATTCTATTCAATAAAAAGCTGGCCTGCCTTAATGATAATTCTTATCATTCGTGAATGAATGCCATTGCCCAAATTCCTGCCCGCCTGCTGGTCATCGAAGATGATGCGGTACTAAGCGGCCATCTGCGTGACTACTTTTCCGAGCGTCACTATCTGGTATCCCTGTGCGCGGAGGGCCCGGCGGGGCTGGAGGCGGCAGCCTCCGGTGACTACGATTTGGTGCTGCTGGATATCCTGTTGCCCGGGCTTAATGGGCTGGAGCTGCTCAATGCCCTACGCCAGCAAAGCCCGGTGCCAGTGATCGTGGTGTCTGCGTTGGGGGATGAGCAGGCCCGTATTCAGGGCCTGATCAATGGGGCGGATGATTATCTCCCGAAGCCGTTCAGCATGGCGGAATTGGCGGTTCGGGCGGATGCGGTGTTGCGGCGGGTGGCGCTGGAACGTGTCCGTCCGGAAGACGAAGGGCTGGAATCCGTGGGCAAGCTGGTGCTGCGCGAGCATGACATGGTGGCGTTTTACCGGCACACGGACCTGGGCCTCACCAACACCGAATTCCGGTTGCTTCAGGTGTTGCTGGAGCACCGTGATGCGGTGCTCAGCAAACCTTTCCTCTACCAGGCGGTGTTGCACCGGGGCTGTGGTCGCCATGACCGTAGCCTGGATCTGCACATCAGCCATGTACGCCGCAAATTGCGTGACGTTGGCGCCCCGGAATCCGCGGTGCGAACAGTCTGGGGGCAGGGCTATACCCTGATCACCGACGCTCTGTGATGTTGAAACGTTATTCCCTTCTTTGGCGCCTGGCGCTGGTTCTGGTGATTGTCGCAGTGACTACCATGGTGGCAGGCACGCGTATTACCGGTGTCCTGCGCGATGATGCCCAGCTGTTGAACGAGCGGGCGATTGCCATTATGCAAGGTTATGCCGCGGCGGCGGAGCAGGCCTGGCTGACCGGCGGCCAGGCGGGAGTAGATCAGTGGCTGGCGGACATGAGGGCGCGTGAAGCGGGTGACATCGCTGTTATCAGTGCCACAGACCAGTCGCTGAGCAGTGTCCCGTTGACCGAGCAGGAACGGGCCGGGTTGCGCTTTCAGCGTGGCGTGGATAGCCGCATGAGTTTTCGCTACGGCAAGAAGATGCCGTACCTGGGCGTGCCGTTTCCCGTCGCGCCGGAACAGGGCAGCCTGCTGATGCAGTTACCTCCCCGTTTGCGCCCGGGCACCTACTGGCCCTGGGTCGAAAATCTGCTGCTGGTGGGAATGCCCACGTTGTCTGCGTTACTGCTGGGTGGGCTGTTGTTCTGGCGTGCTCGTGTGCCCTTGAAAGCTCTGCAGGCGCAAGTGTTGGGTTTCAAGGATGATACCCAGGCACGCGTGACCGGCCCGCTGGCAACACGTGGGGATGAGTTCGGGGAGCTGGCCCGCAGTTTCAATCATATGGCGGAACAGGTGTCCGGGATGCTGGAGACCCAGCGGCAACTGCTCAATGACATGTCCCATGAATTGCGCACCCCCTTGAGCCGTTTGTCCGTGGCGCTGGAAAGCCAGATGAGCGAAAACGAATTGCGTCAGCGGGTGGAGCAGGAGCTGCACCACATGCGCACTCTGGTCGATGACACTCTGGCACTGGGATGGCAGGACACCGACACCGGAACCTCCGGCCTGGAATCCCTGTCGTTGCCGGCGCTGTGGGAGATGATTGTTGAAAATGCGGCGTTCGAAAGTGGTTGGGACAAGTGCCGTTTCCCCTGTGCGCTGCCGGACGACGCTCTGGTGTACGGCAACCTGAATGTGTTGGCCCAGGTGTTTGAGAACCTGGTCCGCAATGCCATTCGCCATTCCCCGGAGCAGGGGTCCGTGCAATTGCTTGGGCAATGGGAAGAGGGAGCCTGGCACCTGCAGGTAGTGGATCAGGGGCCGGGGGTGCCGGACGACAAGCTCGACCGAATCTTTGCGCCCTTTGTGCGTCTGGATGCCGCCCGGGCTGACCGTAGCGGCTTCGGGCTGGGGTTGAGCATTGCCCGGCGTGCGGTAGAGCGGCTGGGCGGTGAGCTGTGGGCACACAACGGCACCCCGGGCCTGTGCGTGCATCTGCGGTTGCCTGCCCCGCCACTTGTATAAATTGTAAATCTCCTTTCGTTACAAATAAGAATCAATATCATTCCGTTTCGTGAAGTGGATTCATTGCTGCTTCCTGGGCCCTGTATGGCCTGTTTTCCGGGGGAACTGCATCGATTCTTCGCCGCTTGCCTGTCAGGCCGCGCGGTGAAAGGGGGCGGTTTGCACTCCGGTTTGATGTTGTTGCTTACCTTTGAGGAGTAAAGACCATGGGAATGCGTTTGGGGACTTTGGCGTTGGCACTGGCGGCTGCCAGTGGCGCCGCCTGGGCAGAGGATGAGGTGCACGAGCTGGGGCAAGTGTCCGTGACGGCAGGGGGGTATGTTCAGCAGGTGGAAGATGCGCCGGCGTCGATCAGTGTGATCAACCGGGAGCAGATCGAAGAGCGCTTCTACCAGGACACCACGGACGCCTTGCGTGATGTCCCTGGCGTGATTGTCACCGGTGGTGGTTCCGGTGATCGCGGTACCGATATCGTGATTCGCGGCATGCCGTCCTCGTATACCCTGATCATGGTCGATGGCAAGCCGGTGTCCACCCGGGAAAGCCGACCCAACGGCAGCGCCGGGTTCGAGCAGAGCTGGCTGCCGCCGCTGCAGAGCATTGAGCGTATCGAAGTGGTCCGTGGCCCCATGTCCACCCTGTATGGCTCCGATGCCATGGGCGGTGTGGTCAATATCATTACCCGCAAGGTTGAGAAAGAGTGGGGCGGTTCTGTGCAGCTGGACGCCATCATCCAGGATGATTCGCGCTCCGGCGACAGCCAGCAGGGGAACTTCAGCCTGAGTGGCCCGTTGAAAGAAGACCTGCTCGGCCTGCAGGTGTATGGCGGCTTTTATAACCGCCAGGAAGACCTGTTTGTGGATGGCTATGAACAGAAAGACCTGCGCAATCTGACCGCCAAATTAAGCCTGACCCCTTCGGATGAGCACGACTTTTCCGTGGAGGCGACCCGTACCCAGGACAGTCGCCAGGGGCTGATGGGGCGTAGCGCTGCGTCCACCGGTTGTCGTGGTGGCTGTACCGACAATTTCAGTGACCATAACCGTGAATCCTTCGCGCTGACGCACACCGGTCGTTGGGCCATTGGCACCTCGGATACCTACATCCAGCGCGAAGAAGCAGAAAATGAAGGCCGTGAAATCACCATTACCAACACCAATGCCAAGACGGCGCTGGTGATGCCGATGGGCAACCATATGGTAACGGTGGGGGCGGATTTTATTGAAGAAGAACTGCAGGACAAGACCACCAACCGGATCTCGGACCGCACCAAGGTCGACACGTCCAAGTATGCCCTGTTCGCAGAAGACGAGTGGATGTTGACCGATACCTTTTCGGTGACCGCAGGCGCACGGATGGATGATGACAGGGATTACGGCACCAATGTGAGCCCGCGTCTTTATGGTGTGTGGGGCTTCAGCCCGCGTTGGACACTGAAGGGCGGTGTCTCCACTGGCTTCCGGTCTCCCTCGTTGCGGGAAATTACGCCGGATTGGGGGCAGGTCAGCCGTGGCGGGAACATCTACGGTAACCCGGACCTGGAACCGGAAACCTCTGTTAACCAGGAGCTGGGCCTGTACTTCAACGCTGGCCGGTCGCTGATGGCCAACGTGACCGTGTTCCATAACGACTTCAAGGACAAGATTACCCGTATTACCTGCCCCATCAGCATCTGCCCGGACGGTCCGAACCAGTTCGGTTCCGATCCCACTTATCGGGTCAATGTGGATGAAGCAGAAACCCAGGGGGTGGAAGCGGCGCTGTCCACCACGTTGGCGCGGGTGGTGTCCATCAACCTGAGCTATACCTATACCGATTCCGAACAGAAATCCGGGGAATATAAAGGCGAGCCACTGAATCAGCTGCCGGAACATCTGGCCAGCCTGAACGTGGACTGGCAAGCGACAGATACCGTTTCACCCTGGGCGACAGTGCGTTACCGCGGTGAGGAAAGCCAGCCGACCACGGGGCCGTCAAACAGCGCCATCATTGCGCCATCCAATACGCTGGTGGATGCGGGGATTGGTTTCCAGCTGACACCGCAGACCAAACTCAACACAGGCATTTATAACCTGGCCGACAAGGAAATCTTCTATGAAGAATACGGCTATGTGGAAGATGGCCGACGTTACTGGTTGGGTGTGGTAACCAACTTCTGATGTCCGCCTGAGGCATCAGTACCTTATAGAAACAACAACGCCGGCGAATGCCGGCGTTGTGCGTTTTGCTGCGCTCAGGATTACATTTTTTCCTGAATGCGCGTGCGGAAGTCCGCATCGTACTGGGCCAGTTGGGCAATCTGGTTATAGGTGCTCAATTCCAGGCCACTGTCCTTCACGGCTTCCACCATTTTTTCCTGTGCTTCTTTCTGCACTTTCATGGCTTCTTCAGGCTTGTCTTTTTTGGCCTGCAGTTCCTTGGAATATTTCTGCTGGATGCCGGACATGTCCTTCTGCGCATCGGCAAACGCATCGAGCTGTTTGTCACTGAACTCAGACGCCTTGGGCAGCTGCTGCATTTGCTGTTGCTGCATCTGTTGCTGCTGGCTCTGTGGCGCTTGTGACGCGGGGGCACCGGCTTGCTGCGCGGTGGCCGTGCCTGTGAAAGTCGCGGAAATCATCAGGGCGCCGAGCGCCATCATCCGTTTGCTCATGCTATATCTCCTTGTCAATCGCCCCGAAATTGCCGGGGATTACGGTGTTACCGAAAAGTGGCCGAAGCCAAAATACGGCGGCACTGGAAAGTCCGACCGCCGTCAGCGTGTAAGTTCGGCTTGAAATGTTAAATCGTGATTCACAGTGAAGCAGTTCGCGTATGCGGTGTGGATCAAGCGTGTTCCTGAGTTCAGACAACGCTTTCAATTCAGGCGGTTAATCGTTTCAATAAGGGACAGGAACGCTACGAATCAGAGGCTAGCGATCTATAACAATCATAACGAGGAGAGCAGGATGCTGAGTTCATTCCCTTTGTCTGCCCGCAACATTGCGCGTGGCGCAGTATCGGTCGGTTTGCTGGTGGGCGCCGTGGCGGTGCAGGCAGAGATGTACGCGGGTGCCCAGGTCAACCTGATGAAAATTGACCGTGGTGCGGTCAGCGACGCGGAACTCACTGCGCTGACGTTGCGCGGCGGGATGGTATTGCACGAGCTGGTCAGTGCGGAACTGCGCCTGGGGGCCGGGCTGAGCGATGATTCCTATCGCAATATTGATGTGGAGAACGACTTTTTCTACGGCGCCTATGCGCGCTTGACCCCGCCTCTGGAAGGGCCGGTTCAACCGTATCTGATTGGCGGCTACGGGTATGTGGAGAATGATATCAACGGCACCACCCAACGTGATGACGGCAGCTCCTATGGGGGCGGCTTCGACCTGGGCGTGGGCCAGCACTCCACGCTGAATGTCGAGTATTTGCGCCTGGTCGACAACGATTTTGGCAAGCAGGAGCTGATTGGTTTGGGCGTGAATTACTCGTTCTGATAGCGTACCACGGGGTGGGGCGATGGCAGCGACCTGGCGTCGTGCCATGTCGCCCATATCCCGTTTCGTTATAAAAGTATCACTATATATTCCTTTATATTCTTCCTCGAATTCCTATCATGGCACCTCGACATTCCCGTTTGAGGTGCTGTAGATCATGGGTAGTGCACAGCTGATTACACGTTTTGGTGACAATACCGCCGGCCTGTCCAAAGAGACGCTGGAGGAGCTGAACCGTGTCTATCGCCCGCTGAGCTTTGCGGAGCGCATTCGTCGTGTCTACGAGGATTTTCCGCCGGATCGCATCATGGTGACCTCGTCTTTTGCGGCGACTTCTGCGTATTTCCTGCACATTATCTCGACCATCCGCCCTGAGCAGCCGGTGCATTTTATCGATACGGGCTACCACTTTGCGGATACCCTGAAGTACCGGGATTATCTGGTCGAGAAATTCGGTCTGCAGGTAGTCGATGTGACCCCGGACCCGGATCATCATCAGGTGTCCCAGGAAAACCGTATGTGGGAAACCGATCCGGACCTGTGCTGCCAGGTGAACAAGGTCAACCCGCTGGAAGAAGCCAAGGAAGACTACGATCTGTGGATTTCCAGCCTGATGGGGTGGCAGACCGAACACCGTGCCGGCCTGGAAGTGTTCGAAGAGCGTCGGGGCATGATCAAGTTCAACCCGATGATTGATGTCACCAAGGAACAGCGTGACGCCTATATCAAGGAGCACGACTTGCCGTTTCACCCGCTGGTGGAGCAAGGGTTCGACTCTATTGGCTGCAGCCACTGCACCTTCAAGGGTGAAGGCCGTGAAGGGCGCTGGAAAGGCAACAAGAAAACCGAGTGCGGCATTCACATGTAGTGATGCCCATCACGATGACGAACCACAAAAAGCCCCGCAACTGCGGGGCTTTTTTTGTGGTTCGTCGCGTGCTTGAGTGAACGTTATCCGTCAGGCGGTCATGCGGCTGTGCCCTTGTCGTAGCCATCCACATCGCCGATCAGGCCGTCCATTTCTGCCAGAAACTCGCGGTTGTCGTGATCCCAGGGGTGGAAGCCGGGTTTGAACCAGTCCAGCCAGGGAATAATCACCCGTCGTAACCCGCCGGGTTTGAGCCACTGAAATTTGAATGACGTCCACCAGTCTTTCAGGCTGAACAGCTTGCCGGTCTTGTACATGTTGATCACATAGAACGGATAAAACAGCGAGAAGAAAATCACCGTGGCCAACACCAGCCCGCTGGCGCGTAGTAGCCAGGATTTGAAGCCTCTGCCGAAGGCGGTGATAAAGACATCAAAGGCCACCGCCTTGTGTTCCGTTTCCTCCAGTGCGTGCCAATGCCAGAGCTTCTGGTATTGCGGGTCCGAGCCATCAATCAGCTCCGGTTCACGCAGCAGAACATCGGCCAGAATGGCGGTGAGATGTTCCAGTGCCACGGTGGCGGAAAGCTGCATGGCATTGGGCAGGAAACGGGAAATCAGGCTTAGCAACCGGGTAACGATGGCCTCCTGTTTATCCACCGGTAAACCGGCGGCGACCATCTTCTGGTTGTAGTCCTCGTGCTCGCGGCCGTGCATGGCTTCCTGGCCGATAAAATTGCGCACGGCTTCCTGTAGTTCCGGGTCATCGATCTGATCGCGGTATTTGCGCACGCTGTTGATGAAGAAACGCTCCCCTTCCGGGAAAAACAGCGAGAGGGTATTGAAGAACTGGGAAATGCCCGGGCCCTTGTCGTGCCAGTTCAGAACGGTGTCGTCCGGCACGTGAAATTTCAGGTTGCGACGGACGGGCATGATGTGCATTTTCATTGTTATATCACCTTTATCCATGGTCCTGCCTTCTACTAAACGCCTGTTGCTGCTGAATTACAATTACACTGTGACAGTCAGATACGTAATTGAAACAATGACGGGATAAACGGTGCGTCAGCGACAGTCAGGCAGTAACGGTGAGGGTTGAAACAGCGATGCGAATGGGGTGGCGGCTCTGGCTCAGTGCGGTGGTGTGTATGGTGGCAATCGCCAGTGCCTTTCATGTGTTTCTGCTGGATCGGGTGGGCGTGCCTGACAATGGTCTACGGGTGACGGAGGTGGCACGGGATGGTGGCCGGGATTGGGTTATACGCCTATATGGCAGCGTGGGGGCAGACGCGGAGCGACGGCGCTGGCAGGAAGTTGGTGACAATTATCGCATTGATATCGAGCGCCGGGGTGACGAGGGATTTGTGCTGGATATTGCCTACCGACCCGGCTCACAAGGGCGCCACCGAGTGCGCCAGCGGGTACGCCTGGCAGAAGGCCCCACCTTGGTGGCGGCATTCGGCCAGGCGTCGGATGACGGCGAAACCCGTATTATTCTTGATCGGGTGAAATAGCCAACGCGGCTGGTGTCATCTCTTGGGCGCTGTCGTTCTCATCATTCGGTGTGCGCCGTAGCATGACCACGACCCCCACCGCTGTCAGCGCCAGTATCACAGCGCCAATGGCCGCATTGGCATGCAGTGCCAGATTAAAGCCGGTTTTGGCTGCGGCCATGAGTGGTTGCGCGATGTCGTCAGGTAGCTGGGCGGCGGCACCGATCGCGCCGCCCAGGGTGTCGCCTGCCGCCAGGGCGAGCGTGTCGCTTAACCCCTTGGGCATGGCTGTCAGCATATGGCTGCGGTACAGCGCTGCGCCAATACTGCCAATCACGGCGATACCCAGCGCCATGCCCAGTTCGGTAGCGGTTTCCGATGTAGCGGAGGCCGCTCCGGCCTTACGGGCAGGAGCGGCACTGACCACCATGTCGGTGCCGAGAATCATCATTGGCATGACGCCAATGCCCATGATGGTCATGCCTGCAATCAGTAGGGGAATATGCGACGGGTTCTGTACCGGTAGCATTAACAGCAGGCCGATCGATGCCATCACCAGCCCTGCACTGACCAGCTTCCAGTGGGGCAGTCGGCCCGCCAGCCTTGGTACCAGTAATGAGGCGGCAGTTTGCAGCACGGCAGGCGGCAGCATCACCAGCCCGGACTCCAGCGGTGACAGATCCAGCACCCCTTGCAGGTACTGAAAGACCATCAACCAGGCACCGGATAGCGCCAGAATGGTTAGCAGCATGGCGGCAACAGAGGTGCTGAAGGTGCGATTGGCAAACAACGCCAGATCAAACATGGGGTCTGTCAGGCGCCGCTGACGGCGGACGAAAATCACCCCGACGAGTAATCCCGCGGCTATGCTGATCAGCGGCATTGCGGTAATGCCGTTGCGCGCCATGTCCTTGAGGCCGTAAATCACGGCCAGCACCATGGCCACGGATAACAGGGCGCTGGTCCAGTCCTGGGCGCCGGCCTCTTCATCCCGGAATTCCGGCAACAGCAGGGGGCCACAGATCAGCAGCAACACCATCACTGGCACACCGAGCAGGAACACCGAACCCCACCAGAAAAACTCCAGCAATGCACCGCCGACCAACGGGCCGATGGCGCTGCCGACGATAAAGCCGGTCATCCAGACGGTGATGGCCAGAGTGCGCTCGCGCTCGACCTGGAACATGTTGCGCAGCAGCGACAGGGTGGAGGGCATCAGCGTGGCCCCGGCAATGCCGAGCAGGGCGCGGGTGGCAATCAGCATTTCTGCGCTGGTCGCAAAGGCTGCCATGGCAGAGGCAATACCAAAGGCGGTGGCACCGGTCAGCAGCAGGCGCCGCCGGCCAATCCGGTCGCCCAGCGTGCCCATGGTCACCAGAAACCCGGCGATCATGAAGCCGTAGATATCCAGTATCCACAGCAGCTCCGCGCTGGTGGGTTGCAAGTCAGCACTGAGATGAGGGGCGGCCAGATGCAGCACTGTCATATCCAGTGCCAGCAGTACGGTGGGCAGCATCAAAACAGCAAGCCCCAGCCACTCGCGGCGGGTGGCGGGTTGGTAAACGGTAGACATCATCTTTCCTCGTAACAGGGGCTCTATCTGGTCGTTCCTACTGCCGGTTTTTCGACACGGTGAGGCGCGAAACGAAACGGTAGCCTAAAGCCTCAACCTGACTTGAGGTCAAGCGCTGGCAGTGTTCATGGGTGAGGCGTGCGGAGGCGAGTATATGACCTGCAAGTGAGAAATGGGTTTCATCAATCTGAAAAAGAAAATATCGACCGCCTGTTGAGTGGGTACAGCGATAATTTTCACGTAAATGAGGTCTGGCCCATAGCGTAAAGCGGCATAAAAAAGGGCGCCAGATGGCGCCCCGAGCTCTCCCAATTAGCGTGTGTGGGGAATTACAGCCCCCGGTTTTTCAAACGGTTGGCGTGCTGACGAAAGACACTGGCCGGGTTGGTCTCAAAGGGGCTGACCAGACCGGCCACCTGATTGACTTCATCAAGATGGTTCATGCGGTAATCGTCACGGATCACCAGGCCCAGGTGGCTGGAGCAGCTGGAAACCAGGCCGTCATTTTTTTCGCCCAGATAGAGCAGGGCAAGCAGACCCATGCCGGCGTCGCTGATGTCCAGCACGTTGGTCAGCGGTTTGGCGCCGGACCAGGAGTAGTAGCTGACGCCGTTGCTGCCTTGTTCCGGCGCTTCGCCGCAGGCCTGTTGGGGAAGCCCTTCCGGGTAGTGGCTGTTGAATTCGCTGCTGCCCTTTGTGGATAGGGAATACAACGCCGCCAGGGAATCCTGGTCGTATCCGCCGCCGGAAATCAGGTCGAGAAAGCCGACCGCCGCGTTGACGATGTCACCCAGAAGTTCCGCGGTGAGCGGCAGGTTTTCCTGTACGCCCAACAGGACATCGGCCATGCGTGCACCGGTGTGCGGTCCGGCTACAGAGGTGGCAGAGGCGACATACTGTGGGTAAACGGAGGCCACATAGCGTACCGTTGGGCCGCCATGGCTGTGCCCGATCAGGTTCACTTTCTGCGCGCCAGTGGCGGCGAGAATATCCTCGACCTGTCGGGCCAGCTGTTCGCCGCGTACTTCGGTGCTGTTGGCGGCGGCAACCTGGGTCACATAGACTTCGGCACCGCTACGACGCAGTTCTTCCGGGATCCGGTACCAGTAGTTGTAGCCGACGATATCGTCGAAACCGAATAAACCATGACTGAGAACAATGGGATAACGGGTTTCGGTGTAGGTATCCTTGAATAGCCAGTCAAACCAGCCTGCCTGGGCAGGCATGCTCATTGACAGGCTTAACAGGAACAGCATAAGGCTCAACGCTCTGGTGAGCGCCTTGAAGGGAATTGTCATTGTATTTTTACCTGGCTCGTTATTGTTATCGGCGGTACTGCCGTTTCTGCGCCGAGCGTTCCCTGGTCAGGGAGTGTGAACACCTTAAGGCAGATGAAATCAAAAGTTAACACAGCTGTTAATATTAATATGTTATAAGGAAATGTTTTCCCGGTGTTAACTGTGTACGGTATTTTTTCCGGTTATTTTCATTGAAAACAGCGGTTTGTAGTGAGCTTATGGTTATGTGGCGAAATGTCTGTAAAGTAACACTGGTGTTAATAAAGGCGATTGGTGATGAGTGAGGGAGCGGCGCAGCGTCGGGGGGGCGTAGCGGGCAACAGCAAGGCTGAGGCAACACGTGCGCGGATTTTGGCGGCGGGGCGCACGGTCTATGGCGAACAGGGCATGCATGGCACCACCGTGCAACGAATACTCAAGGAAGCGGGCATTTCCCGGCCGACCTTCTATAAGTATTTCGCCTCTGCGCCCGAGGTGATTGATGAGATTGTGCAAAGCTGCAATGCAGAAGTGGAAGGCTTGTTTGTGAAAGTGTTTGCCCAGCCCCAGAAAGCCTTTTATGACTATCTGCCGATGGCCTTGAGTGGCTATTTGAACTGGGGGCGCTCATTGGGGCCATTGATGATTGCCCGTTTTCGGGAGTTGCATGATGTGTCTTCGCCGGTATCGCGTTACCGCGATGCGCATAACGAGCGCATTGTCATGATTCTCCACGAAGCCATGAAGGCCCATGGTCGTACGCCACCGGATAGTCTGGCGCTGAAAACCCTGGTGCAGGGCATCGAGCATCTGGGGTATCAGTTCTGTGCGGAAGCAGAACACACGGACATGCCCCGCTATATCACCGTTATGGCCCGTCTGTGTGTGAGCATGCTTGGGCAGCGGGAAGATTGGGAGGCCATGCTGGCCTCTCCGTTCTTTAGTCGGCTTATGGCGCTGGAGGGCTAAGCTGTCCATCAGTGACGTTGTCACGGCATGAAATAAAAAGGAGAACATCATGTCACGTATTCAGTGGGCGCTTGTCCTGCTTGTGGTTGTATTGGCCGTGGCGTTTGCCGGGTTATTCTGGTCGCCGGTTACCACGGTCCCGGGTAGCAGTAGCGGCGTGCAGAACGTTGCCTTGTTTCCCGGCTCGAATACCCCGGGTGCAGCGCCTGCTGCCGACAGCTTTCAGGCTGCTTTGAGCCACGCGGAAACACTGGCTGCCATGCCGGCATCGCTGCGCGGCACCGAGGTCGATGGCCAGCTGCAAACCACAGCGGACGGTGAGTTAGTAGTAACGCCGGACCTGCGTCGGGTGTTCGATTATTTCCTGTCCGCCCAAGGGGAAGAGCCTCTGGAAGATTGTCAGGCGCGCCTGGCAAGTTATCTGCAGGCGTCTCTTCCGGCCGAGGCCGCGAACGAGGCTTGGCAGTTTTTCCAGCAATACATGGCACTGGGGCAGGCGATGGCGGCATTGCCTCCCCATGATGGTTCGCCTGCCAGCATCCGCACTGCGGTCAAACAGCGTCACGATCTGCAAGTCGCTTACCTGGGCCAGCAAGCGGCGGAGGCATTCTACGGCATGGATATCGCTTACGACCGTTATATGGCTGACCGTCAGGATATCCTCGATAACCCTTCTCTCAGCGATAGCCAGCGACAACAACAGCTCCAGGGGTTGACGCAATCGTTGCCGGCTGCCATGCAGAGCATGCTGGCGGAAACCCGCGGCCCGGCGCAGCTGGCGGCGCGTACCCAGGCGTTGCGAGAGCAGGGGGCCAGTGAGGCAGACATTCGCCGGTTACGGGAGCAGCAGTTTGGCGCGGATGGCGCCGCGCGTCTGGAAGCGCTGGATCAGCAGCGTGCGCAATGGGGGGCACGTTATCAGAGCTACCGTGAGCAGCGGCAGGCGATTATCGACAGTGGGTTATCGCACCTGGATCAGGAGACTGCACTGGCGCGCTTGCAGCAGCAAATGTTCAGTGACCAGGAATTAGACCGGGTTGAGGCGCTGGATAGAATTCAGGCCCGTTAACGCGTCGGTTCCGCTGGACGGTTGACGTTGGCATCCAAATATTGAAAAGCAGACATCCATGCTCTTTTCGTAAACGGATTACAGGATTTCCCCTGCGCACTCTTCAAAAGAGCTGCCGGGATAGCCGCAGCCTTTCAGGCTGTGTTTTTTGCGTCAGGCATCCGGCGTTGGGCGTTTGGCAAGGTGCGATGTCTTCGCGATAAGCCAATCAAACGGCTTGAACGTGTTTTCACTTTCATCCACGGAAAACAAACAAGCCACACGGTTATTCGTGTGGCTTGTTTGTTGTTACCAGGGCTCGAATCAGAATTGAAAGCGCAGCCCGGCGCCGAACATGTCGATGCCGGCATCGTTGTCGAAGTGCATGAACTCGCCATACACATACAGCTTGTCCATCAAATCAATGGTGGCGCCCACACCGCCAAAGGCATCGGTGGAGGACTCATCATCCTTGAAGGACGGGTGCTTTACGTCGAAGTCGGTGTTGGCCACACCGCCTTTGCCGTAGAGGCCCACGGGGCCGAGTTCAAAGCTGAGCAGGCCGGCAAAGGTGACTGCGCCACCTTCAATCTTGGTGCCGTTGTCCGCTTCCAGTTCACCGAAGTCGTAATAACCCACTTCCGCGCCCACCAGTTCGATGGGACGCCAGCCCAGAAACAGGCCGCCGGAGGTGTCGTCATCATCAAACTCGACATTGTCGATTTTTTCGTCGGTGCCGGAATTATAAATCCCTGCGCCAACATAGAAGCCCGCGTTGGCCAGCGGGGCCACACTGAGAATGGCAGCGCCAGCCAGTACTTTTGTTAGGCGTTTCATAAGCATCACTCCCTGAAAAAAAGTGCCTTCAGTATTACCCAGAATAGAGCCGGTGTGTATGGGGGAGGTCACATTGCGTTACCCCGGCCTGTGGCTGACAGGAGGGGCTGGCGTCGCCTGGCTGAATTTGCTTTCCTTGAGGCAACGACAGGGAGCGGGCTTCCGGTATTCGGAGCAGCGGGGGAAAGCATGAAGCGATGGACGCAACAGGCGCGACGGTGCCAGTGGGGATTACTGGTGGGGCTGGGGATGATGGTGTCAGCGAATCCGTTGATTGCCTCCACTCCACCTGCCGATTTGCGTCTGGATTTGCGCACGGATGTCGGCTGGGAGATGGACCATTTTGTTCACATGGGGGAAGACGTGAGTGAAGCCCTGTTGATGCAGGCAGGGAATACGATTGATCTTGCCGTGTTTACCCACAAAAGCGTTCCTCACCGCTGCATGCTCGATTTTTCCCATGATTATTGTGACGACCGAGGCTATCCGGATACCTGGGGGCGGTCGGTGGAGCCGGTACTGTGTGTCGGTACAACCCCTGCGTCCCGGGCGTTGTTGGCGGAGCAGCATGCTGATGCCAATACGCTCTGCGTCACCTTTCGCGGGGGCTTTTCCTATCCGGCAGCGGGTTCAGATGTGGCGCCGGACCTGGCCAGCCACTACCGCGCCCGAATTGGCGACCCCGAACGCGGGGCAGATTCCGAGGCCGTGGCGCTGACGGTGACTCTGACGCTGGACAGTGAAGATCCGCTGCATCGGTTGTCTCCGGGCTGCTATGGCGACGTTTGTATCGGCGACACCCTCTCCAGTGTGCAGGCGACCACCAAGGTGCCGTTGGATATTGTATCGGGACAAAGTGCCTGTGGCCGTGTGCGCAGCGATCTGTGGCCAGCCGGGCTGTCTGCTCAGTTCAGAAACAGTCGCATTGCCCGGCTGGACGTTAACCCCCCGTCAAACATTCGCACTGATACCGGTGTGGCGCTGGGCGAATCACCGGCTTTATATGAAATGTATCAGGGGGAGCTGGACGAAACCCTGGAAGCAGGCCCCGGCTCATTGCCGGTAAAGGCGGTGTACTGGCAAGATCCCGGTGAGAAGGGCCTGCGGTTTATCTTCGACAGTGACATGCAACTCACCGCGATGGCCACAGGCGGTGAGTCGCTGACGGAGGACTGGCCGTGCCGTTAATCGCTTCGTTGTTGCTGCTGGCGGTTGGGGTGACGGGGTGAGCATGCCAACGACCGATAACCTGCCGGGCTTCGACGGCATCATTTTCGACCTGGATGGCACCCTGGTGGATTCCCGCCTGGATTTTGCGGCCATCCGTGCGCACCTGAATTGCCCACCGGATGTGGGGGTGCTGGAATTTATCGACACCTTGCCAGCCAATGAACAGGCAGCGGCCCACGCCGTGGTACTGGAATATGAGCGTGCCGGGGCGGAGCGGGCCACTTGGATACCGGGCGCACAATCCTGCCTTGAAAGGCTGTCGGTGATGGGGATTCCCACGGCTATTCTTACCCGTAATGCCCGAGTCATTGCCGAGCTCACAGTCACCCGGCTGAATATTCCTGTGCAGCGAGTGCTGGCACGGGAAGATGCCCCGCCAAAACCCGCTCCGGATGGCTTGCTCGCGATTGCCCGGGAATGGGGTATGGCCCCTGCAAGCATTGCCTACGTGGGGGATTTTAAATATGACCTGCTGGCAGCCCGCAATGCGGGCATGGTCGGTGTTTATCTCGACACGGATGGCCTCAATGCCCATGGCCATCTTGCCGACCGGGTTATTCGCCATTTTGATGAGTTTCTGGTGGGCTGAATCTCTGTGAGTGCCCCTTTTGCGTCAAACACCATCCGGTTCCGCAGGCTGGGTGCGTGATAGAAAGTCGATCGGTTTTCCGCTGGGTACTCGGATGGCTTCCTCCTCGGCCATGACAATCTGTCCGCCAATGATGGTTGCCGCAAATGATGGCGGTAGAGTCGACGAAGGCGTCCGAATGAATGGCCGGCAGGTCATCATTAGGGTTTCTGCGAATCATTCTTTTCTCCTTGGTCATTCAGTGCCCGGGTAAACCAGTCTTTTGTCTGTTTCCAGTGTTTCCTGCCGTAAAGCTCGATGAACTTGCGGGTCATGTGGTTGTTGTCGTCGTCCAGGGCGGCCAGTCTTTCGCGGATAAAGCTCTCACCAAGCGGGATCCCGCATATTTCGGTAATGCAATGTCGCCACTCGGTATAGGAGTCAGGCAGGGGAAAGCTCATGGTTCTTCTCCGAGAAGGTTGTTGATCGGGTATGTAATGTTATAACATTACATAAAAAGGAGAGCATCATGCCTCGCACCATCAGTGAGAAGGCGCTGCTGACTATGAAGGCGTCGCAATACATGAACGCCAGCCAGCGGCAGTTTTTCCGCAAACGTCTTGCTGCCCTGGCTCACGATTGCGAACAGCACATCGGCAGTGCCAGAAATAATCTGCAGACACCGGCCCAGGCTGACCCATTGGACGCCGCTGTAGAGGAGGAGACCTGCCGCCATCAGCTACGCTTTATGGCGCGCCAAGAAGCCTTGCTGGGGAAAGTTCGTGGCGCCCTGAGGCGGCTGGAAAACGGGGATTACGGTTACTGCAAAATCAGTGGTGAACCCATTGGTCTGCCGCGGCTGCTGGCCCGTCCTACTACGGAATACTGCGCCGAGGTGAAGGCTCGCCTTGAGCAGAATGAACGACATTATGCCCATCAACGAATTGGATAGAGACATGACAAGCCAGCAACCCAGCCCCATTCGCCAGCTTCCCGTTACCGTGTTGTCAGGGTTTCTCGGCGCGGGAAAAACCACTGTCCTCAATCATATTCTCAACAATCGAAGTGGCCTGCGCGTTGCCGTCATCGTCAACGACATGAGCGAAATTAACATTGATGCGGCACTGGTTAACCAGAACGTGTCACTGAACCGCTCGGAAGAGAAACTGGTGGAAATGAGCAATGGCTGCATCTGCTGCACATTGCGAGAGGACCTGTTAGTGGAAGTGAACCGCCTGGCTAGGGAAGGCTCTTTCGACTATCTGGTGATTGAGTCCACCGGAATTTCAGAACCCTTGCCCGTGGCAGAAACCTTTACGTTTGAAGATGAAAACGGGGAAGGGCTGTCCTCCGTGGCCCGGTTGGACACCATGGTTACGGTGGTCGATGCGGTTAACTTCCTGCGGGATTATCGTAGTGCCCGCACGCTTCAGCAGGAGCAGGAAAACCTTGGTGATGAAGATCATCGTAATGTGGTGGACCTGTTGGTGGAGCAAGTGGAATTCTGTGACGTGCTGTTGATCAGCAAGACGGATTTGGTCACAGAAAAGGAACTGGAGGTGTTGCAGGCAACCTTGCGGTTGTTGAACCCGGATGCCCGGATTTTGCCCATTCGCCACGGCATGGTGCCGCTGGAAGCGGTGCTCAATACAGGACGGTTTGACTTTGAAAAAGCCCAGCAGGCGCCGGGGTGGTTAAAGGAAATGCGTGGCGAGCATTTGCCTGAAACCGAGGAATACGGGATTAGCAGTTTCACCTATGAAGCGCGTCGGCCGTTCCATCCGCAGCGATTCTGGGACTTCCTGCAGCAGCCCTGGCCGTTGGGAACCTTGCTGCGCTCCAAGGGCTTTTTCTGGCTGGCCAGCCGGCCACACTTTGCGGGTAGCTGGAGCCAGGCCGGTGACATTGTTCACCATGGCCCGGCCGGCATGTTCTGGAAAACCGTGCCGGAGCAACACTGGCCCAGTGACGAAGAATACCGCGCGCTGATCATGGAGAAGTGGCAGGAACCTTTCGGCGACATGCGCCAGGAACTGGTGTTTATCGGCCACAACCTGCAGCCAGACGAAACCCGCAAGGCACTGGATGCCTGCTTGTTGACGGAAGCGGAAATGCTTCAGGGCAAGGCGCTGTGGGAGCAGCTGGACGATCCCTTCCCGCAATGGGAGGTGGCAGGGTGATGCAAGCTCAAACGGTCACCGTCACGCCTCCAGGCTGGCAAGGCGCACCGGAGGTGACGGTACTCGCGGATATCTTCGAGGATGATGTGCAAGTGGCCGTGTGGAATCGGCCCAGCCCGGTGGGGCAGGATGTGGTGGCCCTGGCCTGCGAGCAACGGCTGGCAGTGAAAAGCTGGTTGGACATCGCTCAGCTGGAAGCGACCCTGCTGCGGTCCCTGCCGCACGAAACCTATGCTCCCTTGAGAGAGGACCTGTTCTTGTTAGCCGATATGGTTGCCTGTCTGTTCGGGGTTGACGGAGTCGGTCTGCGAGTGACCGCGTTGCGCAAACCGATGTGCCCACGCTTCCACGTGGACCGGATCCCGGTTCGCATGCTGTGCACCTATGGCGGGGCGGGCAGCCAGTGGTTGCCCTCCCCACGGGTGTCGGACCAGCTTTTAGTGCCCGGCTGTGATCAGAGTGCGCTTTACCAGCAACAACACGTGGAGCAGCTGGAGGCTGGGCAGGTGGCCCTGTTCAAAGGAGAGACATGGCGGGATAATCCGGGAGCGGGCGTGGTCCATCGGTCCCCGCCCATGTCTCCCGGCCAGCAACGCTTGTTGGTCACTCTGGATATCTAGGCTGAAAACATGGCAGTGAGTCGTACCGAGCAGATTCTTAACAGCGCTGAACAGCAATGCCTCAAGCAGGGCGTGCGGATGACGCCCCAGCGCAAGCAGGTCATGTCGTTGATGCTGGAGCAGGGTGGTCCGCAAACGGCCTATCAGCTGCTGGATCAGTTCAAGGCTCGTTACCAGAGCAATGCGCAGCCGCCTACTATGTATCGAGCGCTGGATTTTCTGGTTCAGCAAGGCCTGGCCCATCGGCTTAGCTCCACCAACCAGTATCTGGCCTGTGATCACATCACTTGCCAGCATGGGCACAGGGGAACGGTGTTCCTTTTGTGTGATCAGTGCGGCGGCGTTCAGGAAACTCCCATGGCGGGGTCAGCGGTGGACGCATTACAGCAGACCCTGGACGAAGTGGGTTTTGTCATTCAGCGCGAACCCCTGCTGGAAGTGCATGGTCGTTGCGTGGATTGCGCGGCGTCGTAAACAAACAATCGTTTTTCGGGAGACGGCAATGCAACGTTTTCGCCTGGACGCGATGGCCATCGGCCTGTCCAGTCTCTGCATGATTCACTGTGTCGCCAGCCTGGCGGGGCTCTTTGCCATCGGCCTGTTATCCGTTTTTGGCCGTGTCGAGGAAGTCTTTCATCTGGTTATGCTCGCCATCATCGTGCCGGTCAGCCTGCTTGCTATCGGCATGGGGTACCGCCGACATCGCTGGATCTGGCGGTGGATGCCATGTGGCTGGAAGGCACCTTGACGGTCTCATCGCAAGACACCGAATACGGCACAGCAGGGTATGTGCTGGAAGGTAAAAGTGCAGAACCCTTTACGGGTTACCCTCGGTAACGCTTCTGCTGTTAACGCCTGGCCGGCGGGCCTGTTGCTCTCTTCCCCTCTCTCTTTTTCACCCTGTTCCGTCCTGTTTTTTCTCTTCACGTTGGCGTTCGTCGGTCCAAAAACGCTTTTCCGGCCTGATCCGTGACGTTTTTGGCTCTTTGTCCAACCTTGTTACATTTTACATACTGGAGAGAATGTAAAGCTTCAGATAGTCTCGAAAGAGCTGAATAAAAATACACCAGAACAATAAACCCCCCGGGAGAGAGGGACCATGGATATACTCCAGCTGCTGGTCAGCGGGGTCGCTAACGGCTGCATCTACGGGTTGCTGGCACTGGGCTTTGTGCTGATCTACAAAGCGTCAGAAGCGGTCAACTTTGCGCAGGGTGACATGATGATGCTGGGGGCCTTTCTGGGCATTACCTTCATCAATGCCGAGTATGCCGACCTGCCATTCCTGATAGGCATTACTCTGGCCGCCCTGATTCTAGGGATCTTTGGTTACCTGTTGGATCGCCTGGTATTGCGCGCCATTTTTGGTCAGCCGCAGTTCGCCATGGTGATTCTCACCATCGCTCTGGGTTTTCTGCTGCGTTTCGCCGCCGGTGTGATCTGGGGGCATGATCCCGCCTCCCTGCAAACGCCCTTTGTCGGCAAGGTGTGGGAATTCGGTGAACTGATTATTCCGGTGGTGGATGCGTTGATTATCACCACCACCGTGGCCCTCACGTCCATTCTCTATTTCTTCTTTGCCCGCACCCGCCTTGGTGTGGCCATGCAGGCCAGCAGCCAGAACCAGATGGCTGCTTACTACATGGGCATTCCGGTGAAGCGGATCAACGCCATCGTCTGGGCGCTGTCCGGGGTGGTGGCCGCCATTGCCGGGGTCATGTTCGCCGCCAAGGGGGCGGTTGAGCCGTCGGTGGGGCTGCTGTTTGGCATCAAGGCGTTTGCCGCTGCGGTAATCGGTGGCCTGGGGTCATTGCCCGGTGCGTTACTGGGCGGGTTGCTGGTAGGCATCGTGGAACCGTTCGCGGGCCGTTACTTGCCTTCTGGCGTCGGTCAGATTGCTCCTTATGTGCTGATGCTGCTGGTGCTGATCCTGCGCCCCGGTGGCCTGTTTGCACAGATCAGCCAGAAGAAGGTGTAGGCCATGAGCAACCGTTTTAAAAGCCGTTACGACGACGATATCAATCTGTTTGAAGGCCGCTGGCACATGGCCCAGTACGCGATACTGGCAGCGTTGTTGCTGGCGGCGCCCTGGGTGCTCGGCAATTACTACCTGGGGGAGCTCACCGCCGTTCTGGTCTGGTCGCTGGCCGGGTTGGGGCTGATGCTGATCAGTGGCCACACCGGGCAGGTGAGCCTTGGCCATGCCGCGTTTATGGCGATCGGTGCCTTTACCAATCTGGCGCTGATGCAGCGAGGCTGGCATTTCCTGCCTGCGCTGCTGGCCAGTGCGGTGACCTCCGGGGTGGCAGGCGCCGTCATTGCCCGGCCGATACTGCGCATGAGCGGCATCTATCTGGGCATCGCCACCCTGGCGTTGAGCATCATCGTGGAAGATGTGTCGATCATGGCCGAGCCGGTGACCGGCGGGGTCGCCGGGGTGTTTGCTCCGCCAATCAGCCTGTTTGGCATGGAGATCGATCGCTACGCCACGCCAGAGGCTTTTTATTATCTCTGTCTGGGAGTGCTGGTGCTGGTGACGCTGGGCTACCTGAACCTGCTGCGTAGCGCCTCGGGCCGATCCTTTCTGGCGGTACGTGACAGCGAGGTCTCTGCCCGCGCACTTGGCGTCAATGTGGCCCGCGCGAAAACGCTGGCGTTCAGCTTGTCCTGTGCCATTACCGGGCTGGCGGGTGCGCTCTACGCTCATCTGGCCCAGGCGGTGAACTATGAAAGCTTCCTGGTGCTGATTTCCATCACGCTGCTGTTGCAGGTGGTGATTGGCGGGCTGGGTTCAGTACACGGGGCTTTCTTCGGTGCCATCGTGGTGGTGCTGTTGCCACAGGTTATCGCCATTGCCAGTGATTACCTGGATAACACCGCCGGTATACAGATCGCCGCCTACCCCGGCCTCGATACGGCCCTGTTCGCGCTGTTGATTCTGCTCATGGTGATTTACGAACCCCGCGGACTCTATGGCGTCTGGTTCAAGGTGCGTACCTGGCTGCAACTGTTTCCCTTGTATCGCAAAGGCATGTTCCGACGCACCCGAACTTACCTGAAAACGGAGCGCCAACGATGAGTCTGTTACAGGTCAAGGATCTTTCCATCTCCTTCGGGGGTGTTAAAGCGGTGGACGGGGTGAGCTTCGAGGTGAAGGCCGGCGAAGTCTTTACTCTGGTGGGGCCCAATGGGGCCGGAAAATCCACCATCTTCAATCTGATTAGCCGTCTTTATGAACCGAGTGCGGGGCAGATCATCTTCGATGGCCAGGATATCACTGGCTTGCCTGCCCACGACGTGGCCGGGCTGGGGATCGCCCGCACCTTCCAGAATATCGAGTTGTTCGATCACTCCTCGGTCTTGCAGAACCTGTTGATCGGCCGGCACTGCCGCCGACAAACCCGCTGGTTCGAGGAATTGTTGTTTTTGCCCAAGGTGCGACGCAGTGAGCGTGAACAGCGTCTGTTGGTGGAAGAGGTCATCGACTTTCTGGATCTGGCGCCGTACCGGGACAAATTAATCGCAGGCTTGCCTTACGGCGTGCGCAAGGTGGTGGAAATCGCCCGTGCACTGGCCAGTGAACCGAAGCTGATTCTGCTGGATGAACCGGCTTCCGGCCTTAGTGTGGAAGAAACCCAGAACATGGCCTGGTGGATCGAGGACATGCAGAAAGATCTGGGGCTTACCGTACTGATGGTGGAGCACGATATGAGCCTGGTGTCGCGTGTCTCCGACCGGGTGCTGGCGGTGGCAGAAGGCCACCCGCTAGCCATGGGGACCGCTGCCGAAGTGCAGGCGAATCCGAAAGTGATTGAAGCTTATCTGGGTACGGAGGCCACATCATGAGTGACGCGGCAGAGAAAACCCTGAGCGCCCAGCCCCTGTTGCAGGTGAAGAACCTGGAAGCGTTTTATGGCCCGGTGATGGCCCTACGCGGGGTATCCATCGATGTCCATGAAGGCTCGGTGGTCACCATTCTGGGTGCCAACGGTGCCGGCAAGACTACCCTGATGAAGACCATTTCCGGTGCGTTGGCACCGCGCAAAGGCAGCGTCACCCTGGCTGGCGAGACCATCGACGGCAGCGAACCGGACAAACTGGTACGCAAAGGCATTGCCCATGTGCCAGAAGGGCGAGAGGTTTTCCCGTTCCTGAGCGTGGAAGAAAACCTGGTCATGGGCGCCTATATTCGCCGTGACAAGGCCGCAGTCCGCCAGGATATCGAAATGGTTTATGACTATTTTCCTATCCTCAAGGAGCGCCGTAGTCAGGCGGCAGGCACCTTGTCCGGCGGCCAGCAGCAAATGCTGGCCATTGGCCGTGGGCTGATGTCGCGCCCTTCATTGATGCTGCTGGATGAGCCTTCGCTGGGCCTGTCGCCACTGCTGGTGCAGGAAATCTTCGAGATTATCCGCCGGCTCAACAAAGAGCAGGGCGTAACGTTATTGCTGGTAGAGCAGAATGCCCAGGTGGCACTGAATACGGCAGACCACGGCTACGTACTGGAAACCGGGCGCATTGTCATGGATGGCAGTGCCGACGATCTACTCGCCAGCGATGATATTCGCGAATTTTATCTGGGCCAGTCGGCGGGGGATGACCGACCGGAAAAACGCTGGAAACGAAAGAAGACCTGGCGCTGATGATGACTAAAAATAACACCACACCCACTCAGCTCCACGGTTGCGATACCGTGGTCAAACTCTGGCGAAAGCAATGCCTGGAGCGGGGCAGTAATATTGCTCACCGTGAAAAGGATCTGGGCATCTGGCAAAGCCATAGTTGGCTGGATTATTACGAAAAGGCCCGCGCCATTGGCGTTGCGCTCTTGTCCCTGGGGCTGGAGCGTGGTCAGCCAGTATCCATTCTCAGCGAAGACAACAAGGAATGGCTGTACTGCGATCTGGGTATTGCCGGTGCGGGTGGTATCAGTAACGGCGTCTACACCACCGACAGCCCCGAGCAGCTGGCCTACCTGATCAACGACAGTGAATCGGCCTTCCTGTTTGTGGAGAACGATGAACAGCTGGACAAGTACCTGACCGTGCGTGATCAGGTGCCGACCCTGAAAAAAGTCATTGTTTATGACCGCAAAGGGTTGCGGGATTTTGACGATCCCATGGTCATGTTCCTGGATGAACTTTACGCACTGGGTGAACAGATCCCGGATGCAGAAGAGCAGTTCAGCACCTGCATTGCCCAGAGCCAACCCGATGACATCCGCATGCTGATCTACACTTCCGGTACCACCGGGGCGCCCAAGGGGGCCATGATCAGTCATCGCAATGTGTTGTTCCAGCTGGCCGCCGGCGAGCAGGTACTCGATGCCCATGAAGACGATGATCAGCTGTGTTTCCTGCCCCTGTGCCATATTCTGGAACGGCTGGTGTCCGTGGAGCTGCCCATCTACAAGGGCTGCACGGTGAATTTTGCAGAAAGCCCGGAAACCGTCTTTGAAAACCTGCGTGAAGTGTCTCCCCATACCTTTGCGGCGGTGCCGCGCCTGTGGGAAAAGGTCTACAGTTCCATGATGACCCTGCGTGACGAAGCCACCGGGTTCGGTCGCTGGTGTTTCGATCGTGCGGTGGCTGCCGGCGAAGCCTGGCATTGCGATGGCAAGCGCAATCCGCTGTCGGCCCTGCAATACCAGTTCTGGAACCTGCTGGTGCTGCGCAATGTTCGTGACCTGATCGGCATGAACCGCCTGCGTCGTGGCACCACCGGCGCGGCGCCCATCGCCCCGGAACAGATCCGCTGGTTCCAGTCACTGGGGGTGCCTTTGTTCGAAGGCTACGGCATGACCGAGACCACCGGTGTGGCCTCGCTGAACAGTGCCAAACGCGAGAAGGTGGGCACTGTGGGTGAAGCGCTCCCCGGAACCGAGGTGCGCATTGCCGACAACGGTGAAGTGCTGGTGCGTGGTGATCACGTCTTTGCCGGTTACTGGCGGAAACCCGAAAAAACCGCCGAAGACATCCGCGATGGCTGGCTGCATACCGGCGATGTGGGGCGCCTGGAAGACGGCATGCTCACCATTACCGGTCGCCTCAAGGACATCATTATCACCGCAGGGGGCAAGAACATTACGCCGGCAGAAATTGAAAGCCGGATGAAGTTCTCGCCCTATATTTCTGATGCCGTGGTGATTGGCGACAAGCGCAAGTATCTCACTTGCCTGATCATGATTGATCAGGAGAACGTGGAGAAATACGCCCAGGATCGCCAGGTACCGTTTTCCAATTTTGCGTCACTGTGTCGAGCCAAAGAAGTGCTGGACCTCATCGACAGTGTTATTCAGGACGTGAATAAACAATTCGCCCAGGTGGAACAGATCAAGTATTTCCGCCTGATCGATGTGCTGCTCACCGCTGAGGATGAGGAGCTGACCGCAACCATGAAGCTGAAGCGTTCCTTCGTGGAGAAAAAACACAAGCACCTGATTGATTCCATGTACTGATGGTACGAGAGGAGAGTGCATCATGAAGAAGCTCTGTCTGGCGGCTGTAACCGCCATGGCCCTGGTGGGCTGCAGTGACAACAATAACAAGGAAGACGACAAAGCCGCAGCCGAATCGGTGCGTGGCGTGACCGACACTGAAATCAGAATTGGCGGCATGCACGACCTGTCCGGGGTATTCGCAGCGTTTTCTTCACCGGCCGTGCAAGTGGCCAACGACATGTTCGAAGAAGTGAACGAACAGGGCGGCATTCATGGCCGCAAGATTCGTTATATCGTCGAAGACCATGCCTATCAGGTTCCCAAGGCAACGCAAGCGGTGAACAAGCTGGTTAGCCGCGATGAAGTCTTTGCCATGCTGATGAGTCTGGGGACGCCCCATAACCTGGCGGCGTTTCCGATCATGGATCGCAACAAGGTTCCCAGCGTCCTGCCGTTATCGCTTTCCCGGCAGATGGAAGAAGAAGGGGACTTCCGCTACCGCTACGTGCTCGGCCCCAGCTACTACGAGGGCGTATTGCAGGGCGTGAACCGGTTGGTGGAAGACGAGGGCATTGAGAAAATTTGTGTGATGTATATTCCCTCTGACTTCGGTGAAGAGGTGAATCAGGCGGTTAACGATGCAGCAGACGCCAACGATGCACTGACTCTGGCTGAGAGCTCATCTCATCGCCCGGATGAAAGTGATTTCAGCGGTACGCTGGCGCGCCTGCGCGATGCCAACTGCGAACTGGTGGCGGTAGCCCTGCCTGTGCGCCCCATTATCACCGTCGTCGCGACAGCCAAACAGATGGGTTGGGATGATGCCAAGTTCATCGTATCCCAGGCGGGCTTCCACTCTGCCGTTGCGGCGGCACCGGGTGGTGTTACCGAAGGGTTGTACGGTGTTGCTTCCTGGGAGGACATCGTCAGCCGCATGACCCATGTGCCGGAAGCTGAGGAGTGGGGCAAAGCCTACAAGGAGCAATATGGTGAACTGCCCAGTGGTGGCGCCGTACTCGGTCGTGTTGGTGCCATGCTCATCATCAACGCCCTGCGCGAAGCCGGCCCGGACCTGACCACGGAATCTTTCCTGGATGCGCTGGAATCACTGAAATTCAGTGACAAGGTAACCGGCGTGGAGACGGAGATGAGCGAGACTAATCACCGCGCGGGTAGCGGGATTATTCTGTCTCAGGTTCAGGATGGTATCTGGCGGCCTGTTGCCGAAATGGAATAACCCTGCTCCTGAGTCGCCAAGGCCACCGTTCCCTAAAAGGGGGCGGTGGCTCTGTATTCAGGTCTCCCTCCCTTTATTCATTCCCTTCGTCGTCCTCGCTGACCGGTTCCATGCTGGCAGGCTCTTGCCTTTGATTCATGCTGTTATTCGCATCATCTCAACGACCACGGTAGATTAGCCCCTGATTGGCAGGCTTTTCAGTAAGCCGTTAAAAGGGACAAGCATGAATACACCTGAATCGGACCCGCTGCAGAAAAACGCGCGGCTGGAAACCCGTATCACTGCCGAAGCGCTACGTCAGTTGCTCGGCCTCTCACGCCGTTTGACCTGGTCCAGGCTGGCGGTGGTGTTGCCGGTGGCGATAGTGCACTACAACGCGGTGCCTCTATTCTGGCTGGTGTTATGGGTGACGATGATGCTGGCGGGCATCCTTTTTCATGAATACACCGGACAACGCTTTCGTAACGAGGGCTGTGACGATGCCCGCTTGCGCGATTGGCAAAGAATATTGCTCATCAGCCGCTTTTATCTGGGCACGGTCTGGGGCGTCGCCATATATGGGTTCTATCAGGTGGATACGCCCGCCCTGCAGATTTTTCTGGTGACGATTGCGCTGGTGTTGAGCATTGGCAATATTATTCCGGCGCATTACAGCCTGCCCCTGTATCACGTTTATGCCGGGCCGATTTTTCTGGCGTTGACTCTGGTGTTTATTGGCCAGAATGAACCGTTTTATTGGGTGTTGGCGCTGATGATGGTCTGGGTCTTTCTGGCCGGTGCCCGGTTTGCGCGCATGCTTAACCGCTCTTTTCGAGAACAGATTCGATTGCGCTTCGAAAGTGATGACCTGTCTGCGGCGCTGGCAAGAAAAACAGAAGAGGCGGAGCAAGCGACCCAGGCCAAGTCCCGTTTTCTTGCCGCTGCCAGCCATGATTTGCGTCAACCACTGCACGCGTTGTCGTTATTCGTTGATGTGCTCCATGAAGCGAAGAGCGATCAGGAAAGGGCGCGTATCTTTCCCCGGGTTCTGCTTTCAGTGGATGCACTGCGTAAGCTGTTCGATGCGCTGCTGGATGTGTCCCGGCTGGATGCTCGAGTGGTGGAGCCGGATATCTCTCATTTTGATATTGGCGCTCTGCTTATCGAACTTGCCGCTGAGTTCCAGCCTGCGGCGCAAGAGAAGGCATTGAAGCTGGTTGTGCACGCTCATCCGCAAACGGTAATGACGGATCGAGTGTTGTTAGCGCGCATTCTGCGCAACCTGATCAGTAATGCTGTGCGTTATACGCAAGCCGGGGGTGTATTGCTTAGCCTGCGCAACCGCTCAGGCAAGTTACTGGTTCAGGTATGGGATACCGGCGGGGGGATCGATGTGCATGACCAGGACATGATTTTCCAGGAGTTTCATCAACTCGATAATGCCGGACGTGATCGTAATCAGGGGCTGGGACTGGGGTTGGCGCTGGTTCGCCGGATCAGTGACCTGCTAGAGCACCCGTTGACCCTGCGTTCGGTGCCGGGCCGGGGCAGTGTATTCAGCTTATCCATTCCCCGGGGTAGCGCGAGCCTCGCCGCACAGGAACGCGTGGGCGTCCCTCTGATGCACAGCTGGGATTTGTCCGGTCGCCGTATTCTGGTGATTGATGATGATGTGGAGATCCTGGATGCCATGGAAACCCTGTTGGGCAAATGGCAGTGCGATGTGCGAGTGGCGGCGGATTTGGGCGAGGCCCTGGAAGCGTTATCAAAAGACGATTTCAAGGCTGAACTGGTGCTGTCTGATTTGCGTCTTCGTCACGGTAATTCCGGTATTACGGCGATCAATCAGCTCCGTGAGCAATGCGGTTATCCATTGGCGGGGGTGCTGATTACCGGCGATACCGATGCGGAGGTGCTAACCATGGCGGCGGCCAGTGACTATGAGGTTTTGCAAAAACCGTTACGACCGGCTCAGCTGCGCATGATGATCCACAACGCCTTGCCGGAGAAAGGAAAGTAAAGCCCTACACTGACTTGGCGAGAATGTCCCGGGTAACGGCATTTTGTACGCAGCTGGTGCGGTTACTGGCACCGAGTATCACGAACAGGGCGCTGACATGGGATTTCACGGTGTGCTCGGTGAGAAACAGGGTGCTGGCGATTTGTTTATTGGAATAACCCTGTGCCATCAACTGCAGCACATCGTACTGCCGGCGGGTAATGCCACTGGTTTTCAGTGCCAGGTTGGCTTCTGCCTCCAGCGGAGGGCGGCGAGTGCTGAGTCGGTTGATCTGTTGTTCAATGTGATCGGGCAAATAGATATCCCCCTCCAGCACACCGTTTAAGGCATCCAGCATCTGCTGGCTGCCGTAACTTTTCGGAATAAAGCCCAGCGCCCCCAGTTCCAGCGCCGAACGTATCTTGGCGGCATTGTCTTCACCGGATACCACGACCACCGGCAGGCGTAGTTTCCGCTCCCGCAGGCTTTGCAGCAGTGCTATGCCATCCATGCCAGGCATACACAGATCGATTAAGGCCAGATCCAGTTCTTGCGGATGCTCCAGTGCCTGAATGGCTTTTTCCACGCTGTTGGCTTCGGTGATCTGTATTTCCTTATCCAGCTTTTCCAGAATATGACGAATGCCATCCAGGAAAAGTTGGTGATCATCAACGACAAGAACACGCATAGCGACTCCGGTAAATCATGCCTCTATACATTAAAGCACAGCAGGAAAAAACGAGATTCATACTAACGAGGGAAGATGTGTAAACCCGATCCCCCCACCATGGTGCCACAGGGGAAACCGAACAGCGGAGCTTGCTCTAAGCAACGCGATCGCCATGTTGTCAGATAGAGGGAGAGGGTAATGAAAAGCAGAACGGGATTACTTGCCATGTCGGTGCTGGTGTTGGCTGCCTGTGGTGGTGGCGGAGGCAGTAGCGGCGGGGGCGGTTCAGCGGGAGGTAATGGTGGTGGAACGACCCCGCCGGCGGCGTTCAACACCAGCGCTACAAGCCCCTCCGACGGGGCAACCTTGCAGGCGGACTTTCCCCTTTCGGTACGTCTGGATGCTCCGGTGGATCCAGCCACGGTGGATGCACTGAGCTTTTCGGTTACCGCTGGCGTTAACCCGGTGCCCGGCAGCTTTTCGTATAGTGAGGACAACAGGGTGATTGTTTTCACCCCGGATGCGGATCTGGTCAATGGTACCGATTACACGGTCACCTTGAGTCCGGATATTCTCAGTGCCAGCGGTGACGCTCTGGCCACCACGACCTGGACATTTACTGCTTCGGCTACAGCCAATTATGGCTGCACGATTACCGCTCCGCCGGCAGCATTGGGGGTGGATGCCTATTACACAAAATACTGCGATGCTGATGGCATTCCGGTGCTTGGCGGCGCCCTGCTGCCGGATGCGGCCTTGCAACGCGCCTGGTCACAGGCCCGTTATATGCTGAAAATGCGTCAGGACCTGCTTGAAGAGATGGTCAACCAAGGCACCCGCATTGCGATCGTTTCGAAGGATGAAGGGATCACTGATCTGCCGGAATACGCCAACCTGGACACCACGAACCCGCTACCCGGTGGGCAGTTATGGGATGATCGCTCACGGGGATTCGGGGCGGTTCCGGGGCGGCCGGTTTCCAGTGGTGCGGAAGAAAATCTTCTGTGTCTGGGGCTGGGGGATGATCGCTATAATGGTGAAAGCATCTTCGTCCATGAATTTGCCCATTCCATTCACCTCATGGGGCTGAATTTTGCGGAGCCGGGTTTCGAGGCAGAACTGAATGCGGCGTATGATGCCGCCATGCTCGCGGGTACTTATGACAACACCTATGCGACTGAGAATGCCCAGGAATATTGGGCGGAAGGGGTGCAGAACTGGTTCAACCTGAATCTGGAAGCGATCCCATCCGACGGAATCCATAACGCAATCAACACCCGTGCTGAGCTGAAAGCCAGTGATCCCACCTTGCATGAACTGCTATCCCGGATTTTCCCGGAGAACTGGGGAGCAGACACCTGCGTATACCCCTGACTTTTTCCTTATTGGAACGCGGCGCCTTGGGGCAGACAAACACGTAATAGCGTTCCGAAGGAGAAGGCCCTCACTGGTAACCCGGTGAGGGCTTTTTTTTGGTTCACCGCGGAATTGAGTGATCATCCGGTTTCAGAACTTGTCTTGTTATCCCGACTTGGCAGCCGCTGAACGCCGGATACCCGACGAAGGACGCTTGCGTTCAAAACCTGAAAACCTTGTTGGCCACCATACTCTCTGTGCAAAGTGCATTACCCGATTATTGCCATCAATGATGGCCCTGACAATTCCTTGAAATACCTCTGAAAAGAGATGCCGGAATAACGACAGCCTCTCAGGTGATGGAGGTTTACGTCAGGCATTCGGCGTCGAGCGTTTGGCAAAGTGCCGGGTATTCGCGATAAACCAGGCTGATGGCGAGAAGCGTGTTATTCACTCTAATCCGCGAAGAAGCTTTTTGGGGTTGTGCTGGCTGGGGGCTCTGCTGTGAGCGGCCTTAACAGGCTATTTGCTCTGCCGCAGCATGGCCCAGTGTCGTACCGAGGTCCCGGGGATCTCGTCTTCATGCACGACCTCAAAACCGAACCGTTGATACAAGGACACATTGTTCGGGTTATGGGTATCCAGGTAGCAGGGCAGGCCTTGCTCATCCAGTCGATCCAGTGACGGTTGTAGCAGCGGCGTCGACAATCCGCGACCCTGCTGCGACGGATCAATGCCGAGCAGCAACAGATACGCATGAGGCGCGCTGAGGGCACGATGGTGTACCGCCTGCATGGCCTCGCCTGCCTGCATCTGGCGTTTTATCGCGCCGGGGCCTTGCTTGAGCATGGCGCGCACCGCGCCGAAGCGCAGCATATCGGCCACGCTGTGCCGCAGGGCTGACGATGGCAGCCAGACAGCAGCGCCATCCTGCGGTTGCTGGGCGGTGTGTACCTGACCGTTTTGGCTGGCATGGGCAACCAGAAAACGGAAAGTGTAGTACGCCCGCGCTTCACGTTGCGACGGGTTCGGGAAGAAGTAGACAAACAGGGGGTCGTGGAAAAAGGCCCGGCTGAACATGTGGGCGATGTCGTTGAGGGGCGGTTGTGTCGTTGTCATGGAAGGTATCCGGCTGCGTCATGGAGGAGCATACCGGAAAAGAACAGGCCCGGTGCAGCCTGTTGTATGCACCGGGCCGGGCTGGCCTATGTTCAGGAATGCGAGGCCTGGCTTTGGCTCCCTTCGTAGGGTTCGCCGCCGCCGGGAAAAGCCAGACGCAGGTTGTTCAGCCAGGTAGTGCCAAACTGGCGGAACAGGGAGGCGCTGTTGTATGGAATACCGTAGCGGTCGGCCAGTGCCCGCACCCGTGGTGCCACTTCCTTGTAGCGGTTACTGCACATGTCCGGGAACAGGTGGTGCTCAATCTGGTGCGACAGGTTGCCGGAGAGGATATGGAACAGCTTGCTGCCCTCGATGTTGCAAGAGCCCAGCATTTGCCGCAGATACCAGCGACCACGGGTTTCTCCTTCCACCTGCTCCAGGGTGAAGTTGTGGGCCCCGGCGGGGAAGTGCCCGCAGAAAATAATGGTGAACGCCCAGATGTTGCGGATCAGGTTGGCCACCGCATTGGCGCCGGCCACCATGCCAAACACCAGCAAGGGCGAGAAGGGCACGTAGAAGGAAATCGGGATCGCCACCAGTGCCGCCGCCAGCGGCCAGGCAATATAATCCTTGGCCACCTGTCGCCAGATCTTGTAGCCGATACGCTTTAACAGGGGTGTAAAGTCCTTCAGCTTGTTCTTGCCTTTCAGGTGGTCATCAATGGCCTGCTCATGGACAGCCACGCCTTCCTCGAACAACAGCATCAGCAGAATGAAATAGATCGGCTGCAACAAAAATGCCGGCTTCCATTTCTGCATGGGTGTTACCCGCATGATGCCGTAGCCCACATCCAGATCTTTTTCCAGCACATTGGTCCAGGTGTGGTGCACCACATTGTGCGAATGCATCCAGCGGTCCGAGGGGCTCATGGTGTCCCATTCCCAGGTGTTGGACTGGATTTCCGGGTCCTTCATCCAGTCCCACTGGGCGTGCAGCACGTTGTGGGCAATCTCCATGTTTTCCAGGATCTTGGCGATGCCGAGCGCGAACACGCCCAGGCCCATGAGGGTGAGTGCCACCGGCCAGGTGGCCAGCGCGTGTCCCCAGGCGGGAATGAAAAACAGCGACAGGTAAATCACAAAGCGGGAGCTTACCGCCATGGTGCGCTGGGTCTTGATCACCTTGAGGATATAGGCGCGGTCACGGTCGCCCCGGGAATCAAACACCTCGTTGCGAATGGCTTCCAGCTCGTTACCGAATTCTTCGATCTGTTCATCGGTCAGGTCGACCGGGTATTGATGGGTTTTCATTATTCTTCCCTCACAAATCCAGTTCGCAGTCGCCGGCGGCGGCGCAGATGCAGGTTTGTACAATGCTGCCTGCTTCGTTCAGTACCTCGCCGGTGCGCAGGTCACGCACACACCCGGAAACCAGGGTGGTGTTACAGGTATGGCAGATCCCCATGCGGCAACCGTGGGGCGGGTTCATGCCGGCCGCCTCGGCCACTTTCAGCAGCGGGGTGTCGCTGTCGCCTTCGGTGTCCACATCGCTCTGGGCAAAGCGCACACGGCCACCCACCGCATCGGCGGGCACCTCCGTAAAGGGCGCGCGGAATCGCTCCACATGCAGCCGGCGGCTACAGCCCGCCTCGGCCATGCATTGCTCGATCGCTTCCAGCAGGGAAGGGGGGCCGCAGGCGTACACGTCCCGGTCTTTCCAGTCCGGGCAGAGCGCATCCAGCTGTGCCGCGGAAAAACGGTTACGGCTCGGGTCTTCGCCTTCACGACTGTAAATCAGATGCAGGTTATAGCGATCGTTGTAGCGATCCATCGCCTTCAGTTCCTTGCCCAGCACCACATCAAACTCGTGGGGGGCATAGTGGACATGGTGCGTATCCGGCAGGCGCCCCTGGGCAATCAGGCTGTTGATCATGCTGAACGCGGGGGTGATGCCGCTGCCTGCGGTAATAAACAGCGGCTGAATCGGCTGCGCATCGGGCAGATAGAAATCCCCCTGCGGCAGGCCGATGGGCAGGTAATCGCCTACCTTGATATTGCGCACGATGTGGTGGGAGATAGTGCCCTTGTCGATGGCCTTCACCGTGATCGTGAAGCAGTCGTCTTCGCGCTCGGGGGGCGAGGAAATGGTGTAGGTACGGGTGTAATGCTTGCCATTGGCAGGGATCCCCACTCGCACATGCTGCCCCGCCCGGTGCCCGCGCCAGTTCAGGCCGGGTCGCAGGGTGAGCGTGCGCGCGTCTTTGGTTTCATCCCACACTTTGACTACTCGGGCCTGCAGCTTGTGGGTGGTCCACAGCGGATTCACCAGCTCCAGGTAATGGGAGGTGCGCAGTGGCCAGGCAAAATAATCGGTGATGGTACTCAGTCGAGACCAGATGGATGATGATGCACCTGGCTCTGGCTGGGTGGGTTGACGCATAACGGTTCCTCTTTCGTTGTCATTATTCGAGGTTGTCGCTAACCCGGCATGCAGGTGCTGTTGCAAGCGGGGGCATGGCGTGAACAGTGCCGCTGAGGGCTGCTGTCACCGTCCGTTCCTGTTCATTTCGTTACCGGTAAAAACTGCATGCCGGAACGTTTGAGTATCCTCCTCTGCCAAGTCTGCAGGCCAATGGCCTTAACCGAATCTGTACGTAAACCCTGTGCAGAAGAACAATGTTTACGCTGTGTTAATGAACATGTGTTCACATTCGGCTTTAGCGTAAAACTACTGCTGCCATGCTGTCCAGCCTTTCTTTATGAGCGGTGCGAGCTTTCACCGGTGGCACGCCTGTGTGCGCGCCTGTCGGGGCCGAAAACAGGGCGGAATGGTTAAGTTCCTATGGGAAAGTAAGAGAAGGCTTACAGACGTCGGTTAAATATGTGGTGATAATTTGATCATCTGCTACGAAGAATTGCTGAAGAAAGTGCCCCGTATGGATTCTTACCGTGGCAGGGCAAGTGTTCACCAAAGGGGATAAAGGATGCATTTGCACCTTGCCTGAACCTGAACACAATGAAATCGAATACTGCTGCTGATTCCTCGTTTGCCCCGGCCTTGGCCGGGGTTTTTATTATCCGCAATGCCGCCTCTGTTTGATTCTTTGGCCCGTTCATGAAAGCCAGGACGAGCTCCGCGATTTGGCTCTCACGTTTCTCTGTTGTGGGATATGCTAGTGACCCGATAGCACAACCCGACGGAGATTCCATGGCTAACCCAAAACAACAATGGCTGCAGGCCTTCACCGGTGGTTTTGTCGCCACTCTGCTGTTCCATCAGGGCGTGCTGGCCCTGTTCTGGCTGGGCGGCCTTATTCCTGCCTTTCCATGGAACATGACCCCGGTGCCGCCACTGGGTGTACCACAAGTGATTTCCCTGGCCTTCTGGGGTGGTGTGTGGGGCTTGCCGGTGTGGTGGATTATCCGCCGTTGGCAGAGCATGAAATTCTGGCTCAGCGCCATCGTCATCGGTGCCATCGGTCCGACTCTGGTGGCCATGCTGCTGGTGTTCCCCATGAAAGGCCTGGACGTGAATGCCACCAAGGTGGTGGGCGGTCTGATCGTCAATGCCGCCTGGGGTCTGGGGCTGGCCGTCTGGATGCAGTTCAACCGATCGCGCGGGTAATCCATCTCGCCAGTGATTGTCGGCGCCCTCTCGGAGGGCGCCTCCTGATCCCGTCATTAGCCGCTCCACCTCTGACCAGAAAACGTCATTCGCCGATCGCTGGCGGCTGACGACGTCACTCTCGAATCTTTCCTTTGCCCTCTCTCTTGGCCCCTCGCTATTACGGAAATGAAGTTGTTGCCGCTGGGCCGATTTCCGGCAGTCATGTCGTTAACCCTGTCGTGATTGTGATCCGGTTGCCGCTTTTTTAGTTGCTGCACTCCCGTTCTGAATTGAATTCATGGAAGTGTCACCTGTAGCACTTAGGTTTGCCGCTCCATTAATTGTTATTCATTAGAGGTATGTGATGAGTTTGTTGCCCGGATCGCGATGGCGGAATGCTGGCCTGGTTGCTTTGATGGCCACGTTTCTGTCCGCTTGTGGTGGTAGCGGAAGTAGCTCAGGTGAGCTGACGGATAAGCCCGACGAGAATAATGCTCACAGTTATTCCGTAGCGGTGATTCCCGACACCCAGAAATACTCCCGCTATTCCCCAGAGCGTTTTATGGCACAAACGCAATGGATTGCAGATAACTACCAACAACAGGATATTGAATTCACCCTGCATCTTGGGGATGTGGTAGACAGGGCGAGAGACCCGCAGGAGTGGGTGTTTGCCCGCCAGGCACTACAAGTGCTGGAAGCCAATGCTGAAACCCCTTACAGCGTGTTGCCAGGTAACCATGATGTGCTCAATAGCGGGCAGTGGGATGACGAACGAGCATTGCCCGACGAGCCCTACCTGACCCACTTCCCGGCAAGTTTGCAGGCGGGTAACTATACGACTTTCCAGGGTACCGACAGCACGGGTTTCAGTAGCTACCATATTTTTTCTGCCGGTGAGCGCCAATTTATGGTTCTGGCCCTGGACTGGCGCTCGTCCGATCAGACTCTGGTCTGGGCGCAATCCATTCTGGATGAACACCCCGAGCTACCGGTCATTCTCACCACTCACCAGTTGCTGAATATTGCGGGTGACGGAGAAACCGCCATCTTCACTGATCATGGTGCCAGGCTTTGGGAAAACCTGATCCGCAGCAATGACCAGATCTTCCTGACCTTCAATGGCCATCACCACGGTGAAGCCATGATGGTTGGGAAAAACAACTATGGCCGTGATGTGGTCATGCTGGTTGTGGATTATCAATCAGGGTACTGGGGCGGCAATGGCATGATGCAACTGGTGGGGTTCGATGAAGCCAACGGCAAGCTCGATTTCCGTTCTTTCTCGCCCTGGGTGGCCGCGATACCGGAAGATCAGCGCCAGCCTCAGGATGAGCTTGCGCGCTGGGAGTTCAGTGTTCCCATGGACTTCGACAGCCGTTTCAGTCAGTTCAACGAGCACCATGTCGCCAGTGAACCGGGCAACATCGACGGCACCCAGGCTTACTGGATCCTGGACCGGGACCATCAGGTCACCACCACCAGTGGCGAGGTACAGTTCCTGGATGCTTCAGGCAATAACAACAACCTGGTGCTCATGGCGCACAACGATCCACAAGGGCCGGTGGCTGATTTCTTTGAAGTGGCTGCACAAGCTCCGCCCTTTGGGTATGCGAACGGTGCAGCGCGTTTTTCAGGTAACAACGATATCGGGGGCTACTATCTTGAATCGAATGCACCTGGGCTGACCTTTGAGAACAGTGCATCGGGCAAGTCGGGTTACTTGCCGACCTATACCATCGAGGCAATTGTGAAGCTCCCGGAAGGCTGGGTTTCTGAAGACAATAGCTGGTCGGGCATTCTTAACCACCGCCCGCAGATTTCACAAGTGTGCAGCTATCACGAAATCGCATGCGGTGGCAGTGACGCCTCTCTGGGCCTGAATGTTTCATCGCTGAAAGAGTTCCAGTGGGTGAGTACATCGCAAAATGGCAAGGGTAGCGACAACTGGTCCTGGGAAGTCATGAACGAATACTGGTACCACATCGCCTTGGTTAACGATGGCGAGAAAGTGCAGATGTATGTGGATGGTTCGCTGGTTATGCGCACCGGCGTTGATGAACAGAAAGGGCTGATTGTCGAGCCGGGCCAACCCTGGTCCATCGGGATCAATAGTTGGCAGGGTGTCGCGGGTAACTTGTTTGCCGGTGACATTGCTGAAATTCGGATTAACAATCGGGTTCTGGACAGTGGCGAATGGTTACTGAACCAGTAATGCGCGTTAGCTAAACCCTGCCAAGTCGGGTTCCCGGTCAGTCGTTCAACGCACGGGAAGCCCGACCTCCTTTCGTTCCATGCAGAAAGCTGCATGATCGATGACCCCGCCTGCCTTTACTGACAACACCCGTGGTGTGAACTGCCACCCACAACGCCGAAATTCCGTGCTAGCGTAGCCCCTCGCCAAAATGAGGAGCGATCAATGTCTCACACTGTCATGGTCACCGGCGCGTCCGGCTATATTGCTGGCTGGATCGTCAAGGATCTGCTGGAAGCCGGCCACACTGTGCACGCCACCGTGCGCAACCCCGACAAGGCCAAAAGCGTGGATCACCTGAAGCGCCTTGCCGAATCTGCGCCCGGCACCCTGAAGCTGTTCAAGGCAGATTTGCTGGATGTGGACAGTTTTGATGCGCCCATGCAGGGTTGCGATATCCTCATGCACACCGCCTCGCCGTTCGTGCTGGATGGCTTTACCGATGCCCATGAAGCGCTGGTACGTCCGGCCGTGGAAGGCACCCGCAATGTGCTCAATGCCGCTAATCGCTGCGACACCCTCAAGCGTGTGGTGCTCACCAGCAGCGTGGCCTCCGTGTACGGTGATGCCACCGACATGAAGGGCAAGAGCGCCTTCACCGAAGCGGACTGGAACAGCACCAGCAGTGTCAATCACAACCCGTATCAATATTCCAAGGTGGCTGCGGAGCGCGAAGCCTGGAAAATCCACGATGCCCAGGGCGGCGATGCAGCCAGCCGTTGGGATCTGGTCACGATCAACCCGGGCATGGTGTATGGCCCGTCACTCACCAACGCCAGTAACTCCGCCAGTATCGGTACCCTGCTGGACATGGGGCGCGGCAAGCTGCGCACCGGTGTGCCGGACCTGGAATACGGCATGGTGGATGTGCGTGAAGTGGCTCAGGCGCATCTGCTGGGTGCGTTTAGCCAGCAAGCAGAAGGCCGCTATATCCTGGTTAGCGAGTCGGTCACCATGCTCGACATCGCTGCGATGCTGCGCAAGCAATTTGGCCGCAAGTATCCCTTCCCGATGATGAAAGTGCCCAAGCCGGTGGTATGGGCGGTCGGCCCGTTCATGGGCCCGGTGACTCGCAAGTTCATCAGCCGTAACGTGGGGTATCCACTGCGCTTCGATAACAGCCGCAGCAAAGCGCTGGGTGTGAACTACCGTGCAGCCAGCGAGACCCTCAAAGACCACTTCGAGCAGGTGCTGGAAGATGGTCTGGTGCGGCGGCGTTAAGTAATGTCACGGATCAGCTTGCATGACGAATGGCCTGCCATCCCTGGCGCGGGCGTTCGTCATGCAAGTACTGGCATCATGTCAGTACTTGCCCCCTGCGATGTTGGCGGTGGGCCTGTTAACACTACCGAGATGATGCCTGTTGAGCCCCAGAAGCCGTCAATTTAGGCATGAGGAGTGATGTTTGGTGACTCCAAATGAGTGACGAATAACGACGAGTGACGGCTTTTGGGGCTCAACCCGAAGGGCTGGTCCCTTTTTCCGCCCAGCAGCGCCATCCGCTGTTTATGTAGAATGACTACACGGCACACCGGCTGACACCACTGGACGAAAAAATGCATCCAGCAGGCGTTATCTCGGTAGTGTTACCAGGCCCTAGCCCAGCGCGTAATCCGCTTGCGGCGTTTCGCTGGTAGCGCTCTGCAATTGCTCCACCAAAGCATCCACCTCATGCTCGGCCTGACGAATAGACGCGGCCAGCCGTTCCCCGCCTTCTTCCTGATGCTCAACCGCAATGTAGTGAATGCGGGTAATGCCGATAAACTGCAGCACGGTAGTGAGGCCTGGTTCCAGATGATTCAGGTGGGCCAGATCGCCGCCGGGATTGAAGCCCGCGCCGCCCCGTGACGACAGGATGACCGCGTGGCGAGGGCGATCAGCCAGCAGCGGGGTGAACGGATCCTCCGGCCGGGTTTCGTCATACTCCACCGTGCGGCCCATGCGCACGATCTGGTCGACCCATGCCTTCAGTGCAGCGGGCATGCCAAAGTTATAAAGCGGCGCGCCAATGACCAGCACATCTGCCGCAATCAGCTCCTCAATTAACCGATCGCTTTCGGCCAGCACGCCTGCCATCCAGGGCTGCTGATTGGCGGCTGGTGTAAAGGCCGCTTCGATCCAGGGTTGATCGATAATGGCTGGAGGGGGAGCGCCCAGATCCCGCTGGGTGACGGCGGTGTTCGCAGAGGCCGCTTGCCAGCGGCTGATGAAGCGTTGTGTCAGGCGGCGGCTGATGGAGCCGTGGGCGTCTTGACCGGCAAGGCCGGGGCGGGCGCTGGCATCCAGTTGCAGAAGGTGTGTCATGGTGGGCTCCTTGTTTTGTGAGTTGAACTCATTCATCGTTAAGCACAAGACAAGCCTAGTGCCGGCTAATAAGGCGCCACAAACGATCATTATTTTCATTAATAGATGAGTTTAATTCAGTCATGAGCCCTCGCCGGTTACCGTCCCTTTCTGCCTTGCGCGCTTTTGAAGCCGCCGCCCGCCATGAAAGTGCCAAGCAGGCCGCCAGTGAGTTGTCTGTTACGGCCACGGCCATCAGCCACCATATTCGGGGCCTTGAGGAATCGCTGGGTGTGGCACTGTTTGTACGCAAGCCCCGGCAGTTGTTGCTGACACCACAGGGCCGCGAGCTGTTTGTGTCACTGGAGGCGGCCTTCGACAGCATTGGTGACGCGGTGGACCGCGTGAAAGCGGCGCCGACCCGCCTGGCAGCAACGCTGTCCACCACGCCAGCGGTGGCCGTGCGCTGGCTGTTGTCGTGGGTCTGCATGCTGCGTGATGCGCACCCGGAAATAGACCTGCGCATCCACGCCTCCCATGAACCGGTTGCCCTGGACGGGGTCACCGCCGACCTGGCCATCCGTTATGGCGATGGCCACTGGCCGGGGCTGGTGGCGGAGAAGCTGTTCGATAACACCTTTATTCCGGCCTGCAGCCCTTATCTGAAACTGGACAACATGGCGGACTTAACCGACCACCCCCTGATTCACTTTCGTCCACACGGCGCCCTGGCGGCTCCCATGGACTGGGCCGGTTGGCAAAAACGGGCCCAGGTGGCGGGGCTGGATGTCAGTGCCGGGCTGGTGTTTTCCGACGAAACCCACGCCATCTCCGCCGCCATCGGCGGGCAGGGCGTGGCCCTGATGAGCCGCACACTGATTGCCGATGAACTGGAAGAAGGGCGACTGGTTCAGCCCTTCGGCCCGGAACTGGAAGGCAAACCGTTCTATCTGGTGTACCCGGAAAATCGCCGGGATGACCCGGTGATTAGGGCGATTCGGGATTGGGTGATGGAGGTGCCGGGCGGGTTGTGTAATGGACTCGAGCGGGGCGCCGATGCGTCTGAATGGTTTGACTCGAAGAGTGCTTCACCGGGCACGAAATAATCCAGTCAGCGGTGTCGCTTCTGTTCATGCCAATTTCCTAGCAGGTTAATGATGACAAAGGTTTACCTGACTCCCTGTTTTCTCTATAAATAGAGCCTTTTCGGGGAGCCGTGGCGTCAAGCAGGAAGCCACTGGCAATAGCGCTTTCGTGCGCTATCAGGGAGGAGTTCGTGACAACACAACAGGTCGATGGCCATGCATTCCATGAGTCTTTCGCCAAGGGGAAGGCGTCAGGCCGCATCACCATTGATGCCAGCGCCGTGCGGTTCCGCAATGACGCAGGCGCTGTCGCGCTACCGCTTGGTGGCGTCAAGGCGCGTCTCGGTGGCGCCAGTGATCGTCTGGTGTTTTTCGAGCACCCGGATTACCCCGATTGGCAGCTTTACACCTCCGACCGTTCCGTATTGAAGAACCCGCATTTCCAGCAGCATAAGGGCCTGTCGCGGCAGGTCGCTGGCGCTCGTCGTCTGCGCATTTTCAACTGGAGCGTGCTGGGGACGGTCGCCAGCCTGGTGGTGGCCGTGCCGTTGCTGTTTGTCCTGTATATGGATGTTATCACCGGCTGGATCGCTCCCACCCTGCCCGCCGAGTGGGAGCAGTCGCTGGGCGAAAGTGCCCTGGCCCAATACCAGATCGGCCAATCGATGATTGAGACAGACGCGGCCCGGGAATCACTGGATGCCCTGATCGCGCCTTTAATGAAAAGCGCCGACAACGACCGCTACGACTTCCACGTTTATATCGCCAATGATGCGGAGCTGAATGCCTTCGCCTTGCCGGGCGGCTACATCGTGTTGAACTCCGGCTTGCTGTTGCGGGCAGACAACGCCAGTGAAGTGCTGGGTGTGCTGGCCCATGAAATATCCCATGTGACTGAGCAGCACGGGGTCAGGCAGATTATGGCCCGTGCCGGGGTGGCGCTCACGGCGCAGGCATTGCTCGGTGACGTCAACGGCATGATGGCCATGATAGCGGCGGCCACGCCCATGCTACTTTCGCAGAGTTACTCCCGGGATTTTGAATCCGATGCGGATGAGCACGGCTTTGATTTGCTGGAAAAGGCAGACATCGACCCCAATGGGCTGGTGTCGTTTTTCGAAAAAATCATGGAAGAAGAAAAAGCGCGGCTGGAGAAGCTGGAAGACGAAGAGAGCAAGGCCGTGATGGAAAATATCATGCCTTTGCTCAGCAGCCACCCGGCAACCGCAGCCAGAATTGAAAATATGGAATCCATGATTGCCGGCTCTGATGGTCAATACCGCAATCTGGATGCAGAGTTTCTGGCCCTGCAGCGGCAGGTCCGGGAAGCCGTGGCAGCCATGCCGCGGAATGACAACGACAACAGGGAAAAGGATGACCTGAATGAAAACACGGAACGCGAACTGGGGGAAAAAGAATGAAAGCTGAAATCAAGGGGGGCGCGGCGTTTTCCTATATTGATATGGATCTGGAGCCCGGTGAAAGTGTGATTACCGAGTCTGATGCCATGTCGAGCATGGATGCCCGGCTGGATCTGAAAGCGATTTTTAACGGCGGCCTGTTGCGTGGCCTGCTGCGCAAGTTTCTCGGTGGCGAAACCTTGTTTGTCAGCCGCTTTAGTAATCACTCCGATAGCCCGGCGAGGCTGACAGTGGTGCAGCCTACGCCTGGTGAAATCCGTTGCCATGAACTGAAAGACGGCAGCCTGTTCCTGCAACCCGGAGCGTTCCTGGCGTGCGAGGAAACCGTTTCATTGGGATTGCGCTGGGCCGGCTTCATTTCCTGGATTGCCCGTGAAGGCTTGTTCCGGCTGGAAGTGAAAGGCACCGGCAAGGTTTGGTATGGCGCCTACGGTGCGCTTCTGGATCGGGAAGTGGATGGTGAATTTATCGTTGATACCAGCCACCTGGTGGCCTACGACCCGACCATCAAACTCAAGCTGCAGCTTGCGGCAGGCCTGTTTTCCAGCTTTTTCAGTGGCGAGGGCCTGGTGACACGGGTACAGGGAAAAGGGCGCGTGGTGATTCAGACTCGCTCAATCAGTGGAATCTCCAGCTGGGTTAATCCCAAGCTGCGCTAATCGGGGGAAAATAATGGATATTGAATTGTTGCACCGCCCCGGTAACGCGGCGGCCAGAATCAGCCTGGCAGAAGGCGAAAGTTGCACCGCCGAAGCCGGCGCCATGATTGCCATGAGTGGCAACATGGCCATTGAGACCACCACCCACAAGCGGGGCAAAGGCGGTTTGTTGAAAGCGGTTAAACGCATGGTGGCCGGTGAGTCCCTGTTCCTGAACCACTTCTCCGTACCCAGTGGCCAGGGCGAAGTAATCATGGGCACCTCGTTGTCCGGTGACATGATGGAATATGTGCTGGATAACGAAAGCCTGATTGTGCAGGGCGGCTCCTTTCTCTGCTGTGAATCCGGCGTCGAGATTGACCTGGGTTGGCAGGGGTTCAAGTCACTGTTATCCGGGGAAAGCATTTTCTGGCTGAACCTGAAAGGCAGCGGGAAACTGGTAGTGAATTCGTTCGGCGCCATTTACCCGGTAGAAGTGGATGGCGAATACATCGTCGATACCGGCCATATCGTGGCCTTCAATGAAACGCTGGATTTCACTATTACCAAGGCCGGCAGCAGCTGGCTGCAGTCCTTCCTCGGCGGGGAAGGTTTGGTGTGTAAATTCAAGGGCAAGGGAACGGTGTGGTGCCAGTCCCATAACCCTGACAGTTTTGGCTGGGCCATGTCGCCAGGCCTGAAACAGCGTCGCGCATAGGAGGCATGACATGAGCGAGACAGTGGATATTCGCATTCACCATGATTTCGATGAAACTGCGTTGCAGCAGGCCATTACCGGCTTTGCCGCGTTGTTCAAAACCGAAGAAGAAAAGGCCTCAAAAGTGCTGCGCAGTGCGCCAGTGGTTATTCGCAAGAATGTAACACCGGACGTGGCAGAGAAATTCCGCACCGCGCTGCAGAAGCTGAATATTGGTGTGACGCTTGAACAGGCGGCCAGTGAAACCGTTGCAGAGCCTGCGCCTGCACCTGTCGCCGATAACAATGCCGCCGGGGACGTTGCGCCCAGCAATGACGGCAGTGCCGTCATCGAAAGTGACAAAGATCATCCGGGCTATGCCTTCAGAATTGAAGGGCGCCCGGACTTCAGTTTCCTTACCGTTACTGTGCCAGCCAACCAGAAGATCAAGGTAGAAGCGTCCGCCATGGCCACCATGGATACGCACCTGGAAATGAAAACCCGCATGCGCGGTGGCCTGGGCCGGCTGATGACTGGCGAATCCATTTTCATCAACGAGTTCACCGCAGCCGGTGGCCCGGGTGAAATTGGCATTGCGCCCGCCGCCCCCGGCGACATGGGCCATGTTTTTCTGAACGATGACACCATTTACCTGCAGAACTCCGCCTTCGTGGCCGCTGGGCCAGAAGTGGAAGTGGAAAGTAAGTGGCAGGGGCTCACCAAGGGCTTCTTCTCCGGCGAAAGCCTGTTTCTGATCCGCGCCAAAGGCCAGGGCGACCTGTGGTTCAACACCTACGGGGCCATGATCGAAATTGATGTGAAAGGCGACTACGTGGTCGATACCGGCAACATCGTGGCGTTCACCGATGGCCTGGACTACAAGGTGTCCAAGGTGGGTGGCTACAAATCCCTGTTCTTCTCGGGTGAAGGCTTTGTTTGCCGCTTTAGCGGTGAAGGCAAGGTGTGGATTCAAACCCGCGGGGTAGATGCTTTCCTCAGCTGGTTGCACCCCTACCGGCCAGCTCCCAAGAAAGGCTGATCGCCGCTACGGACCGGAATCGGCATTCTGATAAAGCGAGCCTCCACCAGAGGCTCGCTTTTTTTGTTCTTCGTGGATTAGAGGGAACAATGCTCTTCCCGCCGTTTGCTTGCCGTATTGCGAACCCCTCACACGTTGCCGGACGCCTGGCAAAAACATCCGTTCAGTGAAGCCTTCGCGATGTAAACATCGCTTCCCTCAACCCTCTCAGACTTCGGGATTGGTGGGAAAACATGCTCGCATGGTGAAGACGCTGGTACAGCGCTGCTTCTCTTCAGTGAGCCGCATTACGGTCAGGGCGGCGCATCTTGTGCACCACAGCGGCACACCGGTGCGAGCATGTTGGGCACCAAAAGTGCGCAAATCAGGCTGTTGAGCTGCGCCAGGTGGCAGGCTAGCCCGCCTTTTGGCACAGCTCGGCCAGCTTCTGGTCCAGCATATTGAGGATGTGGCGGCGGCTGATAACGCCGACCACCTTGTTGGCCGCATCCACCACGGGGTAGATCTTGGGCTTGGCGGCCAGCATTTGCTGGGCCAGGCTCAGCACGTCATCAGTGAGCGATACCGTCAGCACCTCGCTTTGCATCACGTCCTTAACCGTGGCCACGCGTTGGTTGTGATACACCACCTGCAGCGCCGCCTGCAGGCATTCGCGCTCACTGATCCAGCCCACCAGCGTGCCGTCGTCATCGGTGACCGGGCTGCCCAGCATGTCCAGTTTGATCAGGTTGCTGGAGGCTTCCACCACCGGCATCTCCGGGTGAATCGTCGCAAAACGCGTGCACATCAGGTCTTTGATGGATACAGAATCCATGGGGCTTACCTCTTGCTCTGGTCCGGGACCACAAAGGGTTCGGCCAGCACTTTCGCCGGCCACCAGGCAAGTTACTGCGGGAACCATGCCAACTTGCCGCAGACGATGCTGGCTCCCTTTTGTAGGAGCGCCACTTGAGGCGCGAACTTTTACTCCCCGCCAAAAAATCGTTGCTTGACCTCAAGCCGACTTGAAGTGGCAAGCTAACCGCTAACATCAAGACAGCGCCTCCCGGAGAGTGAGCATGAACCGTTCAACAGAGACACCCGACAACCCGTCAACGCTGTGGAAAAGCGTGGGTGGGCGCAATTGGGTGGAATCCCAGCGGCTGATTGATCACCTGTTCAAACCCATCGAGGGCTTGCTGGCTGAGGCGGTGGAATGCCAGTCGCCGCAGCGCGTTCTCGATATCGGCTGCGGTACCGGCGGCACAACTCGCGCGATCAGCCGTTATACCCGGGGTGAGGGGCAGGCAACAGGCGTCGATATTTCCGAGGTCATGATCGAGGCGGCACGGCAGGGTACGGAAAAGAACGGCGCAGAAAAGGCGGGCGTAGAGTTTATCTGTGCCGATGCAGAGACCCATGATTTTGGTGAAAGCCGGTACGACATGCTGGTCTCGCGCTTCGGCATCATGTTCTTCGACGATCCTATCAAGGCCTTCCAGAACCTGAGGCGTGCCGCTACCACAGACGCCCCCGGGCTGTTCGTGGCCTGGCGCTCCCCGCAAGAAACCCCCTTCATGACCGCTGCCGCCCGGGCGGCCAAATCCATCGTCACGCTGCCACAACAAGCCCCGGACGCCCCCGGGCAGTTCGCATTCGCAGACGCCAAACGTGTGGAAAGCCTTCTTGAAGCTGCGCACTGGCATCACATCAGCATCGAACCACTGGATTTCGAATGCACCTTCCCCGAGAGCGAGCTGGTCGGCTACTTCACCCGCCTGGGCCCGCTCGGCCGCGTTTTCCCCGACCTGGACGAAAAGACACAAGCCCGTCTCATTACCGTGGTCAGAGAAGCCTTCGAGCCCTGTGTGTTCGGCGATACCGTGAAATTCAACGCCGCCTGCTGGCAGATCAAGGCACGAGCATAGGAGGCGTAGGAGCCCCACTAGAGGGGCGAATCATTACTTTTACCGTTGATCCCCAACACAGAAACAAAGCCTCTGAAGCTTATTCATTTATTTGCGCTCGAAGATTGTGTACATTCGGAACTGGATCACAAATGGAAAGATACCAATAACAACGGCTGGCCAGGGTGGCACGGCCTGAAGCGTGACTCAGGGGAAGGGATGCCAGTCCGGTTATCACCATATTCAGCACAACTGCGCCCGTTTAACGCCAAACGGGAGATAAGCCTGTGGAATTAGGCGTTCTACTGGCTATCGCCATTGGCGTCATGCTGATCCTGGCCCAACAGAAACGGGCCGGCGGCGGAGCGTCTGCTTTCGGCTATCGTCGCAAACCCTATCTGCTTTCCAAAGCCGAACGCTCCTTCTACGGCGTGCTCACTCAAGCCGTGGGCGACAAGGCCCTCATCTTCTCCAAAGTCCGCGTGGCGGATGTGCTTGCTCCCCAGAAAGGCCTCAACCGATCCAACTGGCAACAAGCCTTCAACAAGATTTCCGCCAAACACCTCGATTTCCCCCTCTGCGACCCGCAAGACTGTGCCGTAAAACTGGCCATTGAGCTGGATGATGCCAGCCACGGTTCGGCCAAACGGCAGAAGCGGGATGCCTTTCTGGAACAAGCTTGTAAATCGCCTGGGTTACCGCTGCTAAGAATCAGGGCGGCCAGGGGGTATGGGGTGGCCGATATTCGTCAGCAGGTTGAGGCGGTGCTTTTTCCTGTGCAGCAGGGCTCGTCCCTGGAGAAGCCGCAACAGGTTGAAGGGCAGGGCGTTGAAGTAACAGTCAGTGAGCAGGAAAGGGCAGATAGCCAGATCGAGCGACAAGTAGGTAAACCGATAGAGGCTCTCACTGGTGCCGAAGTCGCTGCTCAACCCGTTGCGCCTGCTTGTCATCAGTGTGGTGAAGTGATGGTGCTGCGCAAAGCTCGCTCGGGGAAGCATGCGGGGCAGCAGTTTTGGGGATGTAGTGGATTTCCAAAGTGCCGGGGAGCGGTGAAGTGCTGAGCCGTCGGCGCACGGGGTAAGACCTGACCTTGGTGCTTTCGATATAAATATTGGTGGAGGCAAAGTTTGTGCGAACTAAACCCTGAGGATCGACTGAAAACCTTGGATAAAGTCCTAATCCCTGATCCTAGAAATAGCCATATTCCACTTGATGATTGGCATGCGTATATAGATGCAGTCTTTTTGAGCAAAAAGGTGCCAAGAGACGTTAAGCAGCTATTCGAGAATGCAAAGAATATTGCTCTTTATTCATTTTTCGCCTACAGACTTCATCAGGCATCTGAGACTATCGCGTATACCGCCCTAGAGAAGGCTTTAATCGAGAAATATGAGATAGAAAAAGAAGGGATAACGGATAAAAAACCGAGAAACCTTCAGGGATATATGGACTTGGCACTAAAACATGGTTGGGTAACAGACGAGGGATATACTTCATCGTGGTCTCTGGCCGAGTCCAGAGTCAGCGACAGAATGGTATTTGAAATGATCCAAAAGGGGGTTGTGACGAAGGAAGGGGTGCCTTTTCCTGTTCCAACTGAGGAGCAAGTTCGACAGGAGTTACGTGATATGGAGGTTGCACGTAGCAGGCTCCATGCAGGGCGGCATGTCAGGAACCACCTGGCTCATGGAGATGGTGGTCTATCAGACTCATCAGTAGGCACACTGGCTCTTGTCGCTGAAGAGATTAATCAGTTGTTTAGTGAATAAGCTGGGTATGAAAGTGAGACACGGGGAAAGATCTGACCCCAATGTTCCGTTGCCTCCTTTCTCAGTGATGAAAAATAATAGGAAAATTATGACTGTAAATGCTGATGCGGGAAGTGATGGCGACGAAATTGGGCTAAGTTTCGTTAAGGTAGAAGGTTTGTTTGACTCAGAAAAAATAAAAATCTGCAAGGTATCAGTTGATGACTTGCATAAAGTTGCCTTTCATCTAGCGTCAGTGGTTCAGGATTCAAGCTGGATTAATGCATTGGATCGCAGAGCGCAGAGAGCGTATAGAGACACTGCAGCGCAAACGGCGAATAAGCTTGTAGATATATTTAATAATGCGAATGATGAAGAGGGGATTGGGAAAGAGCTTGGCGAGCTTGTTGTTTCAATGGGGTCTGCAAAGGGCTTAAATGAAATTTTTTCTCATTATATTGTCCCTCTCGCTGAATTATGGAAGCCTCAGTTGAGTGGTAATGAGGGTTATGACTTTCATACTGTGTGCGGCCAAAACTATATTAATTTTGGTGAGGCAAAATTTAAATCATCTGGTAGTGCTTATGCAAGCGCAATGAATCAGGTTGAGGGTTTTGTTGCAGAAAGAAAGCATCGGAGGGATGCGGTGCATCTTGAAAATATGGTTTCAGAAGCCGCAATGGATAACCTGGACCATGATGAATTTGGGCTCGTTTTTGCTTTCTCAATGAACACCAAAAACCCATTGCAAATAATGATTAATGCTGTGGGTAAACTTACTAAGACTTTTGATGTTAATGAATTCAAAGTGTTTTACTTGGTAGGAGTGGAGCATTGAGTATAGGTGATATAGTTGGCTCGGTTAATCCGCATCAGGGATTGTCGGAAATACTGGAGGAGCTTCATCGTGATGGTCCAGTAAATGAGTCGGCCCTTGAGGCTCTAAGCTATTACAAAGTTTTTCATCCTGAAGAATTTTTTTTCTACGAAGAAAGGGTTCTTTCTGCTTTAGGATTATTTTACAAAAACCAAGAACCATCAAATCTATATTCATTGCTAATGTCCGAGTTTGGTGTCAGACATAAAGAGGATTACGGAGTTGTTCTTACTCCTGTTCAGGCTAGTATGAGAAGGGCTATTGATGATAGCCGGTTTGTATCAATTTCGGCGCCAACAAGTGCGGGAAAATCTTATTCAATTAGAGATTACATTGCTGGTATTCGCGGTAATGCGGTTGTTGTTGTTCCAACTAGGGCTTTGATTGCAGAGTATGTGAAGTTGATGAGGAGGCGGTTTTATAATGATAAAAATGTAATGATTCTTTCTCATGTTGATGATGTTTTTAAAAATAGGTCGCCAAGAAAAATATTCATTTTAACTCCGGAGCGTGCTAGAGAATTATTTTTGGATTCATTTGGTGTTGATGTGGATTTTTTCTTTTTCGATGAAGCTCAGGTTTCTGATGAGGGTAGAAGAGGGATTCATTTTGATGTCCTTGTTAGGAGGGTTGAGAGGAAATTTCCAAACGCCAAACTTTTTTTTGCTCACCCATTCATAGAAAACCCTGAGGCACAATTTAGGAAGCATCGCTTTCCTGAGGAAGATGGGTTTTCTAAATCTTACAGGCAGGCAGCGGTTGGTAAGATTTTTGTACATAAGCATAGTCAGAATAAAAAATATTATTATTTCTCGCCACATGTCAGCAACGGCCATCACATACAAAACTGCGTTGATTTTAGAGGGAGGTTTGAAGATTTTGCTCTTGATGGCGAGAAAGCTGTTCTTGTATATGTGTCCAAAAGATCCATATATAACGGCAAGTTCTTAGATGGCTTTGCTAGGTATGTTGATAAGTTGCAAGATATTAATGATGCTGAAGCCGTTTCGATCATTGATAAAATATCATCAATGATTGGTGCCGATAATAATGAGCATCAATCTAGAATGGTTTTTTTAATGAGGAAGGGTGTGGTGATCCATCACGGCTCAATTCCTCTTGAGGCAAGGTTATTGGTAGAGGATTTTATAACAAAAAGGTTTGCCAAATTATGTTTTGCCACTAGTACGTTGGCTCAAGGTGTGAATATGCCATTTGACATCGTTTGGCTGGAGAGTATGCGTTTTTTGGGTGGTGATAAGAGGTTTCAAACGCTTGCTTTTAAGAATTTGATCGGTCGTGCAGGAAGATTATCTAATTCTAATAGTTTTGATTACGGATACATATATACCAAAAGCGCTAAGCTTTTTATAGATAAAATTTCTTCAGAGGTAAGCTTGTCTGATGAATCGATTTTGGACCAAGAGTTTTCTGAGGATGATGATGAGGCGGAATTGGTTTATGCCATTAATAATAATGAATTCGATGATGATAAGAATTTGCCGCTATCTAAATTGGGTAGGCTGTCGAGTGATGAGGTCGTTCAAGCCTGTCAGGATATTTTAGAGAGGGTTTACCGGGAAGAAACAATTAAGGCGTCTTTGTCGGGTGCTGAAAACAAAGGGCATCGTGATTCCGTTAATGACTCTTTTTTGACTATTTATGAAGCTTCCCTAGGTCGAGAGTTAAAGCAATTGGAGTTTTCTATATTTATGGAGGGGATGGGAATATTCTTGCACGTCATACAGGGGCGTTCTTTTAAAGAAATTGTTGCTCTCAGGTATAATTGGATATCACGAAAAGATAGTAATCATTTAGGTTTTCCCCGCTTTTCACCTCCTGCGCATGTGCTTCCGAATATAGCCTTGGACGAGCCATACAGCCTATTTTCGGATGAAGATGATGCTGGCAAAGTTGGTTATGACCGTGTTGTCTATGATACTTATGATTATATTGACAAGGTTATTACTTTTTCTTTGGTGGATGTTTTTGTGGCGGCTTTTAAAGTGTATAAGGAACATCTTGGGGATCCTACTGCAGATAAAATGATTGAGCTTTTGAGGTATGGAACAAATAACTCCATGCATACGCTTCTACTAAGGTATGGATTTCCTGCTGAGAATTTGTCTGAAATTTCTGAATATGTTCAATTCGTTAATGAGTATGACATTATCTTCAAGGATAATGTGAGGGATGCGCCAGCCTATATTTATGATTTGGTTGAATGGTATTTGCCTTAAAAAATCAACAGGACCACACAACAGGACACCCATCCTTTCGTGAAGCTGGGGTCAGGTCTTTCATCGTGCATAGTGTTTTAACGCACGATACAAGACCTGACCTCAATGCCTCTGAGCTTAAACTCGAGAAATTCATGAAATCTTTCTTTCTAATGTTGAGCATGTCATTGCTTTTTGAGGCTGTGATCGCCTCCGAAGATAATGGGAATTTTTCTGTAGCTGAGTCTCGCCCGCTGGTTGCTGACAAATATAAGAGCAGTTTGGGGGATGGGTCTTGTGAAGCGGGAGTTGTAGACAAATCGACTTTATCACTGATTAACCACACGTTTTGCCGTTATACCCCCAAATTTGATAGCCAATACCGAAGAGCATTGAGAGACGAGCCTTTCCTGGCAGGAAATGTAACGCTGAGGCTTGAGGTGAGCGGTGATGGGACGGTATCTTCGGTGGACATCATGCAATCGGACCTGGATCACTCTGACCTTGAAAGACGCTTTCTCATGATTGCCTCTGCCATGAAGTTTCCGGGTATTGGGCCTGGCGGCTGGAAAGGAGAGTACACCCTCCGGTTCTCTCCCTGATTTTGGCCTGTGAAGAAAAAGAGCAAGATCTCCCAAAAAATGCGATGAATGGCATGCCTCGAAACGGGGCGCCTATTCAATAGTATCCTTTCCACGGGTGCACTTTATGCGCTGCGTGCATCGACAACCCTTTCGGGATGAGCAGAAATATCGGTTCCTCGTTGCTCAAATACACCCTTGGTTCAGTTGTGAAATATCGCTATGACGGCCTCACTTGATTGTCTGTATTCCTTTCGTCGCTGTCCCTATGCCATGCGGGCCCGGATGGGCGCTCTGTTTGCGGGTTTGCAGGTTGAGTTGCGAGAAGTGACCCTGAAAAACAAGCCTGCGCAGATGCTGGCGATAAGCCCTAAAGGCACCGTGCCGGTTTTGCGGCTTGCCGATGGTGCTGTGATTGACGAAAGCCGGGACATCATGGTGTGGGCGCTAGAGCAGCAGGATCCACAGGGGCTTTTAGACGCAACGGTCCTGGACCAGGCCAATGCGCTGATTGAGCAAAACGATAATGAGTTCAAGTATTGGCTGGACCGCTACAAATACGCCGATCGCCATGTCGAGATGACTCAGACCGAGTATCGGCAACGGGGAGAGGGCTTTCTTCAGGTTCTGGAGTCGTTGCTGGAGAGCCGCGCTTACTTGTTTGGGGATGCCCCGACCATCGCGGATATTGGTGTGATGCCGTTTGTCCGCCAATTCGCCCATGTGGATCGCGATGTATTTAGCCAGCTGCCTTACCCGAATCTGCAGCGGTGGTTACAGGGCTGGTTGGCGCACCCACTCTTTCTGCAAACCATGATCAAGCTGCCGGTATGGCAGGAGGGCGATGAGGTGGTGGTTTTCCCTGCTCGTCCCTGAGTGATGCCCGGGTCTCGCCCTGTGCGTTAACCCGCTAGCAAAGGGTGCTAGAGCAGCGATCAATTGACCTGCTTGCCCGACCGTACGCTATCAATACCCATGGACAGATCAGGTATACTCGCGGCTTTTATCTCGTTGGGTGATGTTTCATGCAGGCCTCGTCTTCTTCCGTTCCCTCTTATGGCTGGCGCCAGCGTCTGACCGTTTGGCTTGAGTCCTCGTTATTCGCGAACAGCATTACCGCGCTGATTCTCCTTAACGCCATTATCCTCGGGGTGGAAACCTCCGCGGTGGCCCAGGAGCGGGCAGGGCAGTGGCTCACCCTGGTGAATCAGGTGATTCTGGTGGCGTTTACGGCGGAGATTGCGCTCAAACTGGTGGCTTTTGGCCCGCGTTTTTTCCGCTCCGGCTGGAATGTGTTTGATTTCCTGATCGTCGCCATTTCCCTGGCGCCAGCCTCCGGGCCTTTGGCCATCTTGCGCAGTTTGCGCATTCTGCGGGTGCTGCGCCTGCTGTCGTCGGTGAAGCGGCTGCGCATGTTGGTGGAATCGCTGATGCAGGCGTTGCCCGGTATCGGCTGGACGGCGGCGCTGTTGCTGATGATGTTCTACATCTTTGCGGTAATGGGCACCGAGCTGTTCGGTGAAGCGTTTCCTCAATGGTTCGGCAGTCTGGGCGCCAGTATCTATAGCCTGTTCCAGATCATGACCCTGGAAAGCTGGTCCATGGGGATCGCCCGGCCTGTGATGGAGGTGTACCCCATGGCCTGGATCTTCTTTGTGCCCTTCATTTTGATTTCCAGCTTTATGGTGCTGAACCTGTTTATTGCCATCATTGTGAGCGCAACTCAGGAAGTGCACGAAAGCGAGCAGCGCGCCGAGCGGGAAGCCAACAATCTGGTTGCCCACGATGAGCGCCAGGAAATGCTGGATCTTATGCGCACCATGCACGCAAAAATCGTGGCACTGGAAGCGGCCCAGCAGAACAAGGCCGATTCATAAGTCCGCCTGTGGCGGCGCCAGTGCCGCCACTGATGGTCAGGCAGATCTGCACCGTATCGCTGCCTGGCCGAATCTCCCGCCCCGTTGCTTCGTTGAGTGCGGTTTGGCCTGCTAGCTCGTCTGCGTTTCCTTTACCGCCTCCTGAAAAGGCGATGAGGACGTAATGTTCGAGGCATTCAGCTGTTCCACAATCTTCTTGAGCTTGTGGCGCTGTCTCATGGAGGTCAGCTGTTTGGTGTCCCAGGAGGCGGGGCTAAGAGAGAACTCACTGGCGTTGTAGGCCAGCTCGAAGCCCCGCTCGGCGCCGATGGGCTTGTTTTCGGGGCCATAGATACCGATCAGCCGCAGGGTCAGGTGGGTGAACTCCAGGCCCCCCTGGGGCATGTGCCCGTCCATTTTGATGCCCTCACAGCGGGCGATGCGCTCAACCAATTCCTTGAACGTGCCGATATGGGAGAAGCCGCCCGGCTTAATGGGGCCCTGGCGCGTGTTCTCCGACACATTCACTGCGCCTGAAGCGGGATTGTGTCTTTCCAGGTTTTCGTCGCCCTTGTTGTACTCCTGCTCGAAATCCGTCACATCCATGGTGATGGTGCCCTGGGAGGTATGAAGTTCGGCGATGATGTATTGCACGAAAACGGATTCGGCGCTCATGTTGCTGATCAGGCAGAGCGCATTGATGTCCTTGTTGCGCCCACGGTTAATGATCAGGCGCGGGCTGCGTTGCCGGCGGAAACCCAGATATAGGAGTTGCGCGTAAACGATCCAGATAACCAGTGAGCTGAAACTGGCGACGACAGAAAGGATTTTTTGATGCTGTGCAATCCAGTCAAGCATGAAGGCTTCCTCCTTGATGCAGGCTGATCACGCGTTGCCGTCTTGCCCTCTGTGGTGGAGAAAGCAGCGCTCACGCGGCGGTGAGTACGCGACTTGAATGATGCTCTGTTGTCGGCGGCGCTTCAGCCTGTTCTGGTGACAGAACCGTTACTGTACCGAAGGCACGGTGGGGGAGACGAGGGGCAGAAAGGCCCGGTTATGCAGAACAGGTCAGTCTGGTGTTAAAAAAAGAAAAACCCCGGCGGGTAAGCCTACCGAACAACAAACGAACAACAAGACATCCACAACTTGGCAAGTCTCCTACGGATCAGGTGGTGGCTGGCTGATGTCTGGCTACCCGTAGGCTCAGTATTCTGGAGCACTGGATCAGTATGGCGACGGTGACCTGAGCGGGCTATCAACAAGCCGCACCGGGCGACACGCCGTACTACCCTGGGACTGGTAGGCAGACGAGCGGCATTTTCCTGCCCGCGTGCGGATTTTATACTACCTGGTAGTACAGGTTCGTCTGCGTGAGGTTTCGTATGGCAATGGTGAAGAAGAGCATTACTGTGACAGAGCAGCAGGATAGCTGGATCAAGATCCAGATCGAGACCGGACACTACGGTAATGAGAGTGAAGTGGTGCGTGAGCTGATTCGCGAACGCCAGTTGCGCGAGCAGGAAGGTGCTCGTGAGGTGCAGGTAATTCGCGCCAAATTGCGCGAAGCGGAACAGGCTGGTTTTACGAGGCAGAGTTCTGACGAGCTGCTGAAAGAGATCCAGGACGGATTGGGAAGGGATGACGTATAAACTCAGTAATGCGGCCAAAAGGGATGTGGCTCGAATTTACTGGCGCGGTGTTGAGATATTTGGTGAAGAGCAGGCGGTTCGGTATTTTGAGGCTCTGATTCAGCGTTTTGAGCGTATCGCACAAGCACCTCGTCTCTACCCTTCGGTTGAGTATATTCAGGAAGGTTATCGTCGTAGTGTCTGTGGAGTGGATAGTATTTACTATCGAGTCAATGGCAGTGTGGTCGAAATCATGCGGGTGCTTGGGCGCCAAGACATTGATGAAAATTTGTAGGCCCAACAAAGAAAAACCCCGGCGGGTAAGCCGGGGTTTTTTGTTTCCAGTCCTGCCCTTGTGAGGCGGGCCGGAAATGCGTTGCCGGGCCTGAGCGCCGAATTGCATCCGGCGTCAGGCTTTGGGCATTAGGCGTTTATCAAACCCGTTCAATGACGGTAGCGATACCCTGACCCAGGCCGATACACATGGTGGCAAGACCGATTTGGCCGTCTTTCCATTCCATGACGTTCAGCAGGGTGCCGGTGATACGCGCACCGGAGCAGCCCAGCGGGTGACCCAGGGCGATGGCGCCGCCGTTCAGGTTCACTTTCTCTTCCATCTTGTCGATCAGCTTCAGGTCCTTGGCCACCGGCAGGGACTGTGCAGCGAACGCTTCGTTCAGTTCTACATAGTCGATGTCGTCGATGGTCAGGCCAGCACGGGCCAGCGCTTTCTGGGTGGCCGGTACCGGACCGTAACCCATGATGGCTGCGTCGCAACCGGCTACGGCCATGGAGCGGATCTTGGCGCGGGGCTTCAGGCCCAGGGCCTGGGCACGCTCGGCGCTCATCACCAGCATGGCGGAGGCACCGTCAGACAGGGCAGAGGAGGTGCCGGCAGTGACGGTACCGTTGGCCGGATCGAATACCGGACGCAGTTTCTGCATGTCTTCGATGCTGGCGCCGGGACGGATCACTTCGTCGATTTCGCACAGCACTTTGTGACCGTTCTGGTCGTGGCCTTCGATGGGCACGATTTCGTTGTCCCAACGACCCTGCTGGGTGGCTTCCCACGCCAGGCGGTGTGAACGAACGCCGAAGGCGTCCTGTTGTTCACGGGTGATGCCGTGCATCTTGCCCAGCATTTCCGCGGTCAGGCCCATCATGTTGGATGCCTTGGCAGCCACTTTGGACATTTCCGGGTTCAGGTCGATGCCGTGATCCATGGCCACGTGGCCCATGTGCTCTACACCACCGATAACAAATACATCGCCGTTGCCGGTCATGATGCTTTGTGAGGCGGAGTGCAGTGCCTGCATGGAAGAACCACACAGACGGTTCACGGTTTGTGCAGCGCTGGTGCGCGGCAGACCGGCCAGCATGGAGATGTTACGGGCGATGTTCATGCCCTGTTCTTTGGTCTGGTTTACACAGCCCCAAATTACATCTTCAGTGAGCTGGGTGTCCCAGTTCGGGTTACGGGCCATCAGCGCCTGGATCAGCTGGGCTGACAGTTTTTCGGCACGCACGTGACGGAACTGGCCATTACGGCTCTTGCCCATGGGGGTACGGACCGCATCGACGATAACAACGTCTTTTGGATTCAAGCTCATTTCTAAATCTCCTGTGTCCGTGGCTTAGGCGAAGAAAGACTCGCCCTTGGCGGCCATGTCTTTGAGCATCTGTGGTGCTTCGTAGATGCCACCCAGGTGCGCGTACTTGTCACACAGCGCGACGAATTCTTTAACGCCAACACTGTCGATGTAACGCAGCGGACCGCCACGGAAGGGAGGGAAGCCGATGCCGTAGATCATGGCCATGTCGGCCTCGGCAGCGGAACCTACGATGTTGTCTTCCAGGCAGCGAACGGTTTCGGTGCACATGGGGATCATCATGCGGGCAATGATTTCGTCCGCATCGAATTCCTGGGTGTCCGCAACGTGAGGCTTGATCAGTTCGTAGGTGGACTCGTCGACAACCTTCTTGGTTTTGCCTTTCTTGTCCAGCTCGTACTTGTAGAAGCCGATGCCGTTCTTCTGGCCGTAACGCTCGTTTTCGAACATGACGGTAGACACATCTTTGAAGTCGTACTGCATGCGCTCGGGGAAGCCTTCAGCCATGACCTGGGCCGCGTGAACACCGGTGTCGATGCCAACTACGTCCATCAGGTATGCCGGGCCCATGGGCCAGCCGAACTTCTGCATCACTTTGTCGACAGCCTGGAAATCGGCACCGTCGCGCATCAGCATGCCGAAGCCGCCGAAGTAGGGGAACAGTACACGGTTCACCAGGAAGCCGGGGCAGTCGTTAACCACGATGGGGGTTTTGCCCATTTTCTGGGCGTAGGCCACCAGGGTGCCAACGGTTTCATCGGAGGTCTTTTCACCACGGATCACTTCCACCAGCGGCATCATGTGTACCGGGTTGAAGAAGTGCATGCCGGCGAAGTCTTCCGGACGCTTCAGGGCGTCAGCCAGTTTGGTGATGGAAATGGTGGAGGTGTTGGAGGCCAGCACGGTGCCCTCGGTCACTTCGCCTTCCACTTCCGCCAGTACGGACTGCTTGACCTTCTGGTTCTCGACAACCGCTTCAACAACCACGTTCACGTTGGCGAAGTCGCCGTAGTTCAGGGTCGGGCGGATGGAGGACAGCACTTCGGCCATTTTGGCCGGCTTCATTTTCTTGCGATCAACGCGCTTGGTCAGCAGTTTGCTGGCTTCGCTCATGCCCAGGTCCAGCGCCTTGTCGGCGATGTCCTTCATGATGATCGGGGTGCCTTTGGAGGCAGACTGGAAGGCGATACCGCCGCCCATGATGCCTGCGCCCAGTACCGCAGCCTGGTTGATCTCTTTGGAGGCCTTGGCGGTTTTGCCGTTGACCTTTTTCACTTGCTGGTCCGCCAGGAACAGGCCGACCAGGCAGGTCGCCTGGGAGGACTTGGCCACTTTGGCGAAGCCTTTGGCTTCCACTTCCAGTGCTTTGTCGCGGTTCATGCCACCGTGCTTTTGCATGGTGTTCACGGCCGCTACCGGTGCCGGGTAGTTCTTGCCAGCCTGACCCATCACCATGGCGGTGCAGGTCTGGAAGGCCATCATGTTTTCCATGGGCGGCAGTTTCAGCGGCTCGAGTTTCTCGGCGCGCTTGGCGCGGAAGTCGATCTTGCCGGCCAGGCACTGCTTGACCAGATCGATGGCGGCGTTTTGCAGTTCGTCGTGAGCGACGACCGCGTCAGCCACGCCGTCTTTCAGCGCTTTGTCGGCCTTGTGCTGGCCAGCAGCGGCGATCCACTCAACAGCGTTGTCCACACCGATCAGGCGGGGCAGACGCACGGTGCCGCCGAAGCCCGGGTACAGGCCCAGCTTCACTTCCGGCAGACCTACCTGGGCTTTTTCGCTCAGCACGCGGAAATCTGCAGCCAGGCACATTTCCAGGCCGCCACCCAGGGCGATGCCGTTAACGGCTGCCACTTTGGGAATGTCGAGATCTTCAAAAGCGTTGAAGACTTCGTTGGATTTCAGACACCAGCCGGCGATTTCATCTTCCGGCAGCTTGAACATGTCTGTGAATTCGGTGATGTCGGCGCCAACAATGAAAACCCCTTTGCCGGAAGTCACGATCAGGCCTTTGATGTCGCTGTTACCTTTAACAGCTTCCACAGCCTTACCGAGGTCTTCCACGGTTTCCTGATTGAACTTGTTAACGGACTCGCCCTGAAGGTCAAACTTCAGTTCGGCGATGCCGTCGTCAAGCAGTTGTACGCTTACGGCGTTGCCTTGATAGATCATAGCTTCTGCTCTCCAGTCCCAAAGTACGCGGTTTAAATGACCGCTTTGGTGTGCCCCAGGCCCCGAAATTCGGGGTGGGCGCGTTGTTTATATGGCATTCATGTGAGTGTTTGCTTACATAAACAACGAAACTCGTAGGCCCGCAAGTATAGGGAAGCGGGATGACTTTTTTAGCCCTAATTTGTGACTATCTGGTCGGGTTGGCGATTGCGGGGCGCCGTATGGCGAAAATTTCATCACTTGCTCCTTGTGTTCGTGCTGTTCGGGCGACGCCGTGGCAGACTGCCGGGCTTGAGCTTCCACTGTAGGAGCGCCACTTGAGGCGCGAACCGCGGTAACGCGGAATCGTTCGCAGAACGATCCCGATCTTCGCTGTCGGTCGGTTCGCGCCTCCAGTGGCGCTCCTGCAAAAAAGTCGCGCCACCAGGTCACCGAGCACTGTCATGCCCATGGACAAACCCAGCTTGCCCAAGATCACCCGCCGGCCGCAGCACACGCCGGACTGGCCCGATGTGCCGCCCATGCTGGCGCGGATTCTGGCCGGGCGGGGGGTGACCGATCCGGCACTGCTGGACCTGGGCCTGAAACGTCTGCCGCATCCTGAGCAGTTCATTGGTTTGCGTGGGGCTGTGGCGTTGCTTTTACAAGGGCGAACTGACCATTGGCGCATCTGCATTGTGGGTGACTACGACGCGGACGGTGCCACGGCCACCACGCTGATGGTGCGGGGCCTGGAGCGGCTGGGCTACCCGCGCCCGGATTTCCTGGTGCCGGACCGGTTTGAATACGGCTATGGCCTGTCGCCGGCCATCGTCGATCTGGCCAAAGAACTGTATGACCCAGACCTGATCATCACCGTGGATAATGGTATCGCCAGTGTGGATGGGGTGGCCGCTGCGCGAGCGCAAGGCATGCGAGTGCTGATTACCGACCATCACCTGCCCGGCGATACCCTGCCGGAAGCGGATGCGCTGGTGAACCCGCGCCTGCCCGGTTGTGAGGATTTCCCCGCCACCAACCTGGCCGGGGTCGGGGTGGCGTTTTATTTGTTGATGGACCTGCAGCGGGCGTTGCGCGAGCAGGGCGTTGCTGCCAGCGCGCCGATTACCGATCTGCTGGACCTGGTGGCGCTGGGCACGGTGGCCGATGTGGTGGTGCTGGACGATGCCAACCGGGTGCTGGTGGAGCAGGGCCTGCGGCGGATTCGTGCCGGCAAGGGCTGCCCGGGGATTCGTGCGCTGCTGCAAGTGGCAGGCCGGGACCCGAACCGGGTATTGGCAGCGGACATGGGCTTTGCTGTGGGCCCAAGGCTGAATGCGGCGGGGCGGCTCACTGACATGACCCAGGGCATCGCTTGTTTGTTGGCGGAAACCGATGCCGAAGCCACCGAGATGGCCCAGGACCTGGACACCATCAACCGGGAGCGTCGCTCCATCGAGCACGGCATGCGCGATGCGGCCATGGAGGAGGTGGCCCGGCTGGATGCGGACAACCTGCCCGCAGGCCTGTGTCTGTATGGGAAGGAATGGCACGAAGGGGTGGTAGGGATTCTTGCCTCGCGAGTAAAGGAAGCGATTCACCGGCCGGTGATTGCCTTTGCCCCGGCCCAGCAGCGTGGCCAATTGAAAGGCTCGGGCCGTTCGATACCCGGTTTGCACCTGCGTGATGCGCTGGATGCGGTGGCCACGGCCAACCCCGGGCTGCTGAGTAAATTCGGTGGCCACGCCATGGCGGCGGGGCTGTCGCTGGAGCTGGAAAAGCTGGACGCCTTCAAGGCGGCCTTTGAAAAAGCGGTGGGTGAGCTGCTGTCTCCGAAAGCGCTGGAGCGCATTGTGGAAACGGACGGCGAGTTGGAAGACCACGAGCTGTCGCTGACGAATGCCGAATTACTCAGCCACCGTTTTCCCTGGGGGCAGGGGTTCCCGGCGCCCAGTTTCGATGGCGAATTCGAGGTGCTCAAGCATCGTATCGTCGGCGAACGCCACCTGAAGCTGACGCTGGGCCTGCCGGGCGTCAGCGGGGTGATTGATGCCATTCATTTCAATGTGGCGGTGGACGCGCTGCCCAGCCGTATCAACAAGGTGCGCGGGGTGTATCGCCTGGAGGTCAACGAATTCCGTGGCCAGCGCAATCCCCAGCTGCTGTTCGAGCATTTGATTCCGCTTTAGTGGGTTGGATCCGGTGGGGTGTCGGATTACGGCTACGCCTAATTCGACCTACATAACCCGCCAGCCCCCGTGACTATGTAGGTTGAATTAGCCTGAAAGGCGTAATCCAACATTGGGCCTCGAATCGAAACCGCTTTATGTTCCCCCCCCATCGACTCCTGCAAAATTGTCGACAATGCTGTCGGCGGCCCCGGTTTTTGCTAGCATTGCGCCTCGCGCTCACCATCGGGCGCCTGTTTTACCAGGGTACGGCCCAAAAGGCCGTGCCGGCATTGACTGCGCGGGGTGGCTATCGTCCACCGCCGTGTTGTGTCCTTAACGGAGGGGACTCAAATGAAGACCATACACAAGCACCGCCTGAAGGTGGTCAACGAAGTGCAGGAGCTACGCCTGCCCGAAGAAGGCAAGGTACTGCGGGTGGATTACATCCCCCAGGAAGCGGTGATTTTCATGTGGGTGGAAGTGGACGCGGATACCGTGATCGACACTCCGAAAGAAGTGCGCACCTTCAAGGTGTTCACCACTGGCTCGGGCATTCCCAACAATGCCAGCTATATCGGCACCACCATTGATAACATGAAGGGCGAGGCTCACCACGTTTACGAGTTGAGAGACTGACGTAGGTGTGTCCGGGGCCTCGACAAAGCCGCTGTAGAAACGAAGCGTAGCGGAGTAACGCAGGTATTTCCGTGCGGCCCGAAGGGTGAGCGAAGCGAATAACTCCTCTTGAGGGACGAATCCGAGCCTTGGCGAGGAAACAGGCGATGCGGGTGTCACCTGATCATTCTGGAGATCCCGGTTGCTCTGCTGCTCCGAACCGAATCCGGGGCAGACTCTGCGGACGATTTCCACGCTGACGCGTGGTTCGTCCCTCAAGAGGAACTCCTACAAGCGGCTTCGTTATAAACGTGCGGGTCGATGCCCCTAGGGCCCGGGGATGGTCTGACCCTCGTCAGCTAACCCGCAAACCGTTAGACTGCGCTGTTTTCCGCGTATCAATTCTGCCAAGCACTTATTCTAGAGAGACGTAATGGAAGTCAATCCGCTGCGAACCCACCTTTCCGACCTGTCTGAGCGTGTCGAAGCGCTTAGGGGGTATCTTTGACTACGATCAGAAGAGTGAACGTCTGACCGAAGTCGAGCGCGAGCTTGAAAACCCGGATGTCTGGAACGATCCGGACTATGCCCGGGCCCTGGGCAAGGAACGCGCCCAGCTGGAAATGGTCGTGAACACCATCAACGATGCCTCCCAGGGAGTGGAAGACACCTCCGCCCTGTTGGATCTGGTGGTGGAAGAGGGGGACGAAGACACCCTCACGGAAGTGGAAAGCGACCTGCGGGATCTGGAAAAAATGGTGGCGGATCTGGAATTCCGGCGCATGTTCTCCGGGCAGATGGATGCCTGCAGTGCCTATCTGGATATCCAGGCCGGTTCCGGTGGCACCGAGGCCCAGGACTGGGGCGAGATGATGCTGCGCATGTACCTGCGCTGGGGCGAGGCCCATGGTTTCAAGACCGAGCTGGTGGAAGCCTCCGCCGGCGATGTGGCCGGCATCAAGTCTGCCACCATCCGTTTCGAAGGCGAGTACGCCTACGGTTGGCTGCGTACCGAAACCGGTGTGCACCGGTTGGTGCGCAAGAGCCCGTTCGATTCCGGCGGCCGCCGCCATACCTCGTTCAGTTCGGTGTTCGTGTCCCCGGAAGTGGATGACGATATCGATGTGGATATCGACGTGGGCAGCATGCGGGTGGATACCTACCGGGCCTCTGGTGCCGGTGGTCAGCACGTTAACCGGACTGATTCGGCGGTGCGCCTGACCTATGAATACACTGATGAGGGTGGCGAAAAGCACACCCTGGTGACCCAGTGTCAGAGCGGGCGTAGCCAGCACCAGAACAAGGATCAGGCCTTGAAGATGATGCAGGCCAAGGTCTACGAAGTGGAAATGCAGCGCCGCAACGCGGAAAAACAGGTCCAGGAAAGCAACAAATCGGATATTGGCTGGGGCAGCCAGATCCGCTCCTATGTACTGGATGATGGCCGCATCAAGGATCTGCGCACCGGCGTAGAGAGCCACAATACCCAGCAGGTATTGGACGGCGCGCTGGATCAGTTTATCGAAGCCTCCCTGAAAGCGGGATTGTGATGATGCTGGATGCCAGATTGCTGGCATCGGGCGCTTTACCGGAAGCCTAACGCTATGAGCCAAGACGAAACCACACCGAATGCCGACGCCTCTCAACAGGCTGCTGCCGAAAACCGTCTGATCGCAGAACGTCGCGCCAAGCTGGCCGAGCTGCGCGAGGGTGGCAATCCGTTCCCCAATCATTTCCGCCGGGATTCCCTGGCCGCCGACTTGCAGGCGCAGTATGGCGAGTTCACCAAGGAAGAGCTGGAAGAGAAGAATATTCAGGTGGCAGTGGCCGGCCGCATGATGCTGGACCGCAAAGCCTTCAAAGTGCTGCAGGACATGTCTGGGCGCATCCAAATTTTTGCGCCCAAGGATGAAACCCGCGATGTGCGCAAAGAGACCAAGAGCTGGGATCTGGGCGATATCATCGGGGTGCGCGGCACGCTGTGTAAATCCGGCAAAGGCGATTTGTATGTGATGATGGATGAGTACCTGCTGCTCACCAAGTCACTGCGTCCGTTGCCCGAGAAGCACAAGGGCCTGACCGACACCGAGGCCAAATACCGCCAGCGTTATGTGGACCTGATCGTCAATGAAGATACGCGCAAGGCGTTCCAGATTCGCGCCAAGATCGTGGCCGGTATCCGTAACTTCCTGGTGCAGAAAGACTTTGTGGAAGCCGAAACCCCGATGCTGCAGGTGATCCCCGGCGGCGCCACCGCGCGCCCCTTCATCACCCATCACAACAGCCTGGACCTGGACATGTACCTGCGCATTGCGCCGGAACTGTACCTGAAGCGGCTGGTGGTAGGCGGCTTCGAGAAGGTGTTCGAGATCAACCGTAACTTCCGTAATGAAGGCCTCTCCACCCGGCATAATCCGGAATTCACCATGCTGGAGTTCTATCAGGCATACGGTGATTACCATGACCTGATGAACCTGACCGAGGACATGCTGCGTACCCTGGCCGAGACGGTACTGGGCACCACGGATGTGGCCTATCAGGGAGATGTGTACGATTTTGGTAAACCGTTTACCCGGATGACGGTATTCGATTCCATTTTGCATTTTAATCCGGATATGGATGCCGCCAAGCTGGCGGACCCGGACGGCGCCCGTGAAATCGCCACCGGGCTGGGTATTCCGCTCAAGGATGGTTACGGGTTGGGCAAGGTGCAGATCGAGATCTTCGAGAAGACGGTGGAACACCGCCTGAAAGATCCCACCTTCATTACCGAATACCCCACCGAGGTGTCGCCGTTGGCGCGCCGCATGGACGATAACCCCTTCGTGACAGAGCGGTTTGAGTTCTTTGTGGGTGGCCGTGAAATCGCCAACGGTTTCTCCGAGCTGAACGACGCTGAAGATCAGGCCGAGCGTTTCCGCCAGCAGGTGGAAGAGAAAGCCGCGGGTGACGACGAAGCCATGTTCTACGACGAAGATTACGTGGTCGCGTTGGAGCACGGGCTGCCGCCGACGGCCGGAGAGGGCATCGGCATCGATCGTCTGGTAATGTTGTTCACGGATGCTCCGTCGATTCGTGACGTGATTCTATTCCCGCATATGCGCCCCCAGGGGCGGTAATGGCGGTTTTTTCGGGCGCGTGTTGCGCCCGCCGTTTGCGGGTTTGAGGTCGGGAGAGCGACACACAAATTCAGGGCTGACAACAAAGGCTGGCTGTGTCCATGACAAGTGCAATTCAGTACCAGGGAAGAAAAGCGCGCCGCACCGGTAGCGAGCAGCGCCGACAGGCAATTCTTGAGGCCTCACTGAGCATTATCGTGCGCGAGGGTATTCGTGCCGTTCGACACCGTGCGGTAGCCCGTGAAGCGGAAGTGCCGCTGTCGGCGACCACCTATTATTTCAAGGATATCTCCGACCTGATCGCAGACACCTTCACGCTGTTCGCTGAGCGGGCCATGAAGGAAGTGATCGAACCGTTCAAGGAACAGGCGTTCGGGCTGATGTCACAGTTTTCCCGCGATAGCCTGGACAACCCGCAAGAGCGGGATCGACTGGTGAAGATGCTGGCGCAAATGATGGCCGCCTTCATCGTGGATGAACTGCAGAATCGTCGTGACCATGTGGTGGCCGAACAGGCGTTTATTCAGGAAGCGATTCTGGATGCCCGGCTGCGTGAACTGGCGGACATGTACCTGCGCCAGCATGTGGAGACGCTGACCATGGCCTGCGAACTCTTCGGCTGCAAGGAGCCAAAGCTGGACGCAGAGCTGATATTTGCGACCTTCCTGACTATCGAGCAGCGCTTGCTGGTGCACCCGGAAAAAATCTCCCAGGAGTTTGTCGAGAAGCGCATGTACAACATGTTGGATAAAGTCGTTCCTCTCCATGGTTGATGTGGATGCCGCGAACACGTCTGGCAGCAAGATCGTGCCGTTAGAGCCGGGCTGGAAACGGCATCTGGCGGGCGAATTCGAGCAGGATTACATGGCGCAACTGCGTGCCTTCCTGGCGGAGCAGAAGCGAGCGGGGAAAACGGTTTTTCCGCCGGGGCCGGATATTTTCAACGCCTTTAACCTGACGCCCTTTGAGCAGGTAAAGGTCGTGATTCTGGGGCAGGACCCTTATCACGGGCCGAACCAGGCCCATGGCCTGTGCTTTTCCGTTCAGCACGGCGTAAAAACACCGCCGTCACTGGTGAATATCTACAAGGAAATTCACCGGGATCTGGGTTTCGAGATCCCTTCCCATGGCAACCTGACCCATTGGGCTGAGCAGGGCGTGCTGTTGCTCAATGCGGTGCTTACTGTCGAGGCTGGGCAAGCCGCTTCGCACCAGAAACAGGGGTGGGAGAGGTTTACCGATGAAGCCATCGAACACTTGAATCGTGAGCGTGAAGGGTTAGTGTTTCTGCTTTGGGGCAGCCATGCTCAGAAGAAGGGACGTCTGATCGACCGCGACAAGCATTGTGTGCTCTCTGCTCCGCATCCTTCGCCGTTATCCGCCTATCGGGGCTTCCTTGGCTGCGGCCATTTCTCCCGTGCCAACCAATATTTGCTGCAGCAGGGCAAAACGGCCATCGATTGGTCGGTGCCTGAAAATTAACGATTAATAATGAATAGTTAATAGCTGCGCGGTTGGTCGCCTCGGTCTCTTCAAGCCCAGGGGCCGCGCCTATAGCATGAACGCGGCTTCAGACGTTGCTGAATAGATGGGGTGGCCCGCGCAAATGATTAACTGTTAATTATTAACTATTCACTGCTTTATGGAGTTGTCGTGTCTGACTGCGTGTTGTTTTCCGAAATCGAAACCCGCTGCGGGCGTGTGATCGCCCGTGCCACCCTGAATGCCCCCAAATCCCTGAACGCGCTAAGCCTGGAGATGATCCAGTTGCTGAGCGAGAAGCTGGATGCCTGGGAGCAACGTTCTGATGTGGTGGCGATCTGGCTGGATGGCGCGGGCGGCAAGGCGCTCTGCGCGGGCGGCGATATCGTGCAGATGCACAAGTCCATGGTGAAACACGCGGGCGAAGGGCGTAATCCGTTTACCGAAGAATATTTCGCAGCGGAATATGTGCTGGATTACCGGCTGCATACCAGCGCTATTCCGGTGATCGTCTTTGGCGACGGTATTGTCATGGGCGGCGGTATGGGCCTGTTGCAGGGTGCCGACTTCCGCCTGGTGACGCCGCGCTCGCGCATGGCCATGCCGGAAATCACCATCGGCCTGTTCCCGGATGTGGGTGGCAGCTGGTTCCTGAATCGTCTGCCCGGCCGGGTGGGGTTGTTCCTCGGCCTCACCGGGGTGCACATCAACGGTCGCGAAGCCGTAGAAATTGGCATGGCGGACCGCATGGTGGACGCCGATGCCGACAGCCTGCTGGATGCACTGGCCGAGCAGGATTTCGCGGATGATGAAGCCGAAAACCGCGCGGTGATCTACCGCTTGTTCAAGCAGCAGGCGGCGGACATGAGTGATCTGCCTCATCCGTTGATCGACCATCTGCCGTTGATCAACCGTTTGTGTGATGGCGAAAGCATCGCGGTGGTTACCGAGCAGCTGCTGAACGTCAAAGAGCGCGACCGCTGGCTGGACAAGGCACTGGGCAACCTGGAGCGCGGTTGCCCGCAAACCGCCCACCTGGTGTGGGAGCAGCTGGACCGCTCTACCTATTACGATTTGGCTGAAGTGTTCCGCATGGAGTGGTGCCTGGCTGTGCAATGTTCCCTGCACGGTGACTTCCGCGAAGGGGTGCGGGCCTTGCTGATCGACAAGGACGGCAAGCCCGGTTTCCGTCACCGTGATGTGGCGTCGGTGCCGAAAGACTACATCGAAGGGTTCTTCCGCTGCCCGGCGCCGAAGCATCCGCTGGCGGCCATTGATAGTTGATAATGGATAATTGAGAACGACGCGAGCCGGATTTCATGGTTCGTAAAGCAAAGAGGCCGCGCCTAAACATTGGCGCGGCCTCTTGCGTTTATTGCCACGACCAACCCGCGCGCTATTCACGATCACCTGAATTCCCGATCCCTCATTGGTATGAATTTCCCTTAAAAGCCTTGTTTATTGTGTGGAGCTGGTGAGAATGGCTCGCCAAAATATGCAATAAATCACATTTATGGGGTAAAGGGGATGACACAGAGTCCATGGACGGTCAGTGGGGTGCTGGCGGGCCTGTTGCTGCTGGGGGGGTGTGGCGGCGAGGGTAATGACAAACCGCGTATGCAACCAACGCTGAATGAAAGGGTGGCAACGTTGGCACAGCAGCAGGGTATTAGCGGTGATCCCAGTACGGGGCGGAGTATTCCGGATATTGCGTCGCCCAAGGCGCAGCTGGGCATGCAGCTTTTCTTCAGCAAGGGGCTGGGCGGTGATCTGGATTCCGCCTGTGTTTCTTGCCACCACCCGATGCTGGGTGGTGGTGATGATCTTTCCCTGTCTATTGGTGTGGAAGCGGTTCAGCCGGATCTTCTGGGGCCGGGTCGTCTGCATCTGAACACTGGCCACCACTACGATGGTGGCCCGACGGTGCCTCGCAATGCTCCTTCTACCTTCAATATCGTGTTCTACGATGATGTGTTGTTTCACGATGGCCGGGTGGAAAGCCTGGACAAGACCCCGGGCCTGAACGGTGCCGGTGGCGGTATCCGTACCCCGGACTCTCCTTTCGGTGTGGCTGACCCGGATGCCGGTGCCAACCTGTCCGTGGCCCAGGCTCGTTTCCCGGTGACCTCTCCGGAGGAAATGCGCGGCTTTGTTTTTGAGGCGGGCAACAGCAATGCGGACCTGCGCAGCCATCTTGAGCAGCGACTGCGCGGTACTGATGCGGCACTGACGCTGGTGACCAACAATTGGTTGGATGAGTTCCGTGAGGGATTCGAGCAACCGACGGCGAATGCGGACACCCTTATCACCTACAGTAATATTGCCGAGGCGCTTGCTGCTTACCAGAATTCCCAAGTGCTGATCAGCACACCCTGGAAAGCCTATCTGGAAGGGGATCGGCTGGCGATTAGTGACCGGGCCAAGCGCGGGGCCCTGCTGTTCTATAAGTCCGTCGAGAAAGGCGGAGCCGGTTGTGCGGGCTGCCACAGTGGCGACTTCCTCACCGATGAGCAGTTTCATGTAGTGGCCATGCCCCAGGTGGGTCGTGGCAAGGGAGATGGTCCGGATGGCAGTGAAGATTTTGGCCGTTTCCGGGAAACCGGTGATGCTGACGACAAATATGCTTTCCGCACGCCGCACCTGATCAACGTGACCGAAACCGGTCCCTGGGGGCATGCTGGTGGTTATACCTCGCTGGAAGCCGTTATACGCCATCACCTGAATCCGCAGCAGGCCATCGACAACTTTGACTTCAGTCAGCTTGATCCGGCCGTGCAGGTGAGCAATATGACAGCCAATACCCAGAAGGCGCTGGACCAGTTGGCCAGCCTGCGACTGGCAGGTAAGTCACAACTGCCGGACACAGTGTTGAGTGATGAGCAGGTGGATCAGTTGCTGGCGTTCCTGGGGACGCTCACCGACCCTTGTCTGAAAGATCGTAACTGCATGGCAAAATGGATCCCGGATAACACCATCGCCGACCCGGACGGATTGCGGCTGCAAGCCCAGTCGTCACTCTAGGGCTGAGTGTCGCGTGTGGTGCGATGTGTTGTGGCGAATGCTGCCATCATCGCGCCGCCAGCGCTCTCCTTATGGATTGCCGGTCTCTGTTTTCGCAGAGTTCACCGCTTTATAACGCAAGAGGCCGCGCTTAATGCCAGAGCGCGGCCTCTTGCGTTGGACGATAATAACGATGCGGGTTAACTATTGCTTATTAATAGTTAACCGAACTTTTAATCTTTCCAGGGCAATGCATAGGGCAGGGTGCCGAGCTGGCTGTCTAGCGGTTGCTCGTCCTTGAACAGTACGCCGTCGGTGTCGCGGCGCAGTACCACCAGTGCGCTGTGCCCGGCATGATTGCGGGCGCTGCTGACTACTTCACCGGCAGCCTTGCCGTCGCTGTTGCGAAGAGTCTCGCCGGGTGCCAGGTCCACCTCGGCGGCGTAGTCAATGCGCTGCATGCGCTGCTTGAGTTTGCCCTTGAAGTGCATGCGCGCGACGACTTCCTGGCCGGTGTAGCAGCCTTTCTTGAAATTCACTCCGGCGGTGACGTCGTAATTAAGCACCTGGGGCAGAAACAGGTCTTCTGCGCCGGGATAGACCATGCCTTCGCCCGCGTCGATGTCGGCTTGACGCCAGCCGTTGGCATTGGTGGCGGCACGATCCAGGGCAAGCACGGTCCAGACGGATTCGGCCTGTTCGGTGTCAGTGATCAGCAGGGCGTGATCCGTATTGGGGTAGCGCAACCAGAGGCCCTGTCCGTTACGTCCGCTCTGGCCGGGTTCGGGTGAGGTGGCAGGCAAGGCGCCGCTCAGTCCCATTAGCACCGCTTGCTCGTCGACCTGAAATTCCACCTTGGCGCGCAGACGGTACTTCATCAGTGACTTGATCACCGCCTCGCTTTGCCCGGCGGGGCAGAGCATCAGGTAGTCATCACCGTCTTGCACGATGCGTACGCTCACCAGCCCACGGCCTTTCAGACTCAGGTGCATGCCGGTGAGGTGGCCTCCGTTGTCCACTTCATGGAGGTCACAGGAAAGCTGCCCTTGCAGGTAATGGCCCGCTTCCTCGCCGTAGGCGCGGATGACGGCCAGGTGATCGCAATGGCTTAATGCCGGTGCGGTGCTTGCCTCGGCATGGTCAGCGAGGGGTTGGGCGGCGATAAACTGGGACCAGCTCATGGTGCTCCTGTCGTTTGGGCATGTGTGTCTTGGCGTGTGACGCCGAAGAGTCGAGAAATCATCAGGCATGATAGATAATGCGCGCACAGCCTGAAAGCCATGGTTGGTAATTGGCGCAAGACGCCGGAGTTTCTGATCAGGATAGTGCAGAAATGAGTAATGAAGACCTGAAACGCAAATATCGCTGGCAGTGTCGCCGGGGCGCCTCCGAAGTGGAGGTAGTGCTGTACGGCTATCTGGATGACCATTTTGACGCGGAGCCGGCCGAGCGCCAGGCCCAGTTCGCCACCTTGCTTGCCTGTGAAGACGCCGACATGTTCGAGTGGTTTACCTATCGCAGTGAGCCTGCGGACCCGTTGTTAAACGAGTATGTGCGTCATGTCCTCGGCCTGGTCTCCACGAAGAAAGGTTAAGCTCGGCGCTTCCCGCTATCCGGCGCGCCTGCGCTGGCTGGCGATGTTGGTGGTGTGGCCGGCCATTATGCTGTCGTCCTTGCCTGGCTGGGCCATGCTGGTGTTGCTTGGTGTATTGCCGGTGATGCTGTTGGGCTGGCGCCTGCCACAGCCGGAGGCGCTGGAATTGCACGCGCAGACGTTGACGGTAATGGGGGAGCATACCCAAGTGATGGAGCAGCCCCTGAGGGTCATTCGCCATGGCCCCTGGCTGGCCATGCAAACGCCAAAGGGCTGGCTGCATGTGTTTGCGGATCAGGCGTCGGTGGCAGAGTTGCAGCCGTTTTATCAGTGGCTGTGGACCAACAGGAAGAGCAATTAATAGTTAATAATGACTAATTAATAGTTGCGCGAGCAGCGTATGTAGATTTCAACGCATAGAGACCGCGCCCAGCTCCTGGGCGCGGTCTCTTGCCTTTCAGAACAGAAAGGGGCAGTTCGCGACGTTTTTAACTATTAACTATTCATTGTGTCCGGTGTCAGGATCGTGTCCCTGGTTTCTTCATTCACACCGGGAAAATCACGCATGAAATGCAGGCCGCGGCTTTCCTTGCGTTGCATGGCGGAGCGGATGATCAGTTCGGCGATGACGACCAGGTTACGTAGCTCTAGCAGGTCGTTGCTGATGTGGTAGTTGCTGTAATACTCGGCGATTTCGCTCTTCAGCAGTTCGGCCCGGTGCAAGGCTCGCTCCAGGCGTTTTTCTGTTCTCACAATGCCCACGTAATCCCACATGAAGCGGCGCAGCTCGTCCCAGTTGTGGCTGATCACCACGTCTTCGTCGGAGTCGGTGACCTGGGAATCGTCCCATTCATTGTCGTCCCGGGGCGTGGGAAGGTTATGCAGGTGTGCGCCGATATGGTCGGCGGCGGCTTTGCCATAGACGAAGCACTCCAGCAGGGAGTTACTGGCCATGCGGTTGGCGCCGTGTAGGCCGGTGAAGCTGGTTTCGCCGATGGCGTAGAGGCCGGGCACATCGGTTTGTCCGTGTTCGTTGATCATTACGCCGCCACAGGTGTAGTGGGCGGCAGGCACCACGGGGATCGGGTCGCGGGTGATATCCAGTCCCAGCTGCAGGCACTTGGCGTACACGGTGGGGAAGTGCTCGATGATGAAATCTGCTGGCTTGTGGCTGATGTCCAGGTACAAACAGTCCGCCCCCAGCCGCTTCATTTCATGGTCAATGGCGCGTGCTACCACATCCCGGGGCGCCAGCTCGCCGCGTTCATCAAAGCGGTTCATGAAGCGTTCGCCATTGGGTAGCAGCAGGTGCCCGCCTTCGCCGCGAATGGCTTCGGTGATCAGGAAGCTTTTCGCCTTGGGGTGGTAGAGGCAGGTGGGGTGGAACTGCATGAATTCCATGTTCGCCACCCGGCAACCGGCTCGCCAGGCCATGGCGATGCCATCGCCGGTGGCCACATCTGGGTTGGAGGTATACAGGTACACCTTGGAGGCGCCGCCGGTGGCCAGTACCACGGAGCGGGCCAGGATAACGTCGGTTTCCCCGGTTTGAATGTTGTGTACGTAGGCGCCGCAACAGCGTTTTTCTTTGCCCTGTTCCCCGTTGGGGGCGTCGTGTTCCTGCACGATCAGGTCCACTGCCACCCGGTGTTCAAAACGGGTCACGTTGTGCTTCTGGCAGACCTGTTCAATCAATGTGCCGGAAATGGCTTTGCCGGTGGCGTCGGCGGCATGAATGATGCGCCGGTGGCTGTGGCCGCCTTCGCGGGTCAGGTGGTAGGGCAGCTTGCTGCCGTCACCGCTGTCGAAGCGGGTGAAGTCCACTCCCAGATCAATCAGCCAGCGGATGGCGTCGGGACCGTTTTCCACGGTGAAGCGCACGGCATCATCGTGACACAGGCCGGCGCCGGCCACATGGGTATCGGCCACGTGGCTTTCCAGTGAATCTTCCTGATCCAGCACCGCTGCCACGCCACCCTGGGCGTAGTAGGTGCTGGCACTGGTGAGCTCTCCTTTGGAGAGCAGGGCAACCTGACACTCATCCGGCAGGCGCAATGCGGCGGTGAGGCCTGCAGCGCCGGAGCCGATAATGAGTACATCGTGTCGGTAGGTAGCCATGGAGAATCCTGTTGTGAAGAGCCCGGTTGGGTGGGATATGCGGTGGCCAGTATAGCGGTGAATTCGGCTCTGGCTAAATGACCAATGCTGATCTATCCCCCAAATGGGGTATGCGGTTTTGTGACAGAGTTGTTATTTTCCTGTGACTTGGGACAGCGCTGCTTTCATTGGGGGGAGTGGCGTACGGAAAATCAGTATCGGGGAACACTATGAGAAGGGTACTAAAAGGGCTGGCAGCCAGCGCGATAGCGGTGAGCTTGTTGAGTGGCTGTATGTCCGCAAATTACTACACCGAGCAGGGCACGCCGATTACGCAGGACACTATTGATCTTTTCAACACCAATCCGAATAACCCGATTATTCCCTACGCCAAGGGAAAAGCGACTTATGATGCCTATCCGTGGGCCAGTGAAAAGTTCCAAAAAAGCCTGAATGAGAAGCCCAGAAGTAGTGCCAATGATGAATTGGCCCTGGCAGCGGATTACTGGTTGCATGAGGGGGATATGCCGCCGCTGGATATCACTGTAACGCGCCAGCGTCCGAAAAATAGCATTGCTACGATTGCTACTGTGGTGGTGACTACGGTGGGCTGTTCATTCAGCCTTTGTCTGGTACCCATGGTGGCACCGCAGCAATTCGATACGACCATTGAAATGCGTTCGGAAGGAGAGCTGGTGTACAGCGCCAACGCTCACTATCGCGGCACGATTTTCATGAGTTGGTTTCCGCTAGGGAAATTGCGAGGTACCCAGAAAGTCACCGATGCGGCCTGGTATGCCTCTTTCTTTTCCCATGAAGAAAAGCTGACGCGAAGTATTGTTGCTGAAGAGCCTCTGTATGACTCGCTCAAGAAATCAAAGGATGTGGACAAGCTGGCCGCCGCGCTGGATAACCCGCAACTGAAATTCTATCGCCCGCTGGTGTCCACCCATTTGGCTGAGGTGTTGGCGGGGCGCAAACGTAACGAACGCCTCAAGGCCTATGCGGCGATCGTCGAAAAACACCCCGAATTTGCGGATGACATCCAAGGCAATGAGCGCCTGCTGTTTGTGGGGCCGGCGGATTTGCGGGTGATGGATGTGCTCAAGGAGACCTACCGCAAGCGCTCGGCCCCGGCCATGGCGGCGAGTATCAAGGCTGCGGGCCAGCCCTATGGCCTGTTTACCCCTGAAGAATCCAGCTGGTTGACCAGGGAGGGGCTGCCTGCTGACGTGGTGGCGGCCATGATCGAGGTCAGTGAACCGAAGGCGGCACCGGGGGCCGGACCTGCTGGCTTGATGGCGGCCGCCGCCCCGGGCGGGCAGGCCGGGGCTCAACCGGTGGCCGGCACCACCCTGGAAGCCACGGCCACGGAATGTTCCAAGGCGTATGCGGCCAAGAAGGTCTGCGAAACCCTGCCCGGCGATCCGTTCGGTTTGCTGATGCGTGGCTGTATGGCCCAAGTGAAAAAGAAATTCGGCGGTAGTGGTTGCTCCATTTTCTAGTCTTGATGTCCCCCCCCCCTCGCCAGATTCGTCCTGCCTTGCGAGGGGGGCTCGGTTTACCTGATCTTGAGAATGCGTCTGATTTTCAGCTTTATTGGAACCATCAGCGTTTCTGCCTGTCCGATTCTGTCCTATAAACACGCCACCGCATTGGCAAAGAAATGTTCAAGCAATGTGAAAAGGTGGCGAAATCGCGCTCATGGTGTAGCCGCCACGCCGGCAACTGCTACAATGGCGCGTTTTAGCGGGTCGTCATAATACGGCCATGGTTACTTCACGCGTTTCGCGATAGATCCGGGGGATCGGTGTCAGACGAAGAGTTGGTCAAGAAAGCCAAAACCGGCGATCAACGTGCCTTTGAGGTGCTGGTGCACAAGTACCAGCAGCGTCTTTTTGCGTTGATTAGCCGCTATGTGCGTGACCAGGACGAGGTCCAGGATGTTGCCCAGGAAGCCTTTATCAAAGCCTGGCGCGCGCTGCCCCGATTCCGTGGAGACAGCGCCTTTTATACCTGGCTTTACCGTATCGCGGTCAATACTGCCAAGAATCATCTGGTGTCTGCCAGCCGGCGGCCGCCGGGCTCTGACCTGGATGCAGCCGAAGCCGAGCAGTACGCCGGTGCAGAAATGCTGCACGAAATTGGAACCCCGGAGTCCCTCGTGTTGTCAGAGGAACTGGAGGCGGTGATCCATGCAGCGATCAACGAGCTGCCTCAGGAGTTGAAGACTGCGGTGACCCTGCGTGAATTCGAGGGCCTCAGCTACGAGGACATTGCGGTCGTCATGGAATGCCCGGTGGGCACAGTTCGGTCCCGGATCTTCCGGGCCAGGGAAGCAATTGACACAGCTGTCCGCCCGCTATTGGGCTCACAGCGCGGCGATAAAGGGTGAGAGTATGAACAGGGATTTGGAAACGTTGTCCGCGTTCCTCGACGGTGAAACCAGCGAGCTGGAAACCCGCCGGGTGATGCGTGATATCGATGATAGCGAGCTGGATACGCTGGCGCGCTGGCAGCTGGCCAGCGACGTAATGCATGGTCAGGCTTCCATGGCAGTGCCGGCGGGTTTTAATGCCAGCCTGTCTGCTGCGTTGGCAGACGAAGCGGTGCCGGCGCGTCGTCCGGCATGGCTGGGTGGCATGGCGCGACTGGCTGTGGCGGCTTCTGTGGCGGCGGCCACCGTGGTTGGCTGGCAGACCTGGGAAGGCAGCCAGGCGGTGAATGGTTCTGCAGCACCGGCTCTGGCCGCTGCGGCGCCGGATAACCGCATCAGCCGTCCGTTTGGTGAAACCTCCCTGGTTTCCCAGGCGTTCAAGACCAGCAATGTGACGGCGACCCCCGCTACTGCAGTGCCGGTCTCCCAGCCCCGTGTAAACAACATGCTGCTGCGTCATAGCGATTTCGCAGCGCGCCATAGCGGCCAGGGCATGATGCCCTTTGCGCGCCTGGTCAGCATGGATGCCCGTCACGGGGCCCGCTAACGGATGATGCTTCGAGCTCTTGCCTTCTCTCTGACCCTCTGCTCGCCAATGGTGGCGCTGTCTGAAGTGGCGCTGGCGAACCCCTCGCCGGCGCAGGATCAGCTCCAGTCCATGGCACAGGCCAATCGCTCCCTCGATTACACCGGCCGTTTCCTTTATCAATTTGGTGCCGAAGTCAGCACCATGGAAGTGAGTCATGCGGTGATAGGTGGCCGTGAGTTCCAGCGGCTGACCCATCTGGATGGCCGCCTGGTGGAGGTGCTGCGCCGGGGCGACGAGGTGGTGTGTCTGCACCCGAACGGCACCCTGACTCGCATTAACCGTGAGAAGGGTGGCCCCTTGGCCCTGGGCGACCGGATCGCCAATGATGTGCCGGAGCAGTACAACATTCTGGTGGATGGTGATGGCCGCGTTGCCGGCCGTGCGGCCACGCGTATGCGTGTGGCGCCCCTGGATAACCACCGTTACGGTTACCGCCTGTGGCTGGATAACGACAGTAATCTGCTGCTGAAATCGGAAGTGGTTGATGGCAGTGGCGTGGCGCTGGAGCGAGTGGAGTTTGTCACTCTGACGCTGGCGCCGCCGCTCACCGAGCAGGATTTCGCCATCCCGGAAACCGTGAAAGAAAGCGATCTGAAACAACTGGCGGATTCTCACCCGTCTCACCAGTTGTCGGTGGATGCGAAATGGATGCCGGCGGGGTTTACCTCCGTGGATAAAGACTGGCGCCAGGGCGGCTCCGACCGCGAGCCGGTGGCAGCACAAGGTTACAGTGACGGTCTGGCGGCCTTTACCGTGTTTGTGGAAGCGGTGGGTGACAGCACCGTGGAAGAAGGCGTGAGCCGCGTAGGCCCTACGGTCGCCGTTAGCCGCAGGCTCACGGCCCCCAGTGGAGCCTACCTGGTGACGTTGGTGGGCGAGGTGCCGCAAAACACCGCAGAGCGGGTGATTGAAGGCATCAGCGTGCGAGACAGCCAGCCCTGATGTTGCAGGAGCAGGGAGTCGTCGTGGCGGTAGAGCCCGGGGCTATCTGGGTAGAAACCGTGCGTGCGTCCACCTGTGGTGCCTGCAAGGCGAAAGCCGGTTGCGGGCATCACCTTATCAATGAACAGCAGTCCGGGCAGCGCGCCCGCCTGCGGGTTCCTTCTCAAGATTCTCACCAGGTTGGCGATACCGTTAATGTGGCCTTACCCGAAGGCGCGCTGATGCGTGGTGCCCTGTGGGTATATGGGTTGCCCCTGGTGTTGCTGTTTACCGGTGCCTTGCTTGGCTCGGCGCTTCCCGTCGAAACCGTCGATACGTCTGCCTTGCTGGGTATGGCGGGGCTGTTTCTCGGTTTTGCGGTCAACCGTGTCATGAGCCGCCGTGCGGGGCATACTCTGGCTTATCAACCACGCTTGGTGCCATCCGGGGACGATAGTTGCCAGGCTGTGGTGATTAAGCCTGCATCGCAATAACAGGCCGCGGACAAGGCCTGACAAAAGGAGACTTCAATGCGACGAGAATTTCGTTTCGCAGCAGTGTGGCTTGTAATCCTGAGTGCCGTACTGGCGGCATGCTCCGACCCTGCTTCTGAACCTTCCAGCGAACGCGGTGAACCCCTGGTGACCGGCCTGCCTGATTTTACCCGCCTGGTTGAAAAGGAAGGGCCAGCGGTGGTGAATATCAGCACCGTGACGCACCGGGATGAGTCTTCTGCCGCGGATCAGCTCAAGCAGCTGCCGGAGTTTTTTCAGCACTTTTTTGAACAGTTCGGTGGCGAGGGTGACATGCCGTCGTTGCCGGAGCAGGACGATACCCGTTCGTTAGGGTCCGGGTTCATCATTTCCGCTGATGGTTACGTGCTGACCAACAACCATGTGGTGGCGGAAGCGGATGAAATCATGGTGCGCCTGCAGGACCGCCGTGAGTTGCCCGCCGAGTTGGTGGGAGCGGATGAGCAGAGCGACCTGGCTTTGCTGAAGGTGGATGCCGGTGATCTGCCGGTGGTGGACATCGGCTCCTCTGCGGATTTGAAAGTCGGCGAATGGGTATTGGCCATTGGCGCCCCGTTTGGCTTCGACAGCAGTGTGACGGCCGGTATCGTTAGCGCCAAAGGGCGCAGCCTGCCCAGCGACAGCTATGTACCCTTTATCCAGACCGATGTGGCGATCAATCCAGGTAATAGCGGTGGGCCGTTGTTCAATCTGAGCGGTGAAGTGGTCGGGATCAACTCACAGATTTTCAGTCGTTCCGGCGGCTATATGGGCGTGAGCTTTGCCATTCCCATGGACATGGCCATGGATGTGGTCAGTCAGCTCAAGGATGGCGGTAAAGTCAGCCGAGGATGGCTGGGCGTGCTGATTCAGGAGGTTGATCGGGATCTGGCCGAGTCCTTTGGCCTGGATTCGCCCCGCGGTGCGCTGGTTTCCCAGGTGCTGGTGGGCTCCCCAGCCGAGGCGGCCGGGGTGGAGCCGGGCGACGTGATTACCCGGTTCAACGATGAAACCATCTACCGCTCATCGGAGCTGCCGCGTTGGGTTGGCCTGGTGAAGCCCGAATCGGATGTGGACATGGTGGTGATCCGCGATGGCGAGAAAAAGACCTTGTCGGTGACCATCGGCCTGCTACCGGATAACCCGGAAATGGCTCTCAAGGGCGGTGCTGAATCTGATAAGGCGTCACCCGCGGTGAAGCTGGGTCTGGCCGTGCGGGAAGCATCAGCGTCGGAATTGAGCCGTCTGGACCTCAAAGCCGGTGTGGTGGTGACCCAGGTGAGCGAGGGCCCGGCCCGCCAGGCGGGTATTCAGGCGGGGGATATTCTGGTGACCCTGCACAATACCCCGATCAACAGCGCGGCGGATCTGGCCGATGCGGCGGCGGCCTTGCCGGAAGACGGCACGGTGGCGGCACTGGTTAACCGTGATGGCACTCCCCGTTTTCTGGCACTGAAGCTGCCATAACCCCTTTTTCAGGGCCTGATACAGGGTTTTTCGGCGCACCGGACGGTGCGCCGTGCAACTCCCCCCCGATATCCGCTAGAATCGCGGCCCATTGTTTGTCGTTTTGAGTATCACGGTGTGTTGTCCGGCGCAGGGTTGGGCAGCAGGACGGTTCTTTCTGATCCTTGGGGTGTGACCACGGGGCGGGGAGTGCCGGTGCGGCAACGACTTTTTGTTCAACAGGCCTTATGACTGACATCAAGAATATCCGCAACTTTTCCATCATTGCCCATATCGACCATGGCAAATCCACGTTGGCAGACCGCTTTATCCAGGTTTGCGGCGGCCTTAGTGACCGTGAGCTGAAGTCTCAGGTGCTGGATTCCATGGAGCTGGAGCGGGAAAGAGGCATTACCATCAAGGCCCAGAGTGTGACCTTGTACTACAAGGCCCGTGATGGCGAAACCTACCAGTTGAATTTTATTGATACGCCGGGCCACGTGGATTTTTCCTACGAGGTCTCCCGCTCCCTGTCGGCCTGTGAAGGGGCGCTGCTGGTGGTGGACGCTGCCCAGGGTGTGGAAGCCCAGTCCGTGGCCAACTGCTACACCGCCATTGAACAGGACCTGGAAGTGCTGCCGGTTCTGAACAAGATCGACCTGCCCCAGGCCGAGCCGGAAATGGTGATCAACGAGATCGAGGAAATTATCGGCCTGGATGCCCATGATGCTTGTCGGGTGTCGGCCAAGACCGGCGTGGGTGTGGATGATCTGCTGGAGCAATTGGTCGAGCGTATTCCCTCCCCGGAAGGCAAACGCGAATCGGACCTGCAGGCTCTGATTATCGATTCCTGGTTCGATAATTACATGGGCGTGATCTCGCTGGTGCGGGTGAAAGAAGGCTGCCTGAAAAAAGGTGACAAGATTCTGGTGAAATCCACCGGGCAGACCCATGTGGTCGACAGCTTGGGGATCTTCACTCCCAAACGCACCGAGACCAAATTGCTGGAAGCCGGCGAAGTGGGCTGGGTGAGCGGCAGCATCAAGGATATTCACGGTGCCCCAGTGGGGGACACCCTGACCCTGGCGAAAACCCCCAATGTACCGGCCTTGCCGGGCTTCAAGAACGTCAAGCCGCAGGTCTACGCGGGTATGTTCCCTGTGAGCGCGGATGACTATGAAGATTTCCGTGATGCGCTGGCCAAGCTGACCCTGAATGATGCCTCCCTGTTCTATGAGCCGGAGACGTCCGACGCGTTGGGCTTTGGTTTCCGGGTAGGCTTCCTTGGCATGCTGCACATGGAAATCATCCAGGAACGGCTGGAGCGCGAATACGACCTGGATTTGATTACCACGGCGCCCACCGTGGTGTACGAACTGGCGCTGGTCTCCGGCGACATCCTGCACGTGGATAACCCGTCCAAACTGCCTGAAGGCGGCAAGATCGAGGAGTTCCGCGAGCCTATTGCGCGGGTCAATATCCTGGTGCCACAGGAGTTTGTGGGTAATGTGATCACTCTTTGCGTGGAGCGCCGTGGTTCACAGATCAATATGCAGTATCTGGGTAAACAGGTTGCCCTGACCTACGATATTCCCATGGCGGAAGTGGTGCTGGATTTCTTCGATCGCATCAAGTCCGTGAGCCGGGGCTTTGCCTCCATGGATTATGCCTTCGAGCGATTCGAAGCCACCAAGCTGGTGCGGGTCGATGTGTTGATCAATGGCGATAAAGTGGATGCGCTGGCGATGATCTGTCACCTGGATCAGTCTGCCTACCGGGGCCGTGCCCTGTGTGAAAAAATGAAAGAGCTGGTGCCGCGCCAGATGTTTGATGTGGCCATTCAGGCGGCCATTGGCAGCAAGATTATTGCCCGCCAGACCGTAAAGGCTCTGCGCAAGAACGTGACCGCGAAATGTTATGGCGGTGACGTATCGCGTAAGAAGAAGCTGCTGCAGAAGCAGAAAGAAGGCAAGAAGCGCATGAAGCAGGTGGGGAATGTGGAAATCCCCCAGGAGGCCTTCCTGGCCGTGCTGAAGGTGGATGATTAATTAATAAGCGCAAGATGCCTGATGCCGAACGCTTGATGCAAAACCTCAACGCGTTTGGTGTCCGGCTTCTGGCATTGGGCGTTATGTCGGAGATTTCTGTTGGATATTGATATCGGTTTCTGGTTGACCCTGGCGTTGGCGATTACGGTTGTCGTCTGGCTGATCGACAAGGCTCTGAAATTGAAGAGCAAGGGCGGCCCGGTGGCCAGTGTAGTGGAAACCTCCAACTCGCTGATTTCAGTGTTCTTCGTGGTGCTGGTGATCCGTTCATTTATTGTTGAACCGTTTACCATTCCCTCCGGCTCCATGCTGCCAACCCTGAAGGTGAATGACTTTATTCTGGTTAACAAGTTTGCCTATGGCCTGCGTTTACCCGTAACCAATACTAAAATCATTGCAACCGGTGAGCCTGAACGCGGTGATGTGATGGTGTTCAAGTTCCCGGAAAACCGGAAGCAGAACTTCATCAAACGTGTGGTGGGGTTGCCCGGTGACACGGTTCAGGTGAAGGATAACGTTCTGACGGTGAACGGGGAGATCGTTGATCGGGATCTGGTGAATGAATGGGCTGGCCCGGGTGTGTGGCGCAAGCAATACGTTGAGCAGTTGGGTGACGCGACTCACCTGATTTGGCAGGAAGGCAAAACCAACCCCTATACCGGACGTCAGCTGCCGCAGGCACGTACCCAGGGAGAATGGACGGTGCCGGAAGATGCCTACTTTGTGATGGGCGACAACCGTGATAACAGTAACGACAGCCGATTCTGGGGTATAGTCCCTGAGGGGCTGGTCGTGGGGGAAGCGTTCATGATCTGGATGCACTGGAAACCGGTTTTCTCTCTGCCCAGTTTTTCTCGTAATGGCGCTATTGATAAGGTGGAGGCAAACTAAAATGATGACAACAACGCCCTCACGGCAACGTGGGATGTCGATGATCAGTTGGGCAGTCGTGCTGATTGTTGTGGCTATCCTGGGGACAGCAGCATTCCGTATGGTTCCGGCCTATATGGAGCACAACACGATTTCGACAACCATCCGCTCAGTGCTGCAGGACAGCAAAACAGCACTGATGTCCCCGAGTGAAATACGCGCAGGGATCGACAAGCGGTTTACTATTAACCAGGTCGATGTAATTCGTGTCGATGACCTGGCTATCGCCAAGGAAGGTGGTGTGCTGACCGTGTCCACAGACTATGAAGTGCGCGAACCGATGTTCTACAACGTGAGCATCGTGATGACCTTCAAAGACGAGTTCAAGAAAGACGTTCGCCAGTGAACGGTGACCTTAACCGGCTGATGGCCCGTCTGGGCTATCAGTTCCAGGATATTTCCCTCCTCGAGTTGGCGCTGACACACCGTAGTGTCAGCCGTCACCGTAACTACGAACGGCTGGAGTTTCTCGGTGATGCCCAGCTCGGGCAGATTATCTCCGTTGCCCTGTTTGAACAGTTTCCTGAAGCTGCTGAAGGTCAGCTGACCCGTATGCGTGCGTCTTTGGTGCGTGGCCAAACGCTGGCGTTGGTGGCACGGGAACTGGGCTTGGGGGAATACCTGGTGCTGGGTGGCGGTGAGTTGAAAAGCGGCGGCTTTCGTCGTGATTCCATTCTTGCGGATGCGTTGGAGTCGATTATTGGTGCCATGTTGCTGGATGGTGGCGAGTCCCGTTGCCGTGAGGTTGTGCTTTGCTGGTTTGCGCCACGCCTTGACGCCATTTCCCCGCAAAGTGCCCAGAAAGATGCCAAAACCCGTTTGCAGGAATGGCTGCAGGCGCGCAAATTTGAATTGCCGACCTATGAAGTGACCCAAGTGGAAGGGCTGGCACCGAAACAGACCTTTGATGTGCAGTGCTCACTGGATCAGGTGCAGCAGATATTTATCGCCCAGGGCGCGAGCCGCCGCAAGGCTGAGCAGGAGGCCGCAAGCCTGGCGCTTGAATGGCTGGAGCAGCAGTATGACTGATACCCCAACGTCCCAACCCGATGACTCCCAAGCGACCCGTTGCGGCATGGTGTCCATCGTCGGGCGTCCCAACGTGGGGAAATCCACGTTGATGAACCACTTGATCGGCCAGAAAGTCAGCATTACTTCACGTAAGCCGCAGACCACCCGTCACCGTATCCACGGAATTCTCAGCCGGGACAACTATCAGATTATCTTTGCCGATACGCCGGGTATTCACACGGGACAGGAAAAGGCGCTTAACCGCGCCATGAATGAAGCCGCAGTGTCCACCCTGTTCGGTGTGGACGTGATCTGCATGATGGTGGATGCCATGAAGTGGACGCCGGCGGACGAGCACGTGCTGTCCCTGTTGCCGGAAAAAGATCAGGTGCCGGTGCTGCTGATCATTAACAAGGTCGATAACGTGGATGACAAGGCCGCCTTGTTGCCGCATATCCAGACCTTGAGTGAACGTTACCCCTTCGATGCGGTGATTCCTGTCTCCGCATTGCGCGAACAAAACCTGGTGGAGCTGGAAAAGGCACTGGTTCAGCGCTTGCCGGAAGGGGAGTTCTGGTACGAGGAGGATCAGCTTACCGACCGCAGCCTGCGTTTTATGGTGGCGGAAATTATTCGTGAAAAAGTGGTCCGCCAGCTCGGGCAGGAAGTGCCCCACCAGGTGAGTGTGGAAGTGGAGATGTGGGAAGATGGCCCCCGCGTCACCGAAATTTCCGCCGCCATTCTGGTGGAGCGCCGCGGCCAGAAGAAAATTCTTATTGGTGACAAGGGCGAGCGCATCAAGCAGATTGGCATTCAGGCCCGTGAAGATATTGAACGCCTGATCGAGCGCAAGGTGATGCTCAACCTGTGGGTGAAGATCAAGGCGGGCTGGTCCGATGATGCCCGCGCGCTGCGCTCGCTCGGCTACGATGAGCCGCGCTGAGACGTCACTGCAAGCCGCCTGGTTGATTCACCGGCGGCCTTTTCGTAATACCAGCCTGACGGTAGACCTGTTTCTTCCCGCGCTAGGCCGCATTGGTGCGGTGGTGCGCGGTGGCCGCAAAGACCCGTTGCTGGCGCCGTTTACGCCCCTGTGGGTAGCGCTGAAGCCCTCCGGTGAGATGTATTCCCTGCGGGCGTGCGAGCCACGGGGGAATCGACTTATGCTGACCGGCAAGGCGTTGTACTGCGGGTTTTACCTGAACGAGCTACTGACGCGACTGCTGCACCGGGACGACCCCAATCCATCGGTTTGGCCGTTATACGAGCAGGCTCTGTCCGACTTGCAGACGCAGACTCCGTTCGACATTACGCTGCGGCAATTCGAATTGGCGGTGTTGGAGCAAATCGGTTACGGCATTGCTCTGGATCAGGATGTTCACGGGCACGGGCTGGATCCCGAGGCGTTATACCAGTTAAATCCTGAGCAGGGTTTGGCGAAGACAGAAACCGGGGGCGGTTATGCTGGCGCAGACTTGCTGGCCATTGCCCAAGGTGATTGGCATCCCGCTTCGCGCAGGGCAGCATTGAGTCTGTGTCGACATTTACTGGCGCCGCATCTGGGCAACCGGCCACTGAAAAGCCGGGAGCTGTTTCGGGAGAAATGAAAGCTAGAATCAAAATACGAGTTACGAGCTAGAAGCTAGAAGCTAGAAGCTAGAAGCTAGAATTCTGGCTCGCCCTCTACAGGTCGGCCAGAAAAGAATGCGTTTAAGGTGAGTCTTATGTCCAGAGTACTTCTCGGCGTCAACATCGATCATATCGCCACTCTTCGCCAAGCCCGTGGCACCCGCTACCCTGAGCCGGTACAGGCTGCGCTGGTCGCGGAGCAGGCCGGTGCGGATGGCATTACCGTGCACCTGCGTGAAGACCGCCGGCATATCAATGACCGGGATGTGGAACTGCTGGCGCAGACGCTGCAGACCCGCATGAATCTGGAAATGGCGGCCACTGAAGAAATGGTGGGCATTGCCTGCCGCATTCAACCGCCGCATTGCTGCCTGGTACCGGAAAAACGTGAGGAGCTGACCACCGAAGGTGGGCTGGATGTGGCGGGCAACAAGGCCTGGATTGCCCAGTGTTGTCAGCGGCTGGGGCAAGCGGGTATTGAAGTGTCGTTGTTTATTGATGCGGATAAAGCGCAAATTGCTGCTGCCCGCGAATGCGGCGCCCCGGCAATCGAGATTCATACCGGTGGATACGCCGATGCAGAAACGGTGGACGCACAGCAGCAGGAGCTGGCGCGCATCCGTGAAGGCGTGGCGTTTGCGCTGGAGCAGGGGTTGGTGGTCAACGCTGGCCACGGTCTGCATTACCACAACACCTTGCCGATTGCAGAAATTCCGGGCATCAACGAGCTGAATATTGGCCACAGCATTATTGCCCGGGCGGCAATCACCGGGCTGGATGAAGCCGTGCGCAGCATGCGGGCCTTGCTCGACAAGGTTTAGGCACTGCATCCAGCGAAACATCGGAGTCTAGCCCAGAGTCATGACGTCGCCCTGGTCCTGCCAGAGCTGTTCCAGTGCACAGATTTCGTCGCACAGGGCAGAGACCCGCGGCCCCAGGCTGGCGCGGTCGCTGCCGGTCTTCAGGGCTTCTTCCAGCTGCCGAGCGCTCTGCTCCAGGCGGGGCGTGCCGCAGTAGCGGGTGGCGCCGTGGAGCTTGTGCACGCGTTCCAGCAAGTCATCGTTATCGTTCCGGTCGAAGGCGGCTGAGATAGCGGGCCGATCTGTTTCCAGACTATCGAGCAGCATTTTCAGCATTTCGTCGGCAAGATGATCCCGCCCCCCGGCACGACGACGGGCCAATTCAGGATCGAAGACCTGATCGCTGTTGGCGTTACTGTCAGGGGCTTGCGGCAGATCATCCGCGGTGCTTTGCAGCACCCACTTGTCCAGCGTATGGCGTAGTTGCCCTTCGGTGATGGGTTTGCTCAGGTAGTCGTCCAACCCGCTATCCAGTAGTTCCCGGCGTTCGCTTTCCAGGGCGTGGGCGGTTAGCGCGACAATGGGTGTGTGGGCGCCATCCGGTTCGCTGTCGCGCATGCGCTGGGTGGTTTCCTTGCCATCCATGCCGGGCATCTGAATGTCCATGAAGACCAGATCGAACGATTGTTCGCGGAAGCTATCAAGGGCGCTTTGACCACCATCACAGGCGGTGACCGTGACCCCGAGTTCCTCCAGGAAGACCCGGGCCAGTTTCAGGTTACCCGGGTGATCATCAACAAGCAGCACGGAAACCGGTTGGGTAAACGGTCGTGTGGCCAGTTGCTGGCGGGGTACGGCGGTATCCTGGCCGCTTAATGCGAGCAGGGCGCTATGCAGACGCTGGCGCGTGGCGGGTTTTCCCTGAACCTGGCAGTGCGGATAATCCTCCAGCCAGTGGGAAACACTTTCCGGGTTATTGCACAGCACCAGAATCGGGGTGCCAAGGGCAGCGAGGTCATCCAGAAGTTGCTGCAGGTCGATGCCCGGTGCCTGGCTGGGCAGGCCGACTACCAGAAAATCACTGTGGGACAGCGCACCCTGATCCAGCGTCGCCATGAGATCGTTGAGGTTGTGCTGTTCATGGATGCGAAGCTGCAAGTGGCTGAGCATGTGGTACAGGCCCAGCCGGCCGTATTCATCACTTTCGATCAAGGTGGCGGTGCAGCCTACCAGTGCATGGGGCGGCTGCTGGGGGGGCTGCTTTGGATCCCGCTCGGTGCGCAGGGTGAACCAGAAGGTGGAGCCACGGCCCTCGCGGCTGTCGATACCAATCTCGCCGCCCATGCCCTCCACCAGGCGCTTGCTGATGGCGAGCCCCAGCCCGGTTCCACCTTCCTGCCGGCGGGCGCTCTGGTCGGCCTGGGTAAAGGCGCTGAACAGGTCTTTCTGGGCTTCCGGATTCAAGCCGGGGCCGGTATCGGTGACGGTAATCTTGATGATTGCTTCTGCCCCCCGGTCTTCCTCCAGCATGGCACGCACTACCACGGAGCCCTGGTCGGTAAACTTGATGGCATTGCTGACCAGATTGGTCAGGACCTGGCGGATGCGCAGCGGATCGCCCAGCAAGGCGACCGGGACGTCTGAGTAGATAATGGCCGCCTGCTCCAGGCCCCGCTCCTGCGCCATGGGGGCGAGCAAGGTCTGCACGTCCTCGATCAGGTCATGGAGGTTGAGAGGGGTGTGATCGAGGGACAGTTTACCGGCCTCGATTTTGGAAAAATCGAGCACGTCGTTGATGATCGCCAACAGGGATTCCGCACTCTTGTGAATGGTAGAGAGGTAATCCTCCTGGCGCGGGGTCATGGGAGAGCGGTCCAACAGTTTGGTGAAGCCGAGAATGCCATTGAGCGGGGTGCGAATCTCGTGGCTCATGTTGGCCAGGAACTCGGATTTGATATGGCTGGCTTTCAGGGCTTCCTTGCGTGCCATGTCCAGTTCGATGTTCTGGATCTCGATGGTTTCCAGGGTTTCGCGCAGATCCTGGGTGGCCTGGTCCACATTCTGCTGCAACTCGGTCTGGGCGTCGGCCAGTGCCGCGACCATCTGTCGCAGGGCGGTTTCCAGTTCCGATAACTCACCTTTGGCCTGGGTGTGAATGGCCATACTGAGATCGCCATCGCGGATACGTTGCACCGCACTGACCATGTCGCTGATGGGCTGAGTCAGCTGGCGGGAAAAGCGCAGGGCGGGAACCATGGCGATCATGATCAGTGCCAGCATCACCAGAAACAGGGTGAGCAGATTTTCCAGCGTGGACAGATATTGCCCCTGCTGGGAAAACTCCACGGTGAGCTGGGCGGGCAGCACCCCGCTGAGATCCCGATCCAGCTGCCAGCTGGTATCGGTGGTGACCCGCCCCTGTGCATCGGGTGCCGCGCCGTCAGGGGCGGGGCGTAGCCGAGGCCCGGCGTGCAGGGTGGGCCGGCCATCGTTGAATACCAGGGTGGCGGCCCGGACGTCCTGTTCCTCAAGCAACTGGCGTAACAGGTTCTGCTGTTTGCGCTGGCTGTTATGGGGCAGGGTTTCCAGCTGGGCGGCGTAGCTATCGGTGACCAGTTGCTGACGTTGCGCATTGGTCTCGCGGACATCCACGATCCGGTTGACCATGGAATAGCCACCAATGACCAGCGCCGCCAGCAGGGCGGGCAGGGCGGCCATGAACATCAGGCGTGAGCGAAGGCTTTGGTTGACCATGAATCCCCGATTGCTGTTGTTTTCCCCATTATGCCTGAAGAGCAGCAACATGCAGCACGCTCCGCGCCACCGTGTTGTTGCGTGAGGCGTGCAGCATAAAGCGGCTTTTTAGGTACAATACGCGCCATGAATCATAAAACCATTGAACAGACCGTGGGTAATACGCCCCTTGTGCGTCTGCAGCGCATGCCCGGCAAGACCAGCAATACCATTCTGGTCAAGCTGGAGGGCAATAACCCGGCCGGCTCGGTAAAAGATCGCCCGGCATTGAACATGATCCTCAAGGCGGAGCAGCGCGGACAGATACAGCCCGGTGATACTCTGATTGAAGCCACCAGTGGCAACACGGGCATTGCCCTGGCCATGGCCGCTGCCATGCGCGGTTACCGCATGAAGTTGATCATGCCCGCCAACCAGAGTCAGGAGCGCCGTGATGCCATGGCCGCTTATGGCGCCGAGCTGATTTCGGTGAGCAAGGAAGAGGGCATGGAAGGTGCCCGCGACCTGGCCCAGGCCATGCAGGCCCGTGGCGAGGGTACGGTGCTGGATCAGTTCGCCAACCCGGATAACCCGCTGGCCCATTATGAAAGTACCGGCCCGGAAATCTGGCGCGATACGGATGGCGGTATTACCCATTTCGTTAGTTCCATGGGCACCACCGGCACGATCATGGGGTGCAGCATGTATCTGAAGGAGCAGAACCCGGCTATCCAGATTGTCGGCCTGCAGCCTACCGATGGTGCGTCCATTCCCGGCATTCGCCGCTGGCCGAAGGAATACCTGCCCTCCATCTATGATGATTCCCGCGTGGACCGTGTTGTGGATATGGATCAGGACCTGGCCGAGCGCACCATGCGCAGGTTGGCCCGCGAAGAAGGCATCAGCTGCGGTGTATCATCCGGCGGCGCCGTGGCCGGTGCGCTACGGTTGAGTGAAGAGCTGGAAAACGCCGTGATCGTGGCCATTATTTGCGACCGGGGCGACCGTTATCTGTCTACCGGGGTTTTTAATGCCGTTGACAGTTGATAGTGGACAATTGACAGCGAAAACAGGGAGAGCATGTGAACGTATTGGTCTTTGATATCGAAACCATCCCCGATCTGGATGGCGGGCGCCGCATCTACGACCTGGATGGGCTTAGCGACAAGGACACTGCCAGCGCCTTGCTCAACCTGCGCCGTCAGGAGAATGGCACCGAGTTTCTGCGCCTGCACCTGCACCGTATTGTCGCCATTTCCGTGGTGCTGCGTTCTGCGCAAGGGGTGAAAGTGTGGTCCCTGGGCGATGAGAACAGCACGGAGAAAGAGCTGATCGAGCGCTTCTATGACGGTATCGATCGCTTCACCCCGAACCTGGTGAGCTGGAATGGCGGTGGTTTCGATCTGCCGGTGTTGCACTATCGCGCGCTCAAGCATGGTGTTGCCGCTCACCGTTACTGGGAAACCGGCAACGAAGACACCAGTTTCAAATGGAACAACTACCTGAGCCGTTACCATCAACGCCACCTGGACCTGATGGACGTGCTGGCCATGTATAACGGGCGCGCCAATGCGCCGCTGGACCAGATCGCCACGTTGCTGGGCTTCCCGGGCAAGATGGGCATGAGTGGTGGCAAAGTCTTCGAGGCCTTCCAGGACGGTGACCTCAAGGGGATTCGTGATTATTGCGAAACCGACGTACTCAACACCTGGCTGGTGTATCTGCGTTTTCAGTTGATGCGCGGTGAGCTGGACGCTACCGGTTACGATCAGGAGCTGGCGTTGCTGCAGGACTACCTGAAGGAAGAAGGGCATCCGCACTTCCTGGCGTTCCTGGAGACCTGGCAGAAGGCATCGGCGAGCTGAGCTGATGCCGCTGGCGTCACAAATCTGACGCCAGCGGCCTGAAACGCTACAATCCGCACCACATTGGCAGCCTGCGTTGCATGGCTGCCCACTCCCGGATTTACCCCCAGAGTATTGAGATCTTCCATGGCACGACGTCGCAAGCAGTTACCGGAAACCCCGGAGCCCGCCAGCATTGAAACCCTGAGTCACGATGGCCGGGGCATCGCCCGCCGCGATGGCAAGACCACCTTCATTGATAATGCGCTGCCCGGTGAAGAGGTGATGTTCAAATTCACCTACATGCGCCGCAAGTTTGATGAAGGCAAAGCCGTGGAAATCGTCACCGCGTCCCCGGACCGGGTAACCCCGCCTTGCGAGCACAGCACCCTGTGCGGTGGCTGCAGCCTGCAGCATATGAGTCCGGCAGTGCAGGTGGCGCGCAAGGAAGCGGTGTTGCGTGAACAGCTGCAGCATTTTGGTGGCCTGGAGCCGGAAGAGTGGCTGCCGCCGCTGACCGGCCCGGTGACGGGGTACCGCAGCAAGGCCCGTCTGGGTGTGAAGTACGTGGAAGCCAAAGGGGAAACGCTGGTGGGCTTCCGGGAAAAGCGCAACAGCTTCATTGCCCAGCTCCGCACCTGTGAAGTGCTGATCCCGGACGTGGGGCACCGCCTCTCTGAACTGCGTACCCTGATGCACAGCCTGGAAAGCCGCAGCCGCATTCCGCAGATTGAGCTGGCCGCCGGGGATGACGATGTGGCCCTCATTATCCGCCATCTGGACCCATTGCCTGAGGCAGATCAACAGGCCCTGGTGGGCTTCTGCCAGAATCTGGGCTGGCACTGTTATCTGCAACCGGGCAACGAAAGTACCGTGCACCGGGTCTGGCCGGAAGACGGTGAGCAGCGTCTGTATTACTCACACCCGTCTGCCGGGGTGGAGTTGGCCTTTCATCCCACCGATTTCACCCAGGTGAATGCAGAGATTAATCGCAAGATGGTGCCTTTGGCACTGGACTTGCTGGACATCTCACCAGAACACACGGTGCTGGACCTGTTCTGCGGCCTGGGGAATTTCACCATTCCCGCCGCCAAGCGGGCCGGCAAGGTGGTGGGTGTAGAGGTCAGCCAGGCCATGGTGGAGCGTGGTTACGAGAATGCTCGCCGCAACGGCCTGGAAAACCTGGAGTTTCACGCCTGGGACCTGAGCCAGGACGTTAGCGGCCAAGCCTGGGCCAGACAGGCGTATGATCGTATTCTGATCGACCCGCCACGCACCGGCGCACTGGAAATGGTGAAGTTGATGCCCCGCCTTGGTGCATCAAGGATTGTTTATGTGTCATGCAACCCCGCCACACTGGCCCGTGATGCCGGGGAACTGATGGCGCTGGGCTACCGTCTTAAAGCGGCAGGTGTGATGGATATGTTCCCTCACACCACCCACGTCGAGTCCATCGCTGTATTCGAAAAAGCGAAGAAGAAGTAGCAGGTTCTGCCATGGTAACGGTAAGGCGACAGCCCTCAGAAGGTTCCATAGTTCACTGGCGCGACTGGATCACGCAGTTGGAAGATCGCGCCCCGGTCCGTGACCGTGCCTTGCTGGAACAGGCCTGTGAGCGCGCCGAACAATGCCAGCTGGCCGGTGAGGCCGCGGGCCGGGTGTGGCCCTATGGCAAAGGCTGTCTGGATATCGGCCTGGAAATGGGCGAAGTGTTGGTGGATCTGGGAGCCGACAGTGACATTCTTCCCGCCGCTATCCTTTACCGGGCCGTGCGCGAAGGGCAGATCACGCTGCTGGAAGTGGAAAAGGAATTCGGGCCGGATGTGGCCAACCTGATCGAAGGCGTGCTGCGCATGGCGGCGATCAGTACTTCGCTCAACCCCACCCGCAAGGCCGTGCTGGGCCAGCAGGATGGGCAGCTGGATAACATGCGCAAGATGCTGGTGGCCATGGTCGACGACGTGCGCGTCGCCCTGGTCAAGCTTGCGGAACGAACGGTGATCATCCGTGCGGTCAAGGAGTCGGAGCCGGAGCGCCAGCGCAAGGTGGCCCAGGAAATCTTCGATATCTACGCGCCGCTGGCCCACCGGCTGGGCGTTGGCCAGTTGAAATGGGAGCTGGAGGATCTGTCCTTCCGTTACCTGCAGCCGGGCGCCTACAAGAAAATTGCCAAGCTGCTGGATGAGAAGCGTCTGGTACGTGAAGAGTACATTGATAACGTGCTGGAGCACTTACGCGGCTATCTGGAAAAGAACGGCATCAGTGGCGCCGAGGTCAACGGGCGCGCCAAGCACATTTACAGCATCTGGCGGAAAATGCAGAAAAAGCACCTGGACTTCGGTGAAGTCTATGACGTGCGTGCGGTGCGTATTCTGGTACCGCAAGTACGCGACTGCTATGCGGCGCTGGGTGTTGTGCATTCCCTGTGGCAACACGTGCCCAAGGAATTCGACGATTACATCGCCAGCCCCAAAGGCAATGGTTACCAGAGCCTGCATACGGCGGTGGTCGGCCCGGAACGCAAGATGCTGGAGGTGCAGATTCGTACCTTCGATATGCATGAAGAGGCGGAGCTGGGTGTCTGTGCCCATTGGCGCTACAAGGAAGGCGCCAAGAAAGGCAAAAGTGGAGTTACCGATTACGAGCAACGGATTACCTGGCTGCGTCAGGTGCTCGAATGGCACGAAGAGCTGGGTGACGACAGCCCTGATGCCATGGTGGACGAGCTGCGCCACGGGCTGGTCAGCGACCGGGTGTATGTTTTCACCCCGGAAGGCCATGTGGTGGACCTGGAAGCGGGGGCCACGCCGGTGGATTTCGCCTATCACATCCATACCGAAGTAGGGCATCGCTGCCGGGGCGCCAAGGTGAACGGTCAAATCGTGCCGTTGAACTACAGCCTGAATACCGGTGAGCAGGTCACTATCCTCACCACCAAAGAAGGCGGCCCCAGCCGTGACTGGCTGACCCCGTCACTGGGCTATGTGGCGACGTCATCTGCCCGGGCGAGAATCCAGCAATGGTTCAAGCGTCAGGACCGTGATGTGCATATCGTTCAGGGTCGCACCATCCTGGAAAAGGAAATGTCGCGGCTGGCGCTGGAAAAAGTGGATCTGGATACCCTGGCGCCGCACCTCAATCTGAAAACCGGTGACGACGTATTGGCGTCGCTGGGTGCGGGCGATCTGCGCCCGGGGCATGTGGTCAATCAGGTGCAGGCCCTGCAGCCGGACCATAACCAGCAGGAAATGGAGTTTGTTCCGGCCAAGCCGAAAGCGTCCACCAGTGGTGATATCACCATTCATGGGGTGGGGAATCTGCTTACCCATATGGCCGGCTGCTGCCAGCCGGTGCCTGGTGATCAGGTCATGGGCTTTATTACCCAGGGGCGGGGCGTTACCGTTCACCGCGCCGACTGTGAGAAGTTGCTGGCCATGCAGGGTGATGACCCTAACCGGGTAATCGAAGTGACCTGGGGCGAAGCCGACCGAATTACCTACCCGGTGGATGTGTTTCTGCGCGCCTGGGATCGTCAGGGCCTGCTCAAGGACGTGATTGCCGTGCTGGCCAATGAAAAGGTCAACGTGACGGCCGTGCATACCCAGTCCCATCAGGATGACAACACCGCCACCATGCTGCTCACCCTGGAAATCGCCACCCTGGGGAACCTGGGCAAGGTGCTTGCCAAGATGGATCAGCTTAAAGGCGTGCTGGAAGTTCGGCGCTACAAGAAATAGCAATTAATAATTGATAATGAATAGTTAATAACGAAAACCGAAGGGCATGCCCGCGCCAAGGGTTTTGCCTTTCGTTATTAATTATTCATTCCGGTTCTGCATGATTCGCAAGCCATGCCACTATCAGCAGGGGAAAGCATGTCTACTACTCCCATCGACTCCCTCCTCTCCATCATGTCCCGCCTGCGCGACCCGGAAACCGGCTGCCCGTGGGATATCAAGCAGGACTTCGATTCCATTGCGCCTTATACCATTGAAGAAGCCTTCGAAGTGGCCGAGGCGATTGCCCAGCGGGACTATCCGGAATTGAAGGAAGAGTTGGGCGACCTGTTGCTGCAAGTGGTTTTCCATTCGCAAATGGCGCGAGAGCAGGGGCTGTTCGATTTCAATGAAGTGGTTCAGGTGCTGTGTGACAAGATGGTACGGCGCCACCCTCATGTCTTTGCGGATACCGAAGCGGGGGATGAGCAGGCGGTAAAGGCTAACTGGGAACAGATCAAGGAACAGGAACGCGCCGGCAAGGGGCGCGAACACGCCAGCGCCATTGATGGTGTGCCGGAAGGCCTGCCTGCACTGCAACGGGCCGGCAAGATTCAGAAGAAAGCCGCCAAGGTTGGCTTTGACTGGCACGCACCGGAACCCGTACGTGAACAGGTTGACCGGGAGCTGGCGGAGCTGGACGAAGCCCTTTCAAACGGTCACAAAGAGGCCATAGAAGATGAGTTCGGCGATGTGCTTTTTACCCTTGTAAACCTGTCACGCCATCTGAAAATCGACCCGGAGCAGGCACTTCGCCGGGCAACCAACAAGTTTGAACGGCGCTTTCGCACCATGGAGTGCGAACAATCTAACCCTTTGAAATCATTAGATGAAAATGCGTTGGAAGCCGCCTGGAAACAGGCGAAAAAATCTGCAGATTGACCCCTCCGATCCCCTTCTTGTTCCTGTGAAATAAAAACTTCACATAAGAGAAACTTTTCAGTCATCCACTCTCCCCATACTGCGCCACCAAGCAGTAAACGTTACCTCGCTTGGTTGGGGTTTCAGTCACGCTGTTACTTTGCATACAAAATATTGCCTGATTGAAGGAGTGTTGGAATGAAGAAGAATTTGCTTGCGATCGCTGTGGGGGCTGCCGTAGCTATGCCTAGCCTGGCCCTGGCCGATGGCCCGACTGTTTACGGTAAAGTTAACGTTTCCCTGGAAAACGCAGAGTTTGATGATGGCGTAAACCCCAGCGAAGATGCTTGGGAGCTGAACAGCAACGCTTCACGCCTGGGTGTTAAAGGTGATTTCGATCTGGACGTGGCTGGCCTGAAAGCTATCTACCAGGCTGAGTTCGAAATCAGCGTTGACGATGGTGATAAAAGCGGCCAGACCTTCACCCAGCGTAACATCTACGGTGGTTTGAAAGGTGGCTTCGGTACCCTGAAGGCGGGTAAATTCGATACCCCCACCAAGAAAGCCCAGGGCAAAATCGACCAGTTCAACGATATCGGCGGTGATATCAAGAACGTCCTGTCCGGCGAAAACCGGGTTTCCAACATCATCCAGTACAGCACGCCTGCTCTGGGTGACCTCGTAACCCTGAACGCTGCATTCATTCCTGCAGAAAACAACGACATCGACGGCGACGGCGATCCGGAAACCGGCCTGGCTGACACCATCTCTGTGTCTCTGGTTGCTGAAAAAGACATGTTCTACGGTGCCATCTCTCACGATGCGGACATGACCGACGAGCTGATCACCGATGAAACCGGTACCAGCCCAGCCATCGACATCACTCGTGTGGCTCTTGGCCTGAAGCCGGGTAACTTTGAAGTTGGCGCGCTGTTCCAGACTGCTGAAGAAACTGAAGCGGACGGTGAAGAAACCTCTTACATCCTGAGCGGTGCTTTCAAGATTGATCGTGTGAAGCTGAAAGCCCAGTACGGTATGACCGAAGGTGATGTGTCCGACGAAGAAGCGACTCAGGTAAGCCTGGGTGCAGACTACAAACTGGCCAAAGCCAGCAAAGTCTACGCTTACGGTACACAGCTTGAGTTCGATCTGGCTGACACTGAAGAAACCATCTTCGGTATCGGTATGGAACACAAGTTCTAAATAAAAAAAGCTCAGGCAGCTCCGACTGCCTGAGCAGACTTTCCTCGACGCAAGTAACAGTTGCCCGCCTTTTGGCGGGCTTTTTTTGGAGTTATTCAGCGGTCCCCTGGCCTTTTAACAGGCTTACTATGAACCTCCCGCACTTTGCATGACGCTCAATGCCGAATGCCAGACGCGAAACCACACAAACAGAAAACGAAACCCTGCTACCGCGGCGCTGTAGGAACGTAGTTCCGTGCTGCCCAAAGGGGGAGCGAAGCGAATAATTCCTCTTGAGGGACGAACCTCGGCAAGCGAGGGAATTCCCGTAGGCTGGCTTGTTCCGCAGATAAAGTCGGACGCCTGCCTGATAACCGCTGCCTGACGATTAAAACAACGGGGAAAGTGTCCTCATTGGTCACGGTTAAAGGGGGTTTCGGTTATTCCAACAGTCATCGGGTTTCAGGCGCCAGCAACTTCACGCTGGAATGATGCTTTCTGGAAAGTTTGCAATTAGATAGTGCACTATTTAATATGGCGCTATGAGTAAAGACGCTGAATCTGACACTACATTGCTCGACCTGGATATGCAGGTCTGCTTTGCCCTGTATTCCGCCCAGCTGGCGATGAACAAGGTCTACCGCAAGCTGCTGAAGACGCTTGGGCTCACGTACCCCCAATACCTGGTGATGATGGTGTTGTGGGAGAAAGATGGTCAGTCCGTGTCGGAAATCGGTGAGCGGCTGTATCTGGATTCCGCCACGTTGACACCCCTGTTGAAGCGTTTGGAGACCGCCGAGCTGGTGCAGCGCGCTCGCTCCCGGGCGGATGAAAGGCAGGTAGAAATTCGGCTGACCGGGCAAGGAAAAAAACTGCGGAAATCTGCAGAAGCGGTTCCCGAAGCCATACTTTGTTCAACCCGGTGTGAGCCGGACCAGTTATTGCAGCTTCGCAATGATCTGCATTCGCTGCGTCGCCGGCTGGCGAGCAACGACCTGGCTAACTGAGACGGCAAAGACCATTGAGCAATGACTTTTGTCCTTTTTTACGGATAAATAAATAGCGCGCTATTAAGTAGCGTGATGAAACTGCAAGGAGAATGATGATGAGCCTGGAAAAAGTACTGTACGAAGCGAAGGCAACGGCCACCGGTGGTCGAGATGGCAAGGCGACCAGCGATGATGGCCAGCTGAATGTAAAGCTGGCCACGCCGAAAGCGTTGGGCGGTTCGGGTGGCGAAGGCACGAACCCGGAGCAGCTGTTTGCGGCAGGGTATTCCGCCTGTTTTCTTGGTGCCTTGAAACTGGTTGCCGGGAAAGCCAAGGTGGCACTGCCAGATGAGACGTCGATTACCGGGCAGGTCGGCATTGGCCCGCTGGGTGGAGGCTTCGGGATTCAGGCCACACTGAATGTCCATATTCCAGGCCTGGAGAAAAGCGAAGCGCAAACGCTGGTGGAAAATGCACATCAGGTTTGCCCGTACTCCAATGCCACTCGTGGCAATATCGACGTGGAACTGGTGGTGACGGTCTAGGAAGCCTCTGAAAACGCCCCCTTGCGGAGGTGTTTTCAATAAAGCGTAAAAGAAGCAGCCTGAGGGCTGCTTTTTTGTGCTCGCTTCGTTTTACTGGTGTGAAAAGCGGTGGAACCGGGCTTCTGCCGTTGAGTCTGATGATAAAGCCCAACTTGAGGATACGCCCATGATGACCAGAACCCATGCCCTCCTTTCTTCACTATTGCTGGGGGCTGCTTTGGCCCTTGCCGGTTGTGATCAGCCAGAACCTGATGCGCAAGGTTTGCCGGATGATCGGGCGAAACAGGAAAACGCCCAGCAACGCGTGCTCGCGGGGAAAGTCATGTATCGCGAGCGCATGGCGATGCCGCCGGAAGCAACCGTAACGGTAACGCTGGCCGATGTATCCCGGATGGATGTCCCGGCCAGAATGATCGCTGAACAACATATTGATAACCCTGGAAATGTGCCGGTGCCTTTCGCGTTACGCTATGACAAGTCTTTCGCCGATAACGACCATCCGATGGCATATGCAGTGCGTGCGGAGATTCGTGATGGTGATGGGCGTTTGCTTTGGACGACGACTCAGCGGCACACGGTGGAACTGGGCGACAAGGAAGCGAACCAGAACATGACAGTCATGCTGGAGCGCGTCGATGCAGAAGCCCAGGCCCAGCCCGCTAGCAGTAAAGCGCAGGCCAAAGCGGATGGGGCCAGTTTCTGGGCGGCCGGTAACGAACCGGGGTGGCACCTGGCTGTTTACCCGGAGAAACGGCTGGTCTTTGTGTGGGACTACGGCAATAGCAGCATGACGACGCCGAATCCGGGGGCCAAAACCGAAGGGACGGAAACCATTTACATGGCGAGTACGGAGACCGGCGCCTTGAAAGTGGAAATCAGCGAGCAGCCGTGTGAAGACGTGATGAGTGGAGAGGCCTTCCCTTATCAGGTGAAAGTCACGCGCAATGGCACGCTGTACAGTGGCTGCGGGCAGGATCTTTAATCCGGTACCGCGCCGGTTTCTGCTAGCATTGATACTGGCGGCCGGAAGGGGTCGCGGTTAATAACGAAAAAGGACGGCCGGAATGTTGAGTTACGTGGCCCTTGGCCTGCTGGTTTTTGTGGGGCTGGTGCTGTTTTACGGCATCATCGCTATTCACGATATCCCATACGATATTGCCAAAAGCCGTAATCATCCGCATCAGGACGCGATTCATGTGGCGGGCTGGGTGAGCTTGTTTACGCTGCATGTGCTGTGGCCGTTCCTGTGGATCTGGGCCACCCTGTATCGGCCTGAGCGTGGCTGGGGCTTTCAACAGGTTCAGGCGCAGCAGCGAACCGACGAGACGCTAATCACTGCGCTCCAGGAAAAACTGGATGCGCAGTCCGAACGGTTGACCTTGCTGGAGCAGGCATTGGCAGAGAAGAAAGAGCATAACGACGGGGGCACTCTCTAATGGAAACCCTGTTACTTCTGACGTATGCCGCTATCTGTATTTTTATCTTCAAAGTATTCAAAGTGCCGCTGAATAAATGGACCGTCCCCACTGCGGTACTGGGTGGCATTGTGCTGGTGGGCGGGCTGGTACTGCTGATGAATTACAACCACCCGTTCACCAACAAGGTCCGCCAGGTGTATGTGGTGACGCCGCTTGTATCGGAAGTGCGGGCACGGGTGCTTGAGGTGCCGGTGAAGGCCAACACCCGGGTGAAGCAGGGTGAGCCACTGGTGGTGCTGGACAGTACGCGCTTTGAGGCAAGAGTGGCGCAGCTGGAAGCGCAACTGGCTGACATGGGCCAGCTGGCCCAGGGTAATGTGGCCGCAGTGGCGCAGGCTCGGGCCAAAGTTAGCCAGGCCACGGCTGAACGGGATCAGGCGCTACATAAATTACGTCGTTACGAAGGCGCGCCCACCGCCTTCAGCAAGCAGCAAATTGATACGCAGTTTGAACGCACCGTGGCGACCAGCGCGGACTTGGACGCGGCGAAAGCTGCTTTAGCAAAAGCAGAGACCGAGTTGAATGGTTCTGTGGATGGTGATGACCCTTCCGTGGCCGCGGTTAAAGCGCAACTCGAAGAAGCCCGGTTCAACCTGGAAAACACCGTCATCAGGGCACCGACCGATGGTTTTGTCACGCAATTGGCGGTGTTGCCGGGGATGATGGCGGTGCCTCTGCCCCTGAAGCCACTGGCCAACTTCGTCAGTGATCAGGAGCGCCGTTTTGTTGCGGCGTTTCGACAGCAATCCCTGTTGCGGCTGCAGCCGGGGTATGAGGCTGAACTAACGTTTACTTCCCTGCCTGGGCAGGTCTTTAGTGCCAAGCTGATCGAAGTGCTGCCTACTATTGCCGAATCTCAACTGGCAGCGGGACAAGCGCTGGTTGGTGGGGAAGCCTTTCAGCGCATGGATAATGAAACACTGACGGTGATTGAAATCGAGAAAAGCGATGCGGTGGATTCACTTCCATTGGGTGTCAGTGCCCAGGCTGCGGTTTATTCAGATCATGTTCATCATGTGGCGGTTATGCGTCAGATTCTGCTGAGAATGATGAGCTGGCAGCATTATCTCTATCTGGATCACTGACGCTGGTCGTCACAGTCCCCTGATGTTTCAGCGCGGGCGGCCTTTGGGTCGCCCGTTTTTGTTGCGGGGGCGAGTAAATGGTAGATAAACCGGCCCACGCCTAACCAGAGCAGCAAACTGAGTGACAGAAAGAACACGCTGCCATCGTTGTAGAGCGCGCCGGCGAGTGGCCCGAACACAACGCCGCTGACTAGCAGGGCCATGAAAATGGCCAATTGTCGACGGCGGCGCAGGCTGTCAGGTCGGCTGTCTGATTGATTGTGTGGGGGAGTGGACATGGTAATGAACGGTTCGGTCACAGAAGGAATTACCTTACCATAACGGCCTGTGTTCTATCTGTCCCGGAGGCCACCCATCGACGGTTACCCTGTCCCCGCATCGCCGATTGACCGCGAAATCATCATCAATAAAAGCCGTTTCATTACCTGGCTGAGACCGGTTTCTCAGCGCGAAGAGGCCATGGCGTTTGTCGATGAGGCCCGGCAACGCTACCCGGATGCGTCCCACCATTGTTATGCCTATTTGCTGGGAAATCCTGCCTCTGCTCAAGCCGCCATGAACGATGATGGCGAACCATCCGGCACCGCAGGCAAGCCCATCTTCAATGTTATCCAGCACAAGGGCATGAGTGATGTGCTGGTGGTGGTGATCCGTTATTTCGGTGGGGTAAAGCTGGGGGCAGGGGGATTGGTTCGTGCTTATGCTGCCGCGGCGGAATCGGTGCTGTCGGCAGTGGAACGTGTAGAACACACACCGCAGACGTCCTTGCGGCTTGATGTACCCTTTGCGCTGGAGCAGCGCGTTCGGCTCTGGGCGGAGCAACATGCTGCGCAAATAGGGGAGGTGTCCTATGGGCAACACGTCAGCATGGAGGTGCTGTGTCAGACCGCAGATTGTGACGACCTGCTAGAACTGTGTGCGGCAGAGCAGATAACGGTGGTCCGCCCCGGATTATGACCGCTTTGTACGCGGCCATGTCGTAATCCGCCCTTTTCCCGGGCAGGCTGAGTCGGCAGGGTAACAAGAAAAGGAGCGTTATTATGAGTGATAAGCCTGTGATTGATCCTAACCCCAAAAAACTACCGGACATTCTGGCCTCTCTCCCAGCCGGGACGCCCATTGTGATGCTTAATTTGCTGCGTTTTAAGGAAAAGGCCATCTACAAGGATGGCGAGGCGGACTACAGTGGCCGCGAGGCGTACCAGAAATATTCCGACGTGGCGTTCGGCAAGGTCCGTGGTGTGGGCGGTGAAATGGTGTGGAAGGGCAAGTCCCTGGCCGGGGTGATTGCACCGGAGAATGAACAGTGGGATGAGGTTCTGCTGGTTCGCTACCCTTCCAAAGAGGCTTTTGCGAGCATGCTGGCAGACCCGGAATACCGTGAAGCGACCAGGCATCGTACTGCAGCGCTGCACGAAGCACGGTTGGTGGCGATGGAGGAAAACTGAAAGACCCGGAGGGCGAGGCCTGAAGCGCCCATCTGCTGCGCCTTGCCTCTAGGAAAGGGAACCACCCTGTCCGTCGAGACAAGACACAACAGCTGCACGCTTCAGGTCTCGCTGAGCACGCAAGGAGTTTTTCAGAGGTTCCTTAATAACGAAACTGGAGTGGCCTCGATGGACAGGGTTAATAATCACGCTTGATAGTAGCCTTATGGTTTCGTTATTGATTATTCACTATTAATTATTCATTGGCGTTCCCATGACAAACCAACCTGTAGGCATTCCCATCCCCGGCGGCCACACCATGCGTGCCCGCTGGCTACGCCCTGACACCCCTCATCCGCACAAGGCGGCGGTGATCGCCATTCACGATATTTTTGGTTATACCGACGATATTGAGCGCATCGCCCAGCGGCTGGCGGATAACGGCTACCCGGTGTTGGTGCCGGATCTCTATGATTTGCCCGGCAGCAAGGCGTTATGTGTGGTGAAGACCCTGAAAGCCCATGAAACCGGCAAAGGCCCGGCGTTTGCCCAGTTGGAAGCCTGTCGTGAATGGTTGCTGGCACAAAGCGAAGAGCCGGTGACCCAGGTGGGGGTGATGGGTTTTTGTATGGGTGGGCGATTTGCTGTGCTGTATGCCAGCCAGGCCCCGGTGCAGGTGGTTGCGCCTTTTTATGGCGGGATTCCCAAAAAGGCCGAGACCTTGCGCGGCATTTGTCCTGCCGTAGGAGGCTGGGGCAAGCAGGATATGCTCTACGGTGACCATGGCGAGCGTTTGGCGAGCCATCTGGAAACCCTCGGGGTGCCCCACGATATCCGCAGTTATGACGATGTGGGCCATTCCTTCATGAATGACCACCAGACCTTCACGTTCAAGAAGCTGGGCCCCTTGCCGCCGCTACGATCAAAATTCGACGCAGGCGCCTCAGAGGACAGCTGGCAACGTGTGCTGGCGTTCTTCGAGAAAGTCTTCAGCGGTGAGCTGACTGCTACGCCTGCGGCATGATGCCTACGCCAAAAGCCCCTCAAGTTGCCCGGCCGGTTTTGTTTGGTCGGGCGTCAGGCATTCGGCACCAGGCGACTTCGTCTCCCTGCCCCTCAATACCGCGATGAGCCCTTACTTATCGCAGGCACCGAGCCATTTGGCTTCGCTGTGGGTGGTCATGGACTGTTTGTTGCCGGTGACCGTGGTACTGGTGGTGTAGTGTTTGGGATTGTGCAGCACCATTTCGCCGCGAATTTTGGTGGGGGTGTTGCTCCCGGGCATCTTGCAGCTGGCGCTCCAGTGCAGGGTATTACCGCTGCGATTCACTTCGCCAGCCCCGCAGCCTCCCTGTTTCCAGCTATCGCGCATGGCGATTTCCGGGTTCGCGGCCTGGGCCTGGGTCAGGCATTCCTTGCGAACCTGGTTGCGCATGGCATCGGGGACTGCAGGTGAATTCAGTTTGGCGGTGATCTCCCAGAGCCCGGGGGTGAGTTCATTGGCCTGGGTTGCCAGCGAGGCAAGGCTCAGGGGAAGGGCAGTCAGCAAGCACAGGCCAAATCGGGTAGCAGTATTCATAACGATTCCCTTCGCGAGTACAGGTTAAGGCTGATCCCCGAGCTCGCGCCAGCGTCGGTTCAGGCGGGGCGCTGGCTGAGGGGGAATTCGCATAGATCCGCGATCAGGCAATCACCGCATTTGGGCTTGCGGGCGATGCAGACATAGCGGCCATGCAGAATCAGCCAGTGATGAGCATCGCGCAGAAATTCCTCCGGCACCAGTCGTACCAGCCGTTTTTCGACCTCCAGCACGTTTTTGCCCGGGGCAATACGGGTGCGGTTGGATACCCGAAAGATGTGGGTATCCACCGCCATGGTGGGGTAGCCATAGGCGGTATTCAGCACCACATTGGCGGTTTTCCGCCCCACGCCGGGTAGCGCTTCCAGCTCCTCACGGGTGCGCGGGACCTGGCTGTCGTGCTGTTCGATCAAAATACGGCACAACTGGATGATGTTTTCGGCCTTGGAGTTAAACAGGCCGATGGTCTTGATGTACTCTTTAAGCCCGTCGACGCCCAGCGCAAAAATGGCTTCCGGCGTATTGGCGACCGGATACAGGCGTGCGGTGGCTTTATTCACCCCCACATCCGTGGCTTGGGCCGAGAGCACTACGGCAACCAGCAGCTCAAAGTCCGACTGGTATTCCAGTTCAGTGGTCGGGTGCGGGTTCTGGGCGCGCAGACGGGAAAAAATTTCGGTACGTTTCTCGCGGTTCATAGCATCATCCTGTGTTCGCGGGGCAGTATAGCGGATGAAGCGGCGGCTGTGAGGGGGAGGATTCTTCATCGCAGTGGCCTGTCGGGCCTGCAAGAGCGGGTCGAAGAAGGAGAGTTAGATGCAGTTTTCCGCCATGGAAACCCTGATGATTGCCCTGTTAGTACTGGGCACAGGTCAGTGGCTGGTACACCGGATTTCCATTCTGTCACGGCTGAATATGCCGGAGCCGGTGGTGGGGGGCTTGTTGGCTACCATCATCGTGACGGGCCTCCAGATCGGTGGTGTTTCCCTGACATTCGATGAAAGCATGAAAGTGCCCTCCATGCTGTTTTTCTTCGGGGCCGTCGGCTTGGCTGCCGATTTCCGCCTGCTCAAGCAGGGTGGCTGGGCCATGTTGCTGTTTGCGGTGCTGGTGATTGTGCTGGTCGCCTTGCAGGACCTGGCCGGGGTTGGCATGGCCAAGTTAATGGGGCTTGAACCCTACTATGGGCTGATTGGCGGCTCGGTCACCATGACCGGGGGCCATGGAACCGGGGCGGCCTGGGCCAGTGTATTCGAGAAGGATTTTGGGCTCACCGGTGTGTCCGAACTGGCAGCGGCATCCGCCACGTTTGGTCTGGTGTTTGGTGCTCTGCTGGGTGGCCCGTTGGCCATGTTCCTGATTCGCCGCTACCGCATTGCCGCACCGGCCCACGGGGCCGCAGACGATGATGCGGCTTACGACAAGGCTGAACGGCCACACCCGATTTCGGCGGGCAGCGTGATCCGCATTCTGATGCTGCTTTCCGTGGGCGTTGTGGTGGGCAAGGTGGCGGCCGAGGAGTTTGCTTCCGTGTTCCGCCTGCCGACTTTTGTGTGGGTGTTGTTCGTGTGCATTTTGCTGGGCAATACCGCACGCCGCTTGTGGCGCGTTAACGACGCCACCATCGATGTGGTGGGGAATACGGCGCTGGGGATCTTTCTGGCGATTACGCTGATGAGCCTGCAACTACTGCAGTTGGTGGACCTGGCGTTGCCCATGTTGGCCATGCTGGTCGGTCAGGTGCTGCTGGCGCTGGCGTTTATTACCTTTGTGACTTTCCGTTTGATGGGGCGCAACTATGATTCGGCGGTGCTGTGTGCCGGCCATTGTGGCTTTGCCATGGGCGCGACCCCAACCGCGGTCGCCAACATCCAGGCGGTAACGCAGCACCATGGGCCGTCGCCGTTGGCGTTCATTATCGTCCCGGTGGTGGGGGGCTTTATCGTGGATATTGCCAATGCCACGATTATCCAGACATTCGTGTCTGTGCTCTCGGGGTAATCGCCAGTTGGCGGGTTTTCTACAGCGCACCGGCAAGACACAAAAAAGCCCGCATTGGCGGGCTTTTTTGTGTCGAGTGGGAGACTTACTGAATCACCACGTCACCGTCTTCAATGCGCAGGCGTTCGCCGGGTTTCTTGTCCATGCGAATCGTCTCTTCATTGTCATTGAAGGTGTAGGTCACGTCATAGCCTTCGGTGCGGCTTTTGTCTTCCATCACCGTGTTACAACGCTGTTCCGTGGTGGTGTAGGTGTTTTTTTCCTGCATCCCTTTCTGGATCTGGTTACCGGCGACACCACCGGCAATCGCACCGCCGGCTGTTGCGGCGTCCTTACCGCTACCACCACCAAACTGATGACCAACCACGCCACCGATCACCGCACCGACCACACTACCGGTGACCCGGTGTTGGTCTTTCACGGGTTTTTTGCGCTCAACATTAACCTGCTGACACACCTCACGCGGTTCCTGCCAGGTCTTCACAATGGGGTCCACATTGACCACTTTGGCATAGCCTGATTTTTGCGGGGTTACTGCCTGATAAGCACCATAACCCACGCCTGCGACGGCCACGGCACCCACAATACTCAGGGTGGCAATTGCTGCGCTTTTCATGGCTCACTCCTTATTCCGTTATTTCCCTGTTAGAGCCAGTCTGGCACAGAGAGTTCGCCGTGAAAGGGGGCTCAATTGCAAAAGAGTGTGAAGGTAAAAGGCAGGTAAAAAATCACCGCAGCGTTATGCTATTGTCCGCCTGTGCAGCGGTTTGCAGTGCCAGGATCGGGAACAATTCTGGCGCACGGGTCAGTGCTCTCATTGGGTTATTTTACCGCCACGATTCATGACTATTCACCGTCACAAAGATGCATACAAGGGGATGTATGGAACAGAGTGTGGAGACAAAAGCCGCTGCTGCTGCGCAACTGGATGGGCAGTTGCAGGCAGAATATTTCCACCTCACCAGCTTGATTGATTCGTTTGATCAGAAGTCGCTGACCATCAAGGCCTGGAGTGTGACGCTGGCTGGAATTCTGGCGGGGTCAGGGGCGTTTTTTGACCGCCCGGCGCTGCTGTGGGTCGGGGTAGTGGGAAGCTTGCTGTTCTGGTTGGTGGAAGGGCACTGGAAGGCCTTTCAGTCCGCGCATTATGCGCGTATCGAAAAAATCGAAGCGCATTTTCGTGGCGAAGTGGACGAAATCGCCCCCTTCCAGAGCGCCGATAGCTGGGAACGCAGCCGCCGCGCCGGCGGCATGAAAGAACTGCTGCGCATCCTGCGTTGGCGGCACGTGTTTCTGCCACACGGGTTGGTGGCGGTGGCGCTATTGGTGGCAGCGTTGGTGCTGTAGGAGCGGCGCTCGAGCCGCGAAAACGGTTGCCGTAGGAGTGTCGCTGGCGGCGCGATAACAACAGCGGCGGGTTGCGAGAAGCGAGTTTCGAAAAGCAGAATCTCAAAGAGCAGACGTTTCAGGCTTTCGCGACCCGGAACGACTTTATCGCGCCGCCAGCGACGCTCCTACGCAGGTGCAGTGGTCCGGTTAACTGACTTTCCCGGTGGTGCGTACCCGGCGGCTGACTTTGGGTTCGTCGCTGGCGTTGCGCTTCTGGGCTTCCTTGAGATGTTTGTCGATGACGTTCTTGCCGGCGATGATCAGGCCCAGGCCCAGGAAGGCGCCGGGAGGCAGGACGGCCAGCAGGAAGCCGCCGTAGTTGTCGATGACAGTGAGTTCCCAGTTGGCCGCCATGGGGCCGAACAGCAGCTGCATGTTGGTGAACAGGGTGCCCTGGCCCACCAGTTCACGCATGCCGCCGAGAATCAACAGGATTACCAGGAAACCCAGGCCCATCATAAAGCCGTCCACCATGGAGGGCAGCACGGCATTCTTGCTGGCGAACGCGTCGGCGCGGCCGAGCACGGCGCAGTTGGTCACGATCAGCGGAATGAAGATGCCGAGAATTTCGTACAGCTCGAACGTGTAGGCCTGCATCAGCATTTCGATCACCGTCACCATGGCGGCGATAATCATCACGAAGGCGGGCAGACGCACCGCATCGGTGACGTAATTGCGGATCAGCGACACACAGGCATTGGAGCCCATCAGCACTACCAGGGTTGCCAGGCCCAGTCCCATGGCGTTGACCACGGAACCGGTCACCGCGAGCAAAGGGCACAGGCCGAGAATTTGTACGGTGGCCGGGTTGTTATTCCACAAGCCGTCCAGTGCCAGCTCACGGTAGGATTTACTCATTCAGTCACTCCCAAAGCGGTCCAATGTAAGGCGTTTTCTTGATGGCATAGTGGGCTTATGTCGAAAGGAAACAACGAAGCAGTGGGGCGCTTTGGGAGTGACCCGGAGGGCGCCAAGCTGGGCTCGCAGAGCGGTGTTATTTCGGCTTGGAATAGGCCCGCTATGCCTGCGCCAAAATGCCTTGCTCTACAAGCCCAGCTTGACGCTGAATGCGTAAATCCTGCCGTGAGCTGGCACCCGATTTTTCTGTAGTTCACATCACTCATCACAGGTCTCCACCGGGGTGGTGTCCGCAGGGGCACTGAAGAGATTGTTCTGGTTGGCGTCGAAATACTGCAGGGCGCGGTGCACCGCACCGACAACGGCGCGGGGGGTAATGGTGGCGCCGGTAAAGCTGTCGAAGTCGCCGCCGTCTTTTTTCACAGCCCAGCCGGACGTGCCGGGGCTCTCCAGAGAATGGCCGTTGAAACCCAGAATCCAGTCGGATTTTTTGGTTTCGATACTGTCACCCAGGCCCGGGGTTTCATTATGCGGCGGAACCACACGCACGCCCTGTATCTCCCCGGCAGTATCCACCCCGACAATCAAGGCAATGGCCCCACCGTAACCGTCCGGCGCGGTGGCTTCCAGCACGGCGCCGTTGTCCTCGCCATTAAGGCGGGCCCGATAGAGGTGGTGCTCGTTGCGGCCCAGTAGCGGATCGCTCACGGTAATACGGTCGGTGAGCAAATCGTTGTCGTGTTGGTCGTGGGGCATGACCTGGTTCAGCGATGTCATTAGCGCTTGTTGTTTATTGCAACGGACCTGGTCCAGCGTGGCTTCGTTGGTAATGGCCAGGGTGGCGGCGGTACCGATGGCAAACAGCCCGAGGATGACCGCGTTCCTGGTGATGGCATGGCGCATCATCAGCTGACACCTCGATTGGATGACTTGTGCCCGTAGGTTCGCGGCTGGGTGTAGTAATCAATAAAGGGCGCAGACAGGTTCAACAGCAATACCGAAAACGCCACCGCGTCCGGGTAGCCGCCAAAGCTGCGAATCACCCAGATCAGCAGGCCGATCAACAGGGCGTAAATCAGGCGGCCCATGCGGCTGGTGGCGGCACTGACCGGGTCGGTGGCGATAAAGAACGCGCCTAGCATGGCGCCGCCGGAAAACAGCTGGAAGAGGGGGTCCGCAAAGCGCACCGGATCAATCAGCCAGGCCAGCAGGGCAGGCAGGCCGAGACCGGCGAGAAAGCCCAGCGGAATGTGCCAGGTGATGATCTTGCGGCTGATCAGATACAGGCCGCCCAGCAGAAACGCCAGATTGACCCATTCCCAGCCCAGCCCGGCAAACTGGCCATGCAGAATGCCGTGGCTGGCCAGTTCGCTTTCACTGACGGCCCCGGCACTGTGGGCCGTGCGGAACGTGTCCAGGGGAGTGGCGCCGCTAAGGCCATCCACCGGAAGCTGCCCGGTGAACAGCTGCCAGCTTTGCACAAACGATAGTGGCTCACCGGGCGACAGCCACTGAGTCATGGCCACCGGGAAGGAAATCAGCAGCAGTACATAACCGACCATGGCCGGGTTGAAGGGGTTCATGCCTAGCCCGCCATAGAGCTGCTTGGCCACGATAATGGCAAAGCTCACCCCTATCAGGGTCAGCCACCAGGGGGCGGTGGGCGGCAGGGCGAGCCCGAGTAGAACCGCGGTGACCACGGCGCTGTAGTCTTTCAGGTAGAAGGCGATGTTGCGGCCACGGGCTTTCAGGAACAGCGCCTCGCTGACCAGCGCAACGATGACCGCCCACAGCACATTGATCACCGAGCCCCAGCCAAACTGCCAGGTGAGGACGGCAAGGCCGGGCAGGGTGGCGTAGATCACCTGGCGCATGAAGGCACCGGTGTTGTTCTTCACTGTGGCATGGGGTGAGGTGGACGTAATCAGGCTCATAAACACACTCCGTGTGCAGCCTGAGGCCGGATGCCCGATGCCAGACAAAGAGCCGTTGTAGAAGACTGTTTGCAGTCGATCCGACAGAGGGGCGTATTAGCGAAATTCGCTTGCAAGCATGCTGCTACGGGAGGGAGGGCGCGCATCAGGCGTCCAGCGTCAGGCGTCAGGCTTATATTCATTCTGCCAATCCTTGTTCTTCTACCGCCTGCTTGAGCGCCTTGCGGGCAATCTGGGTTTCGCTTTCCAGGGCCTGGAGTTCCGAGCTAAGGGCTTCCAGAGTGTCTTCCGAAGCGCTGCTGCGTTGTTGTTCCAGTTCCTGCTGCTTGTCGGCCAGGGCGCTTTCTGCGCGGGCGGCTTCCAGCTTCAGGGTTTTCAAATCCTTGCCGGTGTGAGCGCGGATGTCGGCCTTGGCTTCTTCAACCAGGGCATCCAGCGCATCGCGGGCGTTGTCCGCCTTGGCCTTGAGCTTGTCGATCTTCACCTGCATGGCCTGGAGTTCGTCGGCGTTGGCGGTTTCGTTGCGCTCGGCCCGCTCGTAGGCGGCGTGGGCTTCCTTGTACTGCTTGTGCGCCATGTTGTAGGCGGTTTTCAGGCCTTTGAGTCGTTTCTGGCGCTTGGCTGCCTGCTCCGGGTCGACTTCGCTCAGCGACTGCGGTGCCTGCTCTTCCGACACGGCTGGGCTGTCAGTGGTGGCGGTTGCTGCCGGCGCCGCTTTCGGCGTGGGCGGTGCTGCGGCCTTGGCATCGCGTAGCTCTGCCTTTAGCTGATCCGCGATGGCTTTCAGGCGAGCGACTTCGGAGTGCAAGTCTGCCGCGTTGTCGGCGCCATCTTCGTCGGCCTGCTTGGCGGCTTTCACCGCCGCCTTGTAGGCCAGCGACGCATCGCCAACTTGCTTCTTCAACGCCGCCACCGGGTCGGGTTGTTCCTCCGCTGTAGCGGTAGAGGGTGAGGTGGGCGCGGGGGAGGCGGGTGCGTTTGCCTTGGCGTCACGCAGATCGGCTTTCAATTGATCCGCCACCGCTTTCAGACGATCCGCTTCGGCACGCAGGTCTGCGGCGTTGTCAGCCCCGTCTTCGTCCGCTTGCCTGGCGGCTTTGACGGCGGCCTTGTAAGCGGAGGAGGCGTCTCCGACTTGTTTCTTCAATTCGGCAACCGGGTCTGCTTGAGCAACCGGTGCGGCAGCGGCGGGCGCGTTGGTCTTGGCTTCGCGCAGTTCCGCCTTGAGCGCATCCGCGTTGGCTTTCAGGGTGTCTGCCTGGGCTTTCAATTCGGCCACATTGTCAGCGCCTTCCGCTTCGGCGGCTTTGGCGGCTTTCACTGCCGCCTTGTAGGCGCTGGAAGCATCGCCGACCTGCTTCTTGAGTTTGGCCACTGCATCTTCTGCCGGAGCTGCCGCAACGGGGGCGCCGTCTTTGGCGTCACGCACAGCCGCTTTGGCTTTGTCGGCCACGGCTTTCAGGCGGTCCACCTCGGCTTTCAGTTCAGCCAGATTATCGGCGCCTTCCGCCTCGGCGGCCTTGGCCGCTTTCACCGCCGCTTTGTAGGCTTTGGAGGCGTCCAGTGAGGCTTGCTTCAGCGCGGCCACATCAACAGTACTGGCGGCTGCCGGGCCGGCTTCCTTCTTCTTGCGGTTGGCTTCCAGGCGCGCCTGTCGGCGGGCTTCTTTTTCCGCCTGTTCCTGTTCAATGCGTGCCTGCCGCGCTTCGAAGCGCTGGCGGGCCTTGTCGGCTTTTACCTGGTCCGCCGCCTGCTGGCGTACTTCGCCCTTGGCGTAGCGGTAATACTGCACCAGCGGAATATGGCTGGGGCACACGTACGCACAGGCCCCGCATTCGATGCAGTCCATCAGGTTGTGGTGCTGGGCCTTTTCCAGATCGTCGTTCTTGGCGTGCCAGTACAGTTGCTGGGGCAGCAGGTTGGCCGGACACACTTCCGCGCAGGAGCCGCAGCGTATGCAGGGTTGTTCCGGCGGCGGTTCCGGCAGCTCTTCCGGGCTGGCGGCGATGATGCAGTTGGTGGTTTTCACCACGGGCACGCCCGGGTTGTGCAGGGTGAAGCCCATCATTGGCCCACCCATCACCAGCCGGCCGATGTCCAGGCCCGCCAGATTGCCGTGGGCCAGCAAGTCGCGCACGGGGGTGCCCAGCAGCACCTCGTAGTTACCGGGCTGGCTGACGCCATCACCCGTAAGCGTGGTGACCCGCGAGACCAGCGGTTCGCCATCGCATACGGCCCGCTTGATGGCATAGGCGGTGCCCACGTTCTGGCAGACCACGCCCACCTGGGCGGGCAGCTGGCCGCTGGCCACTTCCTTGCCGGTGAGCAACTGGATCAGCTGTTTCTCGCCGCCGGAGGGGTATTTGGTGGGTACCACACGCACTTCGATATCGCAGCCTTTACAGGCGCGCTTGATCGCGGAAATGGCCTCGGGTTTGTTGTCTTCGATACCGATCAGGGTGCGGCGGGGGTTGAGCAGGTACTGGAGAATATGAATACCGGTAACGATTTGCTCGGCACGCTCACGCATCAGGCGATCATCGGCGGTGATGTAGGGCTCGCATTCTACCGCATTGATCAGCAGCTGTTCCACGCGCTGATGGTCGCCCAGGTTTACCTTGATGCTGGTGGGGAAACCCGCGCCGCCCATGCCGGCGATGCCCGCGTGGCGGATCAGGTCGACCAGCTCGGCCGGGCTTTTTTCGGTGTAGTCGGCAATACCCTGATGCTCAACCCACTGGTCTTCGCCATCCGTGTCGATGACGATACACACCGCATCCATGCCCGATGGGTGCTGGATGGGGCGCGGGCCAATGGCGCTGACCGTGCCAGAGGTAGGCGCATGGATAGCTGCACTGACAGCGCCAATGGGCTCGGCAATCATCTGCCCCTTGAGGACCTTGTCTCCGGGCGCCACCAACGGCTTGGCCGGCGCGCCGATATGCATGTTCAGCGGTAGCACCAGCTGCTGCGGCAGCGGACCGGGGACGATGGGCGTGCCGTTGGACAGATGTTTCATTTCCGGCGGGTGGATGCCGCCATGGAAGTCATGAATGGATGCTGGACGCCGGATGCCCGACGCCAGACGGGCAAAAACAGAGCGCGTTTTTCGGGTTTTGTTTGTTTGCGCCTGGCTCATGGCAACAATCTCCGACCATGCACGAGCGGATCAGAGTGGCACGGCACAAGCGTCATGCGTCCGGCGTCCGGCGTCATGCGTCTCATAAATTCACCACCTCAATGCGGCTGTCCGGGCGCTCACCGATACCCGCCGGGCGCTGCCAGCCCCAGGTTTGCAAGGTCTGCTTCACTTCCAGCATGTCGATACAGTCCACCGGGCAAGGCTCTACACAGAGGTCGCAGCCGGTGCATTCATCAACGATGACTGTGTGCATCAACTTGGCGGCGCCGACGATGGCATCCACCGGGCAGGCCTGGATGCATTTGGTGCAACCAATGCACTCGTCTTCGCGGATGTAGGCGACCTTGGCCACGTTGGCGTCTTCCGCGCCTTCATTATCCAGCGTCAGTTCTTCACGGCCGAGCAACTCGGACAGCGCCACCACGGTGTCCTGTCCGCCTGGCGGGCAGCGGTTGTGTTCTTCGCCCTCGGCAATGGCTTCCGCATAAGGCCGGCAGCCCGGGTGGCCACACTGGCCGCACTGGGTCTGAGGCAGCAGCGAATCAATCTGCTCGACGATCGGATCGCCTTCCACCTTGAATTTTTCCGAGGCAAACCCGAGCACAGCACCGAACACCGCCGCCAACGCCAACAACGCTGCCACAGCAATAAGAACCGCCGTCATGAGCACACTCCATGTGCCGCTGGACGCCGAGTGCCAGATGCCGGACGCGGGAAAACAGTGCGTAGCAGCACAGGGTTGGCGATTATCGTGAGGCACCGCGCCCCTGTCAGGCGTCGGGCATCAGGCGTCAGGCGTGTATTCATAACTTGATCAACCCGGAAAAGCCCATGAATGCCAGTGACATGAGACCGGCGGTGATCAGGCCGATGCTGGGGCCGCGAAAGGCTTCGGGTACATCGGCCACGGCAATGCGTTCGCGCATGGCGGCAAACAGGATCAGCACCAGGGAAAATCCCAGCGCCGCCCCGAAACCGTAGGTCAGCGAAGACATAAAGGTGGCGTCTTCCTGGCGCACATTCAGCAGGGCCACGCCCAGCACCGCACAGTTGGATGTGATCAACGGCAGGAATACCCCCAGCACCCGGTAGAGCAGCGGGCTGGCTTTCTTCACGAACATTTCGGTGAACTGCACGGCCACCGCAATCACCAGAATAAAGCTGATGGTGCGCAGGTATTCCAGCTCGAAGGGCACCAGAATGTAGGCCCAGGTCAGGTAGGCAAGCACGGAGGACAGCGTCAGCACAAAAGTGGTGGCCAGGGACATGCCCATGGCGGTTTCCACTTTATTGGACACCCCCATAAACGGACACAGCCCGAGGAACTGCACCAGCACGAAATTGTTTACCAGCACAGCGCTGATCAGAATCAGGACGTACTCAGTCATGTGATCGCAGGCTCGCTTGCCGAAAAATAGAGGTAGACGCCATGTTTACATGGCATCAAGGGCGCATAGTATGAGGCAGCGCCTTTATACGCTCAAGAATGATAGCGAATAAGCTTAATAGACAAGGGAGTACAGGTCATTGGCCGTCTTTTGAACAGTTGACCCGGCTTTTGCCACTATTTTGCGGTTGAAGGAGGGCAAACGGTTGCGGTGGGCCGGTCAATCCAGTATCCAAGACAGACGAAAAACCCCGTACCCGTAACCTGGCTGATTGGGAGAGACCCGTGCCCGCTTTACCCCGCGATTTTGACCGTGACGGTCTGCTCGAATACTCCGTAGTTTTCACCGACCGTTCCCTGAACCATATGTCACAACGCTTCCAGCAGGTGATGCGGGATATCTCATCGACCCTGAAACAGGTCTATAACGCGCATTCCGTGGCAGTGGTGCCCGGTGGCGGCAGTTACGGCATGGAAGCGGTGGCCCGTCAGTTCGCCACGGATCAGTCCTGCCTGGTGATTCGCAACGGCTTCTTCAGCTTCCGCTGGAGCCAGATTTTCGAGATGGGCAAGATCCCGTCCAAAGAAACCGTTCTCAAAGCCTCCCCGGTTAACGACCAGCCCCAGGCTGCGTTCGCCCCGGCGCCCATTGAAGACGTGGTCGCTGCCATCAAGGCGGAAAAACCGGCCATGGTGTTCGCCCCCCATGTGGAAACGGCCTCCGGCATTATTCTGCCCGATGACTACATCAAGCAGGTGGCCGAGGCAGTGCATAGCGTCGGCGGCTTGTTCGTCCTCGACTGTATTGCTTCCGGCACCATCTGGGTGGATATGCAGGCGTGCGGTGTCGACGTGCTGATCAGTGCGCCGCAAAAAGGCTGGAGCAGCTCGCCCTGCAGCGCCCTGGTCATGCTCAGCGAAGCGGCGGACAAGCGCCTGCACGAAACCACCAGCACCAGTTTCGCCTGCGATCTGCGTAAATGGCGCGACATCATGATCGCCTATGAAAACGGTGGCCACGCCTACCACGCCACCATGCCCACCGATGCGTTGACCGGTTTCCGCGACACCATGATGGAAACCGTGGAGCGCGGCCTGGAGACCGTTAAAGCCGAACAGTGGCAGCTGGGCAAGGCGGTACGCGCCCTGATGGCCGAGCATGGCTTTGCCAGTGTGGCGGCACCGGGTTTTGAAGCCCCGGGTGTGGTGGTGTCCTACACCGGTGACGATGGCATCAAAAGCGGTGCGGCGTTTATCGCGCAAGGCTTGCAGACCGCTGGCGGTGTGCCGCTCATGTGTGACGAACCGGCGGACTTCAAGACCTTCCGCGTGGGCCTGTTCGGCCTGGACAAGCTTGGTGATGTGGATGCGGCAGTGGCCCGCCTCAAGACTGCGCTGGAACAGTTGCCGTAAATCGCTCTATTTGTACTGCGCCCCAACGTACTGTCGTTGGGGCTGTTTCCCGGTTTCTTCTCTCCGTTTCTCCCCAAGTAATGCACTGAATATTTCCTAGGTATTCCCGTCGTGCTCGTGCAGTATGTGAGGCTTGTCACAAAAAAGCCCTGCACTTGCACAGATGAATAATCAGTGGCTTCAAGTGTTGCCGGGCAATAATGGTGTAATCATCCTTGGGGGAAGAACATGCGTAATTACCATCGTCTAATGGCGGGCGGGGGCCTGCTGCTGTTGATTGCCGGCTGCAAGTGGGAGCTTGCCGATACCAATGTGGCTCTGGAAGGCGGAACGTCTTTTACGTTAACCCGGAGCCTGTCTACGGATAGTTTTTCCAACACTGGTGAAAGCTCTAACCCAACCAGCTGTCTGTCATTGCCGCAAAGCTGGGATCATGAGGTGGCGGCGGAATTCACCACAGAGCTGGGGACTGATCCAGAGCTGGCTGTCACTGAGCAAAGTAGTGCGGCGCAGGATCTTGAAGCAAGCGTGCCCCGTGCTGGCTATGAATGGCACTGTTATTCGGCGTTTGGGTCTGACACTGTGCTGGGGTCAGCACAAGGCTCAGTGACGTTTACCCTGACACCGGAGGGTTTCGATGCCCCCGTTCAGCTAATGACCTCTTTGGGAACCAGAATATCTGAAGTGAAAAGCGCGCTGATCGTTCAGGATATCTTTCCGGGCAGTCTGCCTGAGGGAGAGCCGGTTAGACTGGAGGCTGCTACGACTATCAACGGAGAAGGGGACTTCATTTCCTCTGGTGATAGAGTGTTCTCGAGCCAGGCATTCCAGGGAAAATTATTTGTTGCCGGTTTTAATGGCTTGCCGATTACTGCCATTTCTGACGATGGTGATACTTTTACTGGATCGCCAGCGGATACGTTGTTGGCATTTAGCGGCCCTCTAACGGTTATCAACGATGAGTTGCTGCTTCCTCTTTTGGGCCCAGATTCTGTTTATATTCTCTCTACTACAGATGGCAATAACTGGGAAGAGCTGGATACCACGATTGCTATTTCCGGCCCGGCCTCTGTGGAGTCGCTGACACTTGATGAAGCCAACAATCGCTGGCTTCTTGTGACTGATGAAGAGGCAGGGCCTAATGCGTATTACTTGTCTGCCGAGCAAGGTGAAAGCCGCTTCACGGTACTCTTGAATCCAGGTCCAGCAAGCGCTTTGTCGGTCGATTCACTGTATAAAATCCAGGGCGCAAACAAAGAATTCATGTCACTGGCTGTGGATGACGAAGGAATTAAATTGGTTCGCATGGGGGCAACAGACTGGGCTGTCACCACGCTGCGGGAAACGTCAGAAATGCCAGAATCAGTCATCGGTCTGGTGAATGATGGCATGTTGTATGTCGCGGTTGGTGGAGACGGGGACAATGCAGGGTTTTACCATCAGGCCTTGTCCAGTGAGTCCGGCTTGCAAGTGGTTTCCGAGTTGCCTGCGTTCAGCGAAGCTTACGATTTCCTGCTGGCGGGGAATACTTTGGTGTTAGCTACGGATAGCGATCTGCTTGTCAGCAATAATGATGGCGCTACCTGGGAGCCTTTGCTGGCGGCGCCGCTGAATGAGGAAATTGGTGAGGGCTGGGCTGTTCAAACCGTGCAGATCCATGCAATTACCGACGCAGAGTTGTTGGTGTCTGTGGAAATGGTCGCACAAATTGGATCCAGTAGTTCGCTGATATCCATGCTGAAAATCAATCGGCAGAGTGGCGCCGTTCGGATAATGGGCGGCAGTGGCACTAAAGGCACACGGACCTCCCCGAACACACCGAATAACAGCTGGAAATATCTGGGAAGCGTGGAAGGTAATCATTATCGCGCAGCGTTCGATATTGAGACGTTAATGGTAATGGAACGCTTTGCATTGACTGCAACGGTAAGCACGGGGCAGCAAGGAGTGAACAGTGAGAGTAATGGCGGCGGTGGCGGAGTGCCCGCTAGCCTGCTTTTTACCCTGATACTATTGGGCTGGAAGAAGCGCCGCCGTTCCTGAGCTTGAAGTCAGCGGCGAGATTGGAGGAGAATTTGCACTCACCTTCACGTTTCCAGGAATGAGATTGAAGGACGCAGGGGAGGAGCATAATGACTGAAACGCACACTGTCATTTTGCTCCATGGCCTGGCCAGGACCAGCCGTGCCATGAAAAAAATGGAAGGCGCTCTGTTTGATGTCGGTTATACGGTGGTCAACCAGGGTTACCCCTCTACCAAACTCCCTATTCAAACCCTCGCGGCGGAGACCCTTCCCGCTGCTTTAGCGCAATGCCCCGACGAAGGCAGCGTCCATTTCGTTACCCACTCCATGGGTGGCATTCTGCTGCGCCAGTACCTCAGCGAACACACCATTCCCCGCCTTGGCCGAACCGTCATGCTCGGCCCGCCCAATCAGGGCAGCGAAGTGGTGGACCGTCTTGGTGCCTGGGCGCCATTCCAATGGTTCAACGGCCCCGCCGGCAGCCAGATGGGCACCGGCCCGGACAGCATCCCCAGCCAGCTCGGCCCGGTGAATTTCCCGGTCGGTATCATCGCCGGCAATCAGACCATCAATTTCCTGCTCTCCACGCAATTACCCGGTCCGAACGATGGCAAGGTCACCGTGGAAAGAACCAAAGTCGAAGGCATGCAGGACCATCTGGTGCTGCCGGTTACGCATCCATTCATGATGCGTAACAAATCGGTGATTGAGCAGGTAAAGGTGTTTTTGGCGACGGGGGCGTTCAACAAGTAGGGGTCGCGACTCCCCTTTTCAGAGGAAGCTTCCGTTGAACCCGGAAAGGGAAATGCCAACATGTTGATTTAGTGGATCTTTGATTTTTCTGTCTCAGAGTTCAAAGGAAAAGAGTTATAAGGAACGTTCCGCATAACTCCGTGTAGGAGGTTGGCTATAGCATCTTAACCTATTGTTATGGCAGGGTTTTCATCGGGGTGGCGCTCCTTGGTTTCAGAGTTATGAGGAACCGAGTTATGCGGAACGTTCTAACTAATACGCTGTTAAGTTTTCCTAGGGGTATCTAGCCAATGCCAAGATCTTTTGGCTTAGTCGACAACAAAGTACAAGAAACAGAGTATTTTCTCGATCGCATACTCTCATCTGGATTCAACATCTATGGCTTGAAGTTCGATACGGTGGCATTTGCCGGTGCAGCAAGAAGTATCACTTTTGCTATGCAGTCTTCTTTGACAGGGATGCCCGAGTTCGACAAATGGTACGCAGAGAAGCAAGAATACTTGGGTGCCCAGCCTTTGTGTTCGTTCTTTAATCGCCTGCGAAGAGTCACGCAGCACATTGGCGAAAGTCCTATAGGTGGCGGTCACTCCTCCGGCGGAGAGATGGTTCATTATTTTTCCGAGTTCAAGGAGTTAGGAAATATTCCTGAGCAAAATGTAGCCGTGGCATGTGAGCAGTTTTACACGCTGTTGTTGGAATTAGTTTATGAGTGCTATCTGGAATTCAATCCACTCATCAATGGGCAGTGGCGATTTACAAAAGAGCACTTCCAGTCGTTAGGGCTAACAATCGAAGATGCTGAAGAAGAAATAGGGCTTCCAAGAGGCTGGTCAGGAGTATCTGGATTCAGTGAAGAAATTCGTTGGAAGTATCTGCGTAAAGAGGTTGATGGTTGCAATGCGCAGCCACAATTTGAGAGATGGCTCGGGAAAAGGGTTCCCCATCCAGACGACGAGATATAAAAATTTAACAAGGCGCTGTTGCCGGACAATTTTTCCACCGCTTCGCGGCTACAAAATTGCCGCAAAGCTCAGCGTTAGAAATACAAAGGCATGGATATGGATCAAGAAAAAATAGCGAAGGGATTTTATATGTCGCTATGCAGTCATGAGGAAATCGAGCGCATATTCAATGTCTCATCCGCTAGTGACTATCTATTGAAAATTAGAGCTGACGCCACTGTTGATCACGTAAGAATTTGCCGTGTATTTAGGCGAAGGATGGCCGATGCAGGTGAGAACTGGTGTTTCAATGGCTATTTTGATACCGGGCCATTTGACAACTACGTCAAACACCTAGCAGATGAAGACTATACTGCAGCAAAGGAATTAACGGCTGGGTTTGTTTTCTGCAATAAGCCAAATGGCCAAATTGAAAAGACAGAATTTGGAAATATAATCACGATATCTGAATCACTAAGATACTTTTTATATTTTATGAATCTAGCAATCCTAGATCATGGCGATGCAGAAGTGCCCCAAGATGTTAGAAGTGCCGCAATAAAAATTGCGATTAGAACAATGCTTCAAAGTGAAGCTCTTGATTTTGACCTCGACCCTAGAGGTGAAATACCCAAACAAGTCCATGATAACGTTCAGCTTCATACTGATCGACAACTGGAGTTCATTGTTGGGCATGAGTTTGCTCATCATTTTCTTGGGCATTTGAATGATGCAAATTTGATTGAGGGTACGTATTTATCTGTTCGGGAGCTGGGCGAAAAGACTCATAAGTTTTTCTCATATGCCCAGCAAGATGAACTTGATGCTGACATTACTGCAATCGAAAGGCCGGTTTACACTCCTGACATGAGAGCAGATCTTGTAAATAGAGCTTTATTCTTTTTTGTGTACTTGCACATCTATCAAGGCGTGAAGGACCAAATAAGTCCTTCTATGGGTCGTGCAAAATCACATCCCGATCCGATCGACCGATTTCATCATATGTATAACCATTTTAAGGATAGTGTTGAGCTGGATGAGGAAAACTTAAAAAGTCTATTGGAGCTAAGTGACATATACAAAGAATCTTTGGTTGAGGATGTGGCTTTAAATTTTGAGTCATATGAATTTTATGGCTCGATATATCTAGCACAATGGCGCGGAAAAGTGCTAATTGATCGTGTTGATTTCTAACAAGCGCATGTTGTCGGACTGGTTTTCCGCTGCGCTCCAAAGCAGCCGCAAATGCGGGCGTTGGGCGGCAAGAAGAGGAGCATTGAATCGGCGCGAGGAAGGAGTATGATAATGTCATACCTCTGCCATGTTAGGAGCACCAGCCATGAGCATGCACCGGAAAACCATCACGCTGACCGAACAGCAAGACGGCTGGGTGAAAGCCCAGATCGAAAGCGGCCACTTTGGCAACGATAGTGAGTACATCCGCGATCTCATCCGAAGGGACCAGCAGACTAAAGAACGTCTTGCCATGCTGAGGCAAGCCCTCGCTGAGGGTGAGTCCAGCGGGGAACCGAAACCGTTGGATATATCGGCTATCAAGGCGGCTGGCCGTAAGCGGATTAAGGCTGCCGATTAGTGCTTACGTTGAACGTCACGCCGAGGGCGGAATCCGATTTTATCGGGATTTGGGTGTATGCCTGTGAGGAATGGGGCGTTGATCAGGCGGATAATTACGTGGATCGGCTTGAGGCCGGCATGAAACGGCTGATTGATCATCCATCGCTTGGCGCGAACTACGACCATGTTTTTTCTGGGTATCGCAAATTACAGGTCGAGCATCACGCTGTTTTTTATCGACTGCTTGAGTCGGAAGTGCTCGTTGTTCGTGTGTTGCACGAGCTCATGGATGCACCGGAAAGGCTTCTGGAGTAGTCGGAGTTATATTTTCGGCGCGGCTTAAATATTTCCATCCAGCACCGTGCTGTTGTCTCCCAACAAGTAACTGCACTTGGAAGAATTACTCGCTGCGCTCCTGATTTTCCAGAATCAATAGGGCCATGTCTCCCATTGGCTCTTCGGCTTTCGGGAATCAAGATGTTGAGCGTGCCTCCGTTTTTCCCTGACCTTTCGGCAGGCGATAAACGTTGTCGGATTACGCCTTTCAGGCTCTCTGTGCCCTTGGGTGAATTCGACCTACCTGAGTGTGTGGAAATGGGGGGTTGCTGGCTCCGCCGCTGCGAATGAAACCCTGCCTTGTTGTGGTACAGTGGCCACAAAATCCCAACCCGGACCCTCCCTATGCTCGTCTACCTTCTGGTCGCCTGTGATCGTCTTGATGAAAAGCAGGAAAAGAAGCTCAAGCGGAACCTGGCTGATCTGCAAGCTGCGTTGCAGGCGTATGCCGAAAAAAATGAAGCGGCCACGCTGATGGATGACTGCGAGAGTGAGGAGTGTGAGGACTGGGTGCTGGGCATTCGCCTGCCGGTGAAGAAAAAGATCCAGCTCAAGGAGCCGGTGAATCTGTTTAATGACCTGGCCAAGCAATTCCACATTGATTGTGAGGTGGGTTCCATTGAGGACGATCAGCGGGACCCGGTGAGTTACTTTGGCAAACGGGAAGGCATGGGGGATGCGTTTCTGATTGCGGAGTATTTGGGGGTGTGACGTACTTGTCGGATTCCGGAAGTTTGTGTGATTTGTCGGATTACGCCTTTCAGGCTAATTCGACCTACAAAAACCGTGCTTCGTAGGTCGGGTTAGGCGTAGCCGTAACCCGACACCTGCGTCGCCTTCAGGCGGCGTTTTCCGGTTTGCTTTCCTGTGTTGTCGGGGCGTACTGATTGGCGTCGGTGGTGTATTCCGCGTGGCCATAGTCCACCAGTAGTTCCTTGATTCTCTTCACCAGTATCTTGTCGGCGATTTTGTTGGCCACCGGTATGTCCTGCAGCGTTCTGTAGGCGATCAGTCGCGGCAGAACGAACAGGTTGCCCACGGTGAACAGGGCATAGTCGATCAGGTGTGGTTCCACACCCATTTCCTGTGCTTTCGATTTGTCCTTGCTGCCCAGGAATGCCTGGGTGAAGAAGACCTTGGAAAAGCTGCGCTCCACCAGATTGTGCGCCTGGCTGAGCAGTTTTTTGTTCTTGGCCCGGTACACAGACATGGTGGCGCGGGTGAGTTCGCCGCAGGTCTCGTCGTCGTAGCCTTCGCGCAGGGTGCCGGAGTAGGTGAGCATGGTGTTGATAATGTCCGGTGCCTCGGCGGGTAGCAGTTCTTCGGGCAGCCCGAGTAAAAAGCACTGATAGCGTGACAGTTCGACGATGGCACGCTCGTTGGCGGTGAAATGTTTACGCCCTTTGCGTAGCGCCTTGAAGGCGGCGAGATAGGCGGGCATGGTGCCGGCGGGCATCTGGTCTACCTGGGGAATGGGGATGCCGTAAACCGCCGGGTCCCAGGGGCCGCCCTTGTCAGTGGTAGCGCGTTTGATGATGTTGAAGCGCACCATGGAGTGCATCAGGCGGACCATGGCGGCGGCCTTGAAGCCGGGGCCAAAGCGTTCCAGTGCGCCGGGCAGGGTGGCGGTGGTGAAGAAGCTGGCGGTCTCGTTGATGCGCTGGTTCACCGAGTCGTTGGCCAGGGTGCCGGTAATGGCCATGGGCAGCCCGGAGTACTTGTTCATGAAAGTGGCGACGAAGGCGCCACGGATCACGTAGGGGGCCAGGTTGGCCATCTGGTTGCGGCTCAGGCGGGCGCCTTCGCGGACCAGCTCCATGTCTACCCAGTCCGGTGTTGTTTCCATGGCGGTGATGAAATCGATCAATTCCTGGGGGGCATTATCCACGGCCCCCAGGCCTTCATCACAGGCCTTCTTGAGCATGCTGATCAGGTTGCGAAAGCCGTATTCCGGCATTAGCGCGGCATAGGCATCGGAGACGGTATCGCCGAGCAGGGTGTAGGCCCGGGCCCGTTCCACTTTTTCCTTGTCGGCAAGAATGTCTGCACGGTATTTGCGCGCGAAATGTCCCGGTAGCGAACTGCGTGTGTTGATGTCATCAGTAAAGCGTTCCGGGGTGACATCGAAATCGATATCGCCGTACAGGGAGGGAATGCGGGTTTTCTGCGCGCGCACTTTTTCCCAAAGTGCATCCAGTGACTGTGCCATCACTAACCTCTAAAACGGCATTTAATGTATGTATACATTGGGTTTACTTCGTGCCGGTGACAATGACAGGAAACCACAAATGTGAGAACTTGCTGGTTTTTGGCCTGAATGGACAGAGAGAAATGAGGGGAGGGGAAACACGCGGCAGGGCTTTGTTTTTTCTGGGGAAACGGTTGTCCGGTTGGTGTTTATTATTGGGTGTGCCCCTCTTCCGATAGCGGCAGAGGGGCACTTCCGGGTGGGTGATAAGGCGGGTTATTTCTGCTCCGCCATGGCTTCTTTGTAGAGTGATTTGCGCGGCTCAGCGAAGACCTTGCGCAGCATGGGTTCGAAGTAATCCAGTGGCAGGATTTCTCCGTCTGGATCGAAGGCGGGGGAATCGTATTTGCTGACGAACTCCAGGGTCTGCCGGTAATGCGGGTGATCCTTGAAGTTCTCGCGCATGTCGCGATTCATGCCCAGGTAATGGAAGAAGTAGTAACCCTGGAAGATGGCGTGGTGTTTCACCATCCAGTGGTTGGCATCGCTGACGAATGGTTCCAGCAGCACGGCGGCCACGTCGGCGTGGTTGAAGGTGCCCAGGGTGTCGCCGATGTCGTGCAGCAGCGCGCAGACCACGTATTCGTCATCCTTGCCGTCGCGATGGGCCAGGGTGGCGGTTTGCAGGCAGTGCTGGAAACGGTCGATCTTGAAACCACCGAAGTCACCTTCCAGCAGGCGCAGGTGCGTCATGATGCGATCGGACAGGCCTTTGCTGAAATCGCCGAAGGACTTGGCGATGATCTGCCAGTCCTCGCCGGTGCCGTCCTTCATGTGGGTGAACTGGGCGCGGGGTGCGGTCATGTCATTCATGGTGCGCTCCTTATTCCGCGTAGCCGGGGTTGTTGCGGTCCAGCTTGCGTAGCAGGCCGGGCCACGCCAGGTTGCCGCCCATTCCCTTGGTCACCTGTGCTGCCTGCTGCTTGATGGTGTCGACGATACCAGCGGGGATCGGGGTCAGTGGGCGGTTGCCGGACAGGGCTTGCAGCTGGATTTCGCAGGCCCGTTGCAGGATGTACATGCCCAGGAAGGTATCAGCGATGGTGCTGCCCACGGTGAGCAGACCATGGTTACGCAGGATCATGAAGTTGGCGTCGCCCAGGTCGGCTTGCAGGCGCGCTTTTTCATCGTCGCGCAGGGCCACGCCTTCGTAGTCGTGATAGGCCAGGCTGGCCAGCGGGAACAGGCTCTGTTGCGACAGGGCCAGCAAACCTTCCTGCTGGGCGGAGACGGCGACGCCGGCGGTGGTGTGGGTGTGCATGACACAGGCGGCATCGTCGCGCACGGCGTGGATGGCGCTGTGGATGGTGAACCCGGCCGGGTTGATGTCGTAATCGCTGTCGTCGAGCTTGTTACCTTCCTGATCCACGCGCACCAGGCTAGAGGCGGTGATCTCGTCGAACATCATGCCGTAGGGGTTGATCAGGAAATGATGCTCGTCGCCGGGGATGCGGGCGGACAGGTGGGTAAAGATAAGATCATCCCAGCCGTGCAGGGCGATGAGCCGGTAGGCGGCGGCGAGATCCACGCGCAGCTGCCATTCTTCGGCGCTGACGCTGCCTTTCTTGGAGGGGACGGTGGCTGGGTTAATGGTGACCTGGCTGTTCATGTAGCGCTCTCCCGTTATGTGGGTCTTATTTGGGTCAGGGACCCTTATTTAAGGTAATCGATTTTCCAATCCCTTGAGTGTAGGCCCGGGGTTAGGGAGAAAACTGTCAACTGGTTTACAATTGCTCCATGACGGATGCCTATACGGTGCTGCGGCACTGCCCCTTACTGGCCGGATTTCCCGATGCTGCCCTGCATGAAGCGGCGCGGCACGCCCGGGTGCGTTCGTTTCAGGCCAACCAGCCGATTTATGAGAAGGGCGAACCCCAGTCCAACCTGTGTGTGATTGCCGAGGGCCTGGTGCGGATCAGTTCGGTGAATGCCCAGGGTCAGGAAGCCGTGCTGATCATTTTTGACAGCGGTACCTGGTTTGGCGATGCGGTGTTTTCCCCCGGTACCGGGCGGGTCTATGGCGCCACGGCCCATGAGGCGGCGGTGTTGGTGGAAGTGCCGGGCCCTTTTTTCCGCGACTTGCTGCAACGTTACCCGCAGAGCTACCCGGTGGTGCTGGATCTGATCAGCCAGCGGCTGTGGTCCGCCATCTCCATGATTGAAGAAGACGCGCTGCGGGGGACTCAGGCGAGGATCGGGCAGCGCTTGCTGTTCCTGTCGCAAATGCAGCGGGGTGGCAAGCCGGAAAGTGGACCGGTGACGGTGCGCCTGACCCGTGAACATATTGCCAACATGATGGGGATGACCCGCCAGGGCGTGCACCGGACGCTCAAGGCGTTTGAGGCACAGGGGCTGATCACGCTGGGCTATGGGCGCATTACTATTGAAGATGAGGCGGCGCTGCGGGAGCACTTGGCGACGTTGAATTGATGCTAAGTGCAGGATGTCGGATTACGCCTTTCAGGCTAATTCGACCTACTTACAGTATTCCCCACATACGACTCGTAGGTCGTGTTAGGCCGAAGGCCGTAACCCGACATTCCTGCTGTGGTTTGATTTCAGACAGACATAAAAAAACCGGCGTTGGCCGGTTTTTTTATGTCGCTAATTAGCGCACGTCCGTTTAACACACTTCCATGCCCGGTTTGGCGCCGCTGTCCGGGCTGAGGATGTGAATGTCATCCCCGCCGGGGCCGGCGGCCAGTACCATGCCTTCGGAGACGCCGAACTTCATCTTGCGCGGTGCCAGGTTGGCTACCAGTACCACCAGTTTGCCTTCCAGCTCTTCCGGTGCGTAACGCGACTTGATGCCGGCGAAGACGTTGCGCTCGCCCAGCTCGCCCACGTCCAGTGTCAGCTGCAGCAGCTTGTCGGCGCCTTCCACGTGAGCGGCCTTGGCCACACGGGCCACGCGCAGTTTTACCTTGAGAAAATCATCAATGCTGATGGTGTCGTCGTCTGCGTCCGCTTTTTTCGCGTCTGCTTTCTTGGGCTTGTCGGCAACCGGTGCGGGTGTGCTGTCCTTGGAATCCGCCAGCATGGCTTCGACCTGCGCCATGTCGATACGGTTGAGCAGAGGTTTGAACTTGGCGATTTCATGGCCCAGCAGCAACTGGTCCGCGTCTGCCCAGGTAAGCGGTTCCACCTGCATGAAAGCTTCGGCACGCTCGGCCAACGCCGGCAACACCGGTTTCAGGTAGATCACCAGCAAGCGGAACACGTTGATGGCGGTGCTGCAGATGGCCAGCACTTCCTGCTCCTTGCCTTCTTCCTTGGCCAGACTCCAGGGTGCCTTGTCGGCGATGTAGCCGTTGGCGTGATCGGCCAGTGCCATGATTTCACGCATGGCCTTGCCGAATTCGCGTTTCTCGTAGAAATCGGCAATGCGTGGGCCCGCTTCCTGGACTTCGCGCACCAGCATCATGTTGTCCAGGTCGGTACTGAGCGTGCCGCCGAACTTCTTCACGAAGTTGCCGGTGCGGCTGGCGATGTTGACCAACTTGCCGACCAGGTCGGAGTTCACTCGCTGGGCGAAGTCTTCCAGATTCAGGTCGAAATCATCCACCCGGCTGGAGAGTTTGGCGGCGAAGTAGTAGCGCAGGTACTCCGGGCTCAGGTGGTCCAGATAGGTGCGGGCCTTGATGAAGGTGCCGCGGGACTTGGACATTTTGGCGCCGTTCACGGTGACAAAGCCGTGGCTGTAGATGGCGGTGGGTTTGCGCAACCCGGCGCCGTCCAGCATGGCGGGCCAGAACAGGCCATGGAAGTTGATGATGTCCTTGCCGATGAAATGGTACAGCTCGGCGGTGGAGTCCTTGCCCCAGTAATCGTCGAAGCTCAGGCCTTCGCGATCACAATAGTTCTGGAAGCTGGCCATGTAGCCGATGGGGGCATCCAGCCACACGTAGAAATATTTGCCCGGGTAGCCGGGGATCTCAAAGCCGAAGTAGGGGGCTTCACGGGAGATATCCCAGGGCTGCAGGTCTTCGATCCATTCCTGCAGTTTGTTGGCTACCTGCTCCTGCAGGGCGCCGGAGCGGGTCCATTCGCGCAGCAGAGGCTCGAACTTGGGCAGGTCGAAGAAGAGCTGGGTGGTTTCCTTTTCCACCGGGGTGGCGCCGCTGACCGAGGAATAGGGATCGATCAACTCTGCCGGGGTATAGGTGGCGCCACAGACTTCGCAGTTGTCGCCGTACTGGTCTTCGCTCTTGCACTTGGGGCAGGTGCCCTTGACGAAGCGATCGGCCAGGAACATGCCTTTCTGTGGGTCGTACAACTGGGTAATGGTCTTTTCCAGGATGTAACCGGCATCCTTGTTGCGCTGGAAAACCATTTCTGACAGCGCCCGGTTCTCGGCGCTGTGAGTGCTGTAGTAGTTGTCGAAATTCACCTGGAAGTCGGCAAAGTCCCGCTCGTGGTCCGCTTTCACCTGGGCAATCTGTTGCTCCGGGGTGACGCCGTTTTCCTCGGCCTTGAGCATGATGGCGGTGCCGTGGGCATCGTCAGCGCAGACATAGGTGCACTGCTGGCCACGGAGCTTCTGGAAGCGAACCCAGATGTCGGTCTGGATGTATTCCAGCAAATGGCCGAGATGAATGGGGCCATTGGCGTAGGGAAGGGCACTGGTGACCAGTATCTTGCGGGGAGTGTCACTCATGGGAACGGTATCGATTTCCAAAAAATGGGTGGCCTATGATACGGGGGCTGCCGGGGTTTTTCATCCTGTGTTCTTCGCTGTCTGCGGTGCCGGTTTTGTACGCGTGCTGACGGCCATACCAGGAACGGCACCGCTGGAGTGAACGGGCGTTGTGGCGGTGCGGCGATGTGCTAGGGTTTGCGGTTAGTTGTGAGGGGGTGGGCAATGTCGCTGAGAGTTCGTATTCGCTGGTTACTGGTGGTCTCTGCCGCTATTTGTGTGGCGCTGGCAACGGTGGCCCTGTACTGGGTAAACCTGTCGTTGGTGGATACCCTTGCGGAGCGCAATGCGGAACGTGAGCTGGGCAAGGTGGAAGCCGCTTTCCTGGACCAGTTGTCGGTGTTGCGGGTACGGGCGCAGGACTGGAGCCAGCAGCCCGAGCAGGCGCCGCTGAATCAGGGGGGCGTTGGCCACCTGGACCTGATGATGGCGCTGGATAACGATGCCATTCGTTGGGATAACGGGGAGCCGGGAGTGAATTCGCCGGTGTTCGAGACCTTGGCGCAGCGTTTCACTGAACAGGGCTGCATGCCGATTTGGGGGGTGGTGAAGGTAGAAGGCAGGCCTTTGCTGTTCAGTACCGCGGTGGAAAATGGCTGTCAGGCCTATCTGCTGGGGGTGTGGCTGGATAGCGGCTGGTTGAGTTACCTGTCCGAGCGGGTAGGGCATGCCTTGTACGTGCAGGAAGCCCAGAGTGACGGCCAGTTAATGCGGGGTCTGGGTGAGGTGGAAGGCGGGCAGTTACAGGGGCGTTTTCCCATTCCGGATTTCCTCGGGGGCACGCCGTTGGCGGTGATTGTCGAGATCCCCCATGACGGTTACCAGAGTATGCTCTATGCGGTTTTGTTGGTGGCGCTGATTATGGTGGTGCTGACCTCGATAACCGTGTTCGTCATCAATTGCCGTATTCAGCCCATGCTGTTTGGGCGTTTGCGGCTGGTGCATAACGCCGTGCGATCGATTGCCCGTGGTGGGGCGCTGGACCAGCGTGTACCGGTGCTGGGCCGCGATGAGATCGGTGCCCTGGCGGAAGACTTCAATGCCATGGTGGACAGTATTCACCATGCCCAGACCCAGCTCGCGCAAGCCAGGATGCAGGCAGAGGACGCGAGCCAGACCAAAAGCCAGTTTCTGGCCAATATCAGCCATGAAATCCGCACGCCAATGACGGCCATTCTCGGTTACACCGAGCTGTTGCGCGATGGCTCGCTGAATGCCACAGACAAGCGGCGCTACCTGACCATCATCCAGCACAATGGCGATGCGCTACTGGCGCTGATTAATGATGTGCTGGATCTGTCACGGATCGAGGCTGGCCAATTGCACCCGGAACAACGGCTGTTTTCTGCCCGGGTGCTGCTTGATGAAGTCATCGACAGCTTGCAGTTGCGGGCCACCGAGAAGGACATCGACCTGCGTATCCATTACCTGACGGACTTGCCGCCAACGGTCAGTGGGGATGCGTTCCGCCTGCGCCAGATACTGGTCAACCTGATTGGTAATGCGGTGAAGTTTACCGAGCGCGGGCGGGTGCATGTGGGGGTTAACTGGGATGAAGAGGCGTCGCGTCTGAATGTGTCAGTGGAAGACACCGGGATTGGCATCAGTGAAGGCGAGCTGAGCCGCATCTTCCTGCCCTTCTCCCAGGCGGATGCATCGCATACTCGTCGCTATACCGGTACCGGTCTGGGGTTGAGCATCGCGCGACAATTGGCCCGTGCCCAGGACGGTGACATCCAGGTCTTCAGCACCCTGAACCAGGGTAGCTGCTTTGTGCTGGATATTCCGCTGGTGCGTGCCTGTGACACGGTTTCACAAACCGCTGGCGACAGGCCGGATGCCCTGCCTGCGTCCCGGGAAGCGCTGGCTGCGCTGGAGGGGGTGCGGGCGTTGCTGGTGGAGGACAACGAAGTGAACCGTCTGTTTGTGCGCAAGGTGCTGGAGCAGGTGGGCATGCGGGTAACCGAAGCAGAGCACGGGCGAGAAGCCTGTGCGGTCTTTCATGGCGCAGACGGCGCTTACGACCTGGTGGTACTGGATATGCAGATGCCGGTGATGGATGGCTATGAGACTGCGCAGGCCCTGCGCGATCGGGGGTTTGATGGGCCTCTGCTGGCTCTGACGGCCAACGTGCTGGCGGTGGATCGCCAGCGCTGCCTGGAAGCCGGTTGCAATGCCTTTTTGGGTAAACCGGTGCGGGTCAGGGAGTTGCTGGCGGTGTGCGCGCAGCTCCTTAACCCGTCAGAGGTTTCCGTTAGCCGCTAATGTTTCTGGAAACCTGGGGAACCTCTGGATAACTCCTTGCATGCTCAGCGTGACCTGGAGCGTACAGCTGTTGTGTCTTGTCTCGACGGTAAGGGTGGCTCCCTTTCCTAGAGACAGGGCGCAGCAGATGTGCGCTCCAGGCCGCGCCCTTCGGGTCTTCCAGGCTGCCCCGCACTCGTTGTTGCGCTTTTTCGATGGATGGACATACACCTTCAAAAACGCGCCTAGATTGCGAGCCAGCCTGAAAGACTGAGCACGTAAGGAGTTATCCAGAGGTTCCCTGGCCACGCCTGAGTGCATCGTGGACCTGTTGTTGGGAGACCGGTTTGCTGAGGTAGTCATCCACACCCGCGTCACGGGCTTTCTGCACATAGTCACCGGTAGCGTGGGCCGACAGGGCGATGATCCAGCAGTGCGGTGGTGTCTCCTGGGCGGTTTCCAGGGCACGAATTTCCCGGGTGGCCTGGTAGCCATCCATCACCGGCATCTCACAGTCCATGAAAATGATATCCCAGTAATCCGGGTGGTTGCGGACCTGCTCTACAGCCTGGGCTCCGTCGCTGACCAGCGTGGCATGGATACCTAACGATTTGAGGATGCTGTCGATCACCAGCTGGTTGACGGCATTGTCTTCCGCCACGATCACCTTGAGCATATTGGCGCGGTCCAGCCGGATCAGTGGCTCTTTCGCGGTGGAGGGAGCACGCGATTCGTCGGGGCCGGTGAGCAGGCTGCGTTTCAGCGCCTGACAGGAAAAGGGCGTTTCTATCAGTAGCAAGTCTTCCGGCAGGGTGTCGCTGAGCGGCTGCCCGGTGGGATGCAACAGCACCAGTGCCGGGTTGTCGAAGTGAGCGCGCAGGCGTTCTACGTAGTGGGGATCTTCCAGCACAGGTAGTTCCGCGATGAGATAGTCCACGGCTTGGCTGGGGCTGGCAGGATCAAGCGCGGTAATGACGTCACGGTATTCCAGCGTCTTGGCGCCCCAACGGCTGAGAATCTGCGAGAGGCTTAGCAATTGCGGAGCAGTGCTGGAGATGATCGCGGCGGTCCGGTTTGCCAGCACCGGTTGTTTCTGAATTTTTTCCACTTCCACCGGCAGGGATAGCCAGAATGTGGCCCCGCGGCCCAGAGAGCTGGAGACGCCGATGTCACCGCCGAGCAGCTCGATCAACCGTTTGCAGATCACCAGCCCAAGGCCGGCGCCGTTGTGTTTGCCCTTGGCGGACAGATCGCTGAACGCCTGGAACAAGGACGACTGCTGGCCTTCATCCAGGCCGATCCCGGTGTCGACCACTTCAATCATCAGCACGCACATGCCCTTGTTATTCACCGGTTGCTTCAGGTTCACGTGCAGGGCGACGTGACCGCGGTCGGTGAATTTGAAGGCATTGCTGAGCAGGTTGGTAATGATTTGCTTGAGGCGAATCGGATCGGTTTTGATGCGTTCAGGTACCCGGCTGTCGATATGAATATACAGCGGCAGGGATTTTTCGCTGGAACGCAGGGCAAACAGCCGCACGCAATCATCGACGATGTTTTCCAGTGCAATAGGCTGGTAATCCAGCTCCAGTTTCCCGGACTCGATCTTCGAGTAATCGAGAATGTCGTTGATGACGGTCAGTAACGACTGGGTGGACTGATAAATGGTGCCTACATATTGCGCTTGTTGATGGGTCATGCTGGTGCGGCGCAGCAGGTCGGTCATGCCCATGATGCCGTTCATGGGCGTGCGAATTTCATGGCTCATGGTGGCGAGGAATTCGCTTTTGGCGTGGTTTCTGGCGCCGGCCTTGAACGCTTCCATTTCCGCGATGGCCCGGTCGCGCACGGAATCGGAATGGGCTTCCTTCAAGCGGTTGATGCGCCGGGCGAGAGCCAGGGAAAGCAGCACGACTTCCAGAAAGACGCCTATCTGTACCAAGTTTTCGGTCAGAGAATTGCGTGGAACAACGCCGTATTTATTCAGTGCCATGGCCGCTGCGCCGACAATAAAGCAGGACCAGGCAATGGTGAAAATGCGCGCATCCGGGTCGCCGGCGCGGGTGCGAATCAGGCCGACGAAGAAGATACTGAAATCCATCAGCAAAATGGCACTGACGGAAATCGGAATCAGGAAAGTGCGGCTGGTAAAAGGCGCCGCGAGAAAGAGTACGGTGCCAATGCCCACCAGCATTTGCAGCCACATGGCCAGGCGCGGTGCTTTTTCCCGTAGCGACAGAAAGTGCAAGGTAAAGAGTGGCGGAAGCAGCACAATCAGGGGCAGCAGGTAATGAATCATGTACTGGCTGATCAGGGTGGAATGCGGCCACAGATAACGGTGGGCATAGCCATGCAATACCGCCATGAACAGGGTGACCACGGCGGACCAGCACACATACAACAAATAGACTTTTTCGCGAATGGAAAAGAACAGCGACAGGTTATAGAGAATCATCACCAGCATGCCGCCGAAGAAAATTCCCTGCACCACGCTTTGTGTTTGCGTCGAGGCGTTGTAACTTTCCTGTGACAGCAATTCCAGTGGCAGCTGGATGCTGTGTGCAGAGGCGACCTTGAGGAAAATGTCGTTGTCGGTGCCTGTGGGTAAGGTCAGCGGGAACGCGGGCGTTGGGGCTGTGCCTGGGCGTACGGAAAAATCCCGGTCCATGCCTGCCTGAAAGTGGGCGACCAGCGTGCCGCCGGCATCGATCTGGTAGACATCCACTTCACCGAGCATGGCGTAGTCGATTTGCAGCTGCCAGTCAGGATGAAGTCGATTAAGATTGCGAACTGAGAAGCGGAACCAGCAATGATCGGTGGTAAAGCCTAAATTCGGCGTGCTGGCTCCGGATGGTTGCCAGGGCAGGTCGGTGCGCTGAAGAATGGCATTAATGCCGGGTGACTGATCCGCAGGCGTGCAGAAGGTGTACAGGCCCTGATAGGGGTGCATGTGTTCCTGCTGTTCGCCGATGATTTGGGTGTCCGGTCCTTTGGCTGAGGCCAGGGAAGACAGGCAAATCGAGAAAAAAGCGACGAACAAAAGCAGAGCGGCTTTCGAGTCCTTGAACAAAGTGTCTTTATCCTGAATAGACGGGGTGACATCACCTCTAATCAGTGATGCTAGCAGCGTGAGCCGGGGGGCTCAATGCAGGGGGAGAATAACAGATGACAGGGATAGTGAACCGCTTTGCGGTGGGGCCAATTACCGGTGAGTCAGGGAAAAGCCATGTGCGCCTTTTCGGGGCATTGCCGAAAGGGGAGCTGGGCGCGGGCAACAAGCTTATGTGGGGGCGGGTTCGCTGGCGCAAACAGGGGGGCGGCAGCTGGTCTGAACCCCGTAAGTTTCGCCTTAATGGCAACTTCGATGGCTCCGGGGTGGTGGTGATCAACGGGCTTGAGCCTGGCACCCGCTATCAGTATCAGGCCGGTTGGGTGAGCAGCGAAGAGGATGGTGCACCACTGGACTGGCACGCCATTGAGAGCGGCTGTTTTTCCACCGACCAGCCCACGGCTGATCAGACAACCTTCTTGTTTGGTTCCTGTTGTTACCGGTTTGTCGGGCTGGATGGGATTATCCAGGATGATCGCGCCGACAAGATTTTTGCGGAAATGTCGGTGCAGGCGGAGCAACACAAACCGGATTTTGTCCTGTTTGGTGGTGATCAGGTCTATGCCGATTCCATGTACAGCATTGGCGCGGCGGCCACCCGTGACGATTTCGATTCCCTCTATCGGGCCAGTTTTTCCCAGAAGCACCTGGCCAAATTGTTAAGGGAAACCAACAGCTACATGATCCTGGATGATCATGAAATTGAGAATAACTGGCCGGCCAAGGCCGACGCCGAGTTATGGACGAACAAGTATCCGGCAGCGATCAAGGCATACCAGATTTACCAGGCATCTCATTCCCCGGCGGCCCCATTGAATGAGGCTGGCACCTATCTGGACCGTGACCCGGATAAGTTCTGGTACACCTTTTCCCGTGGTCCGGCGGATTTCTTTGTAATGGATGTGCGTACCGAGCGGGTGCTTAGCCGCTGGCCCTGGCAACGCAAGATGATCAGCGAGGTGCAGGAGCAGGCGTTCGTCGAATGGCTGGACCGTGACCCCGAGCGCGTCAAGGTGCTGGTGACTTCCGTGGTGATGTTTCCGGAACAGCGGCGCCCGTTTCGTGGCAAAGATGCCTGGGAAGGCTTTCGCCATCAGCGCCAGCGACTACTGGCTGCGATGGCAAAAAGTGCGAGCCAGAAACTGGTGGTGCTTAGCGGTGATGTGCATGCTTCCCTGTATGCCAGTTTGACCTTGAACGGTGGCAAAAAGGTACATAGCTGGACATGTTCCGGGCTGTTCTGGCCCACCGCCTTGTTTGCGTTCCGCTGGTATCGCCCGATGATTCGGGTGCCGGGGCTGCTCTATAGCGGCTGGGGGCGCCCGTTGGGGCAAGTCAGCGTGCCGGGTGAGGTCTTTAGCGACAATGCATTTTCGGTGGTGTCCTTCGATGACAGGGGCGCCCGATTTGCGTTGTTCGATCGCCGGAACCGGCCAGTGCCGGATGCAAGCCGAACCATCGAATGGTAAGCGGTCCGTGAGAGAGGGTGGCGGGTTTCTCATGCTGCCCATGGCGAAAAGCTTACATGAGTTGGCGCTTTTTTCGTCTTACCCCGGGTAGGCCGTTTCCCTAAAGTGGATCTTGCAAGGACGCGATGGAACACGGATGTTCGATTTCGGCCCGGTACAGCCTAGCCCGCCAACCCCAAATGGCGGGCTTTTCTTTTTCTGGGGTGTCCTCTTTCCTGTTTTCCCCTTTGATTGCCCATAACAGAACACCGATAATGTACCGCTTCACAGCAGGAGTCGGTCATGTCTGAGCAAGTAGAACAGCGGGAAATCCTCAAAGCCAAACTCAATCAGGAAACCGCCAAGGCTAGCTGGAAAGAGCTACAGCCGTTCTTTGCCCGTGGCCAGACGGTCTATGTGGCGCCGGAACTGGATTTGATTGAAGTCGCACTGGCGTTTTCAGACGATGAGGCCGCGCAAATTGCCCTGTGGCGGGACAAGGCCCAGGTCGACAAGGTTACCGATGAGCAGGCAGCGGCGTGGTTCGCGGCAGATAAAGGCTTGTGGACAGTGGTGCTACCGCCCTGGGTGCTGGTGCAGCCGGAGTCCGTGCAGTAACTCGATCTGTTGCCACAGACTCGTCGGCAATAGAGCGTTTGTCACGCGGTAACGCTGCCCAGTGGGTAACGCTCCTGGCATCTGGAATGCCGCCCCTTTCGATTCCTACTTTCTTGCTCGACCCTGACTTCGCGTCCCTCACTGCGGCTTATGCGGTGGGGGGCGAGTCCTGATGCCGTGTCCGGTACTCGCCGGGGGGCAGCCCCAGCCACCGTTTGAAAGCCTTGTTGAATGACGAGGGATCTTCATAACCCAGCTGCTGCGCGATCTCGGCAAAGCCTGCTTCGCTGTAGCGGACCAGTTGCTCGGCCAACTCTGCGCGGACTTGATCCAGCAGATCCCGGAACCGGGTATGGTGCGCGTTCAGGCGCCGCTGAAGGTTCCGCACGCTCATGTTCAGGCTATTGGCCAAAGCCTGCTGGTCGTAATGGCCTTCCTCCAGTTGATGGCGCAGGCGTTCGCGAATCAGGTCAATCAGGTGGTGATCGCGCAGGGAATTCAGGGTCTTGTCGCAGTGGATCAGCGCTTGCTGAAAACGCTCGTCATCGTGATTGGGGTTGAGCGTATCGAGAATGTGGGCAGGGAACAGCACCTGATCGTGCTCGCGACTCGCGGTGACCGGGGCCTTCAATAAAGCGCTGAATAGCTCGGTATGGGCAGTGTTCTCTCGCAGGTGAACGTGGACGTCTTCACTGGCCTGCACGCCCAGAGCCACGTCTGCCAGCCGCAAAAAACCACTCAGTACGGCATGGGTCTGCATGGTATGGAGTGGGGCGTCACCATTGGCAGCGCAGCGCACCGCAACATACTCGTCTTGCAGGTGAATGGTTACTTGCTGGGCTTCCGTGAGTAGCGGCCAGTACTGTTCCAGGACTTTCAGCGCCTGCCAGCCATCGCGGTAGTAGTGCAGGGCATCCCCCAGGGGGGCGATATCGGGGAGGAGAATTTGTTGGCCAATGCGAATGCCCATGGCCGGGTCACCAAGTTTCCTTTCCGCCTGCTCGAACAGCCGATGAATCGCGGACACGTCCAGACGCTCATCATTCTCGGTCAGTAGAGATGCCGGCAAACTGGCGTTGGTAAACAGTTCCAGCAGATCGAGCCCTTGGCGCTGCCAGTAACGCAGGTCACTGCGGAACATGGAGATGTGTTTGCTGAACATGGGTTGCCTCTAATCTTTTATTCTTATGTCGTTGTTTTAAAACGGCATTGGTTTTTGGCGACACACTCCCTGTTTGGCTGGCGTCTGGCGCCATATGTTGCTCTTCCTCTCCCTCGTAAGGTAGCCACTTCGTACGATAGTACATCGCTCTGTGCGTAATAACGCACCATTTTGCGATATATGTGGCGCGAAAACCCTCAAAACGGTGACTTACGTCACGCTTTTGTCCTGATGTTAGGGAGAGAGATAATAATGAATACAACTAAGAACAAGTTCGTAGATGTGCCGGCGGCTCGCCTGCTAGCGCCGCTGGCCCTGGCCGTATCACTGGCCGCCTGTGGCGGTGGTGGCAGCAGTAGTGGTGGTGGTGCTAATGGTGGTGGTGAGAACCCGGTGGGCTATCAGTTCCCGCAGGACATGCCAGCCGATGTACCGCAGCAGGAAATCGCCTGTGGTGGTGACGACGCCATCATGTTGGATGCGAATAACATTACTGACAGCGCCAAGATTGCTTTCCTTGATGCTCAGGACGGGGATGTGATCGCGTTCCCGGAAGGGCGCTTTGACCTGAACGATACGCTGACCCTGGATGGTGAACTGGGTGGCGCACGCATTGCAGACATTACAATTTGTGGCCAGGGCATGGACAAGACCATCCTGGATTTCAGCAATTCCGTAGGTGATGACGGTCTGTTTATCACCAACATCAATGATGTGGAAGTCTACGGCCTGGCCGTAGTGGAAGCGGCCAACAATGCCATCAAGTTCCAGCATGCTGATGGTGTGCGTATCAACTACACCGCGACGGTATGGCAGGGTGAGCCGGACAAGGGCAACGGCGCTTACGGCCTGTACCCGGTAGAAAGCAGCAATGTGCTGGTGGAAAACAGCTACGTACGCGGTTCTGCGGATGCCGGTGTCTATGTGGGGCAGTCACAGAACATTGTTGTGCGCAACAACGTGGCCGAATACAACGTGGCGGGGATCGAAATCGAGAACTCCACCGGTGCGGACATGTACAACAATATCGCCCGTTTCAATACCGGTGGTTTGCTGGTATTCGATCTGCCCATCGGTAATGGCACCTATGGTTCTGGTGTGCGGGTCTTCGGTAACACCGTGACTGAAAACAACACCAAGAACTTTGCCAATAGCAGCAGCAACCCGGGTGGCGTTCATATCGTGCCGCCGGGCACAGGTGTCATCGTTCTGTCCACTGACGATGTGGAAATTTTCGATAACGAGATTGCCGATCACGATACCCTGGCAGTGGCAGTGACCAGCTTCTTTATCGCCGATGAAAACGCGGCGGGTCCCGATTATCAGTCCATCATCGCCGACGGTTGGCTGCCAGTTGTGCGCAATATTCATGTGCACGATAACGCCATCACCAATGCCGGTTCCGCACCGAATGGGGCGTTGATTCAGGACATGATTACGCTGTTCACCCTGACTCCGGAACTGCAGTGGCCGGGCATTCTGTATGACGGTCTAGGCGAGCAGCTGGCTAACAGCAGCGCTTTGCTGCCAGTGGCTGACGCTTATGAAGAGGGCGAGAAGGTTTGTTTCCAGAACAACGGCGACACCCTGATCGGCTATCCCTACGACCCGGCCACCGCTGCCACCATGTCCGGCCCGACGCTGAGCCCGGCAGTGGGTGCAGATCTGCTGGATTGCAGCCAGCCGGCGTTGCCTGCGGCCACCTTGACCTTCAAGGGTGAGCAGTTTGGTTGTGGCGTGGATGACACCACCAGCGAGCACTGCAAGCCGGCCCCTGTTCTCTAACGTTTGTTTATCTTTTCTACCTGTCTGATTTCGGGGCGGCCTGTCGCCGCCCCGAAGCAGGAGTCATGACATGAAAACATTAATGCAGATTTCTCTGCTTTCTACCGCCGCAATACTGACCGCCTGTGGCGGCGGTGGCGGTAGTAGCGGCGGTGGAGGTGCTGGTACTGGTGGCGGCGACCCGGTGGCCAGGAACTGCCAGATCAGTGACAGCGCGGACGTAAACTGGGACGCACTGGAAAATGACAACCTGGAAAAGCTCTCGGACTACAACCTCTTTACCAGCAGCTGTGACCCCACCCGGGATGCCCACGGTGGCATAGCCTATGACCTGAATACGCCTTTGTTCTCTGACTACACCAGCAAATACCGGTTTGTGTTTGTGCCGGATGGACAGAGTGCCACCTACAATGAAGACACTGTTTTCGACTTCCCGGTGGGCACCGTTATTACCAAGACTTTTGCCTTGCCGGCGGATACCGCTTACCGCGGTTATGATCCGCAGACGAGCACGGAAACGTTGCTGGAAACCCGCCTGTTGATTCATCGTGCTGGCGGCTGGACCGCGCTGCCTTATGTGTGGAACGCAGACGGCACCGAGGCGACCTACCGGGTTCAGGGGGCACAGTTGCCCGCGACACTGGTGCACAACGGTGCCCAGGAATCCTTCACCTATTCCGTGCCCGACAAGGCGCAGTGCAAGCAGTGCCACAGCCATGATACCGGCGATACCAATGTGTTTATTCCCATCGGTCCCAAGGCCCGTCATCTCAATGGTGATATGGACTATGGCAGTGGCCCGGAAAACCAGCTGAGTCACTGGAGCGACGCGGGTATTCTCAGTGGCCTTCCGGCTCTGGATCAGGTGGACAAGGTGCCGAGCTACCACGATGCTGATGCGGGCTTGATCAGTGGTTACAGCGATGAACAACTGATGGCGGCGGCAAAAGGCTACCTGGATGTGAACTGTGCCCATTGCCACGGCGTGGGAGGCACTGCGGCCTACACCGGTTTGCAGCTGGAGTTCTGGCGCGACTATGACACCGAGAAAGAAAAGCACGGTGTCTGCAAGGGCCCCATCGCCTATGACCAGGGTGAAATGACCTACGACGTGGTGCCGGGTAACGCAGACGAATCGATCCTGCATTTCCGCATGGATACCACCAACCCGCAGGACAGTATGCCGCGCCTTGGCCGAGCGCTGATCCATGAGGAAGGTGTTGCTCTGGTGAAGGCCTGGATCAACAGCCTGCCTGACGCGTCCTGTTCCTCCAAGTGAGGGTGATGCAGTGATAGCAAGAAACGGTCTGTATAGCATCTTGTTATTGCTGCTGACGGCTTGTGGTGGCAGTGGTGGCGGTAGCGATACGGCCGCCACGGCACCTGAGCCCGAGCCGGATATCACCGACCCGCGCTGTCTTGCCGACAGCGACGGGCCGAACTGGCAAGCGCTGGCGGAAGTGAATTGCCCGCGCCTGTCCCAGTATCAGCTGTTTTCTGATGGCCGTGATCCTCGTGTGGGCCCCACTGGGCCGGGGCTGCCATTTGCCCCGGCCAGTGGCCTTTTTAGTGATCATGCCACCAAGTACCGATTTGTTTTTCTGCCCGAAGGGAGCACGGCACAATACCGTGACACTTTTGGGCTGGTATTCCCGGTGGGCACCGTGATGGTGAAAACCTTCGCCTTGCCGGTCAGCGCTGCCGGGGGCGATGACCGTCTGATGGAAACCCGCCTGTTGATCCACCGGGCCTCCGGCTGGGTGGGGTTGCCGTATCAGTGGCAAGCGGATGGCCAGGATGCCACGCTGGCACGGACCGGCAAGGTGATCGACAGCTATGTCATGGTCGACGGTGTGCAGCAGGATTTCCGCTACCAGATCCCCGATGTGCTGACCTGCCGCAAGTGTCACCAGGGCCGCACTGACAATGAAGTGATGACCCCGCTGGGTACAACGGTTCGTCAGTTGAATCATGATTTTCCCTACGCCGGTGGAGCCAAAAATCAGCTGGTTTACTGGCAGAAAAACGGCATGCTGGCTGATGCGCCTGCCCCGGCAAGCTGGCCCCGCGCTGTGGATTGGCATGACACCAGCGAACCGCTGGACCTGCGCGTGCGTTCCTATCTGGATACCAACTGCAGCCATTGCCACAGTGATGTGGGCAGCGGTGCGCTGTCGGGCCTGCGGCTGGAAATGTGGCGAGACCCTACCGATTACTTCTATGGCATCTGCAACCGGGCGCAGGGGTATTACGGTGGGCCGTTGGGCCTCACCTACGATATCGTGCCCGGCAATGCGGCTGACTCGGTGTTGCCGTTCCGGCTGGGTGCTCAGCGCCATACCGATAATGCCAAGGATATGATGCCACCGCTGGGCCGCAGCCTTGCAGACCACGATGCGGTCGCACTGGTGCGCCAGTGGATTGATGCGATGCCCGCGAAAGCGTGCGCCACACTGGATTAAACTCCCGCCTGCTTGCGTCTTTCTGCGCTGGCTGCTCTTGTTCACCCCGCAACTCGCGATAACGTTTTTTGTGCTGTCATCCTGCTGTCCTGATGGAATGGTTTGATTACTTGAAACAGCAGGCTGGTATTGGCCGCGGCCACCGGTATAGAGTGAGCGAAAGGGCCTGCAGGGCGCGCCCGGCCGGCCTGGTGAAAGCCCGGAGAACGTGACCTCTCACGTGATCCGGTTTTACGTAGCAACGTTGCATCGTCACTTTGCATAGTCACTTTGCAGAGAAACGGTGTAGAGAAACTTTGCAGAGTCACAAGGACGCCGGAGGTTTCGATGCAGGATGACATCGCTCAACGCCAGGCGCTGTTGCAGGCCCAGCTGGAAGGGCAGGTCACTGCCCACATCGGTGCTGACCACCAGTCTCTGTTTCGCAGCTTTCTCGCTGCCTATTATGAAATGAGCAGTCTGGCCGCGCTGACGGCCCGGCCCCCGGAACAACTCTTCCATATCGCCCAGCAGCACTGGCTGATGGCGCACCAGCGCCACCCCGGCGAAACCCTGATTCACCTGAAGCCTCCCTGTCGCCCCGGCGGCCTTGCCGCGTTGCGCACCGTTACCGATGACGTCCCCTTTCTGGTGGATTCGGTGGCCATGGCTGTGCGTGATGCCGGCACCGCCATCGACTGGACTGTGCACCCGGTCATTCAGGTGCGACGCGATGCCCATGGGCATCTGACCCAGGTCACGGGGGTGGGTGATGGCGAGCAGCCGGCGGAGTCCATGATCTACGTGGAATTCGAACCGCTGGCAGACGACGAGGATTATGCCCGCCTGCAGGACATTCTCGAGCGCGTGCTGGGTGATCTGCGCGTGGTGGTGGACGACTTCGAGCCCATGCTCGACAACCTGGAAGCGACCCGCAGCAACCTGTCGGCCAGTTACCCGGAGCGGGATCAGCAGGAGTTACAGGAAGCTACCGGCTTTATCGAATGGTTGTCCGAAGACCACTTTACCTTTCTGGGATATGCCCGCTCCGAAGCGAAAGCGGTGGACGGTGGCATGCAACTGCATCTGGTGGACGAGGCCGGTCTTGGTCTGGCGCGACCCGGCAGTCCTTACGCCAACGCGGATGAATTTATTGCGCCCCATGACGAAATGGCCAAATACATCCGCCATGGTCGTCTGGTGGTCGTAACCAAAGCCAATGTACGCTCGCCCATTCATCATCCGCACTATATGGATGTGGTATCCGTGAAGCGCCTGGCCGCTGATGGATCGGTGGAAGGCACCGACCGCTATATCGGGCTGTTTTCCCTGGATGCTTACATCAATCGTCCCCGGGACATTCCACTGATTCGCCGCAAGGTGAATTACGTGCTGGACCGTTCCCGGTTGCCGGAACGCTCGCATTCCGGCAAACACCTGCGCGATATCATTTACCAGCTTCCCCGCGATGAGCTGTTCCAGTGTAGTGAGGAAGAGCTGTACGACATCTGCATGGGTATTCGCGCCCTGCGTGATCGTCATCATCTGCGGGTATTCATGCGCCGGGACCGCTATGGGCGTTTTTATTCGTGCATGATTTACCTGAGCCGCGAACGCTACTCCCGGGAATTGCGCGACAAGGTCACCGCCGAGCTGATGACGCTGTGCAACGGTCGCTCCGTGGAACGCACCGTGGATTTCCTCCGCGAAGGGCTGGCCCGGATTCACTGCATTGTGCGTATTCCCCAGGGCACACAGCTGGCCATGACCGACAGCCAGGTGGAGCAACGGCTGATTGAAATTACCCGTTCCTGGTCGGACCAGTTACGGGAAGTGTTGCGCGAAAGTGGCTACCAGGATGAGCAGGGCGACAAGGTGGGTAGCCGGGCCGATGACGGGGCTGCCCTGGCCCTGCGTTACGGTGACGCCTTTCCCCTGGGTTACCGGGAAGCGCACAGTGCCGTGGAAGCCGCCGCCGACCTGCAATACCTGACGCAGTTGTCTGCCGCCCAACCGGTGCTGCCCAGCCTGGCCATTACCGATGCAGACGGTGCGGCGTGCCCGACCAGCCTGCGGCTTTATAGCCTGAATAATCCCATTGGCTTGTCCGATGTGCTGCCCGCACTGGAGAATTTTGGTTTGCGGGTAGTGCGCCAGAACCCGACCCGGGTGACGCCCCGTGATGGCGATCCCCGCTGGATTCAGGTTTTCGACGTGCAGGTCCACGGCGAGTGTTCCCTGGGGCCGGCCCAGCAGAAGCGCTACTTCGAAGATGCTTTCCTGCAATGCTGGAATGGCCATACGGAAAATGACGGCCTGAATCGACTGGTGTTGCTGGCGGGCCTGAATGCCCGCCAGGTGGTGTGCCTGCGTACCCTGACCAAATACCTGATCCAAACCGGGTTGCCGTATTCGCAAAACTATATGGAAGAGTTGCTGGCGGAACATGCGCGCATTGCCCGCTTGCTGGTGCAGCTTTTCGAAACCCGCTTTGACCCGCAGCTGACTGACAGCCGTCGTGATAATGAAGGGCTGAAACTGGCACAGAACCTGGACCATGAACTCGATGGCGTGGCGTCTCTGGATGCGGACCGGGTGCTGCGGGCGTTCCTGAGTGTGGTGCGCGCGGGCCTGCGTACCAATTTCTATCAGCAGGACGCGGGCGGGCACGACAAAGCCTATGTCAGCCTGAAGCTCGATCCGAAGCAGGTGTCGGAGTTGCCGCCGCCGTTGCCCATGTACGAAACCTTTGTGTATTCACCCACCATGGAAGGCATCCACTTGCGTGGTGGGCCGGTGGCCCGTGGCGGCCTGCGCTGGTCCGACCGGCGTGAGGATTTCCGCACCGAGGTGCTGGGCCTGGTCAAGGCGCAAATGGTCAAGAACGCCATCATTGTGCCGGTGGGGGCCAAGGGCGGTTTTGTGGTGAAAGGCGGCACACCGGGAGATCGGGACGCGTGGCAACAGCAGGGTATTGCCTGCTACAAGGAGTTCATCCGTGGCCTGCTGGACCTCACTGACAATCGCGAAGGCGACGCGATTGTGGCACCGGAACAGGTGGTGCGCCACGACGGCGATGACCCCTATCTGGTGGTGGCCGCGGACAAGGGCACCGCGACCTTCTCGGATATTGCCAATGGCCTGGCAGATGAATACGGCTTCTGGCTGGGCGATGCCTTTGCCTCTGGCGGCAGTGCCGGTTACGACCACAAGCAAATGGGGATTACCGCACGCGGTGCCTGGGAAAGCGTCAAGCGCCATTTCCGTGAACAGGACAAGGATATCCAGACGCAGCCGTTTACCGTGGTGGGGATCGGCGACATGGGCGGCGATGTGTTTGGCAACGGTATGCTGTTGTCGGACCAGATTCAATTAGTCGCGGCCTTCAATCACCTGCACATCTTTATCGACCCAAACCCGGATCCGGCGGCCACCTTTGCCGAGCGCCAGCGCCTGTTCACGACCCGGGGCGCCACCTGGGATGATTTCGACCGCGAGGCCATGTCCGAGGGCGGCGGTGTCTGGTCGCGCAGCGCCAAGAGCATCGAACTCAGTGAACCGGCCTGCCAGGCGCTGGGCATCAGTGAACGGACGCTGACCCCGGCAGAATTGATCATGGCGATTCTCAAGGCGCCGGTGGAGCTGCTCTGGAACGGCGGTATCGGCACCTATGTGAAAGGCAGTAACGAGAGTCATAGCCAGGTGGGAGACCGGGCCAACGATGCCATTCGTGTGAACGGCAAGGAACTGCGCTGCCAGGTAGTGGGTGAGGGCGGCAACCTGGGGCTCACGCAACTGGGGCGCATTGAATTTGCGCTCAATGGCGGGCGGATCAATACCGACGCCATTGATAACTCCGGCGGTGTGCACAGCTCTGACCGGGAAGTGAATATCAAGATTCCGCTTAACCAGCGTTTGCGTGACGGGCGGCTGGATCGCGATACCCGCGACCCCTTGTTGGTGCGCATGACCGACGATGTGGCCGATGCGGTGCTGCACGACAACTACGTGCAGAGCCTGGCTCTAAGCCTGCTGGAATACAACGCGGCGTCGCGGCTGGATGAGCACGCCAACCACCTGCGTACGCTGGAGCGTCAGGCCATGCTGGTGCGCACGGTGGAGTACCTGCCGGATGATGAATCACTCAGCGAACGTCGCACCCGCGGCAAAGGGCTGACCCGCCCGGAACTGTCGGTGTTGTTGTCCTATACCAAGAATGCGCTGTTCGATGCCTTGCTGGCGTCGGATGTCCCCGATGATGCGTTCTTTGACCAGGACGTGCTGCATTACTTTCCGCAGGAACTGGTGGAATCCTTCGGCGATGATCTGCTCAACCATGGCCTGCGCCGGGAGTTGATCGCCACGGTGCTGGCCAACGCGGTGGTCAACCGGATGGGGTTCGCCTTTGTGCATCGGTATGCGGATGAGCATGGCTTGTCGTTGCACCGTTTGGTGAAGGCGTACGCCATGGCCCATGCGGTGTTCGATGGCGACCTGTATTGGGCGCCGGTGGATGGCCTGGACGGGCGCGTGGACAGCCAGGTGCAGCTACGGCTTTATGGTCGGGTGATCGGGCTGATGAAACACGTGACCACCTGGCTGATTCATTACAAATGGGGGCGGCGTCCGGTGGCAGAAGCGGTGGCTCGCTACCGCAAGGCCATTGCCGAGCTGGAAGGCATGCTGCCTGAGGCACTGCCGGGCAGTTATCGGCAGGAATGGGATCAGGCCGTGGAGGGCATGAAAGACGATGGCGTGCCCGAGAAAGAGGCGAAGCTGTTAGCCAATACCATGGTGCTGGGGTGTGCCCCGGATATTGTTGAGCTTGCTTCGCTGGCCCAGGTGCCGCTGAAACTGGCGGCGGAAGTGTACTTTCTGGTGGGCGATAAGCTGCAGATTCTGTGGCTGCTGTCGTCGATTCTGGATCTGTCCGTGCAAGATCGCTGGCAAGCACTGGCCCGTGCCAACCTGCGCGAAGATTCCTACCGCCTGCACCGCCAAGTAGCCGCCAAGGTGCTGGAGTATGAGGGTGACAACGCCGCCGCACGCTTTGCCGCCTGGGAAGAAAAATCCCGCCGCAAGGTGGCCTTTGGTATCCACCGTTTGCAGACCCTGCAGGCGGATGGCCCCCACGACTTCATGACACTGGCGGTGGGGGTGCGGGAACTGCGTAAACTGCGAAGCCTGTAACTCGCGGAAGTCGGTACCACACGGAATGCACTTGAGTTGGCTGGTCTCTGCATATACTGTACAAAAAGACAGTATATGCAGAGGTGAAGTTTATGCGCGCAGCGAACCGGGGCACCTTGAGCCAGCTACCTGGCCGTTTTGCCGTCAGCCATTCTGAATCGGATAGCCCTCCGGTGAGCCGGCCTACTCGCTATCATCGCGAAAAAGCCAGCAGCATCATCATGACCAATCGTAGTCCGGACCTGCCGTTCGAGCAGAGTATCAATCCGTATCGGGGTTGCGAACATGGCTGCATTTATTGCTATGCCCGTCCCAACCATGCCTATGTGGACTTATCACCCGGTCAGGATTTCGAGAGCGAGATTTTCTGCAAGGATAACGCTGCGGAGGTGCTTCGCGACAGCCTTCGTAAACCGTCTTACCGCTGTCGTCCCATTGTGCTCGGCACGGTGACTGACCCTTATCAGCCCATTGAGCGCGAGCGACGCATTACCCGCGAGTTATTGCAGGTGCTGGTGGATTGTCAGCATCCCTTTAGCCTGATTACCAAAAGCACCCTGGTGCTGCGGGATCTGGACCTGATTGCGCCCATGGCCCGGGCCGGGCGTGCCTCGGTGGCTGTTTCGGTCACCACGCTGGATAACCGCCTGAAAGGGGAGTTGGAACCCCGTGCCAGCGGCGGCAAGGAGCGGCTGAAGGTGGTCCGCGAACTCAGCCGGGCCGGCGTGCCGGTAACGGTGCTGGTGGCGCCGGTGATTCCCTTCATCAATGACCATGAGCTGGAAGACATTGTGCATCAGGTCGCCATGGCAGGCGCCCAGCAGGCGGGGTATGTGGTGCTGCGCTTACCCCATGAAGTCGGGCCGCTGTGGCAGGAATGGCTGGCGGACCATTATCCGGACCGGGCCGAGAAGGTCATGTCGGTAATGCGTGATCTGCATGGCGGGGCCATTTATGACAGCCGTTGGCACCAGCGTCAGAGCGGGCAGGGTGCCTGGGCGCATCTGCTGCGTCAGCGTTTTGATTCCGCCTGCCGCAGTGCCGGGCTGGCGGGCAGGGAGTCGCTGGATCTGGATACAGGCGGCTTTGTGCCACCCGGGCCCCATGGGCAGTTGAGCCTGTGGGGAGCCGTTTAGTAACTCCGGGTTATTTACCTTTGTCGGTCTTTCCTTTACTTTAGTGACCCTTGGTTACTAATTTGCATTGACGGCGCGCCCGCTTCCGGTGTGCCTGACAGGAGAGTCCGATGAAAGCGGTATTGATTACCGGTGCCAGCGCCGGCATTGGTGAAGAATTTGCCCGCCAACTGGCGGTTCAGGGAAACAACCTGGTGCTGGCGGCGCGGCGTCTGGATCGATTGGAAACATTGGCCAGTGAGTTGCGCCAGCGCCATAACCTGGAGGTCGTGTGTATCGCCTCCGACCTGGCCCTGGCCGGTGCAGCAGAAAAACTGGTAGCGGATATGGCTACCCATAATGTGGAACTGACCGGCTTGATCAACAATGCCGGTTTTGGCGACCGGGGCGATTTTTCCGATCTGCCACTGCAGCGTCAGCTGGATATGATTCAGGTGAATGTGACTGCCCTGGTGGATCTGACCTGGCGGTTGGTGCCACAGCTGAAAGCGTCCAGCCATTCCACTACGGCAGGGCAGGGAGCGTTCGTGATCAATGTGGCGTCCACCGCGGCGTTCCAGGCCGGCCCGAACATGAGTATCTATTACGCTTCAAAAGCATTTGTGCTGTCGTTTTCGGAAGGCCTGTATGAAGAGCTGAAAAAGGAAGGCGTGGCAGTAAGTGCGCTTTGCCCCGGTGCCACGGCGTCCGAGTTTGCCCAGGAAGCCAACATGACCAACACCTTGCTCTTCAAGGCCGGCGCCATGAGCACCGAAGCGGTGGTTAGCAAGGCGCTGGCCGGCCGCCACCGAGCGATCGTGATTCCTGGCCTGAAGAACCTGCTGATGGTGTGGCTCGGCAAGCTGTCGCCCCGTATGATTACCCGCCGACTGGCTGGATTATTACAAGCGTGAACTCTTGTCCTTTTCAGCGCGCCCGCTCCCCGGAACAGAAAGCGGAGCGGCGTGCACAAATTCTTGAGGCGGCGGCGTTGTTCTTTGCCGAGCAGCGGTTTGCGGCCATCAGCCTGGCGGCCATCGCCCGCCAGTCCGGTGTGACCAAGGCAGCGTTGTACCGGTATTTCCCTTCTAAAGAAGCGCTGTTTCTGGCGCTCTATTTGAGTGAGCTGGATGCCATGGTCGAGGCGCCTCTGCCGCAGGAGGGGCCCGCCTGGGCGGCAATCAGTGAGCTATTAATTGCCCGCCCATTGTTCTGCCGGTTGACCTCTATTCTGCATACCGTGCTGGAGCACAATCTGGATGAATCACAGGCACGGGAATTCAAGCAGGCCTTGCTGGCCAGTTTTGCGCAGCTTGCCGCACGCCTGCAGCGTGACTTTGCCCTCGAGGGTGACCAGGCCATACGTTTCCTGATGCAGGTGCAGCAATCGGTGATAGGTTGCTGGGCGGTGAGTCAACCGGCACCGATGGTGGCCACCGTGATAAAGACGCCCCCGCTGGATGTGTTTCAGGTGGAATTCGGGGATGCACTGCGCACTCAGTTACGAGCGTTACAGGCTGCGCTTTAAGGGTAGGGCAGGATGGAGAGTATGGCTGAACGGTTTGGCGTGGATTGTCTGTATGACCGGGCAGAGAAGCCCGTTGCAGTTTTGCTGCTGGCACACGGTGCCGGCGCTGCGATGGACAGCGATTTCATGAACACCATGGCCGCAGCGTTGGCATCACATTCGGTGGCGGTGCTGCGGTTTGAATTTCCCTACATGCAGCGCCGTCGTGACGAGCAACGACAATTCCCGCCGGACCGCGCACCGAAATTACTGGCGGCGTTCGCCGAGCGCGTCAGAGAAGCTCGAAGTCTGGCGGCTGAATTGTCTGAGATTCCCGATGGCGCGCTGCCACTGTGGATCGGCGGCAAATCCATGGGCGGACGCATGGCCTCCATGCTGGCCGCTGAGGGCAATGGCGTGGCCGCGCAGGATGTGGCTGGCGTTATCGCGCTGGGCTACCCCTTTCATCCGCCCGGGAAACCGGAGAAAACCCGCATTGATCACTTGCCGGCGCTGACGGCTCCGGTGCTGGTCTGCCAGGGCGAGCGGGACCCCTTTGGCAAACCGGACGAGGTGTCGGATTATGGCCTGCCGGAGCGGGTGCAATTACACTGGCTACCCAGTGGCGATCATGATTTCAAACCGCTGAAACGCAGTGGATTGCAACAACAGGACCTGATCATTGAAGCCGCAAGAGCGGCGGCAACGTTTATGGGTTCTGTGTCGTTCCAGTAAGGATTGTTCAAAACACAGGAAGTGGGGGAAACATGGAAGTGTGTGGGTATCACCGTGAGCGCCCGGGCAGTTGGCGCTGCTCTGGTTGTAGCACGTTTTATTGCGGGCAATGTGTGCCCGGTGGGGAAGAGAATTTCAACGCAGGTCAGCCTCGTTGCCTGTTATGTAGTCAGCGCCTGGACTGGCAAGGGGATGGCAAGCCGGGCACGCCTTTCTGGCAGCGTTCCGGCGATATTCTCCGTTACGGATTCAAGCCGCCAGCCGTGTGGCTGATTCTGGCCGTGGGCGCGGCCAGTGTGCTGCCTATGGGGTTGCTGACCGGTCTGTTGCTGCTGTTTCTTAGCTTGATGTTAACCGTCTATGCGCTTTTTGTGATTGCCGCCGTGGCAGCTGACGAATGGCAGCCACCTTCACCCTTGGACGTGATGTCGGAAGGCGGATTGTTGTTAAAACAGATTGCACTGATGGTGGTGCTATTTGTTGGGCCGGTCCTGTTAATGCCTTCTTCGATGGTGTTGGGGATGGGGCTATTGGCGCTGGCCGCGCTGGTATTGCCTGCTGCGCTGATGATTCTGGCCGTAAGCCACTCATTGGGTGCTGCCCTGAATCCGCTGCGCTGGTTGCAACTGATTGTGACCGTTGGTGTTTCCTATTTATTGCTGTGGTTTGCGGTAATGGCGGTCACTGCTGCGCCGTCGATACTGGAAACTCGCAGTGCCCCTGTCTTGTTCATGTTTCTGGGTACCTGTTTTTCTGTGTACACCACTCTTGTGGCGGCGGCCATGATGGGGGCGCTGTTGAACGAGAAAGCGCGAGCTCTGGGGTTGGCCTGGGATGAGCCACGCGGGCGCTCCCTGTCAGTGGATGATTTCGAGGTGGCGGAGTCCATTGGTGCTGCCCATGTCTATGCGCAGGAAGGCCGCTTTGAGGATGCGCTCAAGGGAGTAAACCGGGGGCTTGCCAGTGCGCCGCTCCATCAGGACCTGAACTGGCGGCGATTGCGGTTACTGCATTTGTTGAAAAAAGAGAAACCCTGGGAGCAGCATCTGGCGAGGTTTTTGCGTCAGCAGTTGAGTAGTGGCATGGAAGGGTCTGCGGTGCAAATCTGGCTGGAAGTGCTTCAACAGCGTCCGGGTTTTCGTTTTGATGACGACCCCGCATTATGCCTGTCGCTGGCCCGTGCGTTGCACGAACGTGGCCGCTTGAAAGACGCCCAGCATGTATTGATGAATCTGCACCAGCGCGCGCCGGATTTTCGCCAGCTTGGGGATGCTTATGTATTGCTGGCGCAGTTATATCTGGAACACCAGGCTGATCTGGTCCGTGCGGGAAAGTTGCTGCAGTTTGTGTCCCGCCGGTTTCCCGAACAGTTCAACAGCCAGGCGGGGCAGCAGACACAGTCCATGTTCAAGCGTTTGCAAGCTTCTGGCTAAGGGCTTTCAGGCGAGGGTGTTGCCAGTCGCTGGCTTGCAGGGCCGTCACAATGGCGGTGGCCTTGTGACGTTGCTTCTGCCGGCAAGCGAGTTCCGCCAGCAGTAATTGATAGGGCGCAGGCAAGGCCTCGGTTTGTCCGCCCAGTTCTTCGAATTCTTTCCACACCTGACCAAGCAGGGCATCACTGCCGGGATGTTCGCGCAGGGCTTTGATGCTCTCCATCATGGCGCCGGGCAATTGCTGAAGGCGCGCCCCCATTTCCAGGAAAAAGCACCACTGGGGCAAGCTGGTGGGGGTGCTGTGCAGCTGTTGGCGACAATGGGTCTGAGCGTCAGAAAAGCGGAGTTGTTCGGCCAGTTGTTGGCTCAGCCTGGGCACGGGAGCCTGACGACGCGTGTCCCGGGCGGCGCCCTTCTGGGTGTCAGATGCTGCCTTTTTGGGTCGGGTATAGGGTAGGCAGAATGCAATTGCCAAGCCGGTGAGCAGCCCGCCGGCGTGGGCCATATAGGCCACGTTGGTCTGGGCGGTGGCGGACTGCACCAGCTCCCAGCCTAGCCAGACCGGGAATAGCACCAATGCCGGGGCGCGGAAACTGCCGAATAAAAAACCCAGACTGTAGAAAAACTCCAGCCGCTGCAGGCGATAGGTACCGACAAATAACCCCATAAGGCCGGAGATAGCGCCGGAGGCGCCGACCAGCGGTATGCCACTGTGTGGGTCTTTGGCAATAAACAGCAAGGCGGCGCCAATGCCGCTGATCAAGTACGCGCCAATAAAGCGCAAGCTGCCCCAATGGCGCTCCATGGCTATGCCGAAGACAATCAGGAACAGCATATTGCCGAGCAGATGAAACCAGCTACCGTGCATGAACTGTGAGCTTAGCAGGGTGGTGATGCTCATCTCATTGGGGATCAGCCCCCATCGCATGGTGGAGTCGTCAGCCAGCCAGCTATCCAGCTTCTGCCGCAGGTCTCGCCATTGAGAGGGGGGAGGCTGTTGTTGCCACTGTTGCTGCACATAGTGCGCGAATTCCCTGTCATACCAGCCGAATGACCACATTAGATCCGGGCCGCGGCTATCCATGGAGATGGCATCGGCGTAGCGGTTGCTGTCCTTGTGCATCAACCATTGCAGCAGCAGGGAGGCCTCATGGTCTGCCAGCCGGGTTTCCTGTTCTGCTGTCAGTGGTTCGTCACGCTGGTAATCACGGTGGGTGGTCCAGGCGTAAATCAGGGTGTTGATCAGGATCAGCAGAATGCAGACCCAGGGTGTGGTGCGGCGACTGTCCTTGTCACCAATTGGTACGATTAGCATTATTCTTGTCCCCTTCTATCCCGGCTCCAGTGTACCGCAACGGCAGGAAGGGTGAAGCCGGGTCGAGAGAAGCCGGGTTGTGGCCGGGGACAGGAAGGGGGCGGGCCTTACTTCTGCGGTTTTTCGCTGATCCACAGGTTGATAGTGCCTTCGACCACCACGGTGCCATCATCGCGCATGGCTTTTACGGTCACGGGCAGGTTGCCGGGCTTCCAGTCTTCCGGGTTGGCTTCTGCGGTGGCGGTAATGTTGGTGGTGGCCTTGGCGGTGTAGTTCACGTTCATGCCTTTGGGAATCCAGCGCAGGTGCTTGGGGACTGAGGCTTCAGCCATGGCGCCCATGGCGCATTCCAGCGCATTACAGATAGCGATGACGTGAACGGTCTGGATGTGGTTTTCCACCCCTTTGCGTTTCTTAAACGTAACCTCACAGAAATTCGGACGCAATTCAGAGATAGTGGGTGTGATGGTCGCGAAGTACGGCGCTTTGCGGCTGAAGACCATGGAGAAAAGCTTGCGCCCGGCGGGCAGCTTCAAGGCTTTTTCGTACATGTTCAGCAGGTAGTTATTACTCATGGGGCGGGCTCCTGAAATCAATGGGCTTAGGGAGCCTCTGAATAACTCCTTGCATGCTCAGTCTTTCAGGCTGGCTCGCAATCTAGGCGCAATGTTGAAAGTGTGTGTCCACCCATCGAGACATTGCAACAACGAGTGCGGGCCAGCCTGGAAGACCCGGAGGGCGAGGCCTGAAGGGCCCATCTGCTGCGTTTTTTCGCTAGAAAAGGGAACCACCCTGATCGTCGCGACAAAACACAACAGCTGCACCCTTCAGACCACGCTGAGTACGCAAGGAGTTATTCAGAGGCTCCCTTATTCTCCACAGCCGGGGGAACGCTGCAATGGGTTTTGGGGCGCCACGGCCCGGCCCAACTGCTACCATGGCGTCAGGATTTCAACATCAGCGGCATCAGTGAGAGGGGACGGACGTGAAAGTCACACAGGCATGGAAGCGCAGTAGCTGGAAAATCAAGACACTGTTGATTCTGGTCAGCCTCTATCTGTTGTACGCACTGCTGGGCTTTTTTGTTGCCCCTGGTCTGGTGCGTGACAACGCCCGTGATGCGTTGGCCGAGTTGACCGGCCGTGAGGTGGTGATCAGCGAAGTGAAGATCAATCCGCTGGCGCTGAGTGCCACCGTCAACGGGTTCGCCATCAACGATGAACAGACCGATGTCCTGTTGGGCTTCAATCAGCTTTATGTGAACTTCGAGTTGTCGTCGCTGTTTCGCTGGAGTTGGCATTTCAGCCAGGTCGACCTCGATGGCCTGACGGTGCGAGGTCAGCGCAATCCAGGTTCTGTCTTCAACTTTGACGATGTGCTTGCGCATATTGATAGCCAATTAACGGACAGTGCCGAGGACGTTGAGCCTGAGCCGGCCCCGGAAGACGCCGGGGCACTTCCCAACATTTCCGTGGGTGCGTTGGCCCTGACCAATGGCGACCTGCGCTATACCGAAGCCGCAGGCAAGGAACCCCATCAGTTGGTGCTGCCGGTGGCGTTTACGGTGACCAATTTCTCCACCGTGGCAAAAGGGGAAAACCAGAACGGTTACGCCATTCGCCTGGAAGGCCCGGATGGCGGTGCATTCGATTGGGATGGGCGTTTTGAATTCTCGCCATTCCTGGCCCAGGGTCGCTTGAGTATCGAGAAAGTGGACCTGGTGTCACTGGCAAAACTGGCCCAGGGCGAAGTGCGTTTTACCGTGCCATCCGGTGAACTGGATCTGCAGACGGACTACCTGTTCACCACGGAACCGGGCACACGGGTGGTGGTGAGCAATGGTGAGCTGACCCTGCGTGAATTGCAGATTCAGAAACCCGGTGAAGACGCGCCCAGTGTCAGCGTGCCTGCGTTGACCGTGACGGGCATTGCCGTGGATAGCGAGAAGCAGGAAATCACCTTGCCGGAGGTGAGTCTCAGCCAGCCTGCTGTGAATGCGGTCCTGGCTGCCGACGGGCTGGATCTCGCCACCTTGTTCCTGCCGGTGGACCCGGAAGAAGCGGAGCAGCGCAAACAGGAAGTGAAGGAAAAAGCGCAAGAAGCCGCAGAGCGCATTAAAGAGGCCGAGACGGTTTGGGTGACGAATCTGGGAACGCTGAAAGTGGATGGCAATACGTTCCGCTTCACTGACCGTACCTTGAATCCACCGCAAACGGTGAGCCTGACCGACGGTGAGTTCACGCTGAAGAATCTCATTCTGGGTGAAGAAGCCACCTTTACCTGGGAGGGCAAGGCCCAGATTCAGGGGCAGGGCGCGTTGACACACTCCGGTGAGGGCCAGTTGGCGCCGCTGTCGGTGAATGCCAAGGCGGCGCTGGCCGGCCTGCCGTTAGCACCGTTGTCGCCCTGGCTGGAGCGTGAAGCCCCGCTGAAAGTGGCCAGCGGTCAGCTGGATCTGGATTTGCAGTCTGCGGTGAAAGGCGATGGCCCGGATATTACCGTGAATGGCAGCGCCAGCATGGCCGGTTTCAATTTGCTGGAAGGCGGCCGACCTCTGATCAAGGTCAATAAGGTGCAGGTGAGCAAGCTGTCGCTGGACACCGCCGCACAGCGGGTGCGCGTTGGCGAAATCGGGCTGACGGGCATGGACATGCTGCACCAGGTGGACGCCCAGGGGCGAGATGCCTCTACCCGCATTGAGGCCGCGATGCCATCGGGGAGCAGCTCGTCGAGCGCTTCATCTTCGTCTTCCTCAAAACCCTGGCAAGTGACGGTGGATCGCGTGCGTCTGATCGGCAGTCAGGTACGCCATGAAGACCTGTCGCTGAGCCCCAATTTCCGTATTGGCTTGTATCAGCTGTCGGGCACGGTGAGCAATCTGGATACTCGGCCGGGCAGCACTGCCAGGCTGGACCTGAATGCGCAGGTGGACCGGTATGCGCCGTTTTCCATCAAGGGGCGTTTGTCTCCGGAACCGTTGTCTACGGACATGGTGGTGTCGCTGAACAATTATGAAATGACCAGCCTGACGCCGTATACCGGCCTGTACCTGGGGTACAAGGTGGAGAAGGGGCAGCTGGGGGTGGATACCGAAGTCACCGTTGAGAAAAACCATCTGAACAGTGTCTCCGATATTCTTGCGGACCAGTTCTATCTGGGCGAAAAAGTGCCCAGTGATGAAGCGGTGAGGGCGCCGGTGAAACTGGGCCTGTCGGTGCTGCGCAGTCGTTCCGGTGAAATTACCTTGCCGGTGAAAATGTCCGGTGATCTGGATGACCCCAGCTTCAGTGTCAGCGGCATGATTCTGAAAGTGTTGACCAACATTGTGGTCAAGGCGGCCACGGCGCCGTTCTCCGTGCTGGCCGGGCTGGCCGGTGGCGAGAACCTGGAGACCATTGTGTTTGACCCCGGCACCGCCGAGGTGGGTCCGCAAACTTCCAGTTCCTTGCAAGCCCTGGCCAAGGTGCTCACTGAAAAGCCGCACCTGCACATCGGGTTGGTTGGTACGGTCAGTGCGGAGGATCGCACCGCGCTTGCCGATCAGACGATTGGGGACGATGTGGCCGGTGATGACTGGCCGGGTATTGAGGCGGCCGTGTTGGAAAAGAAATGGCGCCGCAAGCTGATCCGCCGTTACGAGTCTGACTATGACCGCGATGTGGAAACACTGGTCAGCGCGCCCCTGCCCGAGGATGACGATGAGCGGGACAGTGTACTGGCGCGCAGTGCCTGGGATGCCATGGTCACCGCAGAGGCGCCCTCAGTGGATAAGGCACAGCTGGTGGAGCTGGCACGTTTGCGTTCGGAAAATGCCAAGGCGGCGCTGGTGCAGCAGTTCCAGATTGAGCAGTCCCGGGTGTACCTGAAAGAATCCAAAGTGGATGGCGCGGTGACCGGGCTGACCCTGACGCTGGAAAAATAATCGGTGGCATTAATCTGGGAAACGGAACAGGACGGCGCGCGCTACGAGGTGAGGCGCGCGGGGCAGACTTTGCGGCTGTATGCCAACGGCGTTCAGCATTCGGAGTTTCACCCCAAGCGTTTACTTACGGGCAGCGTGTGGGATTTGCTGTGGTTGCCGGCCCTGCTGCACGAACCGGCCCGGTTCCGCCGGGTGTTGGTGCTGGGACTGGGGGGCGGTTCGCTGATTCCCCCCATCCGCAAACTGCTGGATCCGGATGTATTGATGGCGGTAGAGCTGGACGGAGCACACTTGCAGGTGGCCCGCGAAGTATTCGGCATCGAGGCGTTTGGGGTGGAGACTTGGCAGGGGGATGCGCAGCAGTGGTTGCGTGATTATCAGGGGGAACCGTTCGACCTGATTATCGAAGACCTGTTTGCGCCCAGTAACGAGCAGGTTAGCCGGGCGGTGCCTGCCGATGCTGACTGGCTGGCCTGCCTGCGCGGGAACCTGTCGGCGCATGGTTCCCTGATCATGAACTTTGGCGATTGGCAGGAATACCGCGACAGCCCGGCCTCGGGCCGCCGGGCCATGAAAAGTTTCAGCAGCCGTTTCCGCTTATCATGCAGCGATTGCCATAACGCGGTGATCGCGTTTACCCGCCAGTCGGCGCGCAGCATTCACCTGCGCCGGCGCCTTGCCGCGACGCCGGCATTGAGCCATGCGAAAGCGGCGGCGCGGCTGGATTACCATATTCGCCAGTTGGACTGACCCGGGTTTGAGGTCAGTCCTTGTCCAGCATGGTCAGGGAATACAGCCCGTCATTTTCTTCGCGGGTTAGCAGCTGGTTGCTGCGGGGCTGGTCATCGTGCATGCCCACGAGCAAGGCCCGGTAGGTCAATACTGCCTGCACATAATCCCGGGTTTCACGGAACGCGATGGACTCGATCCACACATCTGCCGGGACGCCGTCTTCGGCGTTCTCCAGCCAGCGATTCACCCGGCTCGGGCCCGCGTTGTAGGCGGCCAGGGCCAGCACTCGATTGCCGTTGAAATCGTCGAGGAGCTCCGCCAGATAGCGGCTGCCAAGGGTAATGTTGGTGTGTTTGTCCTGCAGGGTCTTGGTGGTGGGCTTGCCCATGCTGGCGTCTTTGGCCACCTTGCGGGCGGTGGCAGGCATCAGTTGCATTAGCCCCATGGCGCCGACCGGTGAGCGGGCCAGCGGGTTGAACGCGCTTTCGCGCCGGGCCACGGCCATGGCCAGCCAGGGATCCAGGTCATGGGGTTTGGCTTCTTCCTCGAACAGCGGCAAATACGCGGGTGGAAAACGCCATGCCAGGGTGTTCCAGGCCTTGGCCTGAATGGATGCCTGTACGGCCAGGTCGTACCATTTTTGCGTCAGGGCGTAATCGGCCAGTTCCGCCAGCTGTTCCTTGTTGCTGTGCCACATCAGCCACATCCATTCCTGATGCGCCAGGTAGGGTTCATCCTGTGCTCGCAACATGCGGATACGGGTGATCGCCGGCGGCGGCGTGAACGTGGCGGAGGGGGTGTGCTTCTGTTCGGAGAAACGGTAGGGCTCGCCCAGGCGGTCTGCGGCCAGGAAAGCGAAGAAATTACGTTGTTGGGCGGCCTGCTGATACAGCTCACGGGCCTGATCCGGCTGGTCTGTGTTTTCCAGTGCGCGGGCGCGCCAGTAGAGCCAGCGGGAGTCGTTACGGTCCTCCTGGGGCAGGCGCATGACCCACTCATTCAGGGCGTCCCAATCCTGTTCAATCACCGTGCGCCTGGCGCGCTGTGCCACCAGTGAGGTCTCCGGGTGGCTCGCCAGCCAGCTATCCAGCCACTGGCGGTTCGCTTCCACCCCGCGGATGGTGGAGTACCAGGCGATGCGTGTACCGGCGCGCTCGCGCAGTGCTGCGTCGGTGAGGCCCTGTTTTTTGCTCTGCGTGTCGAACCATTTGCGCGCGGCTTCGGTGTCCTTGTAGGCCCAGCGGCGCAGGCCGGCGGAGAGCAGCGCCTGACGCTGCGATGCCGGCAGGTTGCGAGGCAGGTCAACGACCTTGTCGGGGTTGCTGTACAGCGTTTGCAGCCATTCGCTGGCGGTGGCGTAGGGGCTGTCTGCCAGCATCTTGTCCAGGTAGCGCATCAACCCGGCGCTGTTGCCATCAAAGGCCAGTTGCTGGCGTTCCCAGATTTGCGCATCGCCGATGACACCCGCGTCGCGGGCGGCGTTGAACAGCGGGTCGCAATTGTTGGGGCGGGACTGGCCGGTGGCCCAGAGTTCTTTGCCCGCCTGCAGGGCGGCTTTTTGAACGGCTTGGTCGCCGGTTTCCCATTGCGCCTGGTGGTAATAGCAGCGCAGTGCTACCCCGCTGGGGGCACTGTCGGTAATGGCGAGTAGTGCCTGCCATTTTTCCGCTTTGCCGTAGGCGACAGTGGCGAGCTGACGAATATCCTGGGGGAGCGGCGAATCCGGGTACTTTTCAGCGTACTGCGTTACTTTGTCAGGGCTGAGTTGAGGCAGGGCGGCGCGCAGCCGGTGGAAGTCGAGATAGGCTTGCAGGGGGTGCTGCTCTCCCAGGGCCTGTTGCTGACGGGAAAGGGTTTCCCAGTCATCGTTGCGTGCTGCGTCCAGTGCTTGGTGGAAGTTGTCGCTATCCGTAGCGGCAACGACCAACGAAGAAAACAGACAGCTGGCAAACAGTGCTACAGCGCGAGTTAATGGCGCAGTGCGAACCATTTGTGCCTCCACATCGTCGGAATGAATGCGCCAATTCTACCGGCCTCGCTAGGTGCTTGGCGTGGTGATTATGTAAAACTTGAGCAAGACCCTACTTATGGCTCAGCGCGTGAGTATGCCGTTTGCCGTACCCGTGTCCGGACCTGTGTGATTTGCACTATACTGCCGCCGCTGATTACCTGAGCCGGAGCCCATGGAAAATACGACCCAATTATTGCTGCGCCAGTCCGATGCCCTTGCCGGGCGAAATGTACTGGTGGTGGATGCCAACGACCCTGCACTGAAAACCCTGGCAGTGGATGCCACGGTGCATGTACATGCGGATGATTACACCATTGGTGCGCAGCAGTGGTCGCCGGCGCCCACAGTGCCGGAAGGGACAGATTTGCTGGTGCTGCCGTTGCCCAAATCCATCGACCGGTTACGGTTCCTGCTCAACTGGCTGGCCGGTGAAATTACGGCGCCCACCGAGCTGTGGCTGATTGGCCCGGCCAAGGGTGGCATTCGCGGTGCCCTGAAATACCTGGATGCCCATGTGGATGAATCGGTGCTGGAAGATAGCGCCCGCCACTGCAAGCTCTATAGCGGTTTATTGCAGCCGGGGGAGAAGCAGTCCCTGAAAGCCTGGGGTACCGTGCTGGAGGTGGCGGATCAGGAAGCCATCAGTTACCCGGGGGTGTTCAGCCATGGCCGTCTGGACGAGGGCAGTGCGCTCCTGCTGGCGGCCATGGAGGCGCACACGCTGGGTAAGCCAGGGAAGGTGATTGATATGGGCTGCGGCGCGGGTGTGATCAGCGTTTGGCTGGCTCGTCAGGGCTGGCAGGTACAGGGCGTGGATGTCAGTGCCAGCGCCGTGGCGGCCAGCACGGATAGCCTGGCCCGCAACGGCCTGCAAGGCAGGATCATGGGCGGTGATTTGTTCTCCCCGATTCAGGGGCGCGTCGATATGGTGGTTACCAATCCGCCGTTCCATGACCGCCGCCAACGCACCACGGATATCACCCGTCGGCTGATTGCGGAAGCACCTTCACACCTCAAGTCAGGTGGCGTGCTGTGGTTGGTGGCTAACCGCGAATTGCCCTATGTGCAGTGGCTGGATGATGCCTTCAGTCATGTGCAGGTGGCCAGCGAAACCACCCGCTTCCGCGTTTACCGGGCGGTGCTGTAATTAAGCTTAAGCAGCAAGCAGGCGTTTACAGCATCCGTTCCCGGGCCATCCAGGCAATGCAGTTTTCCAGCATGGTGGCCAGTGGCACCTGATCATTAAAGCCCAGCTGTTCTACGGCCTTGCTGCCGTCGGCATGCACGCGGCTGGTGATCAGAGCCACTTTTTCCGGAGTGAGGCGGGGCTCTTCACCGGTGAACAGGCTGCCGATGGGGTAGAGCTGGCCGGCCAGTTTCAGCACTGCGGGCGGCACGGTGCGCTGCGGCGCCTTGCGCCCCAGCTGGCCGGCAATGGTCTGGACCAGAGTCAGGAAACTGGCTTCCACGCCGGCAAGAATATAACGCTCCCCGCAAACACCGTGCTCCAGCGCCGCAATATGGGCCCGTGCCACTTCTTCCACCGCACAGAAATTCCCGCCGCCTGGGGGCACGCCGGGCAGTTTGCCGTCGTTGATCATGCGGATCATCTGTGACCAGTTGTGGGTGTCACCGGCGCCAATAATGCCGCAGGGATTCATGATCACCGCGTCCAGTCCCTGACGAATGCCGTTTTCCACTTCCTGTTCTGCCAGAAACTTGGTGCGGTTGTAGCCGATCCAGTCATTGGCGGCGTTGGAAGGTGTTAATTCATTGATCGGGTTGTCCTGAATGCCCCAGGCAGAGATGGACGAGGTATGAATAAAGCGGCCGGCCACGTTTTTCAGGGCCGCGCTGACCATGGCCTGGGTGCCGAGCACGTTGTCCCGGTATTGTTGCTCATTGCCCCGGCGCCACAGGCTGGTGTTACCTGCCACGTGAAAAACCGCATCCGGGGCAGCGGGCATGACCAGGGCAAGTTCGGTGGCATTGTCCAGTGGTGCCTGGACGACAGATACGCCCTTCTTGGCATGTAAGGTGCTGGCATCACTGTTGGGGCGTACCAGGGCAACGACATCCCATTGTTTGTCGAGAAGCTGGTCAATGATATGCCCGCCGAGAAACCCCCGGCCCCCACTGATAAATGCCACTGGCATGGTTGGTATCCTTCTTTGGCTGACGCTTGTTTCCTCTTCTATACGCACTGAAACGGATGCTGGCAACTGCTTTGTCCGCCCGGTGACTCGCTTTTAAAGGTTCATCGTGGGATTGAGTGATGAGCCGATTTCAGGATTTGTCTCATTATCTAACCCTGGCTGCAGCAGAACGCCGGATGCCCGACGACGGACGCTTGCATTCAAAACCTGAAAATCTTGGCTCCTATGCGCTCTTCGCAAAACGCATTACCCGATTATTTCCTGAATAATGGCCCTGACTATTCCTCAAAATACCCCTCAAAAGAGGTACCGCAATAGTGACAAACACTCAGGCTATGGGGTTTGACGTCAGGCATCCGGCGTTGAGCGTCCGGCAAAATGCAGGATATTCGCCATAAGCTAATCAAACGGCTAGAAGCCAGTTATTCACTCTAATCCGCGATGAACTGTTTTAAACAGCCACTTGTCGAAACCTTGACGATTTCGCTCCAACACTGGCTAAGTCGATGGGTTTTGACTATATTGCCGTTTCAAAAGGCGGGTGTAGTTCAATGGTAGAACGTAGCACCTCGCCACAGCCCCCGAATTTAAAGGCCCTCAGCGGCTCCCCATCTCACAAATCCCGTTTCATCTCACAAATTATCATTTTGCCGGCCTGATCATCTGCTTTTTACGGCGGTAGTGTTTGCGTGTCATTGCCGGGTCTGTGTGTCGCAGCAACTCCTGGGCTCGGGTCTCATTCTCTGCATCGCTGCCCGCCTTGGCGCGAAGGTCATGCCGGGTGAAAGAGACCTCCAGATCCGTTTCTTTAATGGCCCTCTTTATCGATTTTCGCCATTCCCGGTCAAAGGATTCACAGCGACCATTGGCCCCCACATAGCAACCGCCATTGCTATTCGGGAACAGGTAAAGCGATGGCTTGGGCTTGGCTGCTCGAGCCTGCTCAATGGCTGCCCTGAGCGCTTCGGTCATCTCAAAGTGGGCATCCTTACCTGTCTTGCTGTCCTGAACATAAAGCGCATCTTTGGCAATGTGTGCCTCCATGATCCGCAAGGTGTCTGCCTTCCGGGCACCTATGAGCAGCACCAGGGCAGCAAAGGCCACTTGCTGTGGTTTGGCCACCGAGAGCCATGCAGCAAGCTCCCAGTCCTGAACATAGCGGTCACGCTCTTTCTTGAGCCCGTCCCGCTTGCCGAAATACTTCACTTCACCGGTGATCTGGTTCTGTTCAATCACGCCCCAGCGAACACAGTGGCGCAGCACCTGGTTCAATACCTTCAAATCGGTATTGGCGAGATTCATGCTTCTGGCCCTGGATACGCTGTCCATGTACTGATACACCAGCTGGGGCTTAATCATCACCACCTTGTTGTGCCCCAATCCCTGCCGGATGCGCTTCAGGGCGGCGCTGTACGATGCCTGGGTTTGTGGCTTCAGGGTGGGCAGAACCTCCACCGTGTAGCGATCAACGGCAGACGCGAGCACCTCTCCCGCCTCGATTTCCTTGATGGATGCGAATTTGCGTAGCGCCTTCGGGTAGGTGTCACCCAGCCGGTACCAGCTCTGTCCATCAAACATGTGCTTTTCTGATGGGTGGGGCCGGTAGTAGTAGGCCCCGAATTTGAACGCCCATCGCTTTGGTAGTCCGTTAGCCATAGAGGTTCTTCAGAAAGTCCGGATCAATGGTGCCCTTTTTCTCATCGGGCTCTTCACCAGCCAGCTTGGCCAGCGCCTGTGGGAATACTACCGGCCAGCCCTCATCATCCATTGCGTGAGGAATGCCCATGGCCCGGAGGGCATCAAGCTGTTTCGCCTTCCAAGACCTGCCTGTCAGCTCTTTGACCTGCTCTCTGCTTAATCGCAAGCTCATATCGTTTCTCTCAATCTAATTTCCCGCCACGGCGGACGGCCTCGCCCTCATCCGGGGCGGCGGTGTGCTGTCGGGTGCTGGCGGTCTCAACGAAATACACAGCCACCCACTGCCGGCGGAATTTCTCCACCACCATCTGCTCAAAGTCATTGTCCGACTCAGGCGCTGGGGCGCCGGATTCCCGGCGAACTACGGTATTGGTGACAGCCCAGAACTGGCAGGCAAGGCACTCTGCGCGGCTCTGGCTTCTGGCCTGCTGGTGGGCTTCATCAGCATGCGATCGGCCCCATCCAATCATGTCATCCATCAGCTGATTCTGTTCAGCGGTGGTCTGTGGTTGCAGCTCAGGGGGCAGGGGGAGGGTGATTTTAATGCTCATCGATGCGCCCCTTCCGGTTAATGATCTTCTCCATGCCTTTCGGCATAGCTATCAGCCCCTCATCCTCGATCAGCTTGTGCACTAGGTCACGGCTGACGGTCACGGTCAGATCTTTGCCGCCCTGAAGAATGTGAGTGTTCGACTTTTCGGCTTCCTTGCGGGCCTTCGTATAGCCCCAGCAATGGCCAAGGCAGAAGGCCCAGACACACGAGAAAATCAAGGCAAGGGTCAGGTCATCCATGGGGCGCCTCCATGTTAGTAAGAGCATCTAAATGGTCCGCCCACGAACAAATTTGAATTCGCCGGGAAAATTGCAGCTTCTCGCCCTGCAGAATTTCGCGAAGTATTCTGGTGCTCTCAGCAAGCGCTGTTTCCAGAGCCAAAGCTCGATCCGTTGTGGCCGTGACCAGTTCCAGCCGGTCACTGGTCAGCTGCTCAAGATGGGCAATGCGAGATACAAGTGGATTCCTTGGGCACTGCTGGTCATGCTCAACGATCTTGGCGTGAGCAGCGGCCATGTCGGTGACTTCCCTGGTGTCGTAAATAACCGCCTCACCGCAATAAACGCACATAGCTGCATGGCTTTTACTCATGACCAGCCTCCTTGCCCAGGGTGCATACAGGCACATACCCGTGGGCTGACCGGTGAACATTGATCCCGATGACCGCAATGTCATGCTCACCAGGGCCGTACAGCGCCAGCATTGTGGCCTGCACTGACTCTGGGAGCTGGCTGACCGGCTGGCGGCTGAAATCCCGCACAGTGCTGCTCAGGCGGTTTTTCTTGCCATACCCACGGGAGAGGGTGGCCGGGCGACCGGGATAGCAGTTCTTTTCGTTCCAGCGCGGCCCATACAGGCGGTATTCGTTTACCTTGCTGCCATCGTCAAAGGCGTCGTAGTGCTCGGCCTTCAGGGGGATGAATAGGGGTTTCATACGCGCTCCTTGTCTTGTTGCCGGATGTCGGCAAAGATTCCTGGGGAAAAACGGATGAGGTTCTTCAGATGGGCGAAATCGACAACCTTCACGATGACCATGTAACCGACTTGGGTGGCTACAGGGTTCATATCCGATCCAGCCGCGAAGATGACCACTCCCCCTGGAAGGTAACGGTGACGATCTATAACAAGGCGGGAGGCGTTCAGGTTTCGGAATACAAGAAAGAGGGCGGCTATCGTCTGCTCGACGAGGCCAGATTCAATGGGATTCTGACTGCTCGGGATTTGCTGGTGGATTTGATCTAACTTAACGTCCCTTTGACTTGCTTGGCCGACCTGGTTGAATCTTCCTGCATCGGAACAGAAGGAATTGGTATGGATTGGTGTGGTGCTGACCTCGGATGCTGGGGGTACTGGTTTGATGCCAGCGGAGTCAGATGGGCTCAGGTTGTGGTGTCCGGTGTCATCGCTTGGCTGGCCGTTAGAGGTCCCAAGAAAGAGCGGGAATACCAGGAGGGCAAGCAAAAAGAAGAGCGCCTTCGCCAGCACCGAAAAGAGCAGCAGAATCGGTTGGAACACGCGATAGGCGTTCTCAGGGTAATGCTGGCAGCTGCAGGCAGACTCGAAAAAACAGGCAACCTTCTGGATCAATGGCTGAACGATGAAAACCGAGAAACAGCTCAGATCCGCCGAATCCGGGCCGACCTTGAGATTGATGATCGCTCTTGTTCTGCAATACCACTCTCTGAGCTGTCTGATCAGGTCATGATTGATTCTGTTTTGGAAGTCAGCAGGCAGGCAAAACTCTTGATGCTTGCCATCGATTACTATGTGAGCACTTTTCGCCCGGTTTCCGGGGGCGACTTGGTCAACGTTTCCATATTGGAAAGAGGGCATGCATTCAAAAACCTGGACACAGCAAGGCTTTACCTCGAATTGGCGGACATAGAAAAAGCCGTTAAAGAGGCGCTGAGCATCAAGCTCCAGGATCTGGAAAGAATTCTGTCTATGTTTCACGCTGAATCCTCCCCATAACGCCTGCCGGTCGGCTCCAGAACGGCCATGCCAAAGGCCCAGATGCCGGCGCCGATCAGCACCACCAGCATCATTGCCAGGAAGGCCCAGAGCAGGATCATCGCTTCTTCTCCAGCAGGGCGGCGGCGCGGCGCAGGTCGCCCAAATTGAAAACCGCATCAGACAGCTCATCAGGGTTTCCGGGGCCGCAGATCATTGGAATGTCCGAGCCATCGCCAAGCTCGTTCCAGCTCCTTGCCTCCCGAGAAAACGGCTCCAGCGCCCTCTCAAGCTCGGCAATGCGCTCACGGGCTGCGGTTAGTTGGGCTTCTTTTTGGTGAAGCTTATTCTCAGCGTCATCCAACATTTCTGTTAATTTGCAGGCCGCTTCGTGAAGGCTTTCAACAGTGTCTGGCTCGGAAGATGCCTCAGGGGCACCCATCAAATATGGGTTTTCTTGGCGGCAGCCACCACAAAGCAGAGAATCGTCGATCGACATCGACTTTTGCCCACAACGTTTGCAGTTAATCAGCTTATCCATCACTCTTCCTCGCTGGTGGGGCAGTCGCTGAAAATGGCTGTAGCGCCGTCCATAATGGTCGTTGTGGCGGTGCTAACATCAAGGCTCGCCATTCCCAGGAAAACCCAGAAGCCGAACCAGGCAATGCCATTACCTAAATGTTTTCCAGCATCTCCGCTCATGCATCACCCCCATCGCTATCAGACTGCCGCAGGCGGACGGCTTTGGCCCGAGCGGCGTTTGCGGCAACATCAAGCCTCTCGCAAAGCGCAGGGAGTGCTTGCACAAGGTCTCGCGGCACAAGCTCGCCTGCAAACTCCTCCAGCGCCTCTGCCTTAATCTCAGCCTCGCGCTTGGCATCATCCTTGCGTAGGCACCGGGAAAGTAGCGCCTCTGTTTTTTCGGTCCAGTGATCAATGGCGGGCTTGTCGTTTTTGGCCTGAGCTACGCCCAGGCATCGGGCGGACTCGTAGAGACAAGAGGCAAGCATGTGCGGCGGAATAACCTGCCGCTTGGAATTTGGCATGGTGTCGAATGCCGTTTCCCATGGGCAGTTGCAGCTGCTGTGATCACCAATGTCGATACCAAAATGCTCACCAATGGCACCTGCCAGCTTGTCGGCCCAATCTTGGGCGTGGTCGCGTTCGTCAATCAGCTTTCCGCATTCCTTCTCGTGCTGGCTGTAAGGAATTGGTGGCAGAGCCTCCCGCTTGGCATCGCCAGAAGGGGCGGCGAGCAATGCAGTTGCTGCTTGGTACGCAAAGTGAATGCGGCGCAGCCAAATATCACGAATGCTCTCTATGTCGTCGCCAGCAAGGGCCTCTACCCACCCCTCGGAAAGGGCAGCGTCGAAGCATCCTGCCACTTCTCGTAGTCCGTCCCATGCAGCCCCTGTCTTTCCGCCATCAGCAGAAGTGACGGCTTCGTCGTCAGTGCTGGTAACAAACGTCTGGATAGAATGGTCGTAGCCCGTCACTTGCTTGAAATCACCGTGCTCATCCTTGTTGCCAGAAGGGGCGGGGAGGGTGAGGGAGACTGCTCGCCACCCTCGAGCCTTCGCGTCTTGGGGGATAAAAGCGTCGTATTCGGCGAAATGAATTCCTCCGTCAAACCACTTAACCCAACCGACAGCCTCCCACCTAGCCTCACCAGAAGGCGCGGCGGTGAGCGCATCTCTTGCGTGCATCAACTTGAACCGGATCGCGCAGAAAGCCTCGTGAAGCGCCCGAGCATAGGCCTCATGAGAGTGCGCGTGCGGGTCAGGCAGAGGCTTTGATGGCAAGGACAAGGCTTGCTTGATAAAACCCAGGGCGATCTCTGTGCTCTCAGGCACCTGCGCGGGCTGGGGTGCGGCAGGAATTCCGGCCTCATCAATAGGCAACCATTCATCTTTCTCGGGGTTGAACGGGGCGCCCTCATCCAGATCGTGGCGATCCCAGAAATATTCGCCGCCACCAAAACCATCATCGCCCTGGTCAAATTCGTAAATTTCGTGCTGGAGCACACCTTTCAGCCTGATCAGGTACTTGGCGCCAATATGCGGCCAGTGCTCGCCGTGCTTGGCGTTCCGCCAGCCGACCACCTCCCCCTGCTGTGCGCCAGATAGGGCGGCTTTGACTGCGGACACCATTTCCCAGTCATTTGAGCAGCCAACCAGCTTGCCGATTTCCTCAACGATGCCTTTCTGGGTGCGCGCTTCCTGTGCCCAGATTTGGGCCTGCTGTGCTGCGTTATCCTTGCCCTCTACGGGGTTCAGAGCGTCCAGCTTTTCAGCCACTGCCAGCATTTCGTCATGTTCGGCCTTGGCCTTATCTTCGCTCTGCCAATCCCCGCCCAGGGTGTGGCTCTGGCGGATGCTCTCGGCATCCTCCCGCAAGATTTCAGCTGCTCGTTTCAGTGCGTTCATGCGACCTCCGTTAATCGGTATTCGCCAGGTTTCACTCTTTCGAAGTGAGCACCTGCAATCTGGCGGATCTTCTCGCGCCAATGCGGGTTGTCTGTGGGGCGGTTGTTTTCAATGCAGGCATAAATCTGGGGCAGGGTTGCTTGGCCTCCACAGATACGAAGGGCCGCATAAACGGTTTCGCGCCAGACTCCAGCTTTGCTGCCGTTCCCCACGAACAGCTCCCGGAATTCCCGTTTAAGCGACTCGAGTGCGTGCACTTCGCTGTACAGGAACAGCCCCGACATCACCGTTTTCCGTTCCTTGGTGAAAGTGGCGAACATCAGGGGCTTGGTGATGCGCTCGAACAGATTCCGGGGCACCAGTTCCTGGGCAAGGGACCAGCGGCGGGAATAGCGCATCACGGTGCCGGCGGTCTGGAACATATAGACCGGGAGCAGAAAGCCCACGCGGCCTTCGTACTCCAGCTGCTCGTAACAGCGGTCCAGAAAGCTATCCACCAGCGAAGCCTGGAAGGGAGGGTTCCCGATCACTACCGTTGGCCGACGCGGCAGGTCCACGGTGCAGAAGTCGCCCACAATGACCTCTCGGCCAGAGTTGGCCACGGCCAGGCTCGCCATATCCGGATCAATCTCAACGCCGTAGGCATCCACGTTTTCAGGTATGGCCATGAGGAACCGCCCATCACCACAAGACGGCTCTGCTACAACATCACCGGGCACCAGCGCAGGGAAGTGCCGCTTCACCAGCATTTCAGCGGCCCAGGTAGGGGTGAAATATTGGTCTAACTTCACGCGGCCTCCTTGTTGCTCTGTACCCCGAAATACTCAAGCAGGCAGTCCAAAGCATCACGCAGGGCTTTGCCTTGCAGGCTGATACGGGCCTGAAGTTCTTCCATGGCATCATCGGCGTCCAGGGCATCAATGTTCTCCTGGAGCAGGTCCAGCGCTTTGATCCGTTTAATCTCCAGCTTGTCGTTCACATCCAGCTCTAGGCTGTCCTGCCAGCAAAGATTGATGCGGGTGGCGACCATGCCGGTTTCCAGATAGGCAAGGTTCTCTTCCTGAACCAGGTCAACGCCGGTGAACTTCACCGCGGCGCCCTCATCCTTGGTGCCCTTCAGGTCACCACGATCACCCAGGGTGAAGCCGTCCGGGATCAAGGCGGTGTCACGTAGCCAGTTGCTGAAGCTGGTGTGGGGTGCAGACGTGGGAGCCGGGTAGGCCACCGGCAGGGAGCCAAGGGCCTTGCGCAGTGCTGCCACCGCTTCTTCCGCACGGCTGGCAGAAGCAGAGTCCACCAGCAGGCGCTGACGTTCTTTGTCGATCAGCAGATTGATCCGGCGAGACTGGGTGAATGCCCGGGGCATCAGCTCGAAGACGATCTGTTCCTTCATCTCGGCTTTTTCTTTGCGGCCGACCTTTCGGCCTTCCTCTTGCTGGATCTGCTCAACCTTCTCATCGAGCATTTCCTTGATCACCGGCCCGGGCAGCAGGCGGGTGGTCTCCTGGTGGGTCAGCAGAATGAAGCCGTCCACCTCATAGGCCATGGCGTCATGGCCCTTGATCGGTGGCACAAAGCCGTCTGTGCGCAGGCTCTGGCTGCCACAGGGCTGGCAGCGGTGCTGGTCCAGGTTCTCTTCCAGCTCAGCAACCGAGAAGGAAAGCGGCTCATCAGCCAGGAAAACGATCAGGTTCTTAATCCACATAAGTCACTCCACACTATGGGTTTGGTATTCGGGACGTTCGGCAGTCAGGATCACCACAGAAACCGTGGTGCCCTTGAATTCGTTGGTGTAGATGCGGGACCACTTCATGTCCCAGCCGGATAGGAGATGCTGCCCCTTGGCACTTGCGGGCAGGATTGCCACCAGGCGGCCATCTCTCTTCATGACCTTGCTGGCAGCCAGCAGGTGTTCTTGCCACCGGCCCTGGCTGTACGGGGGATTCATCACTACCCGGTCGTAACCGCCGCCGCGGTATTCGCCAGCCAGTTCAAGGAAGTCCAGGCATGCTATTTGGCGAGGAGGCCCAACACGCTGGTACCCCTTTGCCTTCAGCACTTCGCAGTGCAGCTGGCTGATCTCATAACAGGTAACGTGCGCGTCTTCCGGCATGTGATCTGCCAGGCTGCCGATGCCGGCGCTTGGCTCCAGCCAGTTCATTCCCGGGGTGGACCCTGCAGCTGCTATTTCCACAGCATCACGCGCAATGCTCTCGGGGGTGGGGTAGAACTGGTGTGTCTTCTGATCTGGCACGCAGCCGGCGGCCACGATCTCCCTGATTACCTCTGCTGGGTCATAATCGAACCGGTAGTGATCGCCCTCCGGGACACCGCCAATGCTTTCCAGAATCCGGACAGCTTGCTGGCGAACATGCTTGTCCAGTTTCTGGCTGTACTGGAACGCCCGGGTGTTGGGTATTCTGATGATGCGATCGCCATGGGGGTCACCAATTTTGGTGACTTCTTCCATTCCCGCCAGCGCCCCAATCACGGCGAACGGCAGGGGCTGCATGATTTCTTTCCACACCTTTGATTTCGCCCGCTTCACTGGCTTGCGGCGAAGGCTTTCCGGAATGGCGGAGGGGTAAAGGGTGGCCAGGATGGAGTTAAGCCGCCAAGCCATGTCCGGGTGCACCTCAAGATGGGCGGTGCCCTTGAAATACACGCGAATGCGAAGAGCGCCACCGTCCACCAGCATCCAGTCGCCCACCTGCTGGTAAGCGGCATCAATAACTGCCCTGGTCGTGCCATGACGGGGCTCATCACGGCCCATGAACTTGGCGATAACTGCACGCAGATCATTCAGATGGCCCTCTGCCTTCCAGCAGGTCAGGCCGATGCTGTCCTTCACGTACATGATCATGCGTTTGCCGAATGCCTGGGGGCAGTTGGTGACGTGCTCACCGGAGAGGGCGCGAAAGGTTCCGTCTACCTTCTCGGCCAGGAACTGGCTGCGCATGTTGAGCAGATCCAGAATTGTCGGCCGCACCGTCTCTTCATCGAAGTCAGGGGCTTTCTGTTCGCGGATCTGGTCGTTCCAGTCATCCCGGCGCTTCTGCGGCATGTAGTCGTACACGTCCGTCATATTCAGCGCTTTTGCCCAGTAGCGGCTGTTCAGTGCGGCAATGGCACCCTCTGCGGCAAACAGCTTGCTCGTATCCGTCGGCAGGCCTCTGGTGCGGTCAGTGTTTCCGTCGATAAACAGCGGCATCACCTGGGCCACTTCCGGGCCGTTGACGAACTCGGCAGCCTGATCAACCAGGCTCCGCTCGCGCTGGTACTGGGCCAGCAGATTGTCGAACAGGTCAGAAGAGGCCGGGGCAAAGAACTCTTCGCCCTCAATGAGAGACCCGGTATCAATGTGTGCTGTCATGCGGCACCTCCGAAGAGATCCAGCTGGCCGACCATTTTCCCGACGCCGGCAATATGGTTTCTGCGGCGTTCGGCAGCCCAACTCAGCAGCGTTGCCCGAAAGCTACGCTGTGCAGGGTTGCCGCGCCGGGCGCGGGCCTGCTGGACGAAAACGCGAGCCATGTACAAATCCGTCATGATTCCTCCAGGTGTTTCAGTGCGACTTCATCGCATTGCTTTTGCCATTCCTTCAGGCCCTCACGGCCCCACTGGTGGCCACCAGTGCAAACCGTATGGATAGGGCAGCCATTGCACCCTTTCCCATGCTCATAGCGGCTATCACAAAGCTGGTACCGGGGAGCCTTGGGGTTCCTGGGTATGAAGTTCGCTTTGTCAGCCGGGAACATGGGGATCTGGCTCATGCGGAGCTCCCAGGCAGGGCGATCGCGGTTGCAATATCCCGCACCCATACCGGGGTGCTGCTGAGTACGAAGGTTTCACCGGTCATGGCCAGCAGCAGGGTTTCGCCCATAACGGAGGCGATGGCTTGGGCTGCCGGCGGCGGTACCGCGTTGCCGATGCGCTCCCGCCATGCGGAATCGCTGAGGCCGTCCAGCTCCAATTTCTCCATCGGATCCACCAGCCCCTGCAGGGCTGCCAGTTCCAGGGTGGTGAAGGGGCGGTGCCAGGTTCCGTCGAGGGCGCGGATCATCGCGACAAGGCGGTCGGTCTGGGCTGGAATAGTTTCGGAATAATTTTCATCGCTTTCTGTAAAGCGCGGGTCGGCTACTGACCACCGGCCATTATCGTGACTGGCAAAGCCGGACACGGCCCCGCAGCTGGCTGCCCAGGGCACCACGCCGTAATGGCCACCGGTCAGGTAGTGGTCACCACGCTGCCGCTGGATACCCGGGCGAGGGTCGGCGACCGCAAAGGCGCCCTGGCCGGTGGTACTACCCGAAATCACGGTACCGGCGGGGCCATTAAAGTCGGTAACCCGGTATTTGCCGGTGAAGCTGTTGCCGCGGGGGTCGGCTACTGCGTATGCGCCAGAATCATCACCGCCAATAACTGTTCCGGTACGCTTATTCCATGGCGTGACGGCATACTTGCTGAAAAGAGGCCGTGCAGGCGGGCGAGGGTCCGCCACGCTGAATGAGCCTTGGCCGGGGGACTGCTGGCCTGTGACGGTACCTGTGGGGCCATTCCAGCGGCGCACACCGTAGGCCTGTCCCTCTTTCCACTTGGCGCTGACGGCAAAGCGCGGGTCGGCCACGGAGAAACTGCCGTTGCTGGGAGTGTTGCGTCCGGCGACAGTGCCCATGGACTGGTCCCAGCCGTTCACGCCCAGGTACCCGGCCCGGTATTCGGGAACAATCAGGTAATCGCGCAAGTTGCCGTCCTCGACCGCCAGCTTGTTCAGGCTTCGCCAGTCGCTGCCGGCCTCGACAAAGGCCAGCCGAACCCACGTTTTCCACTGGAGGCGGGGGATGCGATGCATCGGTCCTGCCATGCCGTCACCGGGCATAGGCATATCGCCCAAGATGTCGCCCACGGCGCGAAGCGGGCGTTTCACCGGTTCATACAGGAATGCCGGTACCTTCTCCTGGTGACGGGCCACCAAAAGGAAGCGTTTACGGCTCTGGGCCAGTCCGCCCAGCTCGCCACAATCGTGGGTGGTTTCCGCCACAGCATAGCCGTAGGCCTGCAGCAGAGCGCAGATCTGGTCCAGCAAGGGTCGGCCACGGTTGGCAATCCGGGGGACGTTCTCAAAGATCAGCATTTCAGCCGGATCATTTTTGAAGGCCTCCAGCGTCAGCCAGATGCCGCGCAACGTCAGGCCGTTGAGAGCTTGGTACTTCGGGGTCGCGCTCTTGCTTTGGGAAAGCAGACCGCTGAATCCTTTGCACGGAGCGGACAGGAATACGATATTGGGGCTCTCTCCGCCGGCTGCTGCACGGATGTCCGCAGGGGTGGCTTCCGTCCAGCCTTTCGGCGGTTCTTCGCCGTGAAAGATGGTGTACTGATCACGGTCGAACATATCCAGAACGGTGCCGGGCACGCCGGCAAGCGTCTTGAAGTCTTTGATGGCCCCGGCATCTACGTCCACGCCACCGATGCAGCGGAACTCCGCCTCAAGGGCGCCTACTCGAGCATGGCCTTTATTGAAGCCGGCAGCGCCGCCGCCAAGGCCACAGAAAAGGTGGAAGTGCTTGAATTCTACTTTCTGCATTTTATTTCCTTGTTATCGGCTGGTTAGAAGCTGAATTCCCAGCGGTACCCGGCGGTGACCACGTTGAATCCGTGGTCTTTACCGGTTTCGATTGAGCTGACGTGCTGGGCTTCGATCAGAAAGCCGCGGTACTCCACGCCAGCGACGAAAGAGCCAACGGTGTCGGGTAGATCCATCTTGTGGACGCTCTTGCGGCGCTCGCCTTCGTAGGTCCAGCGTTCCGTCATGCCGATCTGGTAGCCCAGCCCGCCCTGCAGGTAGAGGGTTGGTTCAGCCATTGCGAGGCAGGGGGCCAGGGCCAGCAGGGGGACAAGGGCCTTCATCACGCCACCTCGCGGCTTTGTTCGGCAGGAGCTTCAACAATGTCGTCACCCAGGTGGATAACGGCATCAGCCAGCGGCCATACATCAGGCGAATGGGAGATAAAGAACTCACGGTCATACCCGCCAAGCTCGAGCACCCGGCGTTTCATGCGGACGAATTGCTCTTTCTTCTGGGGATCCAACGCCCCATCAGATTCGTCACTGAAGAGGGTGTGATAGACCTGCCCGGACTGTTGAGCCTGGTACAGGGCGATTGCCCGGGTCAGCGCCTCATTGATCCAGATGCGCTCACCGCCGGACATTTCCCGGACCGATTTGGATTCATCGGTGTCGGCATCCAGAACGACGATGTCGAAGGTTTCCTTCTGAGCTCCGGTGCTTTTCACTTCCGCCTGAGTGTCGATCCGGACAGAGAAGCGCGGCCCGTAGCAGGACATCAGCAGATCATTGGCCAGAGAGGAGAGGGTGGGGCCGGCGTCATCGATGGACAGCGCCAGAATCCCGTCACGGCCCAGCGCGGTTTGCAGGCTCAGCCAGTGGGCAATCTCGGCTTCCAGATGCTGGCTGTTGGCCTTGAGGTCGTCAGCTTTGCCAAGCTCTTCCTGCATGGCGGCCAGCTGGCCCTGGCTGTGGGCGATGTTGCCACGGGCGGTTTCCAGCTTTTCCCGTGCTTGCTGTTCGTGATGCTCATTGGCTTGCAAGCGGGCGCGGGCAGATTCCAGCGCCGACTGATCGCCCGGTACCGGGATGCGGGCGAGCTCTTCTTCCAGTGCCTGCTGGGCAGAGGTGTGCTTTTCGAGAGCGGCATTCTTGCGGTCATTCAGGGTGTTGCGGCGGGTTGCAAACTCGCTATGGGCGGCCTGTGTTTCGGCTTCCTTGGCTTCCAGCAGTGATTGAGCCTGCGCCAGATCTTCTTGAGCACGAGCTTTGTTCTGTTGTGCCTGTTCCAGCTCACCGGCGCGGGCTGCCAGGCGTTCGGCTTCTTCCAGTTCAGAGCGGGCTCGGGATAGCGCGGCTTGCGCACCGGACAGTGCTTGCTCGGCAATGGCCAGCCCCTCAACCTTGGTGGCCAATTCATCACGCTGCGTCTTCAGTTGGCGGTATTCCTCGCCTTTGGCCTCCAGCTCCCGCTCAGCCTCTGGCAGGCGCCCCTTGGCTTCCAGTGCCTCAGTGAGTAGCTTGCAACGGCCCTGCATGTCAGTGCCTTGGCATGGCACTTCATCGGTCAGAGCGCAGCGGTTTCCCAACTCGGTTTTATGCTGGCGGGCTCGGTTCCCGGCAGAGATCAGCTCACCCAGGGTGCGATCCACCTGATGCAGCTCGTTGCGCGCACTGGTAGCGTCGCTGGCCTTGGTGCGGGCGGCTTCCAAGGAAACCTCAGCGTCTGAGACGTTCTGGCGCAGATCCGGAATGGCATTCTCGGCCTGCTGGATGGTTTCACGCTGGCTCAGTACTTGGTCTGCTTGGGCGATCTGTTGATTCAGGCGCTCAATGCTTTGGCGATGACGGGCCTTTTCCTGATCATGCTGGGAAAGGGTTCGCTGCTCCTGGTTGTCCAGCTCCGCTTCATCTTGGCGGATGGACTGCATCAGGGCCTCATAGTCTGCTTTGGCAGCGTCGATGCGTCCCATGACATCCTGCCGGCGGATCCGCAGGGCTTCGGCGTCCTGCTGTTCCTTCTCCATTTCCGCTACGGCCATCGCTTCACGCTTGGCATCGTCCCGGTGGGTGTCGGCATCTTTGGCCAGTTGCTCGGCCTCGGCCTGCAGGGTGGCGATGCGGCCTTTCAGTTCGTTGGCATAGGTTTGCTTCTCATCCAGGCTGGCCAGGATGTCCCGGTTGCCTTTCAGCTTGGTCTTGAGACCCTTCACCACTTCGCCGGCCTTGTCGCCCAGCTCCTGAATGGTGTTGAGCTGTAGGACCTCGGACATCAGTGATTTGATGTCGCCATGGGAATAACTGGAGAGCTGGCTACGGCCCTGGGCACTGAATGCCGCAGTGAAGTACAGGCGCGGCGACCCCAGAACGCCTTCAACGCAGCGGTCATAGGTCTTGGCTTTGCCGTCGGAGCTGGTGCCATCCGGCAGGGTGACTGGCTCCCAGTCGCCGGCATCGTTCATCACCTGCAGGTATGCGGCGGTGCTCTGGGTTTTTTCGCGGAGCTTCCATTCAATCAGAGACCGGTACCGGCTCCCCTGGTGTTCCCAGATCAGTTCCTTGGCCGCATCGCCCGGGCCAACCAGGTGATCGAAGTAGCTGAAGGCATCCGGGCTGTAGCTGGTGCTGGTGCCCAGCTTGGACGGCATCAGCCGGAAGGGCTGGAGGTTATCCAGAACGGTGGTTTTGCCCCGGCCATTCGGCGCCACGATGGCCACTAACTGGGCATCACCGGCTTCCTTCTCCAGATCCAGATCGAATTCGTAAAGGCCCATGCCGGCCTGAATGCCTTTGAAGCCTTTCAATTTCAGTTTAAGCGGACGCATTGGCAGTCTCCCCGGCGTATTTGGTGATCAGGTCATCAGAGGTGTGGACCTGGAGGTCTTGCAGGCGGCCCAGAAGTTCGTCGGTACCGGTTTCGGTAACCTCGCCCCACATGGCCAGCTTGTCGCTCAGGCTTTCCTTGCGGGTCAGGCCTTCGGCGCGGGTGCGCTGGACAGGGTTAATGCGGCCTTCCAGCTTGACCTCGCATGCCATGTGCAGGGCTTCGCGCATTGCGGCTGGATCCACGCTATTGCGGTGCTCTTCATCGATGGACCAGCGGACACGGACATAGGCCCCGTCACATTCGCCACTGGCGGCGAATTCGCCCAACCTGGCCATGTCCGGAGGGCCATCAAAGGTGATGTCGATCAGGTTGCGAGCAGGGGTTTTGTTGAACGTGAAGTCACTGGCATCAGCGGCAACAGCCCATTCCAGCCAGCCGGTGTCATCGTGGTGGCCATGAATCAGGCGGGTCAGGCTGCCCGGGTAGGCGATCCGTCGGCCTTCGTGATCCCATGCGTTGTGAGCATGGATATGGCCGACCATGACGGCGGATGCCTGGGCAGAGAAAAGGGCGCCCGGGGTGAATTCATGATCTGGGCTGACCATGGCATAGCGGGACTCGGTGACGGATCCGTTCACGGTGCCGTGGGTGGTGAGCACCGTGGGGATACCTTCGGCACGAGCCTTCAGGTTGGTATCAGCCCAGCCCAGGCATACCTTTTCGATAAGCTCCGCCGGCGTGTCGCCATCTTGAACAACGGCCTTGAACTGGCCCTTATTGATGCTGGGAAGGCAGGAGACCAGCAATACTGGGACGTGCTTGATCAGCTCCTCCGCCTCAAAGCGGTATTTCCCTGATTCAATCCAGGCACCACCGACCAGCATCACCTGGCAGATACGGTCAGCCACATAGACCGGATACGTGCCGCCCAGGGTACGCAGAACGTCCAAGCTGCCCGGACGGTCGTGGCTGAAGGTGCCCTGCAGGACCAGTACCGGCATATGGTCAGCCAAATGGCGAACCTGACGCAGGAAGGCATGAACGGCAGGTTCATGGGTGTGAACCTGATGGTCGAAGCTGTCACCGCTGAGAATCGCGCAGTCAGCCCCGCTTTCAATAGCACCTTCCACGAAGGTGGTCATGGCCTTATCCACCCAGGACAAATGTTTTTGGCAATAATGGATGTCACTGGCGTGAGCCACTTTGATGGCATGCATGGCGTATCTCCTTATTAAAACGGGGTGTCGAGACCCTGCTGTTCTTTCCATTCGGTAATGCCGGTTTCCAGCCCTTCGGCCAGGGCTTCGTTGGCATCAGTGATGTCGGCAAGGGTCTTGCCCCAGTCCTTGTTCCCTGTGCGCTTCACCATCCATTCAGAGAAGGCGGCCGGGGCTATTTCGGTCAGCTCCAGCTTGTCGGCCACGTCCTGGCGAAGCTGGGCGATCTGCTCTCGCTCATTCGTTTCTGCCGGCGGCAGGTCATCGAATTCCGGTTCTTGCTCTTCGCCGCCGGGCAGATCGTCTTCAGGAAGGTCTTTGTTCAGGGTGAGGGCCGCAGCGGCATCGCCACCGGCCTCACCAGCGGTCAGCTGGCGCTGCTCGGCAGCCTTGAAGACCTGCAGCATGTCGATGTCGGCTTCCAGGGTGACCAGGTATTGCTTAACCCGGCGGGCCTCCCCGCTTTTCGGGTCGATCATGGACACCTCTTCCTCTGCCTTGGTCAGGTAGAAGATCGGCATGCCCTCATGAGTGCCGCTGATGCGCCCGCCGCGCAGATAGGAAACCATTTCCATCTTCTGCCGGGCCTGCTGCAGGGAGTAAAAGCTGGTGGTCGGCAGTTCGATAGCCGATGAGCCAGGCACTCCAGGAATGAAAAACAGCAGGGAGCCGCTCAGGGTGCACTTGCGGTTTTGGTATTCCGGGCAGTTGTCCGGGTCGCAAATGCCGGCGTTGTCCTGCCGGGGGATTACTGGCCGGCCACCAAAAGGACGGTGAGCCCGTCGGTTCTGGCCCTGGCCGCCAACCTGAACGCCCTGTTTGGTGTAGCAGTGACGGTTTCCTTCGGCGTCATAATCAGACCAGTACTGCAGCTGACTGCGGGTGTAGGACTTCAGTGCGTGAGGCATGTTGGCCTGCCAGCTGTCCGTGGCGAAGATCACCGGGAAGCGGGTAAGGCGAAGCTCTCCGTCTACCTCTTCGCCATAAAGCTCCATGATTCGATCTGCTACATCGGGAACCTTGAAATCAGAGCGGCGAACGGTGAAGTACGGGACGTTCTTGGGCATCAGCGGTGACTTGGTGAAGCCGCACTGCTGCACCAGTGCCTGCTCAATGCGGTCCCACGGGGAGCCAACAGCAACCCCCGCGTCATAGATGCTTTGGGCATTCTGGTGCTGTTTCGCCGCACCGGTGAGCACCTTGATGCCAGAGCGGATCTTGCCGCCCACCGGGATGCGGGCCTGGCTCTCACCCAGGACAGAAGGGCCATTGTTGATGGCCAGACCTGTTTGAGAGCTGCGAATAATCATGTCGCTCATGACTACCTCCTGAATAAAAAGGGGCGGGGAGCCCCGTGAAACAACAGATCAGCGCTGTCGTTCTGTTAACTGTTTCCAGAAGCGGTGGAAGCGATTCGGATGGCGTGCCCGGCGGGCTGCTTCCTGAATGTTTCGCTCGCGTGCTTCGTGGGCATCGGCCAGCATCTGGCGGCCAACGGCATTTGGTGGAACTCGGGTGACCAGGCTCATGCGTCTGCTCCTTCAGCTGCTTTCTTGCGCTTGTTGATCGATGTGAAGCTGCTTTTGCCTGTGACGCTGCTGGTCACGCCGAACTTGCGGATGGAGCCGCCGGCAGCCAGGAAGGCATCGATCTGTTCCTGAATACGCTGGCGCTCCATGCGCTTGGCGAAAGGTGCGGTCTCTTTCATTACGCCACCTCACGAAATGCAGGCAGGAGGGCAAAAAGGCGGTTGGCCAACTCTTTGTCTTCGTCATCCAGGAAACCGGACAGGCGAGCGATGAAGCGCTCAGCCGGATCAATGGCCATGGCTGCCGGAGCTTCTGCGTGCTCAACGGCTTTGCGGATCAGATCGAGTTCGCTCATCGGTGGCTCCTTAAAGCTGAACAACAGAAGCGGGAGTGTTCTGAACTGACACACCGGCAGAGCCTGCCCAGTAGGTGTACATCTCACGGTTCTCTTCCAGATCAGCCTGCGCAGCAGCTTCATTAGCGAAGCCGGATGCCAGACGGGATTCCCCGGCGAAGATGGCGAATTTCTTGCGGTAGGTGGCGATGGTCAGTTGCATGTCTGTCTCCTTGGTTCCGCGCTGTTGTTGTCGTGTTATTTGCTTAACGTGGGATCAGTATGAGAAATCTCATAAGTGCTGTCAATGAGATAACTCATAAAAATATGAGAAATACAAAGTAGGCCCAAAATGACCGGAAAAATTAGTGCGGAACTAGGCGTGACAGAGGGGGTCGAAGCCGACAGGCCGGGTACGCCTGCGGCCTGGGCAATGTTCCTTAAGGAATGAGGTAGGGGAGGTTGCGGCTACGTAGAAGGTTCAAATCAACATGCGGAAGGCCCGCCAGACGGCCTAATGTGTGACTTTGTCGTCTAATCTTGCAAAATTGGCCACCCGTATATACAGTGCGCGTCACTTATGGGGTAAAGTCGTATATACAGAAATCAGGAGTTCAGCGTTGTGGGGACAGGGATAGACCTTCACATAGACGAAAGCATAAAAAGAAAGCTGCTGGTAAAGCACAATGTAGAGTGCTTTGAAGTAGCAGAGTGCTTGGCAAACGTAACTCTTGGCTATCTAGAAGACACCAGAGAGTCGCATAAGACTAACCCCCCAACATATTGGTTTGTCGAGCAAACAGATAAAGGTCGGCACTTATTCGTGGCCTTTATGTTTATTGATGGGCAAGTTGTTTTGAAAACGGCTTTTGATGCAACGCCAGAGCGTCAAAACCTGTATCGCAAACTGGCAAGCTGATTATCTATTATGAAATGGAAAGGGGTGCAAGGCATGAGCGCACGTAAAAGGACCATTGAAGGCACTGCGGAAGCATGGGAAGACGGATCTCTCGGCTTGGACGAAGCTAGCGCCAAAAAAGCGGACCTTAGTGTAGAGCAAGTGGCCAAGGCCGTTGGGCTGAAGACTATTTCTATTCGCATGCAGCCAGATCTTCTTGAAGAGCTAAAATTGGTTGCCGACTTTCACGGGGTGGGATACCAGCCCCTGATGAAGCAGGTTCTGCGTCGGTTTGTTGAAGCTGAGAAAAAGCGCATTCTCCGCGAGGCGCATTCGGAGCTTGAGGCAAAAAATAAAACGGTTCCAGAGAACCAGGCCTCTAAAGTCGCAAACTGCGCATAGCTCTAAAGCAAAGAAAAGCCCGCTATATGCGGGCTTTTTTGTGTCTAATTATTTCCCTCTCTATGTCAACACTGACTAACTATCGACTCACATAGGGTCGTACTTGCCGATTACCACGCCGCAAATCGACCAATCCCCATCCACCTTGATGATCGGCTCGGGCCAGTCCCGATTGCCTGGCTTCAAGAAATACTCTCCCTCTGCGATGGATAGCTGCTTGAGCGTGACCTTGCTGTCGCTATGGCGCTTGGCCACCACGTATTTGCCCGGATCGGGCGGGCGGTCTGGATCCACAATGACCACTTCCCCGTTACGAATGCGCGGGTCATTGCTTTCGCCCTCGACTTTCAGGGCGTAAGTGCGCGGCCCGGCGCCTGGAGGCCGGAAGGGTAGCCATTCGTCAGCATCCCCTGGCTCGAATGGGTCTTCTGCTTCGCAGAAGTCACCCGCACGCACGTAGCTGATAATGGGGATTTGACCCTGGACGATGCTGGGGCCGGGGGATACGTCATATTCAGCTGATTTTTCCCGCACCGTTGTGGCGGTAACCATTTCGCCTTCCCCGAGCGTTAACCAGTCTGTCCTGACTCCGCAGGCTTTCGCTATATCTGGTAGACGTTTTGAGCTGGCTGCCTTTCCTCGCTCGAGGTTCGATATAACTGCCTGGTCTAACTTGCGCCCGGAAACCCGGTAGACCTTCTCGGCCAGCTCCTTCTGGGTGAGCCCGGCATGCTCGCGAGCGGCCACCATTCGCATCTGAATATTCATACCCGATCTTATATGAGGAGTCTCATACTCTTGCAAATGAGAGTTCTCATGTAATACCCTATGAGAAATCTCATATTCAGGACCGACTATGGACGACAACATCTATAAGCGCCTCGTTAAGCATTTCGGCACCCAAGAGGCCACTGCTCAAGCCTGCAAGGTTGATCAGTCAACAGTATCTGGATGGTGTCGAGAATTGTTTAAGCCAAAGCCTTCCGCTGCTGTAAGGGCTGAAAAAGCAACAGATGGCAAATTCACCCGACGGGATCTTTGCCCAGACTTTCCCTGGGACGAAACCGCCGCCTGAAGCCGGGCAGTGCCGTGTTGTAACTGCAACAGGCACAACTCCCGGCTCAGGCGCCTCTGGGGCCAGCTCTCCACGATGGCCCGCATTTGAAGAATTGAAGTTTGTGCAATCAAGTTATCCATGGGGACCAAGGTAATGGACGAACTGAACAAAATCTTGGGGCAGGTGCCCCAGCTGGTCCGAGACCAGGGCTCGCAGGAAGAAAAGCTGGAAGAGATCTGGCGCATGCTTGGCCGGCATCGCAACGGCATGCAGGCCCGGGTTGCCGGTGATTTGGCTGAGAAGCTCCAGGGCCACAGCCGGGCGCCTCACCTTCCAATTGATGACCCCCGCAAAGCCGCCAAGCGCCTTGGCGCCATGCTGAGCGGCCATACCTCCCTGCCCATGTCCGTGGGCTTCACATTCATCGACTGCCTTCCTGAGCCGTTTCAGTCGGCTGCCAGGGTGATGCTATTCCCCCGAGGGAACAGCGCCGCTGCTGAGCTGGCGGAGATTCTCAGCATCGACCAAAAGCACGATGAGCGCACGGATCATATCCGTTTCCTTTTGGCCATGGGCAAGCACCTGAATATGAGCGCTGATCAGCTTGAAGCTTTAGCCATCCCATTCGATGACGACAGCTCCAGCAGCAAGCAGATGGCTGATGCAATCAGGGCTATAGCTGAGGAAAAGCGGGGGGCTGCATGACTGGAAAATTGGCTCTTGGCCCGGCAAATGATCGCAAGGAAGGGTGGCTAAAGGCTCCCTTACAGGGCACCAGGGCTCATTTCTATGTGCGAGATATGGCGCTTGGGGGCGGTAGTTATGCCTGGGTAGCACTTTGCGGGCACGAGGCCGTAACGAACGAAAGAGTGCCCATGCTGGACGCCGGTAATTGGCCCCGTTGCATGCATTGCCTGAAGAGAGCTAAAGCGTAATGGCTGGTGACTGGATCAAGATGCGGACGAACTTACGGCGCCACCCTAGGGTGATCGCTATGGCTCGTCAGTTGGCGTTTGACCGTGAATTCATGAACTGGTGGACCGATCCCCAGCAGATGAATTGTCGTGACGCCGTCACGGAAGTCGTCACGTTTGAGAACGTAACTCGCGTGACGGTGTGCGGTTTGCTTGAAGTGTGGGGTGCGGTCAATGCCGTGATCAAGTCCAGTGAAGCGGTCGATTTCATGACCATCATGGATCTTGATGACATAGCGGGAATTCCTGGTTTCGGTGTTGCAATGGAAGCGGTTGGCTGGGTCTCAGAAGATGATGAAAACGGCTTAACATTCAATAACTTCAGTGAATTCAATACACCTGATTCAGAGCGGAAAAAGCCCAAGACAGACGCACAGAGAGCCCGTGAATATCGGGAGAGAAAGAAGCGTAATGGCGCCGATAAAGAGCAAGATTCCGCTGCGTCACGAACGTCACAAAACGTCACGGGGAGAAGAGAAGAGAAGAGTAGAAGTAAAACATCTTCTACACCGGACGGGCGAGAAAAAATTTCCATGGATCCCGACTGGACCCCCTCCGACGGTATCGCTGCCCGAATGACCATGGCCGGCATCCCTGCCGGTGACCTGACTCAGGAATCCCTGGGCGAATTCAAATCCTACTGGCTAACCCGATCCGATCAGCTCACCCAGTCGCAGTGGGAACACAAGCTGATTCAGGCCCTTCAGTCGCGACGGAGGAATACCCATGCAGCAGGCTCACGATCTAGCAAAAACGGCCATGACCGGGACTCGGTCGAATCCGCAATCGAAGACACCGACGACAGAAGCTGGGCAGAGGGCGTCAACTGATGAGCTCACCACGGTTGTCGATGAAATCTTTCGGGTGTTCCGCAGAACCTGGCCCCGGCGTTTCCCAACGATCTGGAAAACGGGTGACGACCTGCGTGAGAGCAAACGGCAATGGTTGCTCGCATTTCGTGACGCGAGCGTGACGCCCGTGATGCTGCGTATCGGTTTGGAGGCAGTGCGCAAGGAATCCTGGCCACCGGATAACCCCGGTGCGTTTCTGGCCCTGTGCAAGATGGACCCGGCGACGGTGGGCGCACCAGATCTGGAGTCGGCGTGGAAAGAGGCCAGCAATCGCTCCCCACACAGTGAGTGGCTTCCATGGAGCCACCGGTGTGTGTACTGGGCTGCGGTTTGGACCGGGCAGACGGATCTGGCAGAGCGGGGCCAGTACATGCGCAAGATCTTTGAGCGTGAATACGATCGCGCTTTGCAGCAGGCCAGCAATTTGAGTGAGCCGCCATTGGGGCGCCTTCCAAGCAAGACGTCTGAGCAGGTCAAAGCTGAGCGGGAACAGGCCGCCAGTGAGCACCTGCCGGACATCAAAGCCATGGTCAGGGGGTGGTGATGTCAGTCGCACAAACGAGCGTTAGCACGTATCACGATCACGTCCAGGGCGGCAAAGAGCTGACCCAGTGTGACCAGATCGTTCAGTGGCTATCCACCCAGAACAAGGCCTGTACGCGCCGTGAAATACACGAGGGTACAGGCCTTGAGTACGGCGCTGTCTGCGGCCGAGTGAACAAGCTGGTGAAAGACGGCCTGCTAACTGAGCTGCAGCGGAAGATCGAAAACAACGGTTCGGGCAAGAAGGCCAAGCTGGTCCGGATCCCGATTAAAGAGCAGCAGCTGGGGCTTTTCCAGTGACTGTGGCTGTTCGTAAGTCACGCATGAAAGAAACCCTGCCCATGAGGGTGGGGGTGCTGGATAGAACCGGTGTGCTATTGCCGGCGGACGGATTTTGCCAGAAACGGCTGAGGGAAAAGGGCCTGAAGGTCGGGGACATGGTAACCGTGCAGGTCCGCCGAATGCGCGAGTACTGGTACCACAAGATGGTTCACCTCTTCGGGGAGCTGGTGGCGCAGAACATCGATGACTTCCGCGGCATGACTGCCCATGACGTGCTGAAGCGATTGCAGGCAGAAGCCCAGATTGGGTGTGAGGCGGTATCAATCCGGGTGATGTCTACCGGCGAAATGGCGGTGATGTATTACCCGCGCAGCCTGGCCTACGACGAAATGGACCAGGACGAATTTGAAAATGTGTTTACGGGGTTCTGCCAGCACGTGGTGGAGCACTACTGGCCGACGCTGGATCTGGAGAACATCCAAGCGTTGGTGGAAATCATGGGAGAGCAGGTGTCATGAGTCGTCCATCAGTTGATTTTGATTTATTCCGGTTTGCCCGGGTGGGAACCCTCGCGCTGAAGGCTCGCGGCAATGTGCTGTCAGTGGCTCAGCATCCCCGTAAATGGTCCATGACGGTGACCGTGGAAGGTGAGCCAAATGAGCAGGGCGAAGCGATCCGGGATGAGTACAAGTTCCGCAACAAGCGCCCCTTCATGCTGAACAAGATGCCCGAATACATCTGGGATCGGGTGGGCATGGACTGGGAGGGTCGGAAGGCCTCTGTGCAGGTGCATGCGGAGGTGGTGCGGTGAGAGATGCCTCCAGCCACTACGGGCCAGAGGACACTGGCAGCGGGCAGCGTGGCATATGTGTCCACTGCCTCAAGGGTCCCACTCAGGAAGGCCATGACGGCTGTCTCGGGACTCTTCCTGAACCGGTTATGAATGCTTGTTGCGGGCACGGCAGCTCACGCTTGGCTTACATCCAGTACTGGACTGAAGACGGTACCGCGGGAAGAAGAATCTCGGGTGATGAGGCCATTCGCGAGCAAGCCAGGCTCAAGAAGGGCAGCCAATGAACAGCAGCAAAGCGCCAACCGCAGCCCAAAAACGCTGGCATACCTGGCTGGCAAACCAAGGCTGTTATGTCGGCCTTGGCCCAGCCTGTCTTCACCATTGCGCCGGCAGCACCGCCAAGCACAACAAGGTGGAAATCGGCCAGTGGTGGGTCGTGCCTTTGAGCTATGAGGCCCACCAAGGCACACAAGGAATCCACGGAGACCTGTCGGTATTCGCAGGCCAAGGCTTGGGGAAAACCCGTAAAGAGATCGAGAAAGCTATCTTCGGCCGCTTGGTGGCGCATTACCGGCGCCAGCATGGGGAGTATCCGTGCCCGGGCGATGTGTTGCAGGCAATACAGGAGTTTCACCGATGAGCGCAGCAGAGGAAACGCTGGCCCTGCATCTTATGGCCGAGAAGCTGACCGGCTGGGATCGTGAATACCGCTTTGGTGCCATGGCTGCAGGAGGGCCAGGAAAGGGCCTTCGTAAGCGCCTGGCTGATGCCGACCTGAAGGACTGGCGGTTTGATTTCGCCCATCCGGGCCTTGGCCTGGCCGTGGAAGTGGAGGGTATTACCCGATACGGGAAAACCCGCTCCGGGAAGATGGCCCTTGGCCGCCACCAAACATCGAAGGGCATGGAAGAGGATCTGCGCAAGTATGACGCAGCCATGCGCATGGGCTGGACGGTCTACCGGTGCTCTCCGTTGATGGTTCGCCAGGGCCATGCCATCGAAACAATCAAGCGCCTGGTGCAGGCGGCAGAGGAGTGTGCGTGATGCTCGGACTAACGATTTTGTGCGTGATCTTGTGGCTGATGTTGGGTGAGTCGGTTCGTGTGTCGTTGGTGTTGGCCGCTCAAGTTATCGATGCCAAAAAAGGTGACTTTGTGAAGGATATTCCCAAGTCAATTTTCTGGCTGATAGGCCCCTTGATGTTCGTTTACGTGATTCTGGTTCGGAAGGGAGAAAGCGTATGAAAGAGCCGAATTGGGAAAGGGTTCGCGTAGCTGTTGAGGCGGTTATCTCCAAACATGAACGCATCATTGAGTGCGAACGCCGCCGTGAGTTCAGGCGCAAACGCAGGGAGATAAGCAAGCAGCTTGCATTCATGAATGCCGCCCTTACGGGGTGGCGAATTGCGGCCCAGCTGGGGTTTGGCTTTCTGAGTGGCCGCATTTCTCGAGAGTACACGTTCTCAACCCTGACAAATATAAGGAACACGCCAGCAAAGGTCTTTTGCATCAACAAACCTGAAGTTTCCCCGCGGCGTGCCAAGGCTCTAGAGAGAGCCAGAAACTGGGGAAGAGAGGATCAAGTGTGTGTCGTCCATATCAACATGGCAGAGGGTGAGCGTAATGGCTGATACGAAGAAGATGATCCATGAGGCCTACGGTATCCACAAGATGCAGCCAAACGGCTCTGGTGGTGATCCACAGTCGGCGCACAACTATGCCATAGGTAGAGGTGTATGGTCGGGTAAGATCATGGCGGCCGTAGAGAAGCAGGAGCGGCCCCTGGGTGACATCCTGATCATGTGCTACGCGCCGGAATGGGACGATGTGAACCTGAAGACGCTGCACCGGCATTTGCTGGCCGCCTTCCTAAAACGCCATGGTGACGACATCAAGCAGGATCGGACTTTCTTGAAGGTTAAGCGCCTGGCAGAGGTGGCAATTTTCAACTTTCAGCATGAATGCCGCGGCGGCCCGATGTCCGTGGAGCTTGTGTGCCAGATGATTGGTATCGATCAGAGCAACTGGTACAAGCGACAGTGGAAGTCATGGTGGAAATCTCTCGGGGACCAGCTGTATCGCTGGGAGCGCGAGGCGATCAGAAAGCCTGCGGAAGTATGCAAAGAAATCGTGGCGCTACGGCAAAGAGAAAGTGCGTAAATGACCGTAGTGCAAATGACCGTAGCTAATGTACAGTTTTACCCATAATACGAAACTGCCTCTGAAATAAGGCAGACACCTGTTCTCCTAAGGCAAACAGCAAAACCTTCCCCCAAATCCGACCCGCGAAAGCGGGTTTTTCTTTTTCTGGAGCAGTGCATGGCTGAGCACGAACTGCCTGAATTCAGCCGTTACTGCCCTGTTTGCCAGAGAGTGCTGACCCCGATTGGCACAAATGAATTTCGTGATGATGGAGAGCCGTGCCTGCTCTGGGTGCATGACGATGTGGTTCATGCTGACGAAGACATTTCTGCCTTTGATCGCGGCGTTCAATAAGAGTTAAAGCCCATGCGTGAAATCACACTGACAAGGTTTGGTTACACGCCAATGGGCACCTTCGGCCGCTTGGAGCTGCCGAGCGGGGCGGAAATCTACACGGTAGAGCGCCCCTGGTTGAGCAATCGCCAGCGTGAGTCCTGCATCCCTGAAGGTCGCTATGCCATGGGGATGCGAGAAAGTGGTGTAGTAAGCCGTTCAACAGGCGGCGAATACGCCCGGGGCTGGGAGATCATGGATGTGCCCGCCCGAACTTACATCATGCTCCACCCGGGAAACACGATGGATGACCTGCTTGGCTGCATTGCCCCGGGCCTGAGCCTCGGTTTTGTGGGTGGCAAGTGGGCCGTCACGAAAAGTCGTGACGCTTTTCGTGACGTTATGACTGAGCTGGCCCAGGAAGATGAATGGGTGCTTCACATCCGCCCATATCGAGCTGAATACCCATGAACCCCGAAACGCTGGACAAGTGGCGCGTAGTGCCCCGCTTGCTGGTGCTGCTGTACGGCGTCGTGTGCTGGCAGACCTTTGACTGGTTCACTGCACTGGCTGACCCATCCGGGCCGCAGACGACATTTGCCACAGGCATCTGGGGTGCTGCTGCCGCCTGGTTCGGCTTCTACGTGAATAGTGGGAAGGGTCAATGATCGCTATACCTCCGCAAATCCAAGTTATTGGTGCCCTGGCGTTTGCAGCAGGGCTGGTGCTTGTCGGTTGGACCGCGAAGGGCTGGTACGAAGGTGATAGAGAGTTGGGCGCCCTGAAGGGTGAGATAAAGACCGCTTTGGCAGATGACAAGGCCCATAAGGATGCCATTGCCGAGCTGGACGCCAAATACACCCAGGAGCTGAACGATGCACAGGCTGAAATTGATCGGCTTACTGATGATCTCGCTGCTGGCCGTAAGCGGCTGCGCCTCAACGCAGTGTGTGAAGACGGCGCAACAGCCGCCGCCGGCGAACCTGATGCAGCCGCCCCCCGACTTAATGACTCCGCTGAACGGGATTATCTCCGTCTCAGGGAGCGAATCGGAACAGCCACAACGCAAATCCTCGGGCTCCAAGAGTTCATCCGAACCCAATGCGCCGGCTGAGTAACGGCGCATTGATAACCGCCCGAGCGGCGTTTCTATCTGTCTGCGCAATCATTTTTCTGTTTGTCGTCGGCCTTATGTGGGTTGGCCGGCAGGTTTGGAGAGCAATTCGCGATGTCGAATGACAACAAATTCCATTTCAACAAGGAAGTCAGCATCGGGAATCTTCTCACTGCGGCCGCCCTTGGTGTGGCTCTGGCAACGTGGAGCTTCACGCTGGAGAAGCGCATCAGTGTCAACGAAGTGAATATCTCCAACCAGACAACCCGAACCAGTGAGCTGCAGTCGCGTATTGATGACAGCCTGCGCCGGATCGACCGGAAACTGGATGTGATTGTAGATCGGCAGATTGAGCAGCAACGGTAAACCCAGCCATAGGCCCCTGTGGGGGTCGAGGAGCAACCATGATTGAAGTTCGGATCACACCCATAGAGCGCTACCAGGTGACCTACTACAGCGAAGAGACTGGCTCGGAGCAGGTGGCCACTGACCTGACCCTGGCACAGGCCGATAACATCGCCGGTGCGGTCCATGCCCGGGCAGAAGCCGCCGGCATGAATGTGGCGCCTGTGGTGAAGCTGGAGGTTTGATGTCCCACCCAGAGGATTTGTTCAGCGGAGTGGTGCAAGAAGACCTCTGGGAGTTGTGTATCGGCGAGAAGTTGGGTCAGGGCATGAGCCGGCATGTTTATGTCTGGGAGCCTGACCCCACGCTGGTGGTCAAGATCGAGACCCTGAAAAGCAACTGGTACAACATCGAAGAATTCAACACCTGGAACGTGATAGAGCACACCAAGCATGCCCGCTGGTTCGCACCGGTAGTGGCGATTGCTGGGGGTGGATCAATGCTGTTGCAGCGCCGTACCCAGCCACTGCGCCGTGAGGAGTTGCCCGCCAAGCTGCCCACGTTCTTTACGGACACCAAGAGCAAGAACTTCGGCTTACTGAATGGGCAGGTGGTCTGTCATGACTACGGCATTCACATGCTCCGGGAGCGGGGGATGAGCAGCCGAATGATTAACGCGGACTGGTGGGACCTTGAAGAAGAGTAAAGCCAAGATCACACGGCCGATGCCGCCGCAAGAGGCGCTGGAATTCGCAGAGTACGGACCGATGGTGCCGGACACTGCTGTGGTGGACTGGATCCAGCGAGAAATCGTGAGCGAGAACGGTTCCCTGCATAACCCCGATCATGCGCACCTAGAGAATGCCACTCTCGGTGTGCTCTGGGCAGGTAGCGGTAACGAGAGCAAGGGACGCAGGGTGATTGGCATGGCTGAGATACCCCGCTTTATGTGCAACCGCTGGCATAAGGTGAGGCAGGAACAGCAGATCAACGACTGGTTTGGCTGTATGCCTGACTTCCTGATCACACTGGATGCCCATTACTGCGCTGAGGCTGCGGATGATCGCAGCTTTGCCGCTCTGGTTGAGCACGAGCTTTATCACTGCGGCCAGGCCACGGACGAGTTCGGTTCCCCGAAGTTCAACCAGGAAACCGGGTTGCCCACATGGACAATCCGGGGTCATGACGTAGAGGAATTCGTGGGTGTGGTACGCCGTTACGGGGTAGGCCACCCAGAAGGCAATCTGGCTCAGTTGGTAGCCGCAGGTAACGCTCAGCCGGAGGTCGCCAATGCCGACATCTCAAGAGCGTGCGGAACCTGTCTGCGCGCGGTTTCTTCCTGACCAAGCCTGACTGGTAAGTATTTATGGCCCGACTGAAGCCCGAACAAAAACTCTTCATAGTCCAGCGGTTGGCATGCTTTGACACGCCAACCATGGTCGCGAAGGCGGTCAGGGAAGAGTATCAGGTGGAATTGTCGCGCCAGGTGGTTGAGGGGTACGACCCCACTAAGTACGCCGGCAGGAATCTGGCAAAGAAGTACAAGCAGGTCTTCGAGGACACCCGCGAGGCGTTTCTCGAGGACACCAGCGGCATTGCCATCAGTCACAAAGCGGTTCGACTGCGGACCCTTCAGCGCATGGCAGAGAAAGCCGAAAACATGGGGAACATGGTTCTGGCCAAGGACCTGCTGGAGCAGGCCGCCAAAGAGGCGGGTGGCGCCTACAGCAATAAGCGAGTGCTGGAACACAACAATCCGGACGGAAGGCTGACGCCGGTGATTAACCTGACGAGAAAATAATGCCCGATGGCGCCCTGGATCTGGAACTCCATGATCGACAGGGCGTGGCATTTGATTCGCTCGCCACAGAGATTCTGTATGGCGGAGCGGCAGGGGGCGGTAAAAGCCACCTGATGCGGGTTGCGGCCATTATCTGGTGCGCAACGGTGCCGGGGTTGCAGGTTTACCTGTTTCGGCGTCTTTCGGATGACCTAGAAAAGAACCATCTGCATGGCCCTGGTGGCTTCTTCGAGCTGCTGGCGCCCTGGTTCGATGCTGGCTTTGCCAAATACAACGGCTCGAAGCACTTCATTAAGTTCTGGAATGGTTCGCACATCTTCCTGTGCCACTGCCAGCACGAGAAGGACAAGTTCAAGTACCAAGGGGCAGAAATACACGTCCTCCTGATGGACGAGCTGACCCACTTCACTGAATCGATTTACCGGTACCTGCGGGGTCGGCTCCGGCTGGGGACTTTGGACGTTCCCCCGGAAATGAAAGGCCTGTTTCCCCGAGCGATCTCCGGCTCTAACCCCGGTGGTGTTGGCCACAACTGGGTAAAAACCGCTTTCGTGGATGCTGACAAGCCGTTGAGCATCCATCGCGTGAGCAAGTCAGAAGGCGGCATGCTCCGCCAGTACATCCCGGCGAAGCTGGACGATAACCCTTCTCTGCTCGAGAACGATCCGGATTACATCGACCGCCTGGAGGGCTTGGGTAACCCGGCGCTTGTGAAGGCGATGAAGGACGGTGACTGGAACATTGTTTCCGGTGGCGCGTTCGATGATGTCTGGAATGAGTCACGGCACGTTAAGCCAAGGTTCAAGGTTCCGGCCAGTTGGCATGTGGACCGTTCCTTTGACTGGGGCTCAACGCACCCATTCTCAGTGCTCTGGCATGCAGAGGCAGACGGAACCGAGGCCACGCTGCCGGATGGCAGCAAGTTCTGCCCACCGCGGGGCTCAATCATTGTTTGCCACGAATGGTATGGCGCCAAAGGGCCGAACGAAGGCTTGAAACTGTCGGCTAAAGAGATCGCCGCCGGCATCAATGAGCGTGAAGAATCGCTTCAGAAGGGGGCATGGGTGGCCAAAAAGCCCAAGCCTGGCCCTGCTGATAACCAAATCAGCAACGTAAACGAATCAGACAGCGACAGCGTGGCCGCAAAGATGGCCAAGTCTGGCGTGAAGTGGACCGAATCCGATAAAAGCCCTGGTTCCCGGGTGAACGGTTTGGAGCTAATGCGGACGCGACTCAAAGAGGCCGCCAAAGATCAGCCAGAGGACCCCGGTCTCTACTTCATGGACCACTGCAGAAAGATCATTTCCCACCTGCCGGTGCTGCCGCGAAGTGAGAAGAACCCTGATGACATCAACACCGATGCGGAAGATCACGATTATGACTCTCTCCGCTATCGCGTGATGAACAAACGCAAGGCCGGCAAAGCCCGCCGAATCCGAGGACTCGCTTAATGCCAGTAACAACCCTGCACCCTCAGTACGAAGCGATGAGCGACGACTGGCGGTTGATGAGCGATTCCTTGGCTGAGCGAAAGATCAAAGAAGGGACAACCCATTACCTGCCAAAGACAGCAGGGCAGATAGAGGCAGAGTCCCAGGCTGCGAATCCAGATAATGAATCTGGATTGACTCGCGCTGAAGCAGCCAAGATTTACGAAGGCTATCTTCTGCGAGCGGAATATCCCCTCTGGGTAAAGGACTCCTTGCGCACAATGATGGGGCTGGTTGGCCGGCAGGAGCCTACGATTAAGCTGCCCAGGGGAATGGCGAATTTGGAGGGCAATGCCACTGCTGATGGTTTTGGTCTTCATCAGCTATTTTTGCGTGTCGTCTCTGAGTTGCTGACAAAAGGAAGAATGCCGTTGCTGGCGGATTTCGACGCGGCACGCAGCCCTTATATTTCAACATACACAGCTGAAACCGCCCCCAATTGGCGCGAGGCTAATGTTGGCGGGCGGCACGACCTGGTTCTGACGGTGCTTTCAGAAGAGCGCCGCAGTGAGGCCGATGATGAGTATGAGCACGCCAGCGACACGGTGTATCGGGTTCTGGATATTCAGGAAGGTCGATACAGGGTGCGGGTGCTGGATCAGAATGAAGATCCCATTGAGGACGAGAGTACGCCCGGTAAACGGAATGGCGATGAAGTTAAGCCTCTGTCCTATATCCCGTTGGTATTTGTTGGCTCAACCGATAACAGTCCGGATGTTGACGAAATACCCCTGTTGAGTATGGCCCGATCTGCGCTCAAGTATTACACCCTCAGCGCTGATTATTTCACCTCTTTGCATTACACGGCCCATCCTCAGCCTTGGGTTTCTGGCCTGGATGATGATACCGATCTGCGGGTCACCGGCCCCATGGCGGCATGGATGCTGCCTGAGAACGGTCAAGCGCAATACCTGGAGTTCCGGGGTGCCGGCATTGAGGCAACCCGGAAGGCGATGATGGATCAGCGCAATGCAGCCCTTGAGGCCGGGGCTCGGGTTGTGGATGTCGATACAGAGGAATCAGGTGATGCCCGCAGGGCTCGCCAGGATGATCAGCATACAAGCCTTTATAGCGTGGCGGTGGCGGCCGCCAGCGGCATTGAGCAAGTCCTCAAATATCTGGCGGACTGGATGGGCCTCAATCCGGATGAGGTTGAGTTTACCGTAGAGCCGAAGTTCAGCCGCGAAGAGGTAGACGCGGCAATGCTTCAGATCGTTGCAAACATGGTTATGGCCGGCGAGGTACCACGTAAGGTGCTGTTCCAAGTCCTGAGAAAGGCGCAGCTGACCGAACTCACAGATGAACAGCTTGAGGCATCGCGGGAGTCCGGAACCTCTCCAGACGATGATCCGGATTCAGGCCTGCCGCCGGGCGGCAATGAAGACGACTGATGACCACGCCCAAAGAAACCCGCCGTATTGCTCAAGAGCGGATGGTGGAGGCCATCACCAGGCACATGGCATACCTGCACCGCCTGTCCACAGGGCAAGCCAATAAGGCGGTAGCTATCGTCAACCGGCTCGGAAGCGACCTGGCGCGGGATGTGGCAGAGAGGCTGGAAGGTTTAACGCCAGCGGAGCTTCAGGCTTTTGCCGCCGGTAAATACACCACCACCAGGCTCAAGGGCCTGCGATCGCTGATTAACGGCTGGGCCGAGCAGTTGGGCAAGCAGCTCAACGAAGAGGTGTTGACCGGGCTGAAAGATCTGGCCGATAACGAAACCAGCTATGCGCACCGCTTGCTTCAGTCGGTACTGGAAAACCCGATTGCTGCGGCGCCGGGTGCCGGTGTGGCTTACGCCGCAGCTATGGAGCGGCCAGCCATGGGCCAGCTGGTCACGGAAATGCTTGAGGAAATCCCTGAGCGGACCAGAAAGCAGGTTTATTCGAGGATCAGGCAGGGCATTGCCCAGGGCGAGACGAATGGCCAGATAGTTCGTGGCCTGCGCGGAACAAAGGCCCTTCGGTACCGTGACGGCATATTCCAGACAACCCGGATTGCAGCAGAACGGGTGGTGCGCACTGGCGTGAACCACGTCAGCAATACTGCCTATGCTGAGACCTGGGAAGCCACCGGCGTAGAAGAGGTGGTTGATGTAGCCACTCTGGACGGACGAACAAGCAAGTACTGTGCGAGCGTAGACGGACGCCGGCACAAGGTTGGCACCGCTCACCCAAGGCCGCCTTATCACCCGAATTGCCGTACTGTTCAGATTCCAAGCCTGGCTGCAGACATCATGGGCGAGAGGCCTTATGTTCGAGCCTTCAAGCCGATTGGACAGATTCCGAAAAGCCAGCGCAGCAAGGATATGATTGGCCAGGTATCTGCAAAGACGCGGTACCCCGACTGGTTTGCTCGCCAGCCAGCCAGTTTCCAACGGGAATGGCTTGGTGACACCCGCTACAAGCTGTACAAAAAAGGAGATTACACCATTGACCGGTTTGTTGATCCGGTGGGCCGCCAGTACAGCATTGCAGAGCTTGAGGCACGTGACTCAGAGACGTTCAAGGAGGTGTTCGGTAGCATGGCTGCATGATAAATGAGCCTTGTGATCCCGACTTCCTTCTCTGGTGGCAAAACTTTGTCCTGATACAGGCCGGAGTTGGCACCGCACAAACTGTGTTTTTAGCTTCGTTCCATTGGCAATTATCCATGGAACTGCAAATGCGCCTTGGGCGCCTTGAATAGCACGCAACCACAATGATTTTCACAGAACCCGCCTCGAGCGGGTTTTTTTATGCCCGCAAGGCGGGGAAACAACGCTCAAGGAGCATGACATGACACTGGAAATTGACTTCAAGGCACTTGGCATTGACCTGGATGATGAAAAGGCGACAGCCCTCAAGGAGGCTCTGACCACCAAGCACCAGGAGGCCCTGGATAAAGAAGTAGGGGGTCTGAAGACCAAGCGAGACGAGCTTCTAGCCAACGAGCGAAAGCTGAAGGATAGCCTCAAGCAGTATGAAGGCATTGATCCTGAGCGTGCTCGCAAACTGGAGGAACAGCTGGCCGAAAACGAAGAGGCCCGGCTGATCGCTGACGGTAAGTTGGACGAGGTGCTCAACAAGCGTACCGAGCGTATGCGTGATGAGTATGACCGAAAGCTTACGGAAGCCAGTCAGACCGCTGATAAATCCAAGGCCTTTGCCGACAAATTCCGGGGTCGCGTGATGCGCGATGAGATCCGAACGGCAGCTGCCGAAGTGGGTCTGGTCGATGCTGCAGTTGAAGACGCGGTATATCGCGCTGGCGGCCTGTTCGAAGTCAACGACGAGGGCAATGTTGTGCCCCGTGAAGATGCTGGTCTCGACGAGAGCGGCAAACCTCTCACTCCACAAGCATGGCTCGCATCCATGCGTGAGAAAGCCCCCCATTGGTTCCCTGTGCCCGAGGGGTCACAGAGCCCGGGTGGGGGCGGAGGTCCCGGAGCGCCAAGGGCGTGGAAGGACGCTAAAACCACCAAAGAAAAGGTGGACATCCTTAAACGCAAACAGAAATAGAGGTAACTCCCTATGGGACTTTCTACCATGAAGGTGTTCAGCGATTTCATGTATTCCGCTGCCACCGAGAGCATTCGACAGCAGATCGAGCTGTTCAACGCTGCCACCGCCAACGCCCTGCAGTTGCGTACTGTCGGCAATACCGGTGATTTCAATCACGAGGTGAGCTATTCCGCCATCTCTAACCTGATGCGCCGCCGCAACGCCTATGGCTCTGGTGCTGTAACTCCCACCAACTTGGCCCAGATGGACCATGTGGCCGTGAAGATCGCTGGCGGTACCGCGCCGGTGGAATTCCAGCCACAGCAGTTCACCTGGATCCAGCGCAATCCGGAAGAAGCCGGTGTGGTAATCGGTGAGCAGGTCGCCAAGGGCGTCGTGGCCGATGAGGTGAATACCGCGATCCTGTCCCTGGTTGCGGCCATGTCTGGCAATACCGACGTGGTGCACGATGCGACTGCCGGCAAGCTGAACCTGAACGGCCTGAACAAGGGTGCGTCCAAGTTCGGTGATCGCGCCATGGACCTGGTCACCTGGATTGTCCATTCCACCCCGATGCATGACCTGTTCGATACCGCTCTGACCAACTCTAACCAGTTGTTCGAGTTCGGCACCGTGCGGGTAGTGCAGGACGGCTTTGGTCGCCGCTTCATCATGACCGATTCCCCGGCTCTGTATGTGCCGGAAGCTGGCGGTGTGGGCACCGATGATAACTATCACACCATCGGCCTGGTGTCCGGGGCCGCCGTTGTCGAGGACAACGACGACTACTACGGCACCATCGAAGAGAAGACTGGCGATGAGAACATTCAGCGCATCTTCCAGGCCGAGTACACCTTCAACCTGGGCTTGAAAGGGTATTCCTGGGATACCGCTACCAAGTCTCCGACCGATGCCGCACTGGGCACCGCTGCCAACTGGTCCAAGATTGCTACCAGCAACAAGGACACCAGTGGCGTTCTGGTAACCAGCTTGTAAGTGAGCGGCCTTCGGGCCGCTTCCTTTTTCTCATGGAGAAAGACATGGAATTGATCTACACGACTCGGACCAAAGGGTTTGAGCCTGGCAAGAAGTACCGTAACCCCCGTTTTTTCGCAGGTCCCGAAAAGGGCGCCAAAGCTGTTGTCATCGAGGGTCGATGGCCTGAGGTGGAAAAGGCCTATAAAGCCATTGATGCCGATGTGAAGGTGATCGATGTGAAGGCCAAGGAATCTACCAGCAAGGACGAAGACCCGGAGCGCCCTGAGCTGGAAAAGCAATATGAAGAGCGATTCGGTAAACCGCCTGCTGGCAACATGAAGACCGAAAACATCCGCAAAAAGCTGGAAGAGCCTGCGCAATGATCGAATACGTCACTGTTTCTGATGTCGATACCATTCTCGGCGCTGGCTGGGAAGATGGTGCAGACAAGGATGCTGCCGTGTATCAGGCGAACGCCTACCTGAACACCTATCGGTTCAAAAGCTGGGAAACCCAGCCGGAAGCAGTGACGCATGCCGGTGCCGTGCTGGCCAAGGAATCGGCCGCCGGCAGTCTTTACGCGGACAGTTCCGCCGCGGTTAAGCGCAAGAAGGTGAAAGCCTCCACGGTGGAGACTGAAACCGAGTTCCAGGATGGAGCGGTACCGCAATCCGGGGCCATGAAGTTCGTGGATTCACTGCTGGCGCCTTGGGTTGCCAAACGCAGTTCTGTTCAGATTTTGAAGAGGCTGTAATGGGGATTCGGGAAGATGTGCAGCGTGACATCGCAGAAGCCTTCGATACGGACCTGGCCGATGCCGTGCGCGCTTTCACCCTTACCCGGGTAACCGGTAATGGTTATGACCCGTTAACCGGGAATGAAACTCAGACCACAGACACCTTTGATAGCCGCGGTGTGTTCGGTGAGTTCAAGACTGAGCAGGTGGACAATCAGCATATTCTGGCCACGGATGAAGAGTTAACAGTCCTCCAGAACGAGCTGGCCACCACTCCGGAGATTGGTGACGACATCACCGGCAAGCGGGTGATGAATGTCTGGGCCGACCCAGCCGGGGCTACTTGGACGATCCAGCTGAGGGAAGCCTGATGGGATTTGCCGCTGATGTAAGTCGAATTACAGAGCGTGCCGCAAAGGCTTTGGATAAGACACGGCAAGATGTCGAGATTCAGCTTTTCACGCTGATCATCCTGCGCTCAGCAGTTGATCGCGGTCACTTCAGGGGCAACTGGGCAATCAGCACTGGCTCCCCCGCGACCGGCATCCTTGATCAGTACTACCCGAAAGGGCAGGAGCAGGCTGCTATTGATGCTGGGGTTCAAGTGATTGAAGCGCTGCGCGGTGGCCGGGTCACGTTCATGACCAACAACCTCCCATATGCCGTAAAGCTGGAGAACGGACACAGCGACCAACAGCCACAAGGCACAGTCCGCCGAACAGCGGCACAGTTCCAGCAAGTCGTAGATGCTGCCGCACGGAGGAACAAGCTGTGAGATTCCTCGACATCCGCAATGCCCTGGTGCTCAGCTGGCTTGATGGTGACTTCGGTCTTGATACCGCCTATCCCAATAAAAAGCATTCCCCGGGCAAAGATCCGTGGGCTGGCCTTTTCGTGGTGCCGGCTCAACCGGGCGTTTCCACCCTGGGTGATGAGGGCATGGACCGGCATGACGGATTCCTTCAGATCGACCTGAACCACCCTTTGAATTCTGGTGATCAGGCCGCGATTGGCCTGGCTGATCAGATTGCCAAGAGATACAAGGCTGGCCAGCGTTTCGATGCCCCTGCACTGAGCCAGACCCTGCAGCTGGATTTCATCGCGCAAGAGTATCTGGTCTGGGATCCGCTGAAGGTGCTGATCCGTTCGTGCGGCTACGAACAGCCGCGCCAAGTACAGAACTGGTCCCGAACGACCATGACGATTTATTACAGCGCCTGGGTTAGCCGGGCGACTGCTTAAACCCAACGGCCCGCCACTGAGCGGGCTTTTTTATGGAGCCGACACCGTGACCTACACAGTCGAGAAGGGTGCCGAGAATCTGCGAGCGAAGATTCAGCGCGCCATTGATGAGTTTCACGAAGAAAGTGGCAGGATTTATGCCCCTAATGTCTTTGTGCAAAACACCCAGGTTACCACCATGGAGCAAAGCGCCCATCGCTACATCAGCAAGGTGAATGTTGAGCTCCGCTTAGACACCGTTTAAAGCCGCTGCGTCCTACCGTCGTGAGACGTGGGGGCGCGGTGCATTAATACGAAAGGCTGCTATTGCGGCCTTTTTTATGGCCGTCGTGAGACGCCCAACCCGCCCCGTCGTGAGACGCGGCTTTCCCTTTGATGGAGGTTCCCTATGGGCTGCCCTGCAAATGGCTCTCGCCACTCTATGGCCCTGGTGGCCGAAACTGTTGCCGGCACTACACCTGCGACCCCAACTTTCACCCCAATCCGCCAAACCGGCACCACGCTGGCCCTGACCAAAGAGACCATCCAGTCTCAGGAGCTGCGTGCAGACCGACAGATTGCGGACATGCGACACGGCAACAAGCAAATCGGTGGCGACATCAATTGTGAGCTCTCCTACGGCGGCGCCTTCGACACCATGCTGGAGGCGGTGCTTTGCGGCACGTGGGAGGTAGATACCCCTACTGCAGGCACCGATGAGCTGAAAGCTGGCGTTGTCCGCCGGCCATTCACCATCGAGCGCCACTTTGCCGATATTGGCCAGTACCTGCGCTACAAGGGCTGCGAATTCAACACCTGGAACCTGACGGTATCGCCGAACGCGATTATCACCAGCAACTTCGGGCTGATTGGTCGCTCCATGGATGCTCCGGCCCAGACCGCTATCGCGGGTGCCACTTATGACCCGGGGACCACATCCAGCCCGTTCGACAGTTTCTCCGGAACCATTGAGGAGGGCGGTTCGGCCATCGCCATCATCACCGAACTGTCCCTCACGCTGGAAAACGGCCTGAGCCCTCTGTTTGTGGTCGGTTCCGATACGGCCGAGTGCATCAGCATTGCCCGGTCGAATCTGTCCGGCTCAGTCACTGCCTGGTTCGAATCCGAAGCGCTCTACGAGAAATTCCTCAACGAGACTGAATCCAGCCTGGAATTCACCCTGAGTGATGGCACCAACGCCTACGCATTCACACTGCCGCGCATCAAGTACAACAGCGGCCAGCCGGACGTGAGCGGCGAAGGCGAGGTGACCATCTCCATGGACCTGATGGCCCTCTATGACGCAACCGAAGAGAGCCAAATCGTTATCACGAAAGGTGCCGCGTAATGGTAGGAATGGATGCGTTTTTCACCCGGGATAAGGCGAACGAGGGCATCAAGGTGCCCTTGCGCACCCCGGAAGGCAAAGAGACTGATCACTATCTGGTGATCCGGTCGCAATGGTCCGATGACTTCCAGAAAGCCAAGGCGCAAGCCTATCGGGACGATCTGGCCGCTATCGCTGGCAAGGGAGAAGTGAAAGCCGAGGATCGCACGGTGATCCTCACGGCCGCCTTGGTCGGTGACTGGTCGTTTGAAGAGGAATGTACCCCAGAAAACGTGCAGAAGCTGTTGCGTGAGGCGCCCCAGTTGCGGGACATGATCGACCGCTACGCCTCCAACGATGCACGTTTTTTCACGAAACCGTCCAGCGACTCTACGACTGGGCGGAAGGGCAAATAGCCCTCGATTTACCCGACGCCAAGACCGGTACCAGCCAGCGCCAGCGACTGGAACAGGTCTGGAAGCAAACCGGCAACAAACCCAAGAGCCTGAAGATTGAATCGCCCCCGGAAGGTCTGGAATACCTCTGGGGCTGGTTCTGTCAGTTGGGCGATTGCACCTACACCGAGATCCATCACTGGGCAGCACTGAAACAGATCCACCTCCTACCCTGGGAAGTGGACGTGTTGCGCCGTCTGGATCAAATCAGAGCGAAGGCCTGGCATGACCGAAACGGCAAGACTGGTACTGGCGGTTGATAGCACCCAAGTTGATTCGGGGCAGCGCCACCTTGATCGCCTTGGCCACCAGGCTGAGCTGACCGAAGGCAAGGTAACCCGCGCTACTGATCAGATGTCCGGGGGGCTGAAGCTTCTCGGCGCCGCTCTTGCCACTGTAGCCACGTCGCAGTTCTTCCGTTCCATCCTCCAGGGAACAGCCAGTTTCGAGCAGGGGATGAAGAACGTGGGCGCAGTATCGGGCGCCACGGCGGAAGAGCTCGATCAGCTGGCAGAATCTGCCCTCCGCGCTGCGGCTTCCACCCGGTTCAACCCAGCTCAAACCACCGAAGCTCTCTATGCATTGGCCTCCAGCGGCCAGAGTGCCACCGAACAGATGGCCTCGCTGGATAACGTCCTGAACCTGGCTGAAGCTGGTCAGGCAGAGCTGGGGCGAGCCACTGAGCTGGTAACCTCCACCCTGAATCAGTTCGAGCTGGCTGCTTCTGATTCCGGCCGTGTTGTTGATGTTTACACTGCATCCATTGGCGCCAGTGCCCTGAATGTAGATCGTTTGCAGGTCGCCATGCGTAATGCTGGTCCGACAGCGGCGGCATTGGGGCAGTCCCTTGAGGGCACCACTGCCACCCTTGGCTTGCTGACCACTGCATTCGGAAATGGTGAGCGTGCAGGTACCGGCCTGCGGGCTATTCTCAATGAGCTGCCGGATCAGGCTGATGATCTTGGTATCTCTGTCCGCAACTCTGCGGGCGAGTTCCGGCCCCTTGTCGATATTATTGCTGACCTTGAAGCCAAAGGCGTAACGGCTAGCCGTGCGGTTGCCATGTTCGGCGCAGAGGCAGGCCCCGCGCTTGCTGCCCTTCTGAGCAATGGCTCCAGCGCATTGCGCGACATGGAATCGCGGCTGCAATCGACAGGGCAAGCAGCAGAGACCGCGGCGGCCCAGTTGGACACCCTGCAGGGTGATATTGATTCCTTTTTCAGCGCTGTAGACGTTGCCCTGATTGGCATTGGCGACTCTCAAGCGGGACTGATGCGCTCAGCCACGCAAACGGCCACCGACCTGGTCCGCTTGTGGTCTGGATACGGCGATACTCTGGGAGAAGCGCAAGAGAGCACCGAGCAGCTATCTGCGGTAATCGAAGGGCTGGCGGTGCTGGTGGCGGGCCGCGCCACGGCGGCGGTGGCCAGCTATGCCGCCGCCAAGGGGCGCTCCGTTCTGGCCTCTATCGAGGATGCCAAAGCGGAAGCCACGGCAACGGCCGCAATTGTCCGCCGGACAGAAGCCGAGCTGATTGCTGCGCGCACAATCCAGCAGCGAGCCCTTGCGGACGCCAAGGCCACTGCCGGTACCAATGCCCATGCGTTCGCCATGGATAACCTGACCAAGGCAACGGCCAGAGCTTCAACTGCCCAAGCTGCGCATACTGCTGCCTCTAACGCAGCGGCAGCGGCATCTGGCCGTGCAAGCATTGCCGCCAGGGCGGCATCAGGCGCTATGGGCCTGCTGGGCGGCCCGGTGGGAGTTGTTACAACTGCTGTTCTTGCCTTGGGCTACTTTGCCACGAGTGCGGATGAGGCAAGCGAAAAAGCCGTTGATCTGGATTCCGAGATCGACAAACTGGCAGGTTCCTTCGAGCGCCTGACTTCAGCACAGGCCCAGAAAAAGCTGATGGACTTGGAGCAGCCCTTCGAGGACCTGCAAGACGAAGCAATCCGCCTCTATAACAGCATCCAGAGTTACCAGCTGCTCCTTGAGCGGAACCCAGAAGATCGAAGCGCAGATAACTGGAAAAAGCGGCTGATCGAGCTGCGAGCAGAGCTTGATACCGTCCAGCAAAAAGCAGAGGACTACCGCTCTACTTTTTCCCGGTTGTTCGAGATTGCTGAAGGTGGCGGAAGCGGTGCCGGCGATAAGCCGGAAGATAAGCCCTCTGGCGGCTCCGGCAATTCCGGTAACACCGACGCCATCCAGAAGCGCATCGACGCCCTGAACCTTGAAGCCCAGACCCTAGGCATGACCGCCACCCAGGCGGATCTGTACAAGCTGAAAACGGAAGGGGCCACTCAGGCCCAGCTCAATGCAGCGGAAGGCTTTTATGCGCAGATTGATGCTCACGAGGCGCTGACAGAGCAGAGCAAAAAGGCGAGAGAAGAGCAGGAACTGTTGGAAGGCAGCCTATCTGACCTTCAGGACCGGTATGCAACAAAGAGGGAAGTGTTTCAGGAAGACCTTCTTTTGAGAAGGGAGATGATCTTGGCTTCCTATGAAGAAGGGCTTATTGATAAACAGGAGGCGAACTCCCTTCTGCTTTCCTCAAGCGAGGAGTATTACAACAGCGTAGATGAGCTTCGACAAGACGATGTGAACCGGGAGCGAGCGGCAAATAGCGCCATTGCTTCTGCAAGGTATGCTGCCATGCAGCAAGGCCTTGGTTTGCTGAGCGTCTTCGCGAGAGAGAACAAAGCTGTAGCCCTTGTAGTTTTGGCGGCACAGAAAGGCTTGGCCGGCGCTTCTGCTTGGGTTAACACCCTTGTGGCTTCTACCAGGGCGCTTGCTGAGCTTGGCCCCATTGCAGGGCCTCCGGCGGCCGCAGCGATCATGGGTTGGGGTAAGTTGCAGATCGGCCTTATTGCTGCCACGGGCATCGCGGAGGGGGCCTTGACCGCCGGGGGTGGAAGTGGCCCCAGTGTTAGCACTTCAGCTGGTGGTGGGGGCTACGGAGGAACACCGTCGACGCCAGCCCCTGCAGCCCCGGCCCCCATCCAGGGCCAAGAAGGTCGGAGCCAAATACAGTTCATCTTCGCTGGAGATGTAAGTGGGCTTGATGCCTCGCAAATGGCTGAAGCAGTCATGGCCGAAATCGGGGACAAGGTTAATAACTTGGATTATGTTCTGATTGACCCCGGCAGCCGAAATGGTAGAGCCTTGGCAGGAATGGCCAACAAATAGTGAATTAAAATGAGATGGTTCGCCCTTATTCTGCCCCTTCTTGCGTCATGCTCCCCTGGCTGGGGGCCTATGGATGCAGGCAAATACGTCCATATTGAGCCGGAGGCTGCACCTGGCTATGCAATAGGCACATGGACAGGCGGGCTTGGGCCGTACGTCATGACCATGAAGATTGAAGGAGATGGCCATGTAGCCACATGCCATTCTTGGAATTACCGTGATGGCGTGGGCAAGGCCAAGATGGCAGCCAGTCAATTATATTTCTCCGATGGGTCATTTGCGGAGGTTTCACAATCTGAAGGGGGATTGATTATCACCCCGCTGGGCGAGGTTAAGCACTCATCAGAATTTGTAAGGGATGAGAGCTTAAAACTGGCCGCACCAAGCTGTGAAGAATACTTCCGCCAGAAATAGTATCCATGTGGCTTTCGGCTATTGCCCCCGGGCTTTATTCCTCAGCTCCCTGGCTTTGGAAAGCCTGGCAACGATGGCGTTCGATGTCGGTCCTTTGTGAACCATGGCAGCGTCCATATCCTGGGTTTTGTAATCGTAAATGATGCTGGACCACAGCTCGCAGGCCGCTACTTCAATTTCGTACTTCTTGGCTTTGCGGGCCAGTATGGCTACCCGAAGAAAGGCTGCAGGCGCGGCGCAAAGCCGGCGGCCGAAGGGCTGCTGCCAATAGTTGTCTGCCTCTGCCTGGGCGCAAGCAAGCATGATGTCCAGGCGGTTCTTGTACTTTTCGAAGTATTCATGGGTGGGCACCCCTTTAAGTTTTGCCTGTGGAGTGCCGAATAGATCCATCAGATTGATGTTTGTCATTGTTCCCCCGCTTATGGGCAGGCCATGCGGCCGCCAATGATGCTCTTAAAGAGCAGGCTAATGAATTAAAAGGAAACCTCAAATCGAAGGGCTGCCGTTTGGCGGCCCTTTTTTGTTTCTGGAGAAAGCATGGCAGTAATCATCTACACGGCAAAGCGCGGCCTTGTCTCCGGCCACACTGCCGGCCAGCCCTATGAGCTGGAAGTGGGCATTGAGGGGGTTTCTCCAAGCTTCAATCGTGAGGAAAACACGCTCACCACGCTGTCTGGCAAGGACTTCACCACCTTCTACCGCATCGAGGAGCGGGACAGCTTCAGCACGGTGGCCATTGATGATGTGGCGCTGCTTGCTCAGTTGCGTGAGTTCGTTATGTCTGTGGCGGCAGGTGAGCCCTTCACGATGGACTTAATGGGTGAGCCGGGCAGCCCGGTGGCCCCGGTCAGCTACAAATTACGCGGCAATCCCAGCAAGCGCCTGGTCAACTCCGCCGGCTTCTACTCCTATTCATGGCAAGTGAAGGTATTCGATGAGAACGCATAACAGCGCCTTTGGCACGCTGAATAATGGTGATGTGCGTGAGCCGCGTTTTGTTATCGAGTTCGACTTTGGCGATGGTGATTATCACTACTTCACCAGCCATGAAGTGGATGGGCTTGCCGGCGCGAATGTGACTGATGGCGTGCTGACCCGCGTGGACAGCACCAGCCAGAAACTGGATCCGGACAAGGCCAACAGCAAGATCGGCTCGATGACCGTTCGCATTGCGGATGAGGGGCTGACCGAGCTGCAGCAGGCCAAGCTGAACGACGATAAGGGCTTGCGCGGTAAGCGTGTGCGCTATTACGCAGGTTTCTTGGGGATCCCGTGGTCGTCTTTCGCTCTGGTGCAGACGCAACTGATTCAGGGTGCCTCCTACAAGGAGCTGGAATACACGTTCAAGTGTGCTGACGTTCAGCGCCAAATGCGTGATGACATTTTTGTCCTCAAGGAAACCACGCTCAGCAAGACGTTGGAGGCTGACGCCACTGAAATTGAGTTGTATTCCGTCAATGGCCTGCAGCTGGTCAAGCAGCCTGTGAGCCCGTCCGGGCGAACACTGGCCAGCGGCAAAAGCATCTGCCTGGTGCGACTGGAAGGTGAGAATGACGCCTTTGAAATCGCCATGGCGGAGGAAGTGGACGAAAGCACCAACACGCTCAAGAAGGTGACCCGTGGCGTGCTGGGCACCACGCCTCTGACCATTGAGGTAGATCCAGACGAAAAGCGCGACAACGCGCCCAAGGTCACCGAATACGTCTACTTGGACATGCCAGCGCCGATGCTGGCCTATGCGCTGCTGACGGGCTCAATTTACGGCTATCCCGGCGAATACTTGCCGGACCACTGGAACATGGGCGTTGGTGCTGAGTTTATCCGCACGTCCGAGTACCTGAACATTGGGCCGGACCTGTGGGATCTGGATAGCTTCGATGACGGGCTTTCTGCCTTGGTATCTGGGGTAGAGAAGGAGAGCGGTAAAAAGTTCATCGAAGAGCAGATTTTCCGCATGATGGGCTGTTACCCGCCTATCTACTCGGATGGCCAGATTGGTCTGCGCCGGATGACGCTGATCCCTTCGCAGAGCGGGTATGTGCGCGAGCTGAACGAAGACCATGTGCTGTCTGCGCCAACGCTGACCCATGACATGGGCAGCATGATTAACGACATTCTGGTCTACTGGAACTGGAACCAACGCAAAGAGGCTTACACCCGCGTAAACCGGCTACTGGATTCGGGATCTATCGAGCGTAACGGTCAATCGGAAACCCTTGAGATTGAATTCCGCGCCTTGAGTGCCGAGCGCCACACCTACACGACCATCAAGAACATTCTGGACAGCCTGCGGGATCGATACGCAGGGCCACCGCTTCGCTTGTCGCTCGAGCTTTCCCCTGAAAATAACGTGCTGGAAGTGGGCGATATTGTCCGCGTGAATCTGGGGGGCATTAAGGACTACAGCACCGACCAGGTGGACGTGACCCTGAACCGTAACTTCGAGGTTCAGCAGGTCAAGGTGGACTGGCAGACCGGCAAGGTCACGGTTGATCTGTTTGGCTCCAGCCAGCGGGCCAGCGAATTGCCGGTGGACCAGTTCGGTTCAGCCCTGCCGTTGAGCTGGTATCAGAGCGAAGGCACCGAAATCAGCGCGGCCAACTTCCCTGGCGCCGTGGTGGAGAGTGCCGGTGAGCGCCACATTACCGGTGACATTACCCTAGATGGCCACGCCTCTATTTCCGACGATACGGCCATTTACTGGTGCCCGGAAGATCTGACCATTGATGGCGGCGTGACCGTCACTCTCACCAAAAACGTGCAGCTTCGCGTGGCTGGTTACTTTCAGAATAACGGCACGCTGGATGGTCGCGGCCAAGGTCAGCCAGGGGGCGCTGGTGTCGATGAGATCACTACAGACCCGTATTACCAGGCTCAATACTTTAAGTGGAATCCAGACAACAAGGGCCTGGCCGGGTATCTCCGAGCAGAATCATTGCCGCAAGCTGACGGGTTAATTACCCAAGCGAGCAACTTTGAGGATTACCGCTGGTATTACCGCTCTTACACTCCGAACCCTTATATCCAAGTCATTGACTTCGATTTGCCGGGCTCCTTTGTGGATCTGGAGCCAGTTGGAGGCTTGGTAGTCAGTGCTGCGCGGACGGCGCTTGAGGTGTCAGATGGTCAGCTGAAGGGGTTGCCTGGCTATCTGTGGGGCGGCAGCGGGCACGGTGGCGGCGCTCTTTCCAAAATCCGGTCACCGCAGCTTCATCCTGGTGAGGGAATGCTTTACCTTGGCCCCGGCTCTGATGGCGGAAACTCCGGTGCCGGCCTCGCTATAATTTGCCGAGGCTTTGCTATTGGTGAAAACGGCCTGATTGATCTATCAGGTGGCGATGCGGAAACCCCGCCGAATTACTATCAGGCCAACAGCTGGTCACGCGCTTATCCTGGCACTGGCGCTCCGGGCGGCCCCGGAGCGCTGTACTTTGTCATGGATGGCGACACGGCCATTCCCGGTGACCTGACGGAATCAAACTTCCACGCATTTTATGGTGAAGCAGAGGTTCCAGGTTATCAGGGCACCCGTGGAGGCAATGGCCTAGGCTTTATGGGGGCCACACTCCCTGGCGTCTACAGCTTCTATCAGGGTTCCAGCAACGAAATTGTTTCCCCGCTTTACAGCCCGCAGCCCACCCCCCTGAACGTCTGGCAGTCTGCGTATGTTGTCCATCAGCTAACCGGCACCATTGCGGTCACCCCGGACATCCCCGAAGAAACCGAAAACCCTGCATCGGTCACTATTGCCGAGCTGACCAACACCCCGCGCAGCGCCAATGCCAACCTGTCCACGATTGAGGTGGCGATAGAACCGCCGGGCGTGAGCAGCTACAAGTATGCGTTGGTGGAGTATCGCGAGAAGGGTGACACGGGCTGGTTTGAGGTGGGCCCGGCATCCCCGGAAGTGGGCTTTGTTGTCCCGAGTGACGGCAAGACCTATGAAATCCGCGCCCGTGGCGTATCGCTGGCCGGCAATGTTGTGCCTGATGCCCCGATTCAGGAAATCACCACCACCAAGATTCTGAATGCCGATCCGGGCGACGAGGATGTGGACGATGTGGTGGAGGTGCCGAACGTCCACGGCCTTGAGCTATTCGAGCAGGGCAACGATGCCGTGTTCGGTGGCCGTGACGCCAAGTTCGTGTGGCGCAAGACCAGTGTCACCGAATGGGTGGAAATGGGCAGTGAAGGCCAGCTGGGCGCCTCCCGTGGCTCGCTGGATCTCTACTTCAAGGATTACCAGGTAGAAGTGTGGGCGGATGGCTCACTGGTGCGCACGGAATGGGTGGTTGATCCGGCTTTCGTCTACACCTATGAGAAGAATGCCGAAGACTATGCCCGGGAGCAGGGCCAGACGGGCGCGTGGCGTGCGTTTGAGTGCCGCGTGTACTGCCGGGGACGCCAGAACCAACTGAGCGCACAGGCTGCTAAATTGCCCGTGGAGAACGTGGCGCCAGAATTGCCGGATGCCATCACTGTGTCCGCCAGTTTCCGGTCCCTGCAAATCGACTATGACGCGCCGGCGGATCTGGACTACAAGGACACCCGCGTCTGGCTGAGCCAGTCCACAGGCTTCACCCCCGGCCCGGCCAACCAGGTGGCGCAAGCCTACGGCGGGCCTGTGGTGATTGCTGGCCTGGCTGACGGCACTGAATACTTCCTGCGGTTCGCAACTTATGACGCCTTTGGCCAGGGCACCATGAGCTCTGAATTCAGCGTTACCACGGCCAGCTTGTCATCCGGCGATGTGGACGGCCTTGGGCCATGGGCAACGGTGACCGATGCCGATAAGGCGTTCATCGACGCAAATCTGGACGATGACGCCATTGAAGGCACCAAAATCGTCAAGCTGACAGCTTCCAAAATTGTCACCGGCACACTGGCTGCCACAGAGAAAATCAGCGTGGCCGGGCAGGTGGAAAGCCTTGTGGGCAATGCGGTGGCAACGCTGGGGCCGAAGTCGGCGGACGGCAAGACGGGGATGATCACCTACCAGTACAACGGCTCTACGCTGTTTGCTGTTTACAGTGACGGCAGTGCGGCTTTTTCTGGTGCGGTGACCATCACGGGCGGTAGCGGCTACGCCAACTTGAGCGACAAGCCGGGCTCGCTGGGTGACATTAACGGCAGCGAGCTAACCAAGCTGAATGATGCTGATGCAAACGCATCACAGGCGCTCGCCGATGCCGCAGATGCCCAGGCAGCGGCGGATGGAAAAATCACATCCTATTATCAAGATGACCCGCCGCTGAATGCGGAGGAAGGTGATCTCTGGTTCAAGACGGATGCAGGAGATCATCCCTACCGCTGGGACGAAGAAGACGATGCCTGGATCGACGTTCAAGACGGGGCCATTGGTCAGGCGCTAAATGCAGCATCTGACGCTCAATCCACCGCTGACGGCAAGGTCACCACCTTCTTCAGCACCAGCACCCCGACCGCCGAAGGCATTGGTGACCTGTGGTACAACGACACCACCAAGCTGATGAAGCGCTGGAATGGCAGCGCGTGGGTCAACACGGCCACCGCCGGTGCTGATTGGTCCAGCAATCTGTCCAATATCCCTGATCGTCTTGGTGACACCCCGAGCACCGGCCTGAACCTGACCGCCACGCATATGGGCTACTACGATGGCGCCAACTGGACGGCTTACATTGACGACAATGGCGACTTCTACTTCGGTGATGGTGCGCAGAGCTACATCCAGTTCGATAACGACGAGCTTGAGCTTGGCGCTGATGTGAAATTTTACGGCACGAACTCAGTTTCCAACCCTGGGCTTTTTATTGATATGGCCATCAGCACTGGTGTGGCGGGGGATTTTTACTATCAGGGCGGTGTGGGGACGGGGGCGTATAAGCTGACCCCTGATCTCAATCTTGGGTGGGGCATTGGGATACGCGGGAATGAGGTTCCTAGCGGTCAGTTTTCATCAGGTGTGCTTTATCATTTGCCTCCAATGACTCAATACATGGAGGAAACACCAAGCACCCGCCGTCCCTTCCGAATTGTTATGGGTGGCTGGTATGAAATGTATGTTGATGACAGGGCTTTCCCTGATGCTTACAACCAGAGAGCCGCCATTGCCGTCCACAAGTCATCTTCTCCTGACCAGGCATTTGCATTAAAAATGGATCACAGAGGGATTTTCGTTGATTTCGATATAGGCACGGACACGGGGTTAACCGGTACGCCGATAATGATCGAGACTTTTTCATGGTTTGGTACTGTTGAGAATGGCCCTTACTTTATTGAAATAAATTGGGATCCCGATACCAAGGTGGTCAGCGTTAAAAACCTTAGAACCGGGCTAGTCGTTGGCACTTATACTGATACAACAGATTATCTTTACCAAAATTCTTACGAGTATTTTTCAAGGATTCCGGAGATCAGCGCGAAAATGAACGGGGGCAGCTCTGTTGGAGACTCAAACTATAGCGTGGCGATAACCTGTGACAAGTTTGTATTTGCCCAGCAATGATTAGATTTCTGAACACGCCCATCAACTGCACCTTAATAAAGGCGTCCAGTTGCCGCACCTGCAACGCAGAGAGATAGCTTATGGCTCAATACAAAACGGGCACCGCTACGGTGGTGAACGGCAGCGCCGTTGTGTCCGGAATAGGGACGCAGTGGCTTGCCAATATCCAATCCGGTGACAGCTTCGTGATGACCGGCGTGGGCCTGGTCTATGACGTGGCAAGCGTGGATAGCGACACCCAGCTGACCCTGACCGCACCCTACGGAGGCACAGGCAAGGCTGGCGCTTATGCTGTCCAGCGTGACTTCACCAGTGACGGCATCCCTGAAATGGCCCAGGGCGACGTAGAGACGGCGGCCATCTTTACGCGGGCGATGCGCAAACTGCAGGGATTGCTTGGCCAGCTTGGCGGTGTGGCAGGCACCGGCGCCACGATTTACCCGAGCATTGCGGCCGGGGAGGCCGGGACAAGTGATGGTGATTTCTTTTGGGTGGCCGATGGCTCCACGCTCAAGCTATACCTGAATGATGCAGGCACGGGCTTTGAGCAGGGCGAATACCCCAACAGCACAACCCTGCAGGAAGCGGTGGACGCGCTGGCAGGCTATGAAGAAAGGGTGCTGGCCTTAATCCAATCCCTGCACGGCGATCTGGGCACATTGCGCCTCGACTTCATCAATCAATCCTATGCACTGGGGGGCGCGTAATGCTCAACAAAACTCTGAAGTTTGCAGACATTATTACGTTCTCCCGGGCCAGCTCAGCGACGTATTGGGATGCCAATGGCATTTTGCAGACAGCAGCAGCTGGCGAGCCGCGATTTGATCATGATCCTGTTAGTGGTGAGGGGATTGGGATTATTTTTGAAGAGCAAAGAACGAACCTTAACCCAAACTCCAACTTGTGGAATTGGACAGAATCTAACGGCAGCGGACTTTCCCCTGATACGCGGTTCGTTGAACATGATGTGGCAATAGCACCAGATGGCACGCTGACGGCAGCGAGAATTACTGCCAGCACAGGGCAAGACCTTCAAAGGATTTTTAAATCCTTGAGTGCATCAGGGACATTTATCCATTCAGTACACATGAAGGCAGGCACCAGTAACTATGGTGCTATTAAATTCACCACTGGCGACACCATGGTGGTTGATCTTACTGATGGCAGCGTAGTAACAGTTCCTGGAAGCCAATCTTATGGTGTTGAGGCTCTTTCCAATGGGTGGTACAGGCTTTGGATTGAAAACTTTGACACAAACTCTGTATGCCAAGTCCTTTTGTACGATGCGGTTAACGAGAGTTTCACCTTCGCGGGGGAAGGTGAAAGCATTTTAGTTTGGGGGCACCAGCTGGAGGAGGGCGTGCGCCCTACTAGTTATATACCAGCGGATGGAGCTACAGCTACCCGATCTGCGGACATTGCCTTTGTCGATCCGATCACTCCATGGGCGTCTAATCAACCACAAATGACTTTACTGGCGAACTGGAAGCGTAGTTTGTCCCCGAGTACGTCTAATCTGACCTTTCATAGTCTTAAAATGGGGCCAGCAGGCCCTATATCAGGCTTCTTTGGCTTCTATAGCGCGATGAACCTCTTGGTTTATACGGGGGATGATCCGGTAGAAGTTAAGAACTTTGGGGTCGTAGCGGGACAAACTGCAAAAACAGCATTTTCTATTTCCGGGGATTCTGTTGTGGCCGCAGTAAATGGAGACTCCTTGGTGGGGGTACCAGGAAAATCCTACGGCAATGTTGTCAGTCAAACTCGGTTGGAGCTAGCGTCTGGAGATTCATCAGGCTGGCTCCAAAACGTTCGCTATTTCCCTTACGCCATGACCGCCGAGCAGCTGGAGGAAAAGACCGCATGACCGACTTTTATCTGAAAGCCCCGGACGAACAATCGCTGCTTGCTGCGTTGGAAGCCGCCGGGCTCATAAACGAAGACGGGGCCGTCAGAAAAGCTTCGCGCACGCACGCCATCGACATTATCGGCATAATCCAAGAGCCGACCGGCGAGGTTCTCGAAGATGAAGAGGGGGCCGACTACCCGGAGATGGCCCCGGTTGGAGGCTTTCACGCCAATTACAGAGGCGACGAGTTGCCAGAGGCCCTGGCACAGTTTGAAATACCCGCACCAGATAACCCTGTTCGCGTCTGGGCGTGAGCCCGTCGCGAATCGCTGACACGTCTGTCGCTGGCTGAAACGGAGATCTCTTGCCGACGGCGGGCAGTGTCAATATCTCACAGGTCCACCCCGGCGCCTGTCAGCCATTTCTTCAGTTTCCGAGAGCTATGTATTAACCAGGCGTCATCTGCCGGAAATTTTCCTCTCTATATCTGTGCCTGCCGGCGCCCAGATAATCCCCTGGCCAGCCGCCTGGCAAAGAATTGCCCAGGCGGTATAGGGAATAGGGCTTTGCCCGCCTGTCCAGCGGCGAACTGTACGCCCTGATTCAATGCCCAGAAGGCTGGCTGCCTGGCTGCCGCTGAGGCCGGCTTTCGTCAATATGGCCCGGATCTCATCAGCAGTAGGCTGCTCCCAGCCTTCAGCGAAGGGCCGCAGGGTAGAGGGCCGGATCGGGTTGGCGCCGTAAGTGGCTCTTTCTTCCATTTCAATTCTCCCGGTAGGGGTGGGGCTGCTTAAAGCAGCCCGCGTTCAGCGAAGGATACATACCCCTCAGTTCCAACAACCATATGGTCAAGCACTCGGACATCGATCAGGCCAAGGGCCTCAACCAGACGGCGGGTGATGGCGTGATCAGCCTGGCTCGGCTCAGCACAGCCAGAAGGATGGTTATGGCAGAGGATGGCGGCAGCGGCGTTCTGAGCCAGTGCAGCTTTCGCGACTTCGCGAGGGTACACCGCCGCTGAGTCGATAGTGCCGCGAAACAGCACTTCCAGTTCAATGACGGAATGCTTGTTGTTCAGCCACAGGACAGCGAATACCTCATGCTCGAGCATGGCGAGCTTGAGACGTAGGTACTGAGCTGCTTGGGTAGGGCTGCTGAGGTTCTCAGCGGTGTTGATCTTCGATTCCAGAATGGAAACTGCTTGATCGATGATGGCCTGTTCGGCCTGAGAAAGGGTAAAGCTCATCGGATGACTCCGGTTTTTGACCTTGGCGATCTGCCCGGCCTTCAATTGTTAATATAGGGCATAATGCCCTATGCGTCAATAGGTAGACACACTTTTTTTGGGGGTGTAGAGAGTGGAAAAATCCATCTCACAAACGGTTTAGGACGTTAGCAAAATCAACAAGTTATAAAAGAAAAAATAAAAAAGTGTGAGATGCTGGAAATCGCTTAACTTTTTGATTATATTGCCGTTTCGCCTTTGCGGGTGTAGTTCAATGGTAGAACGGCAGCTTCCCAAGCTGCATACGAGAGTTCGATTCTCTTCACCCGCTCCAGACATAAAAAAACCGCCTTTTGGCGGTTTTTTTATGTCTGGGCTAGATGCAAAACGCTTGATGCCGGATGCCAGACGCAATAAATCGAAAGTCACATCACTGCTGCCCTTGTTGACGCGTTCCCTGTGCCCCCAATTTTCATGCCCGCAAGGCCTTCCCAGCAAAATGGCCGTGGGGTTTTGACTTTGGGTTTTAGGCATCCAGCATCCAGCGTCGAGCTCCGGGCGCCTTGCGTTCCATCTCAAATCCCTGACCTCCCAATCACACCGAACAGGACAGGTGCCGACCGTCGAGTCGGAAAAGCGCGCGGATTTCGTATTCGCTCCCCAGTCCGCTGGCGGCATCGCTGGCGTGCATGATGTCGGGGTAGCAGTGGGCCCAGGCACAGGGTTTGACCTGTTGCTGATGTGGAGTCTGCGGGTTGCGTTTGCTGGTGGCGATAAAGGCATTCTGCTCTAAGTTGAACAGAACATAGCCCTGAAATTCGGCCCGGGCGGGAAGGCCCATTTCTTCCAGAAAATCAGACATCCAGCGGTGATGGCTATCGGTGCTCATGGTGGCCTCCTGTTTACTCCGTGCGGGCTCGCAGGCGATAGGCGCCGCACACAAGGTGTATCACCGTAAGTTACGTCAGCCGTTGCAGAGGATGGATAGGCGTTGCTTGTCGTTTTGTCGCGTTCTTGTGATTGATCTCGTGTGAAGGGAGCACTACTGGATGGGCATTGCACGACAGAATAACTGTACATAAAGGCAGTGTTTTGCCATGCTTGCCAGACTGTGGATTTCCGGTGTGTTGTTATGTCTGCCCTGCCTTTTTTCAGTGAGCGTATTTCTGCGGGGTTCCCGTCTCCGGCCCAGGGGTATCTGGATGAGCACCTGGATCTGAGCCGGCTATGCATCCGCCGGCCCGCGTCCACCTTCCTGTTGCGTGTGGAGGGGGACTCCATGGTGGATGCCGGTATTTTTTCCGGGGACATCCTGATTGTGGACCGCTCACTGGAAGCCGTTGCGGGGGATGTGGTGGTAGCTTCGCTGGATGGCGAATTCACGGTGAAAGAATTGCAATTGCAGCCCACACCGATGCTCAAGCCCCGCAATCCTGCCTATGCGCCGATACCCATTGGCGGCGAGGGTGTGGACCTGTTCGGGGTGGTGACGTTTTGCCTGCACGCCTTGCGGGGCGGCGGGTAACGGCCATGTTTGCCCTGGTTGACTGCAACAGCTTCTATGCCGCCTGTGAACGCCTGTTCCGCCCGGATCTGCAGGGGCAGCCTGTGGTGGTGCTTTCCAATAATGACGGCTGCATTGTAGCCGGGTCTGCGGAAGCCAAGGCGCTGGGGGTGAAAACCGGCATGCCGGTACACCAGGCTCGCGATTTGATTGCCCGCCACAAAATCGTGGTTTTTTCATCCAACTATGCCCTTTACGGGGATATTTCCCAGCGGGTGATGGCGACCCTGGAAACCCTAGTGCCTCAGGTGGAGGTGTATTCCATTGATGAGGCGTTTCTGGATCTGTCGTTGATGGGGGAGGCCGAGCTGTTGCCGCTGGCGCAGCAGGTACGAGCGCGTATTGCTCGCTGGGTCGGGGTGCCGGTGTGCGTGGGGATAGCGCCCACCAAGGTGCTGGCCAAACTCGCCAATCACGCCGCCAAGCGCTATCCCGCCACGGGCGGTACCGTGGTGCTGACCGACCCGGCGCGCCGGGAAAGACTGCTGGCGTTAACGCCGGTGTCCCGGGTGTGGGGAGTGGGTCGCCGGTTGTCGGGGGGCCTTGAAGCGCTGGGTATCGAGACGGCACTGGACCTGGCCCGGGCGGATAGCGGCATGATCCGTCGGCGGTTTTCCGTGGTGCAGGAACGGCTGGTGCGGGAGCTGAACGGGGAACCCTGTCTGTCTCTGGATACGCAGCCTTCGCCCCGCCAGCAAGTGATCCATTCCCGTTCTTTTGGTGAGCCGGTAACCGCCTTGCCGCCGTTACGTCAGGCGCTGAGTGACTTTGCTTTCCGGGCTATGGAGTCCTTGCGCAAGGAGAATTTGTACACTGGCCGGGTAACGGTCTATTTGCGCACCGCCCCGATGGGCAAGCCCCAACAATTGTTCCCCGATACGCTTAGTGCCGCCTTGTCGCCCGCCACGGCGGACACCCGCGTGGTGGTGCATCAGGCGCTGGCCTTGCTGGCGCAGTTATGGAAACCAGGGTACCGCTACGGAAAAGCCGGAGTGATTCTCACCGACTTGCGCGGACGTGATCAGATCCAGGATGGATTGTTTGCGCAGCAAGGGGAACCCGATGACAGGGGCAACGCCTTGATGACGGTAATGGATACGATTAACCAGAGCGGTGCCGGCAAGGTGTGGTTGGCGGGGCGGGGCATGCAGACGGATCAGCGTAGTGCCTGGGCCATGCGCAGGGCGCACCTGTCCCCGGCCTATACCAGTCGCTGGTGTGATTTGCCGGTGGCACGTTAGCAGGCATCTTTGTGTGTGAGTGTCAGGGACCCCGCTTCAGTATTTCCACGTTGATTAGGATCCGGTCCAGCGGCGTTGGGTGTTGGCGTGGGCCTGCGGCTTGATGCCCATTTTCACAGATGAGCGGGGTGAGCCCCAGAGAGCCGCGCCGGCCACTTTGAAGGCCAGCGGGCTCTGTCGATAATGGGGTGTGGCTTACTGGTTGGCCACCGCGGTCATGTTTACCCGATCCAGCATACGCTCTTCGATACGGTCCAGGCGTGCTCGGCAGTCGCGGAAGGTGCGACTGATGCACGTGGTATTGGCCACCATATCCAGTTTCGGCCAGGTCGCCTGCTCGCCTTTGCGGATATAGTTCCGCACATCTTGCAGCGTGGGGTTATTCAGAACACGCAGGGCGTTGAGCGGCTGGCGGGGCGGGATCATGTTGATGTCGCCGATATACTTCTGCGTCACCATGCTCTTCGCCTTGTCGATCATCAGCCCCATGTCGTTGGACGCCACCCGGCGCTGCACCAGCTGCAGGCCATAGCGCAGGTTCATGGAGACGTTGCGCAGGGCCCAGTCGCCCAGGGTGCTGAGGGAGCTGTCGGTGTTTTCGTTGCGAGACAGAAACGGCACCACATGGGGGTTGGTCTGGCTGACGATGGAGTGGTTGACCCCGTAAAGGCGGGCCAGCCGGCGAATGGGCAGGTCGTCGACGATGGAGCCGTCAACAAACTTGCGGCCGGGGATGTAGGGAACCCGTTCGCCGTCGATGTTCTTTGCCCACAGGGAAACCGGCGGGTAGATGCCGGGAATCGCACAGGAAGCCAGCGAAGCCTTGCGGATCAGCACATTGGGCGAGGTGCGCCAGTTCAGCAGGCGCGCGTGCTGGTTGCGGTCATAGGGGCTCACGGTAATGTTGATTTCGCGCCCGGTGTGTCGATAGGCCTCTTCGAAGGTCATGTCGGTGATGTTTTCTTCCAGGCAGGCTTCCAGATGGTCGCCGTCCAGCACCGGGGTGCCGCGTACCAGACCTTTCCAGCCCAGCACCTTGAAGGCTTCCAGATAAATGTTTTCCGGCTCCAGTTTCACCTTCAACTCTTCATCGTTGTGAGTGCCCACCACTGAGCCGATGATGCTGCCGGCACTGGAACCGGATATCACCGAAGGCAGCAGGTTCTGCTCCCACAGGCAGCGGGCCACCCCAATATGGAACAGGCCCAGGGCTGCGCCGCCGGACAGCATCAGGCAGCTTTGTCCGAAGGCCTGGCCGGTGGTCTCAAAGAAATCGAGTTTTTCTTTCAACCCGAATTCCTTGAAGTTGCTGTCGCACAGATAGTTCAGGGCGGTGGAGACTTCAGTCAGGTAGTTTTCGATCAGGCGTTTGGTGCCCACGCGGCTGTGCTGATACAGGCGCGGGTTGGAAATGTTGCCCAGATTGCCGTGCAGGCCTTCGTGCAAATGGAAGACCAGCTTGTTCACGTCGTTGCGTTCACGGGCCTGGCGAATCTGCCAGAGACGGTTACGAATCAACTCGTAATCGTAATAGGGGGAACGGTCCACTTCCTTCCATTCGTCGGCGCCGGAAAGGCGGTCGTGTTCCTGGCTGGCTTCATACCATTCGTCGTAGGTCGTCGCGTTATCGATGGCGCGTTCGAGCTGCTTGAGGGTGCCTTTCATTGAGGCTCTCCACCATTCATTGTTGTCATTGAGTAATGTCAGTATAGACAGGAGAGAGGGCCAGGTTTAAGTGTTTGTAGGACAAAAAGCACAGAGGCGCAGATAAAAGCGTCTGTTTTTATGAGTGTATTTGCGCATTGCCAGGCTTGGCCCGGTATTGGCCCGGAGTCATGGCGGTGTGGCGTTTGAAACTGCGCTGGAAAGAACGGATATCGGAATAGCCCAGGGCGGCGGCGATATCGGCCTGGGGCAAGGTGGTGGTGGTGAGCAGGTGACGTGCCTGTTTCAGGCGCACGTCATCGAGCAGTTTTTGCCAGCTCTGGTCTTCGTCGGCCAGCCGGCGATGCAGGGTGCGTACATTCATGCCCAGCCGCTCGGCAACGGTTTCCTTGCGAGGCAGGGAATGGCCAATGGCATCCTGAATACACTGTTTGACCCGCTGGCTGAGATTGGTGTCCACACCCAGTTGGTTCAGTTGCTGGATGGCGTGGGCTTCCAGCGTGGAGAGTAGCAACGGGTCCGGTTGGCGTATGGGCTGCTGCAATAATTGCGGCGCGCCGACCAGGGCGGAACAGGGTTGTTCAAACAATACATCGCAGAGAAACACGCGCCGGTATTCCTCTACCTGTGCCGGTGGAGGGGTGGGGTGTTCCAGCCAGACCTGATCCGGTGCCAGCAGATCGTTGCCGGTGAGCCAGCGGGAGTAGCGCACCCATGAGCCGAGAACGTTATCGATCAGATGTTGACGTGCGGGTTGCTGGCGATACAGGCAATCCCAGCGGATGGCTACCTGGTGGGCATCGACAGTAGTGTCTGTGGTGCCCATGTCGCCGACCAGCTTTTCGTACAGGCTGACCTTGGATAACGCTTCCTGAAGTGTGCTGGCACTCATGGCGATATAGCCGATCACATTGTAGGAACCGGGCTGCACAAACTCGGAAGTGTGTAACCCGAACAGGGGATCGGCGGACTGGTTGATGAGGGCGTGCAGCAGGGTCTGAAAATCCTGCCCATGAATGCGGGTATCCGGTTTCTGGATATGGCTGGGGTCCAGGTTGGCCTGCTGTAGCGCTGCAGCGGTATCCAGCCCACGGGCTTGCCCGTGAGCCAGGTACTGCTGGAGTGCTGCGCTGCAAATCTGGCCCAGTGCGTCCATGGAGATGCCCGATCAGTTCAGTTCAAAGGTGATTTGTACCTGAGCGGAAATTTCGGTTTCGCCGGCCCGGTAACTGTCTGCGGCACCGCTTTCCTTGCTGCGAGCCATCATCATCACCGGTTGCGGGTGGTGGATACCCTGAGCGGTGATCTGGAAGGCTTCACCCAGATCGCGGTCGGCGGCTTCGGCAATAATTTCTGCCCGTTGGCGGGCATCGGCCACGGCTTTTTTCAGTGCCTGGTTGCCCAGCTCGTCGCGGTTGCTGACCTCAGCGCCAGTGGGGCGGATGTTACGTACGCCCTGTTCTGCTAACCCTTCCAGCAGTTCGGCATAGGTTTCAAGGCCATCAACCTTGAAGCTCACGTCGCGGCTGACCTGATGGCCAATCAGTTTGCGCTCGGGTTGGTATTGCCATTGGGGAGAGACACGCATGGTACTGGCAGTGACGGATTTTTCTTCAATATCCAGATCATCGGCCAGATCCAGCATATTGCCGACGGCGTCGTCCACGCGGTCTTTCATGTCGGCAATATCATCACCATTTTCACTGGCGGTGGCGACCACGGTGAAGCGATCCGGTTGGGCGTTGATTTCGCCGCTACCGGACACGGTAATGCTGTCGCGGGTGGTATTGATGGTGGTGTTGTCGCAACCGGTCAACGCCAGTGTGCCAGCGATCAACAGGGTCGCAGCGGATACAACTTTCATGATATCTCCTTGTACTGCCGTGCAGGCGGCAAAGCTCTATTTTGCTGATCGGTCAGGTTTACGCAACTCATCTCGCACAAACCGTTTAAACGAATGGTTTCCCTTACAAAACGCAGGGCAAAGGTCCCCTTGGTTGTTGGTCCGTTAGCCCCTATCATCGCAGCTCGTGAGGCAGAGGCAATCGGTGAGTACAGTCATGAGTTCAGCCATGGATAAATCGGAGCAGCAGATTCGACAGCACCTGGGCGATTTTATTCCCGAGGATCTGGGTGTCAGCCTGAATCAGGTGAATGGCATCAGTGCGTTTCAGTTGAGCGATGCTGCCGTGACGGCCACGGTGACTCTGGGCTATCCCTGCGACAGTATTCGTGACGCGCTGATTGATGCCATTCACGCCCACATGGCCCCGGTGCTGGAGCAGCGCTCCCTGTCAGTGACGGTGGAAAGTCGCATTGTGCCGCACCGGGCGCAAAGCAGCCTGCCGGCGCGGGACCAGGTCGCCAATATCATCGCCGTTGCGTCCGGCAAGGGCGGGGTGGGCAAATCCACCTCGGCGGTGAATCTGGCGCTGGCATTACAGGCGGAGGGTGCCCGTGTTGGATTGCTGGACGCGGACGTGTTCGGGCCCAGCCAGCCGTTGATGCTGGGGCTGCCCGACGGTACCCGCCCACAAGTGCTGGAAGGCAAATTCTTTGTGCCGGTGGACGCCTACGGTTTGCAGACCATGTCCATGGGGTACCTGACAACAAAGCAGACACCGGTGGTGTGGCGTGGGCCCAAGGCCAGCGGCGCGCTGGTGCAGATGATGGAACAGACCCGCTGGCATGAGCTGGACTATCTGTTGGTGGATTTGCCCCCCGGCACCGGGGACATCCAGCTGACGCTGGCCCAGAAAATCCCCGTAGCCGGTGCCGTGGTGATTACCACGCCCCAGGATATCGCCTTGCTGGATGCTATCAAGGGCGTGGAAATGTTCCGCAAGGTGGATATCCGGGTGCTGGGCATTCTGGAAAACATGGCCATGCATGTCTGTAGCCAGTGTGGGCACCAGGAGGCTATTTTCGGTCAGGGCGGTGGCGACAAGATGGCAGCGGATTATGACACTGAGGTGTTGGCTGCGCTGCCATTGTCCCTGCGCATCCGCGAGCAGTCGGACAAGGGCGAACCGGTGATGCAGGCGTTCCCCGACAGTGACGAGGCTGCACTTTACCGGGCAGCAGCCCGGCGCCTGGCGGCCCGGCTATCACTGACGGAAGTCGGCAAGCGGGCGTTTCCCAGTGTGACGCAGCATTGAACAAGAGCCTGATGAGGGGGCCGGTCGGCTGCGTCAGACATCTGGCATCCGGCGTCCGGCGTCTATACCATTGGTCGCTTGAACGCTAACCACTCTGAAACATTGAGGCGTAAATGACTATTAAATCGGATCGCTGGATTTCCCGCATGGCTGCTGAGACGGGCATGATCGAGCCATTTCAGGCCGGGCAGATTCGCGCGGATGAGAACGGCGAAAAGCTGATCTCCTATGGCGTCTCCAGCTACGGCTACGATGTGCGCTGTGCCGACGAGTTCAAGGTGTTCACCAATATCCATTCCGCCACGGTGGATCCGAAAGCGTTCGATGAGCGCAGCTTTGTGGATGTGAAAGGCGAGTACTGCATCATCCCGCCGAACTCCTTTGCGCTGGCCCGCACGGTGGAATATTTTCGCATTCCCCGGAATGTGCTGACCATTTGTCTGGGCAAATCCACCTACGCACGGTGCGGCATTATCGTTAATGTCACGCCGCTGGAACCCGAGTGGGAAGGGCATGTGACGCTGGAGTTTTCCAACACCACGACGCTGCCGGCAAAAATTTATGCCCACGAAGGCGTGGCGCAGATGTTGTTCTTCGAGTCTGATGAGGTGTGTGAAACCTCCTACATGGATCGGGGCGGCAAGTACCAGGGCCAGCGTGGCGTGACCCTGCCACGGGCCTAGTCTGCAGCAGCCTGGGAATCAGCGGGCGTTGATTCGGGTTCCAGTTTCGGGCCGTTGTAGTCGATCATGATCATTTCGGCTTTCAACAGGGTGCTCTCAATGTGTTTTGCCTGCACCACCATGTAATCCAGCTGCGGCGCTACCCAGAACAGGGTGCGCCGTTTTTCTTTGCTGTCCCCGGTGCGCTTCTTTTCCACCAGCAGGGTATCCAGTTTGCCCAGCGGTGTTTTCAGGATTTCCCTGTCGATCACTTCAAAATGATGCTCGCGCACTTTGTCGCCGTACACGCTGGTCACCGAGTAAGACTTGTCGCCGGTGGCAAACACGCAGCGCCCGCGTAGCAGAATCGTCAGCTCATCCAGCGTGTCGTCGGGAATATCCAGGCTTTCCTTATCGTCTTCGGATTCGTTGTGCACCCGTGGCGGGTTCCACTCAAAATCCATGTGGTGAAAGCGCCGCTGACCGAATCCCTTGAACTCATGCACGTAGCGCGCTGTGCGGGGCTGGCAGTCACGCCAGTGAAAATAGCTTTCCTCGGTGTTGCTGAGCAGAAACGATTTCGCCTTGAGCAACATATGGTAGTAGTCGTCGCCCTCTGCCGGTTCCAGCACCAGTTCGGCTTTGACCGGGGTAGGCAGCTTGTTCACATAAATACGGAACTCGGCAGAAAAGGGGGCCAGGGGTTCGTTGGCTGTGGCCAGGCCGCTGGCCAGCACCAGCAAAAGTGAAATCAACCGCACGCTCAGAGTCCTTTCAGTGATTGCAGGGTCATCAGGTGTTCGCCATCGTCGTTTTTCTGCATCAGCTGCACCAGCGTATAGTCATGACCCGGTGCGAACCACATGTAGGTCTGCCGGTCGCTGTTCTTGCCGCGTTGGCGCTGCACTTTCAGTGTTTTCACCTTGTCGCCGTCGATGGTCAGTGTTTCCGCGCCAGTGACGGTGTAGTGGTGGGTTTTCTGCGCACGTTCATCGGCCACCTGCAGTTCTATTTCTTTGGCGCCGTCGCGCAATTCGCACTGCAGGGCCAGGGAGACGGAGAGTTCATCGGTGGCGTTGTCGCTCACGTCGTAGCTGCGCATGGGTTTGTCGGTACGTTCGCTGGCGGCCACGCCGGTCTGGCGATCAATATGCAGCTTGGCCTCTTTGACCTTGCCCAGTCCGCGGCGCTCGTAACCGTAGTAATTGCTCAGCGGGGTGCAGCCTTGCCAGTTGAACAGGGCGGTTTCGCGAATCTCGCCGAGCCAGTTTTTGGCGTGGACTTCCATTTTCCAGAGCCCGTCCTGAACCTGGCTGAGAGAGCGGGTGGCGACGATGCTGAATGGAATGCCTTCGCTTTTCAGGCGGTAGTCCAGACGGAACGGTGATGGCGTTTCGTCCCCGGTGGCGGCGGAAGAAAAGGCCAGATTCGCCAGCAGGATACCAGCGAAAATCAGGGGTGTGCGTAGAGGGTTACGCCAGTGCGTAACCCTGCGCAGGGAGTGGCTTCCCATCCAGTACGACTCCGTTGTCAGTCAGTTCCAGTCTATCTTGTGCCCGCCATTGCAGCACTTGAGGATAGAGCAGGTGTTCGCGTTGTTGTACACGCTTGGACAGGGAATCAACGGTATCGTTCGCATGCACCGCAATGGGGGCCTGGGCAATCAGTGGGCCGCCATCCAGCTCTTCAGTGACGAAGTGAATGGAGCAGCCGTGTTCGCTGTCGCCGGCTTCCAGGGCGCGGGCATGGGTATTCAGCCCGCGATATTTGGGCAACAGGGAGGGGTGGATGTTGATCAGTTGACCGGCGTAATGGCGTACAAAGACAGCTGAAAGGATGCGCATGAAGCCGGCCAGCACGACGGTATCCGGGGCGTAGGGGGTGAGCACCTCGATCATGGCCTGGTCGAACTGCTCCCGGTCCGGGTAGTCGCGGTGATCCAGGCTGGCGGTGGGGATGCCCGCCTGTGCGGCCCGCTCGAGGCCGGCGGCGTTGGCGCGATTGGAAAACACCACGGCAATCTCGGCGTCGAGGGTACCTGCTTTTTGGGCATCCATGATCGCTTGCAGGTTGGTGCCTGAGCCGCTGATCAATACCGCCAGCTGGTGTGTCACTCTGGCAGTCCGTCCAACACTACGTCCGGCTCGCCGTCGCCGGCCTGGATTTCGCCGATCAGGAAGGCGTTTTCGCCTTCGGCTTCCAGCAGGGCGAGGGCGTCGTCCACGTGGCTGGCGGGGACAGCGATGACCATGCCGACGCCGCAGTTGAAGGTGCGGTACATCTCAAAGGCGGGTACCTGGCCTTCCTGCTGCAACCACTGGAACACGGCGGGGAATTCCCAGCTCTTGGTGTCGATCACGGCACGGACGTTGTCCGGCAGCACCCGCGGCAGGTTTTCTGGCAGGCCACCGCCAGTGATGTGTGCCATGGCGTGGACTGGCACCTGTTCAATCAACTTGAGCAGGGATTTCACGTAAATGCGGGTGGGTTCCAGCAGGTGCTCGATCAACGGCTTGCCGTCCAGATCGATGTCAGTGTCTGCCTGGGCCATGATGCGGCGGATCAGGGAGTAGCCGTTGGAGTGAGGGCCGGAGGCGCCCAGAGCGATCAGCTTGTCGCCGGCTTCTACCTTGCTGCCATCCAGTACGCCGTCTTTTTCCACCACGCCGACGCAGAAGCCGGCCAGATCGTAGTCTTCGCCCTCGTACATGCCGGGCATTTCCGCCGTTTCGCCGCCGATCAATGCGCAGCCAGCCAGTTCGCAGCCTTCGCCAATACCGGTGACCACGCTGGTGGCGATTTCCACGTCCAGCTTGCCGGTGGCGTAGTAATCCAGGAAGAACAGGGGTTCGGCCCCGCCCACGATCAGGTCGTTAACGCACATGGCGACCAGGTCTACCCCCACTTTTTCATGACGGTTGTGGTCGATGGCCAGCCGCAGCTTGGTACCCACACCGTCAGTGCCTGCCACCAGAACCGGTTTTTTGTACTTGGTGGGCAACTCGCAGAGGGCGCCGAAACCGCCGAGACCGCCCAGCACTTCCGGGCGACGGGTCCGCTTGGCAACAGGGGCGATGCGTTTAACCAGCTCGTTACCGGCGTCGATATCGACACCTGCGTCACGGTACGTCAGTGGCCGTTTCTGTTCGGTCATGGGGGGCTCCGGGTTGGTGAAGGCGCGTATTCTAGCAACGGGCCTGCCTGCTGGGGAACCTCTGCGTGACGCCTTGGGGCGTTAAACTCAGCGAAAGCGGGTTTCGTCTGACTGAGAAGGTCGTTTCGCTCAGTGATTTGCCCTGTGATTTGCCGGAAACGGGTTCGCGTGGCTGAGGTGAATAGGTGATAATAGCGCGCTTGAATTTTCGGTTGGAATGAGCGCCCATGCGTTTTATTGGATTGTTGGCCGTGTTGTTAGGATGGAGCCTGCTGGCCCAGGCGGAATCGCTGGATACAGTGCAGGTGCCGGTGGATGGCCGTGGCGACGCGCAGCGGCAGGACGCGCTGGCCGAGGGCCTGGAGCAGATGCTGGTGCGTCTGAGTGGGCAGCGGGATGTACTCAATGAGGCGGTGGCCAGTGAGGCGGCCTCGCGGCTGGATCGTTGGGTGACCCGCTACGATTACAACACGCTGGATGATGGCAGCAGTGCCTTGCAGGCCCGTTATGACGTGAATGGCCTGATGGCCTTCATGGCGGAGCAGGGCGCATCGGTGTGGGGAATACCCCGGCCCCGGGTGCTGCTCTGGCTGGTGGAGCAGGGCGCAGGCCGCGGCGAGATGGTGGTGGAAGGTCATCCGCTTTATGCGCAGTTGGTTGCGCAAGCCCAGCGACGTGGCCTGACCCTGGTCATCCCGCAGTGGGATAGCGAGGATCAGGGGCGTTTGGACGTGGCGGACATCCGTGGCCGGTTCGATCAGCAATTGCGTGACGCCTCCAGCCGCTACCCCCATGAGCTGATTGCTGCTGCGGTGCTGTACCAGGGTGAACCGGCCACAGTGAGCTGGCGAGTCCTGAAAGACAAAAGCACTCTGGAAGACGGCCGGGAGAAAACGGCGAACGACGAAGAGGCTGTTACTGCGTTGATCGACCGTGTCACCGACCAGCTGGCCGCCCGCTATGCGGTGAAAGGCGCAGTAAGCGATTTGCGTACCCTGTTGGTGGTGGATCAGGTCGACCAGCTGCAAGACTGGTTCACGTTACAGCAGTTTCTGGCGGGCCTGAGCGGGATGCGCCGAGCCTCACTGGTACAGGCCTCCGCTACCACGCTGACCTTTGGGCTGGATTTCAGTGCCAGCGACGAGCAGCTGCGCAATCTGCTGGAACTGTCTCCCCAGCTGCGCGCCTGCCCGGATCCGGCGGTGGCCGGCCCCCAATGGCATTACTGCTGGCGTTGATTCGATGAGTGCGCAACTTCCCCTGGCCCTGCAACTTCGCGAGGGCAATGCCCTGGATAATTTCCACGCGGGCCCCAATGGCGCAGCCGTTGCCGGGCTGCATGAGGCCGTGGAAGGTGTCGACCGGCAAGCCTTTTTCTGGGCCGGTGACGGGCAGGGCAAAAGCCATTTGCTGGAAGGTGCAGTGCGTCTGGCCCAGCACAATGGTCTGGATGCCTGCCTGCTGCCTGCCAGTGAAATTATCCCACTGGTTCCCGACGTGCTGGAATCCATGGAACAGTTCGGATTGCTGGCCATTGATGATTGCCAGTTGTTTGCCGGCCTGCCTGCCTGGGAAGAAGCTCTGTTCCACCTTTATAACCGGCTGATGTCGTTGGGCGGACGATTACTGGTCACCGCCAATGCGTCGCCGGGAGCCATGGGCTTGATGCTGCCTGATCTGGCTACCCGTCTGGCAGCGGGGCCGGTCTACCGGCTGATGTCGCTGGAAGACGAGGATTTACAGGCGCTATTACAGGAAAGAGCCAGGGCGCGAGGCTTGCGGCTGGAGCCTGAAGTGGCCCATTACATCGTATTGCGCAGCGAACGTTCCGCTGGCGCCTTGATGGAATTATTGAGCGATCTGGACCGTCTGGCCCTGGCGCAACAACGCTCTGTCACGATTCCCTTTGTCAAGGATGCGCTGGGGTGGTAAAAATGGGCGCTTAACGAATAAACAACAGTTCGCTACCTGAATTGGCGATATATTGCACTTGATTACATTGGGTTACACGTTCGTGCGCGCTTGGCAGCCGACACGATGCCTCCATTTGTATACCCGCAAGCGCAAGATCCACATTAGAACAATAACGCCAGGCAAAAAGCCTGCAGGAGAACAAAATGCGCCACTTTGGGCTACAGCAGTGCCTTGCTGGTTGCGCCTTGATTGTTGCGGCCACCTCCCATGCAACCGTCTATGAAATCAATAACACGAGTGATGCAGTGGTTACTGTCGTGGCCGTGGATGGCGATGACACTGATAGCGTTTGGGATGAAACCACCCACTGGGAGGTGACGACCAGCAACGCCGGTGGTACCTGCACCTTGCGAGAAGCCCTTTATGCCAGCAACTACCGTATTGCCGTGGGGGCCTGTGAGGCCGGAGGCGCCAGCGATACCATCAAACTTCAGGAAGGCAAGGTCTATACCTTGACCGAGGGTGAGTTGCCCGTCGGCAATGGTGAGCAAATCAAGTTCACCGAAGACACGTCGGAGGACCCGGCTGTGACAACGGCCGATATCGAGCCCCTGGGCAACCAGGTCCAGTTTGATCTGATCCTCGATGCTTTCGAAGAACCTGAAGGCAAAACCCTGCCGGTGATCACCGCAGCAGGCAATTCCCGCTTGATCCACGTCTACGATGGCGGCGCCATGTCGCTGACCAATCTGGAACTGACCGATGGTAATGCCGGTGCCGACAACGGTGGCCTGATTTATGCCATGGGGCCGGTCATTATCGCGGCGAACGTGTCCATGAATCAGGGCATGGCAACGAACGGCGGGGCCATGTATCTGGAGGAAGGCTCCGGCCTTGCCTTCAGCGCCGGCGGGCGCTTTGAAAACAATGTCGCCACCGGTGTGGGCGCGGTCATTGCCACCTCGGATACCTTTAATGGTTCGATTATTGGCTATGATTTTTATATGGCCGATAACGAAGCAGGGGCGGGCGCTGCCGATGCCGGCATCATCCACATGGACGGGGACCCGGATGCCACTGTGACCCTGGAATTGGCCAACGGCATGGTGGTTAATAATGCCGGTGGCGTGCTTAACGTGGTCTCCACGGATCACGTGGCGGTGCTGGCCAACATGACTATCGCCTTCAATGATGGTGTCGCTCTCACGTTGGCGCAAACCCAGTTTGATGACCCTGCCGATGCGACAACGCGCGATATAATTCTGCATAGCGTCTTGGTGGGTAACAGCGTTGGTGCTTGCGCTGGCCCGGTGCTGGACGGCACGGCCAGCCCGGCAGACGCGGCAGCGCGCCTGCTGTTCACCATTACCGATGATGCTAATTGCCCGGAGCCTGAAGAGCAGACCCTGGGCACGCCCGTGACCAATAACCCCAATACCGCGCAAGCGGATATTTTCCTTGGCATGGATCGCGTGCCTTGCGCCGGTACTGGCGCTGGTGGTTGCACACTGATGACTGCCGAAGAGATCGGTGGGCCTTACCCTGGCTTGCTGCCCAACCCGACCCCTGCAGCGTTGGCGGGTGATCCCATGGCGCCCAGTCTGTTTGATCGCGCCAGCCCGGAAACCGCTACGGTGGACCAGTGTGAATCAACCGATAACCGCGGTAACTCACGCGGTGGCCCGGCGGGGCGTTGTGATGTGGGGGCGGTGGAATTTCTGCGGGCGCGAGCACAACCGGATGAAGTCGATCTGATCAGTGGCCAGTCAGTACTGGCGGATGTGCTGGAGAACGACCGCAATGATACCGAAGTGGACTGTGGTCTGCTGGAAGACGTAGTGGTAGCCGAAGGGGTGTGTAATATCGGCGAGACCGACTGCATTGCTGACGCGATCCAGGATCGCTGTCTGGTAGTGGTCGCTCAGCCAAGTCGGGGCTCGGCCCGAGTTGAGATCGATGCCGATGGTTATCCCCGCATCCGTTACACACCGAGCTCGTCTTTTCACGGCGTGGACCAGTTGCGCTACGAGGTAGACAAGGACGCCTTTTTCGGTGGTACGGACCTTGGCCAGAACCAGAGTGAAATCACTAACCTGGTGGCTGAACCTGCCAGTGGATTGACCGAGAAAAAGAGCATTGGCGCCCAGGGCGGCATGATGCTTGCCCTTCTGGCCCTGGCTGGGCTGATTCGTCGCTATCGCCTGTCGTTAAAGGGAGCGCTAGCTCTGGTTTCTGCCTTGTTCAGCGGTCCTGCGTTGGCGGTGGATATTGAGGTGAACTCTCTCGTCGATCAATTTCCGCCCATTACCAACGATGGAAAATGCACGTTACGCGAAGCGCTGGAAAATGCTGGAGGCTCCGGCAGCCCGGATTGCGCCTATGGCGGCAACTCGTCTGACCGGATTCTTATTCCGGCTGGCGAGATTCACCTGGCCACAACCCTGATTATTGAGGGTGGCAGTGTGGAGTTGGTGGGCAAGGGGGTGCGCGACGTGGACCCTGCGGATGATGAAGAGACGCTGACCCGAATTATCGGCAACGGCACGGAACGTCTTTTCGAAGTGGAACCGCCGAACCCAAGTTCAGGGCACCCTGGTGTCACGTTCCGCTATCTGACGCTGGAAGACGGGGTGGCGGCGGGTAGCGGTGAGGCCGGCAGTGGTGCGGTGATTACCACCGGTGGCTCGGTGATTTTTGATCGTGTGGTGATTACCAACAACCATGCCGATGCCTCTGCCGGGGTGGCCTATGTGCGCTCCAATGCGGGTAATGAAAAGCTGGTGACGTTCAACCGCGCCTATGTCCATAGCAACACAGCCGGTGTGGCCGGGGGGGTCGTCTCGACCACCACCCAGAACAATGACAACGTCAAGATCGCCATGGTCGACAGCACCTTCCAGGGCAATGAAAGCGTGACCAAAGGCGGCGTGCTGGATGCCAATATCAATGCTGGCTCCGTGACAGTTTCCAACAGCACTTTTGTCGATAATATGTCGCCCCAGGGCGCGGCGCTGGATCTGAGCAACATCGTGGTGGGGGCGACCATCATGAACAGTACCTTCATGAATAATGCCGGCGGCGGGCTGGGCATTGATCTCGGCGATGCCCCTTCAGAAATCCAGATGGCCAACAGCATTTACTTCGACAGTGGGGCGGCGTGCACCAGTGGCGCCACTGTATTGCACGAAAGCCACTACAACGCTTTTTCCGATGCTGCCTGTGGAGCAACAACAGAAAGCAATAACCAGGCATCATTGGGAAGCGCCGACCTGGATAGCACGTTAAGTGGGGAAGACGGGGTGGCGGATGATTACACGCCACCATTCCTGTCCATGAGTGACCCGGAAAACGACGCCATCCTGGTGGACAAGGGCAATGATGAAACCCTGGTCAGCGGCACTGGAACGCCTCTGCGTTGCCGTTCCGTGGATTTGCGTGGCATCTCGCGAACCTCCGGCGGTCGTTGTGATCTGGGTGCCTTCGAGTACCAGAAAATCACCGCCGGCGACGATGAAGGCACCAATAAGAACCGCCCAAATCGCCAGGTGGCGGTGGATATTCTGGATAATGATCTGGCCAGTGATGGGGCCGAGATTCTTTATCTGGATGAGGTGGACCCCAGCCTGTTCCTGGCTAATGTATTCACCTTTGAGCATGCCGAGATTGTGACAGGCTCGGATCCGGTGAAATATGCGGGCACTGGTGATCAGTACCAACCGGACATGACGGAAAAAACACGTTATGTACTGAGCGGCGCGTCTGATCCGAGTGTGGATGGTGCAATCATTGATTTCGTCTGGCTTTATTATAACGAAGACCGTGACGGCTACGATCTGCGCTGTGGCGAGCCCATTTCCCAGAAAGTCATTAATGCCAATCCGGACCTGTTCGAAGACGGGGATGTGGCGGATGAATGTGTAGTGCTCTTTACGCCCCCGACGACAACGGGTTTTGAGTCCAGTGTGTGTCAAAGCACCGACGACAATCCACTGAAAATGGCGTTCCTGTACACGTTTGAGGACAGCAATGGCGTCTCGGTCAATGCGACTGATGCGGCGACAGTGGTGATGACCATCAACGACAAGGCGCCCGCTCTGGACAACCAGTCGAAAATGAACCAGCCGGGGGCAACGGTGAGGTTCAACCTGACCGCATCAGATCCGGATGACCCTGACGCGGAAATTGATTGGAGCAATTACGATATTTCTGTCAGTCAGGCACCGAGCTTTGCGAAGAAAGATGAAAACGGCAATGTGGTGGGCGCCGGTTTGTTTATCGACAATGACAACGGCACCGTCACCTATATTCCGCAGAGCAATTACAACACCTTCAAGGATGTTTTCACCCTGACGGTTGAAGACACCAACTGCGGCACCGTTTCGCAGCAGGCCACCTTTACGGTTTCCTATCCCAACGATGAAACCTCTGCCGGGTCAGGTGGCAGTTTTGGTTGGGCAATGCTGGGTGGGCTAATCCTTTTGCTGCGTCGCCGAGTGGCGGCGTAGCACCCGACGCAGGGTTTCCCACACCACAGCCCCGAACAGCATGCTGAACATCAGCAATACAAGCTTGGGAATGTCCACCAGGGTCCAGAACAGAATATCGATGCTGGTGGGTTCCAGGTTCTGGAAAACGATAATGATGGCCAGAATCGCCAGCAGAATCTGCAACGCGCCCATGGGGTGAGCTATCAGCCAGTGCCCGGATTTGCGGCCGCTACGGACCACCAGTGAGGGTTTTTTCGCGTTTGTTTCATCCATGATCTAGCTCCTTCTTTCATTTCCAACTCTAGTCTAACTCGTGCTTGTCCGGCTACCTCCCTATACTCTGGCTATTCGTGCAAAGGAGAGGTGAATGGATATCAGTGCCGGTTGGGATCTTGTGGTGATTGGTAGTGGCCCTGCGGGTGAAGCGGCGTCGATGCAGGCGGCCAAGAAAGATCTAAAGGTGGCGATCGTCGAGGATCAGTCGTCGTTGGGCGGGAACTGCACCCACTGGGGCACAATTCCCTCCAAGGCGTTGCGGCATCAGGTACGCCAGGTGATTCGTACCCAGCGGAATCCCTTGTTACGCGGCATCATCAAGCCCCGCGAAATCCGCTGGCAGGACCTGATTGCCCGCACCCGCGAGGTAATAGACTCCCAGGTTCAGGTTAGAACGGACTTCTATGTCCGTAACCGGGTCACCGTGTTCGGGGGCCGCGGCGAGATTCTGTCGCCGCAAGAAGTGCGGGTCGATGACCACGCAGGCCGCCAGCACTTGCTGAAAACCCGCAATATTCTGGTCGCCACAGGGTCACGCCCCTACCACCCGGATGACGTGGACTTCTCTCATCCGCGCATCTACGACTCGGATACCATCCTGACCATGGACCACACGCCGCGGCATATCCTTGTCTATGGTGCCGGGGTCATCGGCTCGGAGTATGCCTGCATCTTCACCGGGCTCGGCATCCGGGTAGATCTGGTGAACTCCCGTGAGCATTTGCTGGATTTTCTGGATACGGAAATTTCCGATGCCCTTAGCTATCACCTGCGTGAGCAGGGCTGCACCATTCGCCAGGGGGAACACTACAAACGGGTGACGGCGGATGACGAGGGCGTAACGCTGGAACTGGAATCCGGCAAGAAACTGCGCGCGGATGCCTTGTTATGGTGTAACGGCCGTTCCGGGAACACCCAGAATATTGGCCTGGAAAACGTGGGCGTTGAAGCCAACAGTCGTGGGCAGCTCAAGGTCAATGAGCGCTATCAGACTGAGATGGACACGCTCTATGCCGTCGGTGATGTGGTGGGGTGGCCATCACTGGCTAGTGCCTCCTACGACCAGGGGCGCTTTTGTGCGGCTGCCATTGCTGGTGACGAAGTGCGCCAGGTCACGGATGTGCCCACGGGAATTTACACCATTCCTGGTATCAGTAGCGTTGGGCGAACCGAGCAGGAATTGACCGAAGCCAAGGTGCCCTATGATGTGGGCCAGGCTTTCTTCAAGAACCTGGCCCGGGCGCAAATTACCGGCGAACGGGTGGGTATGTTGAAAATTCTGTTTCATCGCGAAACATTGGCGGTGTTGGGTATTCACTGTTTCGGCTACCAGGCCATGGAAATCGTCCATGTGGGCCAGGCGATCATGCGCCAACCGGGTGAAAACAACACGCTGGAGTACTTTATTGATACCACCTTCAACTATCCAACCATGGCGGAGGCCTATCGGGTGGCGGCGATCAATGGGCTGAACCGGATCAAGCGATAAAGAGAAGTGAAAGTTCAAAGGTGAGAGTTGAAAAGTGCGAGGGGTCCCGGTTTTACCGGCAGGCACCTTGTCCGCGACTGCTTGAGCAAAAAGAACTAAATAGTACAGCTTTTTAGCCAGCAGCACGGTCAGGCGGGTTTCATTTGGGGCCCCTACAATTTCCGCGCTTTTCAACTTTGAAGGTTAAACTATCTCTGGTGTTTTCCCGCTTCAATAAAGAACTCCCGGTTGCGTTGGCGGGCCTGCCCGTTCTTGCGAACCAGCACCTGGGTAGCGCCGCTGCCGCCACGGTTGGCGGGTGTGCTGTGAAAGGCCAGCACCAGGTAGCTTTCTTCCAGCCAGTGCATCACGTAACTTTTCAGAAAGCCGGGCCGTTCGCTGTGCAGCCCCTTGCCGTGGCTGATCAGGACGGTGCGCATGCCATTGTTGTGGGCATTCTCCAGAAACTGCTGTACCAGATTGCGGGCATCCATCAAGCGAACCCGATGCAGGTCCAGCACATCTTGAGGCTCATACTTGCCCAGCCGTAATTTGCGGTACACGCCTTCCTGCACGCCATCTTTTTTTAGTCCGACGATATCCAGTGGCCCGACGGGCTGCACCTGTTCGGGAACGGTCAGCGGGTTGCGGTCTTTGCGATCGTCCACGGCGGCGGCACGACGTAATTGTTCACGAATAGAGGGTTCACGACGGGGTGTACGTTCCTGAACCCGGTTGTCCGGCTTTATCGGCGTAACATCCGCCATCTCCTGGCGAAACAGATCATCGTCGGAGGCCATGGAACTGCTCCACAAAATTCATCGTCTCTGACTTGCATGGTACACAAAGCCGGCGGAGACTGGGAGTAGCAGACTCCCTGAGAAGGAGGGGTGTGATGGAACGTCGACGATTCAGCCGGCCCAGGCTGAGGGTTAATGTGCGAGTGTGCGCCGACCAGCGGCCAATCGGTCATATCCTGAATATTACAGATCAGGGGGTTTGCCTGGCGGGTAAAGGCGTACCACCGCAAACCTTGCAAGAGATGGTGTTGATGCTGCCTTTCAACCTGTCCGGACAGCGTGAACTGCATGTGAGCGCAGAACCGTTATGGCATAACTATCTGGACAATGGCCATTGGCGGGGCGGGTTTCGTCTGGCAACGGACGAGCAGACCGCAACCATGCTGTCGAAGCTGGTGAGCCGTTACGGGGAATAGCGGGGAGGAGCGATCAGCGGTTACTGCAAGGCCGGGAAGGCGTAGCAGTAACCGGGCCTTATCTCTTTCGGCAACCCTCGTCGAGAAACCGGTAACGCCCAGGGTTGATCAAAAGGCGATATAATCAGTAAGCCTGTGGACGTGGGCGGTCCCGGCTTTCCTCTCCTTTCTCATCATCATGTCTGTGACGCTTGGCATCTCGCTTGCGGCGCTCACGTTCTGCACGCTTGTGCTCTTCTTCCCACTCATTCGGGTCGTAGTCATCAAATTGGCGACGACTCATGGTGCCACTCTCTTTCCAACGTTAAAGGATACTTGCCGTTTTGCAGGTCAGCTCCGTACTGCCACGAATGCAACCTGCCATTGGATATATAGCACTAAAAAGTGGGGGGTAGAAGGGAAAAGGGGCACCATTTATCGGTACCCCGTCATCATGGCGAAACAGGACGAGGATCAGCGGCCGTAGGTCTGGTCCAGATAGTCGAGAATGGCCTCGGATTCGAACAACTCCTTGCTGGTGTTCGGGTCTATCAGGTAGGGCACAGCGATTCTGCCGGCCCGGGCCAGCAGATCGACCCGGTTGCGCTGGCTGGGGGCATAGTCCATATCAAGGCGTTTGCGCACCACCGGCAGCACCCAGTCCTGCCATTGGTCGCGACCACACTGGCGTAGCAGGTAGGGCAGCTGCAGTTCGGTCAGTCGTTCACGAACCAGGCGTGCAAAGGGGCTGGCTTCGAAAGAATACAGCTCCAGCGGTTTCTCCGGCGCCTGGCTGTCCAGGCAGCGGATCCCGCGGCTGCCACGGGGGGCTGAAGCGGCCACTGCGGCGGCGGTGCGCAGACGCAGTTGCCAGCTTTTCGGGGCCGGCCGGCCACCATATTGCTGGTAGAGGTAGTTGATGATGGCGGCGGATTCATACAAGGCTTCGCCGGTGTTGGGGTCCATCAGGTAGGGAAATTGCTGCTTGCCGCCCAGCCGTTCCACCAGGGGGCGATAGCGGTCGCCACCTTTCGGGCAGGGGAACATCATCACGTCCAGGTCCAGATCCGTTAATGCTTCGCGAACCAGGCGACAGAACGGGCAGCCTTCCATGTCGTAGAGCTCCAGCGGCTCGTGCGGGCGGTTGCTGTGGCCTTTGCTGGCAACACCGCGGCCCTGTTGCAGCGAGGAGGAGAGCAGTGAACGAAGAACCTCTGTGCTGTGTGACATGGCGAATACTCCTGAAACGAATTGGCGCGACCATACCATGTGATCGGGGACATTCATTGGCCGCACGGACATCAAGCTTTTCAATGACTTGCAGCCTTGCCCGTTCCGCTCACGGGCGCTGTTAACTCCTGTCATTGAGACATTGGAGTGGCTGGGGCACTCTTGCCACCCTATACCGGGCTCTCAAGCCCTTCATAACCCGTCAGCAAACGCTGATACATGCCTGAGGCAAGAGGAAGGTTCCATGACCGAAGCCTATATCTATGATGCCATTCGTACTCCCCGTGGTCGGGGCAAGAAAGATGGCTCTTTGCATACGGTTAAGCCGCTGGATCTCGTAGTAGGCCTGATCGACGAAGTAAAAGACCGTTTCCCGAATATGGACACCAACCGCATTGATGATGTGCTGTTGGGTGTGGTGACCCCGGTCGGTGACCAGGGTGCCTGTATCGCCAAGACGGCGGCGCTGGCAGCGGGTCTGCCGGATACCGTGGCGGGTTATCAGCTGAACCGTTTCTGCGCGTCCGGCCTGGAAGCGGTGAATACCGGTGCCCAGAAAGTGGCATCCGGTTGGGATGACCTGATTCTCGCCGGTGGCGTGGAATCCATGAGCCGTATCCCCATGGGCTCCGACGGTGGTGCCTGGGCGATGGATCCGATCACCAACTATGAGACTGGCTTTGTTCCCCAGGGGATCGGCGCCGATCTGATCGCCACCATCGAGGGCTGGAGCCGCCGTGATGTGGACGAGTTCGCTGCTCAGTCCCAGTCCCGCGCTGCCAATGCCTGGGAAAAGGGTTATTTCGAAAAATCCGTAGTGCCGGTGAAGGACCTCAATGGCATGACGGTACTGGCCCAGGACGAACACGTTCGTGCGGGTACCACCGCCGATGCGCTGGCCGGGCTGAACCCGTCTTTCGCCATGATGGGCGAAATGGGCGGTTTTGATGCGGTTGCTTTGCAGAAGTATCACTGGCTGGAAAAGATTAACCACGTTCACCACGCGGGTAACTCCTCAGGCATCGTAGATGGTGCTTCTCTGGTAGTGCTTGGTAACGAGAAAGTGGGCAAGGATTACGGCATGAAGGCCCGTGCCCGGGTCGTTTGCACCGCTATCAGTGGTGCCGATCCAACCATCATGCTCACGGGGCCTGGCCCGGCTGCCAAGAAGGCGCTGGCAAAAGCCGGCCTGAAAGCCAGCGATATCGATCTGTGGGAAATCAACGAAGCCTTTGCGGCGGTGGCCATGCGCTTCATGAAAGACATGGATATCACCCCGGATATCACCAACGTCAATGGCGGCTCCATCGCCATGGGTCACCCGCTGGGTGCCACTGGTGCCATGATTCTGGGCACCGCACTGGATGAACTCGAGCGCCGCGACAAGAAGTTCGCATTGTGCACCTTGTGTGTAGGCGGTGGCATGGGTATCGCCACCATCATCGAGCGTCTGTAAGCCGCGTCGAACGATTTCGGAGTAAAGATATGAGTGAACAAACTGCTATTCGTTGGGAAAAAGACGCGGACAATATCGTTGTTCTGACCCTGGATGATCCCAACCAGTCTGCCAACACCATGAACGAGCTGTACGGCAAGTCCATGGCGGCGGTGGTCGAGCGTCTGGAAAAAGAAAAAGACGAGATTGCCGGGGTGATCATCACCTCTGCCAAGAAAACCTTTTTTGCCGGCGGTGACCTGCGTGATCTGCTGAAGGCGCGCAAGGAAGATGGCCCGCAATTTCTGGCCGGTGTGACCGAGATCAAGGGTCAGCTGCGGGTCCTGGAAACACTGGGCAAGCCTGTGGTCGCTGCCATGAACGGCACGGCTCTGGGTGGCGGCCTGGAAATCGCACTGGCCTGTCATCACCGCGTTGCCATCAATGACAAATCCGCCCAGTTCGGTCTGCCGGAAGTGTCTCTGGGCCTGTTGCCCGGCGGCGGTGGCGTGACCCGTATCGTGCGCATGCTGGGTATCCAGGATGGCCTGATGAAGGTGCTGATGCAGGGTCAGCGCATGAAAGCGGATAAAGCCCAGAAAATTGGTCTGATTGACGAGCTGGTGGCGGATCGCGATGCGATGATGGTCAAGGCTCGCGAGTGGATCAAGGCAAACCCGAAGGCTCAGCAACCCTGGGACCAGAAGGGCTACAAGATTCCGGGCGGTGACCCGAAGAACCCGAAATTTGCCGTTAACCTGCCGGCTTTCCCGGCAAACCTGAAGAAGCAGCTCAAGGGTGCTAACTACCCGGCGCCGCTGGCGATCATGTCTGCGGCCATCGAAGGCGCAGCGGTAGATTTCGATAACGCCTCTCTTATCGAAGGCCGTTATTTCGTGTCGCTGGTGACCAGTCAGGTTGCCAAGAACATGATCACCGCGTTCTTCTTCAACCTGCAGGCCATTAATGGTGGTGCCAGCCGTCCCGATGGCATTGAAAAATTCCGCGCCGAGAAAGTGGGTGTTCTGGGTGCCGGCATGATGGGTGCAGGCGTGGCCTATGTAACGGCCCGCTCCGGATCTCAGGTGGTGTTGAAGGATATTTCTGCCGAGAACGCGCAGAAGGGTAAAGATTACTCCCGCAAGCTTCTCGACAAGGAAATCTCCAAAGGCAAGATGACCGAGGAGAAGAAAGAAGAGATCCTCGGCCGCATTACTGCCACTGCAGATGCCAAAGATCTGGAAGGCGTGGACTTCGTGATTGAAGCCGTGTTCGAAAACACCGAGCTGAAGCACAAGGTGTTCCAGGAAATTGAAGACGTGGTTAATCCGGATGCGGTGCTGGGCTCCAACACCTCCTCCTTGCCGATTACCGGCCTGGCCAAAGGTGTGAAGAAAAAGGATAACTTTATCGGTATCCATTTCTTCAGCCCGGTAGACAAGATGCCGCTGGTGGAAATTATCTGTGGCAAGGACACCTGCCCGGAAGCACTGGCCAGGACCTACGATTACTGTCTACAGATCAAGAAGACCCCGATCGTGGTCAACGACGCCCGTGGTTTCTTTACCACCCGTGTGATTGGTACCTTCGCCAATGAAGGGATCGCCATGCTGGGTGAAGGCGTCAATGCCCAGTCCATTGAACAGGCGGCCATGCAGGCGGGTTACCCGGTGGGTACCCTGAACCTGATCGATGAAATCAACATGGAAACCGCACTGAAAATCGGTAAAGCGGCCCGTGATGATGCCAAGCGTGAAGGGACTGAGCCGCCCGCAGAGCACCCGGCAGAAGTGGTCATGAAGAAGATGGTCGAAGAGCTGGATCGCCCGGGCAAGCTGCAGGGTAAAGGCTTCTACGAGTATCCGGAAAATGGCAAGAAGCACCTGTGGTCCGGTCTGGCCGATGCGTTCGGTGGCAGCAAGGACATGCCGTTCGAAGACATCAAGGAACGGATGATGTTCATCGAGTCCCTCGAAGCGGTGAAGTGCTTTGATGAAGGCGTGATGGACTCTGTGGCGGATGCCAACATCGGTTCTATCTTCGGGATTGGTTTCCCGGCCTGGACGGGTGGTGTGATGCAGTACATCAACCAGTACGAAGGTGGTTTGCGTGGTTTTGTTGCGCGGGCTCAGGAGCTGGCCAAGCTCTACGGCGAGCGCTTCAACCCGCCGGCTTCACTGGTAGAAAAAGCGGAAAAAGGCGAAATCTACAAGTAACCCTTGAGATTGCGCTCCATAAAAAGCCCGGCTTATCCAGCCGGGCTTTTTTTATAGCTGTCCGAGGGCAGGCTCAGGCTTCTTGTTTGTTGCGCCAGGCATTGTCAGCCAGCGGCGGGGGAGGCAGGGGCGCTGTTGTGGTGGGTAACAAGCCTGCTGTTCAGCCAGGTGCGCAATTCACTGGGGCGCAAGGGTTTGGGCATCAGGGTGTCGCCGCCAGCATCCAGACACTGCTGGAAGCAGGCTTCACTGCTGTTGCCGGAAATAAACAGGATGGGGATATGGGCATTTCCATTACGCACGTCCCGGGCCACGGTGAAACCATCCAGAATGGGCAGTTCCACGTCCAGGATCAGCAGGTCGATGTCCCGTTGATGGTATAGACGCAGTGCGGCCTCACCGTCTGCGGCCAGCACATACTGGTGGCCGAGCTCTTCGATGATGCGGCAGATGATCAGGCTGACAGCCTTGTTGTCTTCAACGACGAGAACATTCATTAGTGATTTTTATCGTAGACAGCGCGGGATAACAAGGGTGAAATCTGTGTGAAGGGCGGTTTTTCACGCCAGAATCACCTTGCAACGGTTTTGCAGCGGTAGACAGTATGTTAATTCCGGCCAGTTTCTTTATGATTGACGCTCCCGGGCTCTTTGAAAACAGCAGGCCGGCAAACAATAAACGTGCCGATGACAATGCTGACGGGCGCGGTTTCGCTTAATGGTAATGCCTGGAGTTTCTGAATAACGCCACACAGGCTCAGGCTTTCAGGCGTGCTCACATCAAAACGCGGTTTTGGCGGTGTTTGTATGCCTCCCAGGACCTTGCAAAAACGGGTGTGTGCCAGGCTGAAAGCCAGCGAGTGTGAGGCCTGAAGGATAACGCTCCTTCCGGGCCTGCTGAAGATACACGGTGTTATCCAAAGGTTCCCCTAAGGTGTGAGGGTGGAGGTCGATGTACCATCGCAGAACGATCAATATTAATCGGGTGGTGAAGCTGTTGCAGGGCGCGGCCCGCTCCGGTGCCAGCATTCCCGAGATTCTGGACAAGTGTAATATTCCCCGGCAAATGCTGGATGATCCGGATGGAACCATCGAGCGGGATACCTTCATCCGGATGATGCTGCTGATCATGACTCAGACTCAGGATGAGTTCCTGGGGTTTGGGCAGGGCCGTAAATCGAAGCCCGGCACCTTTTCCATGATGGCCCATGCAGTGATCAACTGCCCGAACCTGGGCTCTGCCGTGGAACGGGGCATCCGCTTTTATGACCTGTTCGAGTTGAGCCTGCAGTCCCGGATCGAGCGCGATGGTGAGGTGGCCAGGCTCGTTGTGGTCGCTGATCCGCGGCTGGACTTCCGTGAAGTGATTATCGAAGCGTCCCTGTTTATCTGGCTGCGCTTCATGAGCTGGCTGGTGGGCAAGGCCATCGAGCCTCAGCAGGTTAAACTGGATTACTCGGATGTGCGCAATGATGAGGAGCATCGCTTTCTGTTCGATTGCCCCATCGAGTATATGTCCGATCAGAATGCGGTGACGTTCCGGGCGGACTTCCTGGATTTGCCGCTGGTGCAGAACGAGCTGTCTTTGTCCAAGTTCCTGAAGGAGTCGCTGGCCCAGCTATTCGACGGCAACATTCATAATGTGGGGCTGCCGGCACAGATTCGCGCGATCATTTCCAACGAATACGGCAACAGCTTCCCGGATTTCACGGAAATCTGCGGCAAATTGAACATGACCCCGCAGACCCTGCGGCGTCGGCTCAAGGAAGCCAACACCAGCTACCAGGAGATCAAGGATGCCATCCGCAAGGATGCGTCGGTGTATTATCTCTCCAAGCCGGATCTGAGCATCGACGAAATCGCGTTGCTGATGGGCTTTAGTGAAGCCAGCTCGTTCCACCGGGCCTTCAAAAAGTGGACCGGGAAAACGCCGTCCAATTTCCGTCGAGAGCATTTTGGCGTCAATCTGTAACAGGTTCGCCATGCTTGATCTCACTAACGATTAGCCCTGAGACGTCCATGACAGTTAATGATGCCGACACGGCACGCCTGCTGGTGACCTGCCCGGATAAGCCGGGAATTATCAGCGCGGTGAGTACCTTCCTGTACAACCACGGCGCCAACATTACCGATTTCGATCAGCACTCCAGCGACGCCCATGGCGGCACCTTCTTCCTGCGCCTGGAGTTCCAGACACCAGAACTGGATTGCTCCCGGGAAGCGCTGCGCAATAACTTTGCCAGCCGGGTGGCCGAACCCTATGGCATGCAGTGGCAAATCAGTTACGCCAGCGAGAAAAAACGCATGGCGGTGTTGGTGTCACGGCACGATCATGTGTTGATGGATCTGCTCTGGCGTACCTCCCGGGGCGATCTGCCTGCCACCATTCCCATGGTGATCAGTAATCATGATGATTTGCGCGATGAAGTGGAGCGCTTCGGCATCGAGTACCATCATATTCCGGTCAATGCAGACAATAAGGCGGAGGCGGAAGCCGAGACCCTGGCCAAACTCGACGGCAAGGTGGATGTGGTGGTGCTGGCCCGTTACATGCAGATCCTCAGTTCGAATTTTGTCTCCCATTACCCGCATCGAGTGATCAATATCCATCACTCCTTCCTGCCGGCCTTCGTGGGGGCGAACCCTTATCAGCAGGCCCACGACAAGGGCGTAAAGCTGATCGGTGCCACCAGCCACTACGTGACGGAAGATCTGGATCAGGGGCCGATTATCGAGCAGAACGTGCAGCGAGTGAGCCATCGTCATTCAGCGGCGGAATTGCGCTCATTGGGGCAGGATGTGGAGCGGCAGGTGATGTTGCGTGCGGTGCGCTGGCACCTGGAAGACCGGGTGATCGTGGATGGCAACAAGACCGTGGTGTTTGTGAAGTAACGCGGCCAGGCGGCACGCTACACGCCCCACGCTAAGAGAGACCCATCGCGTGCAAGCGTGAAGCATTCTGCGTGTTGCGGCTTAATTGCTATAACGCAGGCCAATGCCCATGGTGCCGTAGCTTTCAGACTCAAGCTGGGTCTGCTGGTAATCCACGGTCAGGGAAAGATTGTCGAGCAGGGGAACGGCAAGGCCGGCACCCAGATAGGGAGCAATGCCGCTCTGGCTGTCGCTAACGGGGGCGTCATTTACCGTGTTGACAGTGTTACCGCTACCGTCCAGCAATATTCTGTCCTGACGATTCTCCAGCTTGAAATTGTAAATGTAGCCGCCGCCTCGGAGGTAGAGCCAGTAAGGCGATTGCCACAGCGCCCCGACCGTAAAACCGCCCAGATCCAGAGAGTTTTCTTCCTGTACCCGGACGGAGCTTGCTCCGGCGTTTTGTTCGGAAACACTGGGCGCGCGGGTAAACTGGCTGTCATTGGAGACTTCGCTTTGGCTGACGAAACCGCCTTCCAGCCCGAAACGGCTGTTTTTTCCCAGCGTTACACTGTTTAGCCACATACCAATCTTAATATTCAGCCCGTCCGCCGTATCGAATCCGTACGGGTCCATATCGGCCCGGAGCATCTGGGCTTCAGCGTAGAAATCCACATCCGGTGGGGCCAATTCTTCGTCAGCGTGAGCGAGGGGAATCAAGGCACAGAGGCCCAGAGTCAGCGGCAGTGTTATTTTCATTATTGATCCAGCCGTTGTGATAAGGACAATGGGCCACATTGTAACCAGCGCGAGACCTTCATGCACAGTGACTTGTTGAATTCCCAGTCCGAGACCCTGCTGGCCCTGTGCCGGCCGGGTTTTGAAACGGACCTGGCTGCCGAACTGAATTTCCATGCGGCAGACCAGATGGTGGCGGGTTACCCCCGCGCCACCGCCAACAGCGGGTACGTGTTGTGGCACAGCCAGCAGGGGGCGCTGGCCAGCCTGCAGGATAGCGGGCTGATCTTTGCGCGCACCTTGAGCGTGTGTGTGGGCGAGTTTTCGGATATCGGGGATGACCGTATTACCGCGCTGTGGCCTCTGCTGGAGCAGGCCGGGCCGTTTTCCGAGCTCTATCTGGAGCACCCGGATACCAATGAAGGCCGGGAATTACAGCGTTTCCTGCGGGGATTCCGCAAGGCACTGGAACCCCGCTTGAAAAAAGCCGGTTTGCTGCGAGCAAAGGCAAAACAAAGGGTTCACCTTTTCTTCAGTGACTCCCACAACGGCTGGGTCAGCACCAGCCCCAGCGCCATACCACTGGTGGAAGGTGGCGTGCTGCGCTTGCGATTACCTGCAGAGGCGCCCAGCCGCTCTGCGTTGAAAGTGGAAGAAGCCCTGATCCGCTTCTTCGGCAGTGCCGATGCACTGAACGCCAGGACGGCGGTGGATCTGGGCGCCGCTCCGGGCGGCTGGAGCTGGCAGCTGGCACGGCGGGGGATTCGTGTTCAGGCGGTGGACCACGGCAAGATGGATCCGCGCCTGCTGGATGAATACCCGGTGCAGCATGTGTCCGGAGATGCGTTCACCTGGCGCCCGCGCAGCAAGGTGGATCTGGTGGTATGCGATGTGGTGGACAAGCCCGCTCGTACCCTGCAGCAAATGGAAAAGTGGCTCACGCAAGGCTGGGCCAATGCTGCCCTGTTTAATCTGAAATTGCCGATGAAACGTCGCTTCCAGGAAACCTGGCAGCTGCTGGAAAAGCTCACCACGGCCATGGAGCGCATGGAGCATTTGGGTGAACCAGTGATCAAAGCCGCCCATCTGTATTACGACCGGGAAGAAATCACCGTTTGGGCCAGCTTCCACCGGGATTACTGACGGTGAGTACCGGGCGCGGCCGGACCGCCCCTTTGTTTGCCACCCTGGGCATGTTGTATTTCGCTCAGGGTCTGCCCGCAGGGTTACTGGGGAAATCCATGCCTGCGCTGGCCCGTGATGCAGGGCTGTCGCCGGAATGGATTGGCCTGCTGGCATTGCCGGCTTTGCCCTGGGCGCTGAAGTTTATCTGGGCGCCCTGGGTCGATCGCTGGGGCAGCGGCCGCCCCAATCACCGAAAACGCTGGATCCTGGTCTGCCTGACCGGAGTGATGAGCGTACTGACAGCGGCGGCCATGCTGCCTCAGGCCTGGTTGTTCGGCGCAGGGTTCGCCGTCCTGATCGTGATGCTGTTTCTGCTCAACCTGTTCAGTGCCACCCAGGACATTGCCACCGATGGTCTGGCCGCCCGGCTACTGACGCCGAGGTTGCGTGGCCTGGGTAACAGCGTTCAGGTCAGTGGTTACAAGGTCGGCATGATTCTGGGTAGCGGCGCCTTGTTGATTCTGGTCGGCTGGCTGGGCTGGCAAGCTACGCTGTTTACCGTTATTGCGATGTTGCTGTTGGTGGCGCTCACTGCCTGGCGATTTGATGAGCCTCTTGAACCGGTGCGCCCACGCAAACCGGTGACCCTGCGGTGGTGGCTGCGTCAGTTGGCCCTGTTTTGGCGGCGGCCGGGGTTGGTTGTCTGGCTGGTGATCCTGCTTGGCTACAAAGTGGGGGATGGTTTTGGCACCCGCATGATCAAACCATTCCTGGTCGATAGTCACTGGACCCTGGCTGAAATCGGCACCCTGGACCTGGTGGCTTCATTGGTCGGGCTGGCGGGTGCCGGGTTGGCGGGGTTGATAATGATGCGGTTAAGTCGTCGTGTGGCGCTGTTCGGGTTTGCCGGTTTACAGGCACTGTCGTTTATTGGCTGGTGGTGGGTGGCAAGCTGGGGGGCAGACACCCCGCCGCCGGAGGTATGGATCTGGGCGGTGGCGCTGTTCGAACAATTGGCGGACGGCCTGTCTACGGTGGCGCTGTTTGTGGTGATGATGGATTACTGCCGCGCCGGTCATGAAGGCAGTGACTATACAGTGCAAGCGTCCGTGCAACTGTTCGCGGTAGGGGCGTTCACGCTGGCCAGCGGTTTCAGTGTGGCCTGGCTGGGCTACGCGTCGCATTTCCTGCTGGCGGCCGCACTCAGTGCAGCCGTGATCGGCCTGGCGGCGTTCTGGACGCCCCCGGCTCAGCCGGAATGGGCCGATACCGGCAGGTCCTGACGGGTGCTGAAGACCACATCGGTGGCGTTGCCGCCTTCACTCATTTCCAGCAGGGCGGGCAGGGCGCGGAACACCTCCAGTGTCAGGGTTTTGCCTGTCAGGTTGGCATGGGCCAGCGATTGTTGATCCGGTCCGGTAACGGTGAGTACGGGGACGCCTTTTTCCATCTCCAGTTTTCCATCAATGGCCGGTACCTGACGGTCCATTCCCGGTCCCAGAGTCACGGTGCCACCACTGTAGGCAAGTTTGCCGCTGATGGCGCTGATCTCGGTGCCTGCCAGTGACAGCTGGGGCAGTGAAATATCGAGCTGCCCCTCGGCTTTACCTTGCGGCAAAAAGTCATTGAGCAAGGCGATCGGGATACTGGCTTGCCAATGCTCGAAACGCCAGTCCCCCCAGTCTGCTCCGGCCCACCCGGTGGCATTGACCTGACCGGACTCAAACCCTAATTCCAGCCCGGGGGTCAGGCCGCGCCAGTCCAGGCGCCATGTGATGTCCAGCTGTTGCCCTTCCCATTGCGCTTGCCCCTGCCCATTCCACCAGAGTCCATAGAGTTTGGGAGGCGGGAGCGAAGCATTATCTGTGGCTGGAGTGGGTAGCAGTGGCGTCATGACGGCCGCTGGCATCAGGGCAACCAGAAAGATTCCGAAGGCAAGCAAAAAAACGAGAATAAGGCCGGCCACCGGGTAGCGAAGGGACGTCATCGTTATGGCTCCTTGAATTATTGTTATAAACCCGCTGTTGCGCGAAATACGACTTCTTTGTAATTCGACTTTTTGTCAGTGAGAAAAAAGACTGACTGATGCTCTGTTCATTTATCAAGCGTGGCAGGGAGAATCGATGAATATCGCCGCCCTTAAAAGGCAGTCACAAATAAACTTTGAATCAGATCACGTTAATTCTGTCGGCGATGATAAGAAAGATGACAAAGCGGCCGAAGTTTTGTCATTAGCGGTCAACTGCTGGAAAAGCTCTTTTTTTGCATGCATAAAATCAGGGTGGAAAAAAGACAATGGTGAGTGGTCGAAAATTAAAGTACGCCGTTTTAATGAGGCGCCATAAATAAAATCCATACAGTTAGGTGTGGAGGGCTGATCAATCGGCCCATTAGGCTCATTGAAAATAACAATACGCTATATGGATGCTTGTAACTTTGTCCTGCCTGTTTGTTAAGGAGAGCCGGAAGTCGTGTTTGGCGGGCAGCTTATACTGTAGTAACCACGGGATGGTTTTTTACAGGTCACGGTCCTTTTTCAAACAAGAGAATAAAAAGGGATACGGTCGAGGGATTGATAAATGTTTAAAATCAACAGTATGGCTTACGAAGTTCCGCTGGTTTCCGGACGTTATGCCGAGCGCTTTGTTGAATTCATGGAAGGGCGGGGGATAAGCCGGCAGGCATTGCTGGAAGGGACCTCCCTGGAAGCCGTTCTGGCACAGCCGCAGGGTGTGTTACTAACCATGAAACAGGTAATTGAACTGATGGGTAATGCCCAGCGTTTTCTCCCGGATGAACAGGCCGGTTTCGAATTTGGGCAACAGCTGGATCTGCAGGGGCATGGTCTGCTTGGATTTGCGTTATTAAAACAGAAAGATTACCGCGAACTGGCCAGCATGGTGGTGCAATACCTGCGTGTCTCCTTGCCGATTCTCGACATGAAAGTCTCTTGCAGTGGTGAAGATCTACGTATTGCACTGCAGGATGTCTGGGAGCTCAACGAGCTGCGTCCCTTTATGGTTCAAGTCTATATGGGCAGCATTTATACGCTGACCTCGCTCATTGGCCGGCGCTTCCATTTCGAGTTTGATTTTTGTACTGCAACAAGTGAGGAGAAATGGAAAAAAATTGCGCCTTCAGCCTTTTTATCCTTTGGTGAGAAGAGTAATCAGGTGGTGGTCCCCCTGTCTGGTCGGCCTGCCCGGGATGGTAATAATGAGCTCGCCTATTATCTGGCCAGTGCCCGCTCAAAAGAAGAGGTAATTGACGATGAACACATGGAGGTAGTGGCCAGAGTTCGCCAGCTGGTTATGAAATATCCCGGTCGGGAAGGCTCTCTGGAGCGTGTTGGTGAGCGCCTGGGGATGAGTGCCCGTTCTTTACGCCATCATTTGAAAAGTGCAGGGGTGTCGTTTCATCTTATTCGAAGTCAGGTCAGAAAGACGTTTGCCAACCGTTACCTGAAAGACACCAATATGCCTTTGCAGAAAATCGCTGAAGTGCTGGGTTACAGTGATCAAGCCAGTTTTACCAAGGCCTACAGGAGCTGGACAGGTGAAACCCCGGGCGATATGCGCCGTGGTGTTGCACAATCGTCCCAACGTTAATATTCCACAGTGTGATTATCTTTATAACAGCAGCATCAGAAGCCCTGATGCTGCTGTTTTTATTTGTGGCCCGCTGTCTCAGCTTTCATGAGTAAAACATCACACCTGACTCTTTTAACAAAAAATACGTCACTCATAACAATGCACCTGAAGGTGGCTTGCGAATAATGACATTCATGTGCTCGTGAGCAAATTCACTGTTGCCTGTGAGAAAACTGCTCAGCGTTTTAACGTTGCGGGTACATAGGTCGCAGCCAGGCGGACAAGACGCCATTTATGCGCTGCGGTATACGCCTAAAAATATTGAGAATAAATCCAAATGAGGAGTTACTCATGATCCCCCAAAACATGACCTTCGGACCGTTCAAGATGCGGTCACTGGCAGCAGCAGGTTTGCTGGCCGCCAGTGGTGCAGCATCAGCGGTACCGGTTCAATCCGATATGTACTTTCAATGTACATATCCTCTGATTGGTCAGCAGCCGCTGACAGCCGACATTGCAACGGATATGCCTGAAAGCATTGGTGTTGGTGAAGCCACAGGGGCTTTCACCCTGAACATCACTGCGACTGCCGAAGGGAATACCTGGCAGGGCCTGAGCCTTGTTGGCGCTACCACCATCGAAGGGACTGCCGAGGCAGACTCTACCGTGAGTGGTAATTCACTCAGCTTGCCGTTGACCATTCCTCTCAATATTCCGGTTACCGATATTGCCGGGGTTTCCGGTCCCTTTGATCTGGTCGCCACCGGGGATACGCCATCGCTGACCTTCACTGAAGACAATGTGGGCGTGGTTGATATCTTCGTGGAAGAGAACATGACTCTGGCCATGATTGCCCGCAAGGCCGACGGCTCCTATGTGGACTTCGGTTCTGCCTGGCATGACCCGAACAATCCTGAAGTCTTCCTGGTGGAATGTGCCATGGACCAGGCGCGCATGGATGAAAATGGCGTGACCAATCTGCTGCATTCCTTTGACGTTGAAGCCGGTGTGGCCGAGCAGAACATTGCCGTCAACCCGGAAGAGCTGGACTTTGGTCAGGTGCAAGGTGGTCTGACTGAAAACCTGAGCGTTACGGTTGAAAACTCGGGTGGCGAAGCCCTGGGTATCAACGGTATCTCCATCACTGGTGCCGATGCTGGCTCCTTCATGCAGACCAATGACTGTACCACTGTCGCTGCAGGCGAAAGCTGTAACGTCGATGTGACCTTTATGCCTACCGGCGAAGGCGCTCGCAACGCGGCTCTGGAAATTCAGTCTGATGATCCGGATACCCCGACAGCCTCTGTTGCGCTGATGGGCCAGAGTGTCATGGCTGCTGAAGCTGACATCGCAGTAGATCCTGCGTCCGTCAACTTTGGTTCTGTCACCGTGGGCTCCAGCAAGGACGGCAGCGTCAGCATCCTTAACGAAGGTACTGCTGCCCTGAACATCAACAGCGTGTCTGTTGGTGGTGCCAATGCCAGCGAGTTCATCCAGAGCCATCAGTGTGCAACCATTGCGGCCGGTGATTCCTGTGATGTGGATCTGACCTTTACTCCTGCAGGTGAAGGCTCCAAAGGTGCCACTCTCACTATCCAGTCCAGCGATATGGATGAGCCGAGCGTAGACGTTGCGCTGAGCGGCTCTGGTATCAGCGACGGTGGTGGTGAAGTTGAGGTTCCCTATGCCCTGACTGGCAGCACGCTGATCAAGAAAGCCTACGGCGACGTTGATCTGTCCGGTGCCATTAACGCCATGCTGAACCTGGCTACCGGCGACTTCACTGCGGACCTTTCTCTTGAGCCTACCAGTGGCAGCTTCCGTATCCTGTACGGCTGGAAGCGTGTGACTGCCGAAGCTGACATCGAGTTTGAAACAGTGGGTGAAACCACCGGTAACCTGAATGGCGGTGCGCTGACGGCAGAAACCCAGATGTACATCAAGCTGCCGACCGTGAAGATGTCCATCTTCGGCTGGTCCCTGCCGGTTGGTGGTGGCGATGAGTGCCGCACCTCCGAGCCGGTTTCCATCCAGCTCAACACTCCGGAAGGCGAAAGCTTCGATCCGCTGGGAACCGGTGGCAACCTCACCGGTACGTATGACCTGCCGGGTCTGGAGAACTGTGGTGGCCTGACCGATCTGCTGAATGTCTTTATGGCTGGCAGCGGCAACACCATTGACCTGTCCCTGACTCCGAACCTGCCGTAACAGTAACGACAAGGGTGTCTCGCGTAAGCGGGGCGCCCGTTACGGATTCGGAACAAGCAACACGCTGTGCCCGGCCGGGCACAGCGTGTTTTCTAGCTCACGAATTGCTGCCTAAGCCAGATGCCTGGGCTTTGTTTTAGGCAGCAATTTATACGGAAATAACGATGGCATTTTTATCCCTTCACAGGCTGTACCCCGTATTTCTGGCGGCGGCGATACTGATGATGGCCGGGCAGGTCATTGCGGTCCCGGTTAACGCTTCGCTGGAATACAGCTGTGTTTTCCCGCTGATTGAAGAACAACCGCTCAGTGTGGAGATATCTGCCGATATGCCTGAAATCATTGCTCCGGGCCAATCCACCGGCGCTTTCCAGATTCAGGCAAACGCGCAGGTCAGCGCAGAATCCTGGAATGGTTTGAGCTTTGTCGGTACCCACGTGTTGGCCGGTAAAGTTGAGGCACAATCTTCCATCAGCGGTCAGGGTGTTGATCTTCCTCTGACCTTGCCAATGACAATCACAGATAAAACCCTGCCTGACGAAATAGGGGCTTTTACCGTGGCGGCCTCTGGGGAAACGCCACCGCTGACGTTCACTGAAGCCAATCAGGGTGAAGTGAATATCCGGGTTGGCGACCTGGTCATGTTGCTTCAGCCCAGGGACGGGAATGGCAATCCTACCGGGCTTGGGGATTTCGAAAGCGAATGCACATTGATGCCGGGTCAGGATGATGTACTACACACCTTGACAGTCACTGGCAGCAACAACACCGAACAAGATTTTGAGTTTGCAGGTGAAAGCCTGATCAAGGAGAGCGCTGTTTTACCCCTGGAGGGAATGCTGCAGATCAGCAGTACAGCGGCAGGCTCCAGTCTGAGCGGTGAGCTGCAGCTGGAAGATTCCAGCATCGACGTGAGCATTATCCGTTTTTTCAAAACCCTGAGCCTGGATGCCCGTGTGAGCTTCGACACGGTGGGCGAGCTTGGCGGTACGGTGAGCAACGGCAATATGACTGTGCAGCAAGAGATCAGCATGACACTGAATAACCTGCGCCTGAAAGTGTTCGGTTTCCCAATCAGTCAGAACAATGGCCAGAGCTGTACGACCGGCGAACCGGTTGCCCTGTCTCTGTCTACGCCGGCAGGGGAAAGTTTTGATCCACTCACCGGTGGGCGTCTGACCGGGAAATACACGCTGCCGGCGTTTGCCGGCTGCGGGGTGATGACGGAACTGGTAAACCGGTTTCTGGCCGGCCCAGACAATACCCTGAACATCATGATGAGCCCGCAGTCATGAAGCTGACAGGCAAATTCCCGATACCCGAGAAACCAGGAAGGCATGGCATGATGATTCATATTGAGCGACGACTTCTTTCCGCTGCAATGGCTGCCAGCCTGTGGGGCCTGGTGATGTTGATGCCGGTCAATCCTGCCCATGCCGATGACAGTTTCTACCTGCCCCCTGAGCCCTTGCCCGCCGGCTTGCCCGGCGATGTTATACGATCCCGATCTTCCCTGGCTGGCCCTCCTGGGGCACGGGCGCTGGCTGACGCCTGGCAGGTCATGTACATGTCCACCGATGGGCTGGGTAAGCCGGCCGTGGTGACGGGTACCGTTTTGGTACCGAAAGGGGAAGACCCGGCAGCGGTACCCATCATCGGTCTGGCTCCGGGAACGGCTGGGCCTGCCTTTCGTTGCGCGCCCTCGAAGATGATCGACAAGGGGGCCTATTACGAGCAGCCGGCCATCAACGACATGCTGGCGCGGGGGTATGCGGTGGCAGTGACGGATTACGTGGGGTACCACCCGAACCCTGCCACCACGTATATCGTTGGCGAATCCATGGGCGCGGCATTGCTTAATGTGGTGCGTGCAGCGCAACGGTTACCCGAGGCTGGCCTGTCTGAGTCCGCCCCGGTCATGTTACGTGGTTACTCTCAGGGCGGCGGTGCTGCCATGTGGGCCGGGGAGATGCTGGGCAGTTATGCCCCGGAATTGAATTTGCGCGGTATTGCAGCAGGTGGAGTGCCTGCCAACCTGGCCCAGGTGGCGCTTCCCTTGAATGGGCAGGACGGGTTTGGGGTCCTGCTTTATGCGTTGCTGGGGCAGGACAATCTTTACCCGGAATTATCCCTGGCGCCATTTCTGAATGCCCAGGGTCAGCAGGCCGTAGCCGACATGGTTAGCGACATGTGCGTACTGGAATTGCTGCAGGATTTTCAGGGTGTCTCCCTGTCCGACGTGACGGATATCAACCCGCTCACCGGTCCGCGCTTGCAGCGCATTGCGGAAAACGAGTTAGGCAGCGCGGGCATTGGCGTGCCGGTTTATCAGTACCATGAGGTGGAGGACGGGCTGGTGGCCTATGGCCAGGCTGTCAGCCTGCGTAATCAATACTGCAATGCGGGGGTGAACCTGACCTGGCAGGCACAGGATACCGAAGGGAGCAGTGGCGTCATTCGCCATATCAATCTGGCCTATCGGGGGAATGAGGGGGTTAACCAGTTTATCGACCAGGTCATGGCGGGGGTTCCTCCGGCATCCAACTGCGCAGCATCGCCCTGATTCCGCTTGCGGGGAAAAAGGGCGCAGGACTTCGGGGCTGCGAAAACGCACATAATCGTTATAATGGCCGCCCGATTTGTTCGCTGCGGAGCCTTCCCCATGGATGCGCAACACCACCTTGATGCCACCGGCCTGCTATGCCCGGAGCCGGTCATGATGCTCCATAACAAGGTACGTGATATGGCCCCGGGAGAATTGCTTGAAGTACGCGCCACCGACCCCTCCACCGAACGGGACATCCCCAAGTTCTGTCAGTTTCTGGGTCATACCCTGGAAGGGCAGGAACAGCGGGGGGAAGTGTATCTGTACTGGATACGTAAAAAGCAATGAACAATGAATAGTTAATAATTAATAGCTGCGCGAGATAGCGCCTCAGTAAAAAAGCGCATGAGGTCGCGACGAACCTTTGGTCGCGGCCTCATGCGTTGAAGTCCCAACTAGCGCCTCGCCGCGCCGTTATTCATTATTAACTATTAATTGCCTTTACCTTTCCGTCGCCAGCATGGCCACCGCCGCCAGCGCTTCCGGGTCTCTCTCCTTTAACTTGTTGGCAATGCCGTGCTGGAAGAAATACCGGAAGGCCGGCAGCGATTGTGCGGTGGTCAGGCATTCTGCGCCGGGCAGAATCGGTGTCTCAACCGGGTCGTTCTCCTGTGCCACCATGGCTGACAGGGTGCCATCGGCAAACAGCTTCCAGCTCACCACTTCCATCAGGCTGATGGTATGGAAGTTGTCTTCCGAAAAAACCGCATGGGTGCCGATGGTATCCGGGATTTCCTGAATGGCCTGTTCGCCGGGTTGTGGCTTGCCGAAGAACGACAGGGCCGCATCCATTTCCTGCACCTTGTGCTCCGGCGCCTCCACGAACAGGTAATCGCTGCCGGGCAGGCGGTAGCCTTCCCAGCGGCCATTCAGCGGGTCGGCCAGGGCCATGGCGGTGACCGGTTCCTTGAGCCAGGGAACCATGGCCACGGTGTCGCCATTGGCCAGTCTCGCCCAGGCCAGTATCTTCAGTGAGAACAGTTTGTCGGGGTGATGATCGTTGGCATACAACAGCTCAATGCCATCGTATTCCGGGGATAAACGCAAAATGGGGGGCTTGGCCGCTTTGCGGCGTGGAGAGAAGGAAACAACATTGTTTCCGCCAGGGTGTTGCCGGTTCGCCTGAGACATGGGCACCTCCCGGTACGTTTCCTTGGGGGGACGCGAGCACGATCACAGCGGATCGTTCAGCACGGCCCGTTAATTCACGTTAGCCTGTCATGCGATGCCATGCAAGCGGGTGCAGATAACCGGTTTGTGTGGGATAAACGGGCTCGCCGTGGGTAAGAGTGGGGCTGCCTGCCGGGGGGCCTGGCAGCCATGTTCCGCACTTTGCCTAACGCTCGAGGCCGGATGCCTGACGTAAAACCCCATAGGCTGAGAGGCTCTCGATATTGCGGCGCCTCCTTTTGAGGGAGGGCCATTATTCAGGAAATAATGGGTAATGTGTCTTGTGCAGAGAGCATGGCGACCAGGGTTTAAGTTTTTCAGGTTTTGAATGCAGGCGTATGTCGTCGGGCATCCGGCGTCCAGCAATAACCAGGAGCGATGTGTGGAGTGTGATTATTACTTTGCCTATGGGTCGAACATGAACCCGGCACGAATGGCGGTGCGGGGCATGCGCTATCGGCAATCGTTACGGGCGCAATTACCCGGTTGGCAGCTGGCATTCAACAAGCGCGCCCATGGCAAAGAAGGGATTGCCTACGCCAACATCGTGAAGGCGGAGCATAGCGGGGCGGAGGTACAGGGCGTCTTGTACCAGTTATGGGACCACCGCGAAATCGAGCGCATGGATCCGTTCGAGGGCCACCCGGTCCGTTATTGCCGTGAGCGACTGTTGGTGCAGACCGATGAGGGAGAACGGCACACCTGGGTTTATATCGCCAATACCGAGTGGCAAGCCGATGATCTGCGTCCGGAGCGCTGGTACCTGAATCATTTGCTCAGTGGACGTCCCTGGCTCAGTGCCGACTATTACCGGTACTTGCTGGCCACAACCTGTGTGGATGATCCGCCAACCCTCCTGACAGCGCCTTAGCAGCCTGCTAAGCCAGTGCCACCGTCGACCAGGTCAGCATGGCCAACACGGGCAAGGCGACAGCCAGTCGTCCGGCCAACCGTGCGCGATACGGCAGCAAAAACACCAGTGGCAAGCCGGCTATTGCCACCAGCCCCACGGCCATAAACAGCGCCAAGCCCAGGGGCCAGACCGTCAACGTGACCCACAGCGATAACGCTAACAGCAACCAGCCGGGCCATCGGTAATAGCGCACGCGTTCCGGTTGCAGCTTGCGGCCCATGACCTGGTCATGGTGACGTTTCATGGCCAGAGACAGGCTGGTCAGGCCGGCATAGGCCAGAGCCAGCGCCAGAAACAATGGCGGGGCCATCGTCATGGGGATTCTCCGGCAGGTTGCTCACTGGCCGTGTTGGCACGGCGCGGCGCACGGGCACGGCGTGCTTTTGCCGGCAGCGGTTTGCGCTGCAAACGCCACAGGGTATACCCGCCCAGGGCAGCAAGGGTCAGGCAGACCAGGTCGAAACTGGCGATGGCCGCATGTTGCCAGGCCAGAGGCGTAAACAGGTGCGACGCCGTGGTGAAAATGTTGACTACCGGTATGGCAAGCCACAGCAGCGAGGCGGCTGCGACCTGCTCAATCCAGCCGTGGCGGTTCGGGCGCAGCAGACCATGCACCAGTGACACCAGCCAGATAATGAAGAAGACCTGAATTTCACGGTCTTCGCGGGCAGCCAGCGTGGCCGGTAGCAAACGGTTGGCCAGGAAGTAGGCGGCGATGGCCAGCATCAGCCCGGTGATGGAGGCCATGTTCAGTCCGTTCACCATTTTCAGGGCCCGGTCGGGCTGCTGGTCCCGGCGCAATTGCTGGGTGCGTTTGCTCACCCACAGCAGCATGCCGGTCACGGTCATGGCGGAGCCAGCGATCCCGAACAGAAAGAACAGCCAGCGGGTTAGCGGATCGGCGAAGCGAGCCATGTGCACACTGGTAAAGAAATTATAGATGCGCCAGCCCGGTGAGACCGGATCATTGGCGGGGATGCGCGTGTCGATCAGTTCACCGGTATTGCCCTGGAATACTTGCGTTGGATCGCCACCGCGCTGGCGATCGGTGACCGCCGGATCCCGGTTTACCCGCAAGGTGATTTGCGCGTTGTCCCGGTTGGGGTTGGTGATCTGGATGCGTTCTACCGGTTTGCCGAAACGGGTTTCGGTTTGTTCGATCAATGGCCCGACCGCCACCATCTGACCCGGCGAGCCAGGTTGCGCCGCGTCTTCTCCGCGAGAAAATACCTCGGAGAAAAACGCGCGGCGGTCATTCTCATAGGCTGCGTCGATTCCCCAGGGCATGATCAGGGTCATAAACAGCAGCAGGCCGGAATAGGTGATCATGAAATGGTAGGGCAGCGCGAGGACCGCGGTAGCGTTGTGGGCGTCCAGCCAGGAACGCTGCCCCTTGCCGGGCCGGAAGGTAAAGAAGTCCTTGAAGATTTTCTTGTGGGTGATCACCCCGCTGATAATGGCGATCAACATGAACATGGTTGCCAGGCAGACCAGCAACCGGGCCCACAGGCGGTCGATGCCGTAGAGTTCAAAATGGAAGCGGTAGAAAAAATTGCCGCCGCGGGTGGCGCGTGGTGCAACGACCTCGCCGCTGTCCGCATCCATGAGCATTTGTTCGCCACGCCGCCGGCCCCCGTTTTCCGGCTGTTTGGCGGGTTGCCAGCGCAACTCGACGGCGGTCTGACGGTCCCCTGGCAAGTTGATGTCCCAGGATTTGGCATCCGGGGCCTTGGCATTCAGGGCTGCCATTGCCAGCTCGACCGTACCCGGCTGCAGGGTGGAGTCATGCACTTCCGGCTGCATCCACAGGGTAATTTCTTCCCGGAAATAAGCGCTGGTGCCAGTAATAAAAATGGCCACCAGCAACCAGCCGAGTAACAGGCCGGTCCAGGTGTGTAGCCAGGCCATGGATTGGCGAAATGATTTATTCATGCGGGCAGTCCCCACAGATACAGCCCAGCCAGCAGCAGGCTGGGGGCCAGAATGCCGGCCCAGGCCCGCCAGGCTGAGCGGGCGGAAAACGCCCAAATTGCCGCGCCGCTACATAACAGGAACGCCACCATGATGCCGATGATCACGGCCTGATCTCGGGCCACGGGCAGGGTAACGGCCAGGGCCATGGCCGCAAGGGCGCCTAGACCATAGCCACCCAGAGCCGCGGCCAGGGTGCGGGAGGTAATCGAAAGTGGAGTCATAGGACTGTAGAGGCAAGCCAACCAAAATGAGAATCGTTATTATCTACAGAAACGATGCAAAGAAAATGCAAATGACACAATGAAAGCGCTGCCAGGGTGTAAAAACTGTAAGGCGAGGGGTCTCCGGGTCAGGCGGCCAGGTCTTTCTGCGAGGTTGTTGGCGGTACCGGCAATGGCTGGGCGAGGCGCCAGCGCAAGCGCCAGCCCAGGAATACGGCGGCACTGGTCAAGCCTGCCACCAGGCCGATCCAGAACCCGGCGGGGCCCATGGGTTCCACCCACCAGTGCGTCAGCGCCAGGCCATAGCCGATGGGCAGGCCGATGCCCCAGTAGGCCAGCAAGGTCATCATCATGGGCCAACCGGTGTCTTCGAAGCCGCGCAGGCAACCATTGGCGCACACCTGCAGGGCGTCGGAAACCTGGTACAGGGCGGCGAACAGCAACAGGTAGCTGGCCAGTGCAATCACCGAGCCGTTGTCGGTATAAATACGGGGAATCCAGTGACGGGCCAGCACCAGGCTGGAGGCGGCGGCAATGCCCACGACCAGGGTGATGGCCATGGCCACCTGCACGGCCACGCGAATACCGTCCCGGTCGCTGCGACCCCGGGCGTGGCCCACCCGCACGGTGGCGGCCAGGGCGAAACTCAGTGGCACCATGAAAATCAGGGAGGTGAAGTTGAGGGCAATCTGGTGGCTGGCGACGACCTGGGCGCCCAGGCTGCCGATCAGCAGGGCGATGACCGCAAAGATGCTCACCTCAAAGAAAATCGTCAGCCCCACCGGCAAGCCCAGGCGCAGCATGTAGCCAAGATTGGCCCGTTCAAAATGCCGTTGCCGCAGGTTCAATGGCGCGTGCTGATAGACCGGGTGGCGGTGCGTGTAGATCATCATCATCAACGCCATGGACCACATCACCAGCGAGGTGGCCCAGCCGCAGCCCACGCCGCCCATGGCCGGGAAGCCGAGCTTGCCGTAGATCAGCACATAGTTGCTGGGGATGTTGATCATCAGCCCGATGACGCTGATCAGCAGCACCGGACGGGTATGATTCATGGCCTCGGTATAACTGCGCAGGGCCAGCATTATCGCGGCCCCGGGCATCCCCCAGCTGAGCGCATCCAGGTAGCCGCTGACCATGGGCCGAATGGCCGGGTCCACGTCCATCCATACCAGCACCGGGGCAACGCTACGCAGGATCAGCGCACACAGGACACCCAGCCCCAGGCCCAACCAGAGCCCCTGCTGGGCGAGGGGGTTGATGCGATGATAAGCTTCGCCGCCCAGATGCCGCGACAGCACCGGGGTGGCGCTCATCAGCACGCCGGTCATGAACAGGAACAGGGGCACCCAGATACTGGCGCCCACGGCCACTGCGGCCAGGTCATTGGCGCTGACTCGCCCGGCCATCATGGTGTCCACAAAGCCGTTGGCCGTCTGCGCCAGTTGCCCACCCAGAATCGGCAGTGCGAGGGTGAGTTGGGCGGCAAGTTCCTGACGGCGGGATAACATAGGCAAGTGCTACTGTTGTAAACGGAACGAGTGTGGTGAACGAAATAGATCAGAATCAGGTTCATACGAAGGCGGCTACCATACCGCAAAGCGCTTCACAGGTGTACGTCAGTGGTGAGCTGGAGCGCCTGTTTCGGGCGACTTTTTTCGATTCCCACCACACCGTGCTGGTAGGCGGTGCCAGTGAACCGGTTTACCTGCCAGGCCACCCCCACCAAATTTGCTATAGCCATGATTATTTTCGCAGTGCCCTGCACGAAATCGCCCACTGGTGCGTGGCCGGCGCAGCGCGGCGGCAACAGGAAGATTACGGTTACTGGTATGCACCGGATGGCCGCAGTGCGGATCAGCAGGCGGAGTTTGCCCGGGTGGAAGTCTATCCTCAGGCTTTGGAGGCGCTTTTCTGTGCCGCTTGTGGGCATGATTTCCGGGTGTCGCTGGATAACCTGAATGGCGATGGCGGTGATGAAGTGGCCTTCGCCTTGAAGGTAAAGGCGAAAGCACAGGCCCTGTTGGTTGAGGGGCTTGCAGAGCGACCGGCTCGCTGGTGTGAGGTGCTAAAAGCGGCGTATGGCCGCGAGGGCGTGTCTTTGCATCAAGCTTTGCAGCCGCTGTTTGCGTAGGCGATGGGTTGTCGGATTACGCCTTTCAGGCTCTCTGTGCCCTTGGGTGAATTCGACCTACAAAACCCAACTTCTCAAGTAGGTCGAATTAGCCTGAAAGGCGTAATCCGACTAAAGCCGCCCGCTGCGTTTTAACGCCAGGTATAGATGGTTCAATTGCTGCGGCATGTTTTGCGGTGTGGCACTGGTGACCAGGGCGCCGGCGTGCCGCAGGCGGGTGTGCAGCTGCTCGCGCTGTTTCTGTTCCTGGGCGTCCGCACAGACGGTCAGCGCCTGATCGAAATCCTCCACCGGCTGACGGGCCAGGGCTTCCTGTTCGGGCAGCAGCATGTCGGCGATCAGCACCAGATGGTGGCGGCGCATCAAGCCGACGGCGCTGAGCAAATCATCCAGATCCTCGTGTTGCAGCCGTGTCACCAGCACTACCAGCGCCCGTCGGCGGCTGTGGCGAACCAGTTGGCGAGCGGCCAGGCTGAAGTCGCTGGCGTGCTGGCTGGGGTGCAGATCGTAGAGCCCGTTCAGCAAATGATTGAGACCATTCTGGCCCTGCACTGGCGGTAGCCAGCGTGGCTGATCACCGGAGAACAGCATGGCGCCGGCCTTGTCTTTCTGTTTGAGCGCACTCCAGGCCAGCAGCAGCGAGGCATTGAGCGCATGGTCGAAGCCGGTGAGCTTGCCCACCGGCATGCCCAGGCGCCGGCCGCCATCCAGCATGATCAGTACTTGCTGATTCTGCTCATCCTGATATTCACGGCTGATCAAACTGCGGCGGCGGGCAGTGGCTTTCCAGTCGATCTGACGCAGGCTGTCGCCGGGGTGATACTCGCGGAGCTGGTGGAACTCCATGCCTTCGCCACGGCGGGGCTTGAGCCGGCTGCCGGTAAGCAGGAAGGAGTGGTTGGCATCCAGCTGCGTCTGGCTGATGCGGGAAAAATCCGGGTACACCGGCACGATGCAATGGGCCGGGCAGGTTTTGCGTAGCGACCAGAAGCCCAGCTGGCTGGGGAACCAGAATTCCAAATCGCCGAACGCCACCGGGCCACGCCGGCTGGGCCGGTAGTGGTAAGTGAATTCGGTGAGTTCATTCTCCGCACGGGTTAGCAGGCAGGGCAGGCCGGTGAGCGGATCATCGCCGGGGTGGTGGTCCGCCAGTGTGGCCCGCGCCGGCAGTTCGGCGGAGGGAATGCGTACCTTGATCGCGTGGGGCTGTTGCACGGACAGGGCATTGGGCACGATACGCTCTGCCGACGGTGCCGGCCGGCGCCAGCCGTGGAGCAGGTCGAGCAGGGCAAAGGCCGCCAGAATCGCCCCGGCCGCCCACCACAGCAGGCTCGCGATACTGCCGCTGAAGAACAGCAGGGAGATCGCGCTCAGGGCCCAGAGGGCAACGGCGATAAGCAGGCGCGGAGCGGGCTTCATTGCCGTGGTGCTTCCACCTGGTCGAGCAGGCGGGCCAGGGCGGTTTCCGGGGTCTGGCCTTCGATTTCTGCGTCGGCGCTGAGCTGGATGCGATGGCGCAGTACCGGGCGGGCCACTTGCTGGATGTCGTCCGGGGTGACGAAATCCCGGCCTTCGAACAGGGCTTGCACGCGGGCCGCCCGGGCCAGCGCAATACTGGCGCGGGGGCTGGCGCCATGGCTCAGGCCGTTGAAATCGCGTGTGGCACGGACGATGCGCAAGGCATAGTCCAGCACTTCGGCGTCAATCAGTACGTCGTTGCTGAGTGCTTTCATGGCCTGCAAGCCGGCCGCATCGGTGGCCGGGCTCAGGCTGTCCACGTCCAGGCTGGCGCGGATGGTGCCGTCGAGCACCATATTCACCAGGCGGGTTTCGTCGTCATGACCGGGGTAATCAATCAGCACCTTGAACAGAAACCGGTCCAGCTCTGCTTCCGGCAGCGGGTAGGTGCCTTCCTGGTCCAGCGGGTTCTGGGTGGCGAGCACCATGTAGGGTTCGTTCAGGGTAAAGGCCTTGCCTTCGATGGTGATCTGCCGTTCCTGCATGACTTCCAGCAGTGCCGCCTGGGTCTTGGCCGGGGCGCGGTTAATCTCGTCAGCCAGCAGCAGCTGGGTGAACGCCGGGCCGCGCCGGATACGGAATTGTTCGGTTTTCTGGTCGTACATGGCGTGGCCGGTCACGTCGGTGGGCATCAGGTCCGGGGTGAACTGGATGCGATTGAAGTCCAGCTCCAGTACTCGCCCGAGGCTGCGCACCAGCAGGGTCTTGCCCAGGCCGGGCACGCCTTCAATAAGAACGTGGCCGCCGGAAATCAGTGCGATCAACACTTCACGGACGACCTGTTGCTGGCCAATCAATACCTGATTGAGCCGGCTTTCAATGTCGTGGGCCAGGGCGGCCGCATCGGCGAGGGTGGCGGGTTGGCTCATGCTGTTGTCCTTTTGCGTTTTAACTGACGACGTTGACGTGTATGTCCGCGTCACTGCACCTGTGAGAGCGTATCAGTGACTGCAATTTTTCAGCGATTGTAATAATGAGACCTGCTGCGTGAACTGGTCCCGGGTTTCCGGTTGCATCTGCAGGGCCGCTTCCAGTTCTTTGGCTGGCACGGATAATGTTTTTGCGGCCAGTGCCAGAGCCTTGTCACGCTGGTGATGAAAACGGACCAGGTGTTGTTCCGCCTGCTTGCGCAAAACGTCTACCAAGGCTGCCTGCTGGTTGGTGCGCCACTGGAAATAGCCACTGGCGTGCAGGTGTTGCAGGTAGTCGCGGCTGCTTTCTTCGCGGGCTTCCTGGCGTGGACCCTGGCGGGGAATGCGATACCACAACCACAGGGCCAGCAGCACCAGCAGGGCAACGCCCAGCGCCGGGGCTTTCAGCCACAGCCACTGGGCCAGTGGTGGCATGGCCACCGAGCGCACAAACCACACCGGCTCATCCGCGGTGAGCCAGGCCAGTAGCCAGGCATGATCGAAATAGAGCAGACGTTCGTTGGACCACAGGCTCAAGTCGGTCAGCACGGAAATCTGTCCGCTGCCCAGGCCCAGTTGCACCAGCTGGCTACCGTAATCGTTGTCTGCGTAGGCGGTCACCTCCACCGGCCATTCCAGGTGTGGCGTCTCGCCTTCTTCATCATCCCAGCTGTCATGCCAGATGACGTAATCGCTGAATAGCTGCACACGTCGGTCAGGTGCGTTGTCACCCACATGCAGCCCAAGAGGCGCGGGCTCCGGCGGCGCGTCACAGACCAGCCGTGCACAACCTTCACGCAATTCCTCGTTGTCGCTTTGCAGGCAGTACTGCAAGGGGCTGTCCACAAAAACGGGCAAGGCCATGATCAGATCCCGGACCGGATCCTCTTCAATGGATTCGCTGGGCACCGGGGAGTCCCAGACGGTGATGCCGAGCGGGAACAGCAGTGGGTCATTGTCCTGCCAGTCTGCGTCACTGGCATCGGATGCCTCGATAAGCGACGGGAGCGGGCGGGCTTCCACCACCAGTTCGCCACCGTCCTGGACCCATTCCAGCAGGGTGTTCACCTGGTTGGGGGTGAGCATGCCGCGGTGTTTATCGATCACCAGGGTGGTGCGGGTGTCGGGTAACGGGAACAGGGCCGCGGCACTGAGAATGCGTTCAGAGGGCTGGCCCCGTTGCGCCAGCCAGCGTTGGGCTGCGCTGTAAGGGTTGCGAGTGATGCTGCTGTCCGGGGCGACCCGCTGCATGTAGGTGACCGGTTCGGTCAGGGCGTAGTAGCCCGCGATCATGGCGACCAGCAGGGTGGCAAGCAGCCAGGGGAAAGCACGGCGCAGGTGGGCCTTACGCATGGTTTGCCTCCAGCCTGTCCATTTGCTGCCAATGCTGCATCAGCGTGCGCACCTGCTCGTCGCTGACCGGGCGGTGAGCCCAGGCGGTGCTGATCCAGGCCTGGGTCAGGCGCTGGAGGTAGGCAATCGGCAATGAATCGCCGTGTTGCTCCTGCAGGGTGCGCAGGCACTGCTGCTCGGTGCTGCCTGCGGCCAGAGCTACCGGGTAGCGGGCCAGAATACCGGCCAGGGCGGCACGCATCAGTATGGCCAGGGCGCCGCGGATGTCACCGGCCTTGAGCGCATCGTCAACGGCACGGTTCAGGTTTTTCGGCAGGCTGCGTTTGCGGATATCCAGCCCGGCCACGTGGGTGGGGATAACAGGTCGGTTGCGGGTGCTGTGCCCGCGCAGGCCAAATTGGTTGGCCACCTTGAGGATTAACCAAAGGGCCAGCGCAATAAAGAGGGCCCAGAAAATGGTCCACAGCAAGGCATCCGGTATATTCAGCGGCGTGCTGTTAGTCTCGGCGTCCTCATCGTCCAGATTATCAAACAGGAACCGCCAGATTTTCTCCATCAGGCTCTCGGATTCGCTGTTGTCCTGATTAATCCACTGCCGCTCGGTCTTTTCTTGCAGCGGCATGAACTCCGGGCTGGCCAGCAGCTCGATGACTTGCTGTTGCTCGGCTTGTGAGCTGTGGGCTGGCGGTGTCGTTTCGGCTTTGGCGGGTTCCATGGACGGCACCAACAGCAGGATCAACAAAGCACCGACCACTCTTCTGGCCGCGCTGGCCGCCCGGCGCCGCTTGCCCAGCCGGGTGAGCCCCAGCTGCAGGTCCCAGCCTTCCAGCCAGGTGCGTTTGTTCAGATACAGGGCAAAGCCACAGGCCACATAGAGGGGTTCGGTGATGCACAGCACCAGGTAAAAGCACAGCCCGGAGATCGCCAGCTGCAGCGCACTCTGGTCGTAGAACCAGTCGCTCAGTTCCAGGTTGAACTGCCAGGGCACCAGCATATACAGCAACGCCATCAGCCCGAGCGTCATGAATTGCTCCAGGTGCAGCACCAGCAGGGTCAGCATGCCCGCCCGGTTGGACGGATAGCTGTTGAGTACTTTCAGCCGCTGGCTGGCGGTGTCACCTTTGACTTGTTCAAGCTGCCAGACGCTGGCATTGAAGCTGCGCATGGGGCTCAGGCGTCGCCAGGTGAGCTGGCCAGCCAACCCCGGTAGCGCGTAATGACGCCAGCGTTTCAGCAAGGCCCTCAGGGTGAGGGTTTCACCGAACAGGGCGTGGCTGTAAAAAGCCAGCAGCGGCCGCTCCCAGAGGGGTTTGAGCCACCAGAAGATAAACAAGGGCCACAGGCTGTTGTTCAGGGCCGCCATGGTTAACAGCAGGGCATAGGGCACGGCGGTAAAGAGTAACCAGACACGCGTAATAGGCCCGGCCCAGTGGCGGTAAAACTGCGTGCCAAGGTCCGCTGCTTGCCAGGGGCTGCGTGGTGCCAGCCGGGCGCTAGCCTTTTCGAGTTCCATCCCGTCCCCCGAAGAAAAGATAAAGGTACAAAAGGCCCCAGCAGGCCGCGCCCACGCTGTATTTGATGGTTGGCGCCAGGTCCCGTGGTGACCAGAACGCTTCGATAAAGGCGGCCAGCAATAACAGGGCAAAGACCCCGTACATGGTGGGCAGTGCATCCTTGGCGGCCAGTCGCAGGGCGTCCAGCCGTGACCAGGGCCCGGGGGCAATAATGGCCCAGCCGAGGCGCAACCCGGCACCACCGGCCAGCACGATGGCGGTGAGCTCTGGCGCGCCGTGGGCAATCACAAAGGTAAAGAACGGTTCCTGTGCGCCCACGTTGATCAGGTGCCCGGCGGCTGCGCCGAAGAAGCTGCCGTTGAACAGCATCACTACCAGTGCGCCAACGCCCAGCAGTAGCCCGCTGGCAAAGGTGCGGAAGGCGATGCCAATATTATTCTGGATGTAGTGGCCGAACATCATCACGTCGTCATCGCCGCTACGCTCGTTCTTCATGTCCGCCTGATTTTCCGGCTGATACATGCTTTCCAGATTGGTAATGCTGGCTTCGTCGACCACGGTGTAGATCATTTCCGGCTGTTGATGCACCAGCACCCACACCAGCGCCATCGAGAGCACAAAGGCCAGGGCGCTGACCAGGTGCCAGCGCCACTGCCGGCGCACCGCCTGGGGGAAGCCGCTGGCGATAAAGGTGCCGATGCGATCTGCCAGAGATGGGTTGTAGCGGTACAGCTGGCGATGGGCACGCAATACCAGATTGTTGAGGAATTGCTGCAGCTGCACGCTGTAGCCTCGCTCCCGTGCCCGCGCCAGTTGGTGGCAGAGCTTGCGGTAATCGGTGACAAAGGTGTCCAGGGTGAGCTTGTTCTTCTTGCTCACATGCAGGGACTCCAGCTGCTCGAGCTGGCGTTCCAGTGCTTGCCATTCCGGCCGGTATTGCTGTTCGAAACGGGCCTGTTTCATGTGGGCCCCTGTACCAGATAACGGCTGACGGCATTCAGACGCTGCAACGCCAGCGCCGGTGCCAGTTCGGGGTACGCCAGTTGCGCCAGTTCCTGCTGGCGGGCTTCGGAAAAGCGGTCATGGCGTTCATGGAAGGCGAGCAGGGCAAGCTGGTCATCCCGGCTCAAGGACCAGTCCGGGGCGAGGGTGTCGCCCTGGGCCTGTTCCTGAATCTGTGGGGTTTCTTCGATATGGACAACCAGGGTGTTGGCGGCCATGTCGCCAAGCCGCTGGTAACGAGGGCTGATCAGCGTGCAGATAAACCCGAGCAGATAGAACAGCGGGAATGCATCGGCAGTGCGCAGCAGGTTGCGAATCAGGCTGCCGTTGAAGCTCAGTGGGCTGCCATTGGCATGAACCACCACCAGCCCCATGGCTTTCTTGCCCGGCGTCTGCCCGTGGCGGAAGGCTTCAAACAGGGTGGGGTAAAACCATTCCAGCACGAACGCCATAATCAGCAGCAGGCCCATGCCGGCTTTGCCCAGTGCCGCGAACACCGCGGCCAGTGCACCGTAAATCACCAGCCGAATAGCCAGATCGATGGCGTAGGCCAGCGCCCGGGGCACCGGCCCGGCCAGCGACAGGCTGAGCATGGCGCCTTCCGGTGTTTCTACTTCCAGGCGTTCATCAATCAGCATTCTGGCCCTGACGAATTTGTAGTGCGGCAAACACAAAGAGCATGACAGTCAGGGTCGTTTTGGCAATCGCCAGGGTGCGCACCGGGGGCGGATCCAGCAGCTGGACCGCATAGCCACAGAAATAAAACAGCAGCAGGAAACACAGCCAGGTGGCCTGGCGCCGGTTGCCGCTGATAGCAGCAGGCATCATCAATAGCAGGGGACCGTACAGCACTAGCGCGATGATAAGGCTGGAGACAATGTGCGCGTCCGGCGGTGCCAGAGTGAACAGGCCGCTGATGCCGACGAGCAGGAGCAACGCGTAGCTGATACGAAGTAAAACAAGATTCATCAGGAAGCCTTCAGTTGGCGGGCCAGTAACGCCAGGCGTTTGCCCAGTGCGCGTGCCAGGGTGATTTCGTGTTCCGTCAGCGCCGGGTCACCCTGGCTGCCGGAAACGTGAGTGGGGCCATAGGGCGTGCCGCCGCTTTGGGTATCCAGCAGGGCGGCTTCGGAGTACGGCACACCGGCCAGCACCATACCGTGGTGGAGCAGGGGCGTCATCATGGAAAGCAGCGTGCTTTCCTGGCCGCCGTGCAGGCTGCCGGTGGCGCTGAAGACGCCGGCGGGTTTGCCGATCAGGGTGCCTTTCATCCACAGCTCGCTGGTCTGGTCGATGAAATATTTCAATGGCGCCGCCATATTGCCAAAGCGGGTGGGGGAGCCCAGAGCCAGGCCCTGGCAACCGGCCAGATCATCCAGCGTCGCGTAGGGCGCACCTTGATCCGGTATCGCCGGCTCACTGGCTTCGCAGTTGGCGGACACGGCGGGGACTGTGCGCAGGCGCGCTTCCATTCCGGTGCTTTCGATACCGCGAGCGACCTGTTGCGCCAGGTTGGCAACACTGCCGTTGCGGCTGTAGTAAAGCACCAGCACATAATCGGTCATGGGCGATTCAGTCCAGTAACTGCAGGGCGTTTTCCGGGGGGCGACCAAGCACCGCCTGATCGCCTTTGACGACGATGGGGCGTTCAATCAATTTCGGGTACTGAGTCATCGCCGCGATAACGTCAGCATCGCTGCTTTGCGCAGACAGGCCTGCGGTCTTGTAGTCCGCTTCCTTGTTGCGTACCAGATCATGGGCATGGGCAAACCCCAGCTTGCTGATCAGGCTTTTCAATGTGGCGGTATCCGGAATATCGTCCAGATACTTTACGATAGTGGGGGTAATACCGTTCTCTTCCAGTAACGCCAGCGTCTGACGCGATTTTGAACAGCGCGGGTTGTGGAAGATAATGTAGTCGCTCATGGGATTGCATATCCTGTTTCGTAACGCTGCCATTGTAAGCTGCACACGTGCGGTGGCAAGGGGTCAACCAGAGAGGACGCGTAGAGCATGGAGAATGAGCAACCGGTAATTCCGGTGCACGCCCGGTTCGATTCCATCAAGGCGTTTTTTGCCCTGCTGGTGCGCCAGTTCAATGAAGACGGTTGCCGGCAAAGTGCTGCGGCGCTGACCTATACCACCCTGTTTGCCATCGTCCCGGTGATGACCGTGAGTTTTGCGGTGCTGTCGTCGGTGCCCGCCCTGAAAGACAAGGGCACCCAGTTCCAGACCTGGGCGTTCGAATATTTTGTGCCGTCCGCAGGCAATATGTTGCTCGATCACCTGCAGTCCTTCGCCAAACAGGCGGCGAACCTGACCGGGCTGGGCATTGTGTTTCTGGTGGTCACTTCCATCCTGATGCTGAGCACGGTTGAACAAACCCTGAACCGTATCTGGAAAGTGCAGACCCCGCGTAAAGGCCTGACCAGTTTGTTGATGTATTGGGCGGTGCTGTCATTGGGGCCGATTTGTCTGGGCTTGGGGCTGGCGATCTCGTCGTATCTCACCTCGCAGGCCATCTTCAGCGACACGGTGGGCTACCTGGGCGGGGTGCGGTTATGGCTGTCCTTGCTGCCGTTCCTGTTCACCACCGCCATGCTGACACTGATGTACACCGTGGTGCCCAATACCAAGATTCCGTTACGCCAAGGTGTGCTGGGGGCCGCGGTGGCCGCGCTGCTGTTCGAACTGGCGAAAGGGGGCTTCACTTTTTTCATCAAGCAGGCGCCCAGTTATGAAGTGGTGTATGGCGCCTTCGCTGCCGTGCCGGTGTTTCTGCTGTGGATTTATATTTCCTGGACCATTGTGCTCGGTGGTGCGGAGCTGGTGCGTGCGTTAGTGGTCTTTCAGGAACACCGTCGCCAGGTGCCGCGCATGCACGCTCTGGTGCGCCTGCTCAATGTGTTCTGGCAGCGCCAGCAAAATGGCAAGGTGCTGCGCAGCAAGGAAGTTCGCAAGGTGATGCAGGAATCCGGAATCAGCCAGTGGGATGAATTTCGCAACCTGCTGGTGAATGCGAAGCTGATCCGGCGCACGGAAGAAGGCGGCTACATGCTTAGCCGGGATCTGCGTAATCTGTCTCTGGGGCAGTTGGTGGCCATGCTACCGTGGCCGGCCCATACCCAGCTCAGAGTGCGGCAACAGCAGGCGCCGTTGCCCTGGGAGACTGCGCTGAAGACACGAATGGATCAGGCCCGGGAAGGCATGATGGCACCGCTGGATATCAGCCTGGATACGCTATTCAGCAAGCCGGAAAATCAAACAGACGACAACGCAGAGCCGAACAGGGCCTCTGCCGACATTGACCACGAGGACAAGCATGACGGTTAAGCATGTACTGGTGAGCGGTATTGTGCAGGGTGTAGGCTACCGGGCCTGGACGCGCCAGGAAGCCATACGTCGCAATCTCACCGGCTGGGTACGCAATTGTGCAGACGGCCGGGTAGAAGCGCTGCTGGAAGGCGAAAGCGGTGCGGTGGATGACATGCTCGATGCCATGCATCAGGGGCCGGCGCTGGCACAGGTGGAAAGGATTCTGGTGGAAGAGGGTAGCGATCATGACGATGCCCCCCGTTCCAATCACTTTGAGGTAACCCGATGAAACAGGTTGAGCTGGTCAATGGTGACCTGCGTTTTCCTGCCCTGATGGCCGGCAATGGTGAGCCGGTGATTCTGTTGCATGGTTTTCCCGATACCTACGAAAACTGGGCGGTGCAGATCAATGCCCTGGCGGATGCTGGTTATACGGCTATCGCACCGGCCTTGCGCGGCTATGCGCCCAGTTGCCAGCCCGGTAACGGCGATTATTCCCTCTATGCTGCGGTGGACGATCTGATGGTCTTTGCCGCACAGCTGGGCGGCCGTGTGCATCTGGTTGGGCACGACTGGGGGGCCGCGGTGGGGTATTTGGCCTGCGCCCAGTCCCCGGAGACCTTCTGCTCGTTCAGTGCCTTGTCTATTCCACCTATCCGGCGTATTCCCCAAGCGTTATTGAAAGTGCCGGAGCAAGTGTTGTTGAGCGGTTACATGCAGTTTTTCCAGCTGCCACTGGCCCCGGAAGCCTGGCTCAAGCGCGGCGACCTGGATGGCGTTGAAGCCCTGTGGCGGCGCTGGTCGCCGGATTGGGAGCCGGAGCTCTATCTGGACAATGCCAAACACACCCTGGCGGAGCCCGGGGTGATCAGTGCGGCCCTGGCCTGGTACCGGTCCCTGTTCAAGGTGTGGAAAAAAGAACATCGCAAGGCAAGGGCCTGGCTGGGGCAGGATATTGCCACCCCCACCCAGATCCTGATCGGCGAGAATGATGGCTGCATGAGCCCCAAATTGCTGGAGCACACGCTGGTAGGAAGCGACTTCAGTGGTGGCGTGGAGCTGCAAACCCTGGCCGATGCCGGGCATTTTCTGCATCTGGAGCAACCGGAAGCGGTAAACCGCCATCTGATTCGGTTGCTCAATAACACCCGCTGCGACTGAAACCGGCTCAATGAGCCGGCAAGCGGGAAGGTACCAGTAACGCCAAGCCCGGCCCTCCGCGGGTCGGGTTTTCGCCCCCTTCATACTCTGCGCTATACTACGCGCCCCTATTTTCCCAGCAGGAGTGATCCCATGACGGTGATTCGCCAGGATGACCTGATTCAGAGCGTGGCAGATGCCTTGCAGTACATCTCGTACTACCACCCGGTGGATTTCATCCGCGCGGTGAAAGAAGCCTACGAGAAGGAAGAGAGCAAGGCCGCCAAGGACGCCATGGCGCAGATCCTGGTCAACTCCCGCATGGCTGCCATGGGTCGTCGCCCGATCTGCCAGGACACCGGCATCGTGACCGTGTTTGCCAAGGTGGGCATGAATGTCACTATTGAAGCGTCCCCTGAAGGTGAAAGTATGAGCCTGGACGACATGATCAACGAAGGGGTGCGTCGCGCCTACAACCACCCGGACAATGTCCTGCGTGCCTCGGTGCTGGCGGACCCGGATGGCAAGCGTGCCAACACCAAGGACAACACCCCGGCGGTGATCAACTACTCCATCGTCCCCGGCGACACCCTGGAAATCGATGTGGCGGCCAAAGGTGGCGGTTCCGAGGCCAAATCCAAATTCGCCATGCTCAACCCGTCCGACTCTGTGGTGGACTGGGTGCTGGAGCAGATTCCCAAGATGGGCGCTGGCTGGTGCCCGCCGGGCATGCTGGGTATTGGCATTGGCGGCACCGCTGAGAAAGCCATGCTGATCGCCAAGGAATCCTTGATGGACCCCATCGACATCCACGAGCTGCAGGCCCGTGGTGCCCAGACCCGCTCTGAAGAGCTGCGTCTGGAACTGTTCGAAAAAGTGAATGCCCTCGGCGTGGGTGCCCAGGGCCTGGGTGGCCTGACCACCGTGCTGGATGTGAAAGTGGTGGATTACCCCACCCACGCGGCCAACAAGCCGGTAGCCTTGATCCCCAACTGTGCCGCTACCCGTCATGCTCACTTCATTCTGGATGGCTCCGGCCCGGCCGACCTGAAAGCACCGGACCTGGAAGAATGGCCGGACATTGCCTGGGGCAACGACGAAGGCGCCAAGCGGGTAAATCTGGACACGGTGACCCCGGAAGAAGTGCAGACCTGGCAGCCGGGCGACACCTTGCTGCTGTCCGGCAAGTTGCTCACCGGCCGCGATGCTGCTCACAAGCGCATGGTGGACATGATCTCCAAAGGCGAAAAACTGCCCGTGGACTTCACCAACCGCTTTATCTATTACGTAGGCCCGGTGGATCCAGTCGGTGACGAAGTGGTTGGCCCGGCAGGCCCGACTACTGCCACCCGCATGGACAAGTTCACCCGCACCATGCTGGAAGAAACTGGTCTTATCGGCATGGTCGGCAAGGCCGAGCGTGGCGACACCGCCATCGAAGCCATCAAGGACAACAAGGCCGTGTACCTCATGGCCGTAGGCGGTGCCGCCTACCTGGTGTCCAAGGCCATCCGCAAATCCCGTGTGGCAGCCTTTGAAGACCTGGGGATGGAAGCCATCTACGAATTCGAAGTGGAAGACATGCCTGTTACTGTGGCGGTAGATTCCACTGGCGAATCCGTACACAAAACCGGCCCGGTCATCTGGAAACAGAAGATCGCCGAAAAAAGCGCGTAGTACGCACTACGCCGTTCGCCCAAAAAAACCGTGCTTTCTGCGCGGTTTTTTTGTGGGCGAGTGGCTGCAAGACACAAGACGCAAGACGGAAAAATTAAACCGTAGGAGCGTCGCTCGCGGCGCGATTCCAAACCGTGTAGGAGTCCCACTCGAGGGACGAATCCCACCCTAGATAACACGACAAACCTGGCAATCAACCTCGAAGGTTTAACGTCCCCACCAACCTGATTACCCCGCCCTAAATTCCCTTTCTCACCCGCGCACAAGTTGAATATGTAGGATATGGCTTACAGATTTTTGTAAGTTGCTGAGATAAGGTGAATTTTCAGAAAAAAGGATGCAAGAAAAATCCGAGTAAGAATGCCTGTTCAACACGCAAGTGCAAGAAAAGTCCGTTGAGAGTGATTCCTGCCCATGGGGTAAGTCACTGATTGAGTAATGGTTTTATGTGGCTTTTGAGCAGGGTCGGATCGGGGATATACAGCAAAGTGATATATCGCATCTGCAATTGGGTACGCTGTTAGGTGTTATGGAGAGGTAGAAGTGTCCTGGGACGGCGTTAGAAAGATCATATGGGCGAAGAACTTCGATGAAATGGAGATCATCGGCACTCTGCATTTCAGTGTCGCGGTCCCAATCGATGCTGATCCCGAGTTCAAGGCGATGGTGCTCGCGGCAGGGGTTGCGCACTCCGGAGGCAACAGCGCTATCGACTACACGTATCGCCGTTATCGCGAAGAGTTTTTGGATCGCTTCGATCCGACGAAGACTTGCCCGCCGGGATGCATCAAGGAACTACTGCTGAAGGTTAGAGATCGAGCGGTGGGCATCGCGAAAAGCTTAAGCGAGCTTTCAATTCCAGAGGGGGCGCCATTTGGCGTTCTGTCTGGCGCCAATGCTTTAATCCGCCTTCAAGCCACTTTCCATGCCGCGATACAGTTGTCGTTGAATGGCCTTGGTATCGAAGCAGAGGCTGTTATTCGCCAAGGCTTGGAGCAGCTTGCGTGGTGCCTGCGCGTGCTTGAGATCGATGACCCTGATGAATCTCAGAGTATTGCTCCAAATTCATGTATTTCTCACCTGAAGAAAACCTTCCCTGGTGCTGGTTTCGTATACGGGGCGTTGAGCGATGCCGCCCATCTTGCACCAAGAACTCATGGGCGTTTTCTCACATTCGAAGGCGATGAGGTAGCAATCTCAATCCGCAACCCTAATGATTCGGCCAGCTCAGCGTTATTCTTGGTACTCCTGCTCGACGGCTATTCCTATGCGTCCTGCAAAGTGGCTGGAACTGTGATGGTCAAAGAAGAGAAAGCTCCAGAGGTAGGTTCTGAACTCATTGAGCTGTATCAAGGGGTGTTGCCCGTTTATGCCAAGGATTGGTTCACGAAATGGCGTGCAAATGGCACCTAACAAATCGTTGCAGCTGACGTTTGACCCGCCACGTACTTTTGCTGCCGCAAAAGCACGCGTCGCATCAAACGGCGCTGAACTCAGGCGTTAAGGCACTATGAGAATCGTACATTACGAATATGATGCTCCTTGGGTGGGCAAGATGAGATGCCCCAACCCCAAGTGCGGGAAGGAAACTTCTGCATGGCAATCCAGTGGCATGAGCGACAGCTGTCCGCATTTCTTTTGTGATACTTGTTCAAACGTTATCCATAGAGAGCAAGACCACACGTTGTTATACGAGAATGAGCCCAGTGAGAAGCTATTGCAGGAAATCGCGGCCACACTTCCAAGCTGCCCTTGCGGTGGGAGGTTTGCTCCTGGTGCTAATCCTAAATGCCCAAAATGTAGAACAGAATATGCCCACCAGTGAGATGCGGTAGAACGATTTACTGTTCCATTTATGCCAATCTTAGATGGCTCTTGCTTGATCCGAGATCGTCTTTATTCATATGAAGTATGTATTGGATTCAGGCCTAAATATTGGTGGCGTTTACTCGTAAATTCCTTAACAAGGGCCTCTAGGCCGACCTTCGGCGGCTGAGCCGGGCGTTGAGGTTTAAGTGATTAGAGTCCTTCGATCTGACCTCGCTTACGTTAAGGTTTTCAGGGACCGGATGACTATTGAAAGTCTTGAAGTTGGTGGGCGTCCGTACGAGGCATTGCCGGTCCTGCCATTTACTACCCGCCGTCTTTTGGTCGGGCAGTTCGATGTGGCGGAGTATTGCCTGCAGCAAGGTTTGAAGCGGCTTGGCGAAAATGCATGGCTGAAGCCTGGGCCGCAGCTCATACTCCAGCCTATGGAAATGACAGACGGAGGCCTCAGCCAGGTGGAAGAACGTGTGATCATGGACATGGCATACGGTGCCGGGGCCAAGCGTGTATTGCTGTGGGTGGGCGGGGAGCTTTCCTGGCAAGAGGCGTTGAACAAGCTTGAGGCCTTATAACGAGCCAGTGAAGCAGCGGCGCTGCTTGCTCATGCATAGGGAGTTGTGGTGCATATTTGTGAGGCTGATAGATTGATTCTGCGGCGGTTGTCCCTTGATGACGTTCCCGCATTGACGGAAATTCTCAGCGACCCTGATGTGATGAAATACTCGGTTCGAGGTGTTTGTGATGAGGCCGCCACACTCAAGTTTATCGAGTGGTGTTTGGCTTGTTACGACTCGCATGGCGTTGGTCCATGGGCTCTCATCGATAAGACATCTTCTGAACTGATCGGCTTCTGCGGTGTTGGACCAGAATGGGTCGATGATGTCGAGGAAGTTAATCTTGGCTATCGGCTGGCCAGTCGCTATTGGAATAAAGGGTTGGCATCTGAAGCGGCCAGATCCGTCCTTGACTATGTTTTCGGTAAGCGCCTGTTCAATTCAGTGGTCGTTATCATAGAGCCTGAGCATGCGGCATCGCTTAAGGTTGCTGAGAAGGCAGGGTTTTCTTGCTTCGATGCCGTGGAATTTCATGGTCGGCCTGTAAGGTTATACCGATTGACCTCGGAGCAATGGGGAGCATCGCATAACAATGCCATACATGTGACAAGAGCATGATGGCGGGCAAACTCCTTGCTGCGCCAGCAATTAGAAGTTCTGGGTCAGATGCCCTCCCGAATTTCAAACTCTATCATCGCTATTTCCGCACTTCATAATCCGGTGCACCACTCTTCTCATGCTGGTGCCCATGTCAGGCATTAAAGATCCCGAGGGTAAGGTCTTGCATCGTGCATATGAGGAGAATATGAAAGAGCTAACCCAATATACGCGTGAATTTCCATCGAGAACGTCGCTGTCACAACGTGGGGTAAATGAGTGAGACCTGTACTTCTATTGATTGCTTTGTTGTCTGTATGTCTTCCTGTGTCAGCTAATTCCTTATGTGAGCTTGAAGATGAAGTGGTTTTTGCATGTGAAATCGGAAGCAAAAATGTTTCAGTATGCATGACTGAAAAGGGCCGGATTGAGTATGTATACGGGGCTGGTGACACAGTCGAATTAGAATTGAACTCGCCACTCTTCAGTAGCGCGGCTTGCCCAGGTGGTGGAATAAGTCGATTGAGGTTCAAGAACGGAAACTACAGCTACATCGTTTACGATGTTATGTGCCATTCAGGCGGAATTGGCGAGAACCAGAGGAGCAAGTCAGATTTCTCCGGACTTGTCGTGCTGAACCAAAGCGACGTCGTTTTCAATAAAACGTGCACCTCCTTTGAGAATGAAGTATTTGGCGTTAATTCGGGTATTCTTCCTGAAAGCGTTGAAAAAGAGGACTTTGATTATAATATCCCGTAATGCGGGAGCGCTTCTTGAGAGTGACGTTAAATCAGATTTTCCCCTTGCCTCGTGCCTCAAGTTCACTATAGAAAGAGCAATCAGGTTAACTCGTTAACGTCTCCCTGGACTCACTAATGACCGACACTTTCCAGCCTCTCTGGCTTAAATCACTCTTTCTGCTTGGGGTGAGCCTGCTATTCACCCACGAACTGGATGCCATGACCCACAGCGAATGGCGTGTACTTCCGCTGACTAGCTGGATGGCGCCGGGGCTGGGTCGTGTGGTGTTTGTGGCGTTGCATGTGCCGATTTTTGCGCTGGTGTTGGGTTGGCTGACCAGCAGGTTGCCGGAGCGGGCGGTGCAGGGGCAGTTCTGGATCTCAGTGTTTTTGGTGGTTCATGCCGGTTTGCATGTGGTCTTTAGTGGGCTGCCGCACTATACCTTTGAGGGCATTCTCTCCAATACACTGATTTTTGGCGCTGCGCTGTTTGGTGTCGCCTACCTTTGGGGGCGTTACTGGATTCGTAGAGACTAGAGTAAACGCTTTCTTGACCGAGGTCGGTATATGCCCGTAATTAGGAAGGGGGCTGGAGGTTGTGGCCAGGGTGGAACCGCTGCTTCTGCAGGTGTGCCTTTGGTGCTCCCAATCTAGATAGAGTTGATGATGAGTGATATTACGTTTTCCCCGGACCAAAAAGCCCGGATGGTCAGCAAGATCAAGGCGTACTTTGATGAGGAGCTCCAGCAGGATATCGGCGGCTTCGAGGCGGAGTTTCTGATTGATTTCTTTGCCAGGGAGATCGGCCCGCATTTCTATAACCGTGGGCTTTTCGATGCCCAGCAGGTGCTCACCGAGAAGATGGACGAGGTGGGCTATGTGATGCAGGAACTGGAGAAGCCGGAAGTGTAAGGCGATCGTGGCAGGGCCTTCTTTGCCACGGTTAGATTTTGTTGTGTGCTAGGGGGCGGGCAGCAATCTCAGGAACTTTCGCTCTGTTGTGACCTCCCACCACAAAGGTTGGCGCTGAATTATTGGTTAGCCATGCATTCATTTTCCCTTAGGTGCTCTTTGTCATGCCCCGAACCCTGTTGAAAACGTTTCCCCTTCTTGCTGCCATTTTGTTTCTTGGAGGTACTGCCATGGCTGATACAGCCCCGCAAGACGCGTCTGCTGGCGCGGAACCGCCCAGACCCAAGGTCATTATCTTTGATGTGAACGAAACGCTGCTGGACCTGGAGTCCATGCGCTCATCGGTTGGCGAGGCGCTGGGGGGCAGGGAGGAGCTGTTGCCGCTGTGGTTCTCGACCATGCTGCATAACTCCCTGGTCACCACGGTGACTGGGGAATATCACGACTTTGGCCAGATCGGTGTCGCCTCGCTGCTGATGGTGGCCGAGAACAACGATATTCCCTTGAGTGAGGAAAAGGCGAAAACGGCTATTGTGTCGTCCATTCTCAGCCTGCCGCCTCACCCGGATGTGAAACCGGGGCTCACTTCACTGAATGAGCAGGGTTTCAAGATTGTCAGCCTGACGAACTCGTCCAACGACGGGGTGAAGACCCAGTTTGAAAATGCGGGCCTGACGAATTTCTTCGATGCCCGTTACAGCATCGAGGATATCAAGATCTACAAGCCGGACCTGCGTGCCTATGAGTGGGTGCTGGAGCAGCTTGGCGTACAGCCTGAAGAGGCCTTGATGGTAGCGGCCCACGGCTGGGACGTGGCTGGCGCAAAGGAAGCAGGTTTGCAGACGGCCTTTATTGCCCGGCCCGGCAAGGCTCTCTACCCGCTGGCGAAGAAGCCCGATTACGTGGTCGAGGATGTCTCTGAACTGGCGGAGATCATGAAAGCGAAGTAAGCGGCGCCGGTGAGCGATTGCCGGTTGCTGATCGATAGGGAGTATCGATGAAAGAACCCCGGTTGGAGCCTTTGTTTCAAAGGCTGTGGCCGGGGTTTTTTATCGTTGGGATTGTGGTCTGAGGAGCGTGGGGCATTCGCGGTGGAACCGCCGCTCCCGCAAACACCGTTCCGTCATAAGCTTGAATTAGTCCGGGAGCCCGGCCCCATCCTTGGGGCGCGGAGATCAATCGTCAGGCTTTCCTGGGGTCACAGTATGAAGGCCTGGGGCTACCCGGACGACCAATATACTGTTCATTTGGTCAGTGGTCAAATAAGGTCAGTTACGAGTCGCGAGTGGCGAAAGGCAAAACCTCAACCCCCAAACCTTAATCCCGTTGCTGGCAGGGCACCTTTGGGTTTTGATCTTCGCAACTCGCTTGCGCCACCTGCAGGATCGCTTTCAGGCAAGTTCCTGCGGTGGCGGTAGGCTCAGCCCGCCCTCAGTTTCGGTTTGACCGTGATCAGCAGTGCCGGCAGCAGGGTCAGGTTGCTGAGCAGGGCGACCAGCATGGCCAGGCCGGTGAGCAGGCCGAAGTAGACGGTGGGGTTGAAGCTGGACAGGGCCAGGATGGAGAAGCCGGCAATGATGGTGAGCGAGGTGTAGTACATCGCTTTACCGATGGAGCCATGGCAGCGCTTCATGGTGGCCACGTAGTCGTTGTCTTTGGGGAGCTCTTCGTGGAAGCGGTGGATGTAGTGAATGGTGTCATCCACGGCGATGCCAATGGTGATGGCGGTGATGGTGATGGTCATCAGGTCCAGCGGCAGACCGATCCAGCCCATGAGACCCAGTACCAGTGACGCGGAGATCAGGCTGGGCACCATGCTGATCAGTGCCACCGGGATGCTGCGGAACAGGATCAGCAGCATGAACAGGATGGCGGCAAAGACATAACCCAGGGTCTTGATCTGAGAGTCGAACAGGCTCTGCAGCATGTTGTTGTAGAGCACCATGGCGCCGGTGAGGTGCACCTGTTCTGGCTGCAGGCCGAAGTCGCTTTGCAGGTCGGTGCGGATCTTGGCGAGCAGTTCGTTACGGTTCAGGTTCTTGTCGGAATCGATCACCCGTACGCTGATGCGCACCTGGTTACCGTCGTCAGACAAGTAGGGTTTTACCAGCTGGCTGCGCAAGTCATCCGGAATAAAACTGGCCAGCAACATCAACTGCACATAGCTGAGCGGGCGGCCGTTGAGCTTTTCCGCTACTTCGTAGGTGGTGGCGATGGAGAGCACCTTGCCGGTTTCCGGCAGGGATTCCAGGTAGTCCTGAATGTCCACCAGCTGGCCCAGCCGGGCCGGGGTGAACCAGTAGGACCCCTTGAGCGGGTTGGGTTCGGCTTTTTTCGGTGTGGCGAAGGGGTCTGCACCGGTCTCGCTGGCAAAGGGGTCACTGTCGGCAAAAGGATCGGCGCTGTCTGCGGCGGCAGTGTCGCTGTTGGCAAAGGGATCCGCGTTGCCAGTCTCGCCAGCGCTGTCCGAGGCAAACGGGTCGCCGGGGCTGTCGTCCATGCTGTCGCCATCCCAGCCGGTGGCGGGTTGGTTGAGGGCAGCTTTCTGCACGGTTGTGGCCTTGGGCGCATCGATGACGATATCCAGCGGGGTGGTGCCGCCCAGTTTGCGGTCGATCTGCAGCATGCCCTGATAGATTTCCGTGTCTTTCTGGAAATAATCAATAAAGCGATTTTCCACGGTCAGCCGGCTGACGCCCCACAGGGACGCGACGATCACGGCCAGCGCGACGATCAACAGAATGGGCCGGCGGCGTTCGGTAAAGCCGGCAAAGGCCAGGGTCAGCTCCCGGCTGAGATCACGCCCTTGCCGGGGTTTGCCGGCGGATAGCGGGGCCAGCAGGGCGGGGAACACCAGAAAACAGACGATCAGCGACACGCCCAGGCCCAGGGTCATCATCCAGCCAAAGTCGATCACCGGGCGAATGCCGCTGATCACCAGGGAGGAGAAGCCCACCATGGTGGTGAGAATCATGTAGATGCTGGGGCGCATCATGTGGGCGGCGGTTTCGCGGATCAGCCATTTCTGGCTGGCGTCCGGGTTCTCTTCATGCAGCTCGCGAAAACGCACGGTGAGGTGAATGGTGATGGACATGGTGATGATCAGCAGCAGGGAAATATAGTTGCTGCTGATAACGGACACCTTCCAGTCCATCCAGCCCAGCCAGCCAGTCACTGCCAGCACGGTGACGCCGCAGCAGGCCAGCGGCACGATCACCCAGCGGGGACGGCGGAAAATCAGGAACAGGGTGAGGATCAGGAAGACCAGTACGCCGACGCCGAACACTTTCAGGTCCGAGCGAATAAAGCGCACCAGGTCGGTGGTGATCATGGGGACGCCGCCCAGGAACAGGTTGGCGTCGTCCCGGTAGCTGTCCATGATCTCACGCACCTGGTCGATTTCCCCGGCAGTGCGTTGCTGGATCTGGCTGCTGTAATCACTGAAGGCGCGAGTGGCGTCTTCCAGCGCCTGCTGGCCTTGTTCGTCCAGTTCGCCGTTGCGTTCCTGATCGCGCAGGTCGTTGCGCTTGTAGAGCAGGTCGTAATATTTCTGGTCGCGCTCGAAGCTCACCAGCAGGGCGGTGGTATTGCCGTCGTCGCTGACCAATAAGTCTTCGTAAAGCGGGTTTTCGTCGGTAAATTCCTTTTCGGCCAGCGACAGGTCCACGCCATCACTGGTGAGGGTGCGGTAGTCGTTGGCCAGGTCGCTGAATTCCACCTGGGGGCTGAACAGCAGGGGCACGTCCAGCATGCTGTACACCGAGCTGACCCGATCCACATCCTTGAGCGATTGCTGCAGGGATTGCAGGTGATCCAGGCTGTTCTGTTGAAACAGGGGGTTGTCTTTGGGGCTGTAGGTGATGATCAGGAAATCACTGCCGCCATATTGCTTGGAGACCTTGCGGTAGTACTCCAGCGCTTTGTCGTTTTCCAGCACCATGGAATCCGCTGACGCATCGATCTTGAAGTTGCGGGCCTGCGTGGCGGCGACACCACAAAGCAGCACCAGCAGCACCAGCCAGAAAACAGGGTGTGCCAGTACAGCCCGGCAATAGGCGTTAAACAATCGATGGGTCATGACGTATCCGGTTTGCGTTACAGGGGGTCTGCAATCTTGTTATGTCTACAGCGCACAGACGGTTTCAGAACATGGCTGCGTATTCTGCCGCGAATCGCGTATCGAAACGGTGAATCAGTTTGCCGGCGGGCCAGGTCAACAGTGTCAACAAGCCCTCAGTCCATTCTTCCTGGTGTACCCGGCAGCCGCCCTGGCCATCGTCGATAAAGGTGAAGCGATGGATGATGCGGGCGAAGGGCAGTTGCAGGCCCCAGGTGATGCGTTCGTTTTCCTTGTACTCCAGCACCTTCACGACCACCGGCGCCGGCGGCAGGCGGGGCAGGTCCGCCACAAACAGTAGCAGGGCGCCGGGACGCCAGCCGCCATTGAGGAGCCGGGCGTGGCGGACCACCGAGCACCAGCTGGCCCAGTTGTTAGCGTCGGCAAACAGTTTGAAGGCCTGTTTGCGGGAGGCGCGGGTGTCGGTGACTTCGTCGACCAGATAACGTTTTAGCATGCTGTATCCGTGTTTTTATTGGCAGAAGGCGCCTGCGGGAAGCGCAAACGCAGGCCATTGCGATTACGCAAAAGCCATGATTCCAAGGGGCCTAGATTACGCACAGTAAGGGGCAACCTCCAGTCGGTAAAACGGGCCAATTCGGCGGGCGTTGTTGACCTGTCAGAGGGCTTTGCCTAGTTTCGGGTGATTGCGAGGAGTCAGCATGACAACAACACTGTTACCGGCGTCCATATTGCCGGGGCTTCTTGAAGTCTCGTTACGTAACCAGCTGGATGTGCAGGCCCTGTTCGAGCAGGTGGGCATTGATGCGGATATTGTCGGCCGCAGCGATCGCTTCATCAGCCTTGAGCAACTTGATGCGTTGCTTTATGCGGCCTTTACAGAAAGCGATGATCCGCTGTTCGGGCTGCATGTGGGGGCGGATAATCACTATGGCAACCTGGATTTGCTGGGGAACCTGATGGCCACCGCCAATAGCCTGGAACAGGGCATTGGCATGCTGTTTCGCTATAAGGACCTGGTGGTGCCTTATCTGGATTTCTCGCTGGATCTTTACGGCAAGAGCGTGCAGCTGTCGGTGATCAGCAAAGACCCGACCTTGCGCTTTACGGCGACACGCACCCACAACGAAGTGGTGGTCGCTACCATGTTGTCCATTGGGCGATCCTTGCTGGGTGCAGATATGCCGTTGACCGGGGCCTGTTTTCTCCATGCTGAGCCCTGTGCCGAGCAACTGGAAAGCTATGGGGCATTTTTCCAGTGCCCCATGTCGTTTTCTGCCGGTCAGAATGCCATTCGCTTCAGCGCTGAGTTGCTTGGCGTCCCGTTACCTCGAGCCTACCCGAAGTACAACGAGCGCCTGCGTAAATCCGCGGACCAGGTGTTGGCCGGGTTATCCCGGGCGGGGGGGATAACCGGGCAAGTGGTCAAGCACCTGGAGCGCCTGCTCGGTGAGCATACGGTGACCATGGAGGCGGTGGCGGATGCCCTGGCCATGACGCCGCGCACCCTCCAGCGCCGCCTGCAGGAAGAAGGCGCGCGGTTTGCAAAATTGCGTGATCAAGTGCGCCATCAGCATGCCTGCAAGGCGCTGCGTCAGCACCGTTGCGACATGCAGAGCCTGGCAACGGAATTGGGCTTTTCCGATACGGCCAACTTTTATCATGCCTTCAAGCGCTGGCAGGGCTGCGCGCCGGGCCAATACCGCAAGGCGTACCAAAGCGCGTTTCAGCAGGAGTCAGGCACGCCGCCGGTTCACGGCTCTCACGTCTGAGCGGTGTGACATTTTGCCACATTGGTATTTCCCCTCGGGTCCGTATCCTTGCGGGCGAATATTCAATACCGGGGAAATGTCATGTCTCGTTCCGTTTTGTCCACTGCGATATCGCTGTCGCTGCTTGCTGCCAGCCCTGCAGTGCTTGCCCACTATGATGGCGGGCGCGCTGACAGCCATGCGCCGATTTCCGTGATGGGTGACCACACGCACGGCAAGGGTGAGTGGATGCTTTCCTACCGTTATATGGGCATGGGGATGAGTGGGGCGAAATCCGGTAGTGACTCGCTGAGCACGGATGAGGCATTTGCCGAGATCCCGGGCATGGGCATGATGAACATGAAAGCCCTGCCGTACGAGATGACCATGCACATGCATATGCTTGGCGCCATGTACGCCCCCACGGATAACCTCACGCTACTGGCCATGCTGCCCTACAGCACCAACGAGATGACCACCAAGACCCGCATGACCATGATGGGTAACACCACCCAGGGCGAGTTTGATACGGAAACCTCCGGCATTGGGGATGCCAGCATCGGTGGTCTGTACAAGTTCTACGACGAAAACGGCTATCGCTTGCACCTGAATATGGTGTTTGGGTTGCCCACCGGTTCCATCGAGGAAGAAGACTACATTCCCATGGCGGGTCAGGAGCTGCAGCTGCCTTACCCTATGCAGCTGGGCTCTGGCAGCTATGAGTTGCGCCCGGGGCTGACCCTGAACAAGCAATACGCCAGCTGGAGCTGGGGCGCGCAGGTCAGTGCCAAAATTCCTCTGGACGATAATGATCAGGGTTACCAGTTAGGGTCGAGCAAGTACCTGACTGCCTGGGCGGCCAAGCCGGTCTCGCCGTGGGCATCGGTGTCTGTGGCAGCCTACAAAAGCTGGTGGACCAGTATTAACGGTTCTGCTGAAGATCTGACTATCTCACCGATGATGAACCCGGCGGCAGACCCGGATGCCAAGGGTGGGCAGCGTCTGGATATTGGTGTGGGCCTGAACCTGCTAGGCAAGAACGGCGCGCTGAAAGGCCACCGCCTGGCGATGGAATACAAGGCGCCGGTGCAGGAATCGCTGCATGGTATCCAGATGGAAACCGATTACACCTTTACGGTAGGCTGGCAGAAAGCCTTCGGCGGGAAATAACCCTGTCGTAGGAGCGTCGCTGGCGGCGCGATAATCCAGCGTCTGAAATCGCGCCGCCAGCGACGCTCCTACGGATAAGTTGTGGCGATTTGCGCCCATAAAAAAGCCGCTTCTGATCATCAGGAGCGGCTTTTTTTTGTGGCATTCGAAATGGTGCCGGAACGCGGAATCGAACCGCGGACCTACTGATTACGAATCAGTTGCTCTACCGACTGAGCTATCCCGGCATGCCCGTTGTGTTGGGCGGGCGCTAGTTTAGCAGGCCGCCCGCTGCAGGCAAGCAGGAATCAGGCTTCCTGCTTGATGCCCGCCAGTTTGCGGGCGTGCCACTTCTTGGTCTCCACATCCATGCCGCGCAGAATCTGGATACGCTGGGCTTGCGGGCTGCCAGCGCCGTGCATGGACTCGGTGAGGTAACCCACTGCGTTGCGGCCCAGGGTCATGTTTTCGATCAGCCGCAGGATGCGCATGCGGTCTTCCGTGGGGATATCTTCGCGGCCCTTGAGGAAGCGACGGATGATGTCGCCGGCTTCTTCGTTTTCCAGATCCTGTTCGCTGGGCATGGTGACCATGATGCCGCCGGCCAGATCCTGGGCGAGACGGGAAATCTCGTAGGGGAAACGGGTCACGTTGTGCTTGCACACGTTGGCCAGCATGGTGTCATTCATGTAGATGCCGCTGGGCATCTGTGTGGCTTCATGGGAGCTGGCGATGCCGGACGAGTAGATGGTTTCGTTGAGATGGGTCATCTCCACCAGCTTGTCGCGTATGTGACTGACTTTTTCCAGCCCGTTGTATTCCACGATGGACGCCGCCGCACCGACCATGACGTCGCCCAGGCCGGTTTTGCACACATAGCTGGCCCGGTGATAGGCGGTGAAGCGGGTGACCAGTTCCTGGGCGAATTCGTATTCGCCGTCCATGAACACGTGCTCGTGGGGAATGAAGACATCATCGAAGTACACCAGCACTTCCTGGCCGCCGTACTGGGCGTTGCCCTGATCGATGTCGCCGCCTTCCATGGCCCGGGTATCGCAGCTCTGGCGCCCGTAGATATAAGTAATGCCGGCGGCGTCGCCGGGGATCATGCCGACCACAGCGTAGTCTTTATCCCCTTCGGTGAGATTCATGGTGGGCAGCACGCAGATCCAGTGCTGGTTCCAGCCGCCGGTCATGTGCGCCTTGACGCCTTTTACGTAGATGCCCTTGTCGGTGCGACGGGTTACGCGCATGAACATGTCCGGATCGGCCTGCTCGGCGGGCCGCTTGCTGCGGTCACCCTTCGGGTCGGTCATGCCGGCGGCAATCAGGATGTTCTTGCGCTGAGCTTCCTTGAGAAAGTCCAGATAACGCTGGTGGTATTGAGTGCCGTGTTTCTCGTCCATTTCGTAGGTGACGGAATGCAGCACGCTGATAGTGTCCAGGCCGGTACAGCGCTGGAAGCAGGTGCCGGTAATCTGGCCCATGCGCCGTTGCATCTTGTTCTTTTTTACCAGGTCACCGGGGGATTCCACGATATGCAGAAAACGATTTACCTGGGCGTCGATCAACGGTGACCAGGCGGTGGCCAGTTCCGGATCATCAATGGCCAGGTCATAGCTGGCGCGAAGGGCATTGATGCTGGGTTTGATGATGGGGTGATCCGCAGGCTCATCAATCAGCTCACCGAACAGGAACAGGCGAGTGCCGCGGTTGCGCAGGCTGGCCAGGTAGTCGTCACCGGTCTTGATGACGGGAATGCGGTCCCAGCGGGTCTGGGCGGATTCTTCACGGGCTGGAGCCGGGGTCGCGGCGTTCATGGTGCCTCCTGGGATCATGTTGTTCTGCTCTGCGCCATGGGTGGCGCGGGAAGCAATATCATCGTAAATAGGGTGACTTGGGAGTCATCTCCGATGGTAAACAGTGTGTAATCCAAGGCAATGACAGAAAGTGCCGCTGTACTCTGTGGTCAAGTCAGCGTGGCGCTGCGGGCGGGAACGAGCTGCTGTAGGAGCGTCGCTGGCGGCGCGATAAACGCATTAGCCGTAGGAGATTCTATGTTGTCCACCCCTGTCTTCATGAGGCAGGGGCCGGCTGATA